>Ga0137418_10006210_pt1 | contig 10990 bp, 8 predicted proteins | sample CZODoug3_1_2_16f_FD_122242 | JGI IMG/M metagenome (GOLD analysis project Ga0137418, IMG submission 122242) | Vadose zone soil fungal communities from Angelo Coast Range Reserve, California, USA - CZODoug3_1_2_16fungal (Hybrid Assembly) | ecosystem: Environmental > Terrestrial > Soil > Vadose... | reverse complement strand
CTGGCTCTCGTCGCCGAGACCGCGCTCCACCACGGAATCGATCCCGGCGCCCCGGGCGAGCGCTACCAGGTCGTGGTCCACGTCGACGCGCCGGTGCTGGCGGACGCTGACGCGCCCGGTCAATCGGTCCTCGACGACGGCGCGCGCGTTTCCGCGGAGACGTCCCAGCGTTTGGCGTGTGACGCGAGTCGGGTCGTCATGCGACACGATCCGAATGGCCGGATCCTCGAAGTCGGTGCGCGGACTCGGACCATTCCGCCTGCGTTGCGGCGAGCGCTGCAGCATCGCGATCGCGGCTGCCGCTTCCCAGGCTGCGGGCGACGGTTCGGCCAGGGCCATCACATCCACCATTGGGCGCACGGCGGCCCTACTAAGCTTTCGAACTTGGCGCTCCTGTGTCGCCGGCACCACCGCGCCGTTCACGAAGAGGGCTTCCAGGTGGAGCGACAGCCCGACGGAGAGTTGAGCTTCCGGCGCCCCGATGGCCGGCCGCTGCCCGAAAGCCCGCCACCGGCTCCGGTGCCCGTCGATCCCGTCGAGGCGCTACGAGGGCGGCACGACGCGCACGGGCTTCACCTTCACGCGCGGACGGCGATGCCCGGTTGGCTGGGCGAGCGTCTGGACGTCGGATGGGCTATCGACGTCTTACATCCGCTCGCCTGCTGACGTGGGGGGCCCCGAAATGGCCCCCCACACCCCCCAACGTTCGTCGCGCCCCGGGGGACCCGGGGCGCTCCTCGGTCTGGCGCCGGCGCGACTACGGCAGCGCCACCTCGCGGACGTACCACGGAAGGGCGGTGATGCTCACGATCTGCTCGCTGCCGTCGAACGCCTTCTTGAGGTCGGGAATCGTCACGCGTAGCTGAACCTTCTTGACCCGGTCGACGGAGCTCGGCACGCTGCGCAGGACGTCGTTGCCCGCGTCGACGCGATAGATGCGGAAGAAGTTCGGATCGGGCCCGCCGTAGATCTTCGCCTCGGTCTTGGCCCGCGTCGGTAGCGCCCGCGTGTAGTCGAGCGCCAGCGTCACCGTCCCACCGGACTGGGCGCGCACCTCCCAGCGCTCGGACACGGCGGCCGGCTCCATGTCGGTCGCCTTGATCGACTGCTCGAGCCGGAATGCCGCCGGCGCGCCGACCTTGTAAGGGCCGGGGATGCCCGCCGTGTTCGCGGTGAGGATCCGGACGACGTTGTTGCCGGCCGCGCCCGTCGCCGCGTTCTTGGCCGGCACACCGAAGGCGAGCGTGCGCGCGCTGCCCGCGGGCTTGCCCTCGGGATCCTGGTTGAGGAGCTGGTCGAGGAACGTCATCGTCAAGTTGGCGCCCTGGTTCGGCCCGGAGGCGACCGGATTCACCGTCCAGCCCGGCGGCAGAAGTTTTTGCGCCTCGCCATCCGCGATCTTCAGGGCAACGATCGTGCGAACGTCGACGTTGGAGCCGACCTTCGTCTCCGAGGACGCGATGCCCGCGCCGAGCGGCCCGACGAGCAGCAGCAGCACGAGCAGGAGCGGCAGTGTCCGGACTCCCATGGGGGCCTCCTTGCAAGAGCGTTGAGGCGCGGAGCATCCGGCCACGTCCCGGCGATGTCAAGGCGCGGCGAGTCTCGCTTGACAGGACAATTCCCGCCTGACTAGAGTGCGACGCCCCTCATGAGCGATCGCTGGATCGGCAAGTCGGTCAGGCGCGTCGAGGATTTCCGCCTTCTCACGGGACGCGGAACGTTCATCGACGATCATCCGCCCGTCGGCAACATCCATCAGGCGGCGATCGTGCGCTCGCGGTACGCGCACGCGCGCATCGTCGGGTACGACGTCACCAGGGCGCGCGCCGCCGAGGGCGTGGTCGCCGTGATCACCGGCGAGCACGTGGCGAAGGAGACCCGGCCCTTCGCGGTCGGCGTGACCACGCCCGTCCACTATTATTGCGCGGCCACCGACAAGGTCCGCTTCGTCGGCGAGCCCGTGGCCGTCGTCGTCGCGCGCGACCGCTATCTCGCCGAGGACGCGGCGGAGCTGGTCGAGGTGGAGTACGAGCCGCTGCCCGCCGTGATCGATCCCGAGAAGGCGCTCGAACCCGACGCGCCCGTGCTGCACGACAAGGTCGGCACGAACCTCGCCGGCCACCGCCGCCTCGTCTACGGCGATCCCGAGCGCGCGTTCCGCGAGGCGGAGGTCGTGCTGCGCGAGCGCTTCCGCTTCCCGAAGTACGGCTCCACGCCCATCGAGACGTACGGCATCATCGCGCGCTGGGAGCTCGACGGCGTCTGCACCGTCTGGTCCAACTTCATGGGCCCGTTCATCATGCATCCGCTCACCGCGCGCGTGCTGGGGCTGGCCGAGAACAAGCTGCGCTTCATCGTGCCGCCCGACATCGGCGGCTCGTTCGGGATCAAGTCGAGCATCTATCCCTACATCGCGCTGATCGCGCTGGCCGCCAAGCACGCCGGCGTGCCCGTGAAGTGGATCGAGGACCGCCGCGAGCACCTGCTGGCGTCCTCCAGCGGCACCGACCGCGTCGCGTACCGCGAGGTCGCGGCGACGAAGGACGGCACGGTGCTCGGCATGCGCTTCAAGTGGCTGGACAATGTCGGTGGCTACATCCGCAGCCCCGAGCCGGGTTGCAGCTTTCGCCCGACCGGTAATTTCGTCGGTCCGTACCGTTTTCAGCACCTCGACGTCGATGCGTCGGTGGTCATGACCAACAAGAGTCTCACCGGCCCCAACCGCGGCTACGCGTGCGGCCACCTGTATTTCGAGACCGAGGGCATGATGGACCGGCTCGCCGAGAAGCTCGGCCTCGATCCCGTCGAGGTCCGCCGGCGCAATCTCCTGCGGCCGGAGCAGTTTCCGTATCGCACGCCGACGGGCGGCTACTACGACAGCGGCGACTACCCGGCCGCGCTCGACAAGGCCGTTCACATCGCGCGCTACGACGAGCTGCGACGCGAGCAGGCGAAGGCGCGTGCCGAGGGGCGGTGGTTCGGCATCGGCGTGGCGCTCGCGGTGGATCCGTCGGTCTCCAACATGGGCTACGTCGCCACCGCGCTGGACCCGCAGTTCCGCGCCAAGCCCGAGTACCTGCCCAAGTCCGGTGCGGTGGACGCGGCGACGATCAAGGTCGATCCGCTCGGCCGCGTCACCGCGATCCTCGGCACGACGCCGCAGGGGCAGGGCCACCAGACGGTCGTCGCGCAGATCGTCGCCGACGAGCTGGGGCTCACGCCGGATGACGTCACCGTGGTCGACGAGATGGACACCTTCACGCGCGTGTGGTCGATCTCGTCGGGGACCTACTCGAGCCGCTTCGGCTCCGTCGGCACCAGCGCGGTCGCGCTGGCGGCGCGCAAGCTGCGCGCCAAGCTCGTCGACTACGCCGCGCACCTGATGGAGCGGCCGGCCGCCGAGGTCGAGTTCCGCGACGGCGCCGTGCGGCCGCGCAGCGGCACCGGCCCGGCGTACTCGGTGAAGGACCTCGCGGGGCGCGCGCACTGGAACACCGAGTCGCTGCCCGAGGGCATGGAGCCGGGGCTCCAGGCGACGGCGGTGTTCGGCTTCACGGTGGCCAGGGCCGTCGATGCCGAGGATCGCGTGAACTCGTCCAACACCTACGGCTTCATCGCCGAGGTGATGGCCGTCGAGGTCGATCGCCAGACGGCGGCCATCAAGATCCTCAAGTACGTCAGCGTCCACGACGCGGGGACGATCATCAATCCGATGATCGCCGAGGGGCAGATCTACGGCGGCGCGCTGCACGGCCTCGGCGGCGCGCTGTACGAGGAGCTGAAGTACGACGACGACGGCCAGTTCCTCACCGGCACCTTCATGGACTATCTCGTGCCCACGGCCACCGAGGCGCCGAAGGAGATCGAGATCGCGCACGTCGTGTCGCCGTCGCCGCTGACGCCGCTCGGCTCCAAGGGCCTCGGCGAGTCCTCCTCGATGACCGTGCCCGCCGTCATCGCCAACGCCGTGAGCGACGCGCTGGCGCCGCTCGGCCTGCGCATCACCGAGCTGCCCATGACCCCGAGTACGTTGTGGCACATGATTCGCGATGCACGAGCGACGACATGAAACCCGCCAAGTTCGAGTACCACGCGCCGTCCACGCTCGACGAGGCGATCGCGCTGCTCGTGCGCTACGGCGGCGACGCGAAGCTGCTGGCGGGCGGGCAGAGCCTCGTGCCGCTGCTCAACTTCCGGCTGGCGCGCCCGGCGGCGCTCGTGGATCTCAACCGCATCCGGTCGCTGGCCTACATCCGGGAGCACGACGGGCAGGTGAGGCTCGGCGCCATGACGCGCCAGCGCACGATCGAGTTCTCGCCCGTGGTCGCGCGGCGCCTACCCCTGCTGCGCGAGGCCACGCGCTGGGTTGGCCACCTGCCGATCCGGTCGCGCGGGACGATCGGTGGCTCGATCGCCCACGCCGATCCGTCGGCCGAGTACCCCGCGGTGCTGACCGCCCTGGAGGGCGAGATCGTCGCGCGCGGGCCGAAGGGCGAGCGCACGCTCGCGCCGGCCGCGCTCTTCGAGACCTATCTCACGACCACGCTCGCGGCGGACGAGGTCCTGACCGAGGTGCGGCTGCCCGCGATGCCGGAGGGCGCGGGCTGGGCCTTCGAGGAATTCGCGCGACGTCACGGTGACTTCGCGATCGTCGGGGTGGCGGCCGCGCTGTGGCGCGACGGCGCGCGCGTCACGGCCCGGCTGGCGACGGCCGGGGCGGGCGCCACCCCGCGGCGCCTGCGCGCCTGCGAGGAGATCCTCGAGCGAGACGGCGTTGGCGACACCGCCATCGCGGCCGCCGCGCGCCGCGCCAGCGAGCTGGTCGAGCCGGACTCCGACCTCCACGCCTCCGCCGACTATCGCCGCCACCTCGTCGGCGTCCTCACCGAGCGGGCGCTCCGGCGCGCGCGAGAGACGGCGCGTGCCTGACGTCCACCTCACCGTCAACGGCGCGCCGCGCGAGGGCCGCTGCGAGCCGCGCAAGCTCCTGGTGGACTTCCTCCGCGAGGATCTCGAGCTGACCGGCACCCACGTCGGCTGCGAGCACGGCATCTGCGGCGCCTGCACCGTGCTCGTCAACGGCGAGGCCGCGCGTTCCTGCCTGATGCTCGCCGTGCAGGCGGACGGCGCCGAGATCACCACCGTCGAGGGGCTGATGCGCGACGGCAGGCTGCACCCGCTGCAGGAGGCGTTCCGTGAGCACCACGGCCTGCAGTGCGGCTTCTGCACGCCGGGGATGCTGTTGACCGCGCTCGACCTGCTGCGCGTGAACCCGACGCCGACCGAAGACGAGGTGCGCGAGGGGATTTCGGCCGTGCTCTGCCGCTGCACGGGCTATCACGGGATCGTCAAGGCGGTGCGCGCGGCCGCCCTCGCGCTCACGCCGGCGCGCTGAGCCTCAGCGCTCGCGCACGCGCGCGACGGCCTCCTGCAGCGCCTCGACGCTCACCGGCTTGTCGACGACGAAGTCGACCATCGCGCGCCGGGCCTCGTCGACGTCGGTGGTCTCGCCCCAGCCTGTGATGAGCCCGACCGGCACGTGCGGCCGCCGCGCCTTGACGCCCGCCGCCACGTCCCAGCCGGTGCGGCCGGGCATCACGAGATCCGTGAGCACGAGGTCGAGATCGGGCTCGGTCTCCAGCCGCGCGAGCGCCTCGTCGGCGCCGGCGGCGGTCAGCACGGTGTGGCCGTGGCTCTGCAGCATCTCGGCGAGCGCCTCGCGCACCTCGTCCTCGTCGTCCACGAGGAGCAGCCGTAGCGCGCCCGGCCGCAGCGGCGCCGGCGCCGGCGCGGCCGGATGGGGCGCGACGGCTCGGGGCAGCGTCAGCGTGACGGTGGTGCCGCGTCCCTCCGTGCTGTCGAGCGCCAGCTGGCCGCCGTGGCTGCGCACGATGCCGTAGGCGACGCTGAGCCCGAGCCCGGTGGCCTTCACGCCCTTCGTCGTGAAGAACGGCTCGTGCGCCTTGAGACGGACCGTCTCCGACATGCCGGTGCCCGTGTCGGCGACGACGAGGACGGCGCGGTCGCCGTCGACGCGCGTCTCCACCGTGAGCCGGCCGCCCTTCGGCATCGCGTCGACCGCGTTGAGGACGAGGTTGATCACGGCTTCGCGCAGCGCGGCGGCGTCGCCCCGGACCGTCGTCTCGCCGGCGAGGCGCTCCTCCACCTCGATGCTCACGCCGCGCGCGCGGGCGCCGTCCTGCCAGTGACCTTTCGTGAGGCCGAGCACGTCGCGCGCGACGTCGTCGAGGCTCAGCGGCTGCGCGCGCCCCACCTGGTGCGTGCGCGAGAACTGCTGCAGCCGCCGCACGACCTCCGCGCCGTCCTTGGCGGCCTTCTCGATGATGGTGAGCGGGCGGCGGATGCGCTCGTCCTCCAGGCCGCGCAGCATCAGCTGCACGCGCCCGACGACGATCGTCAGGAGATTATTGAGGTGGTGGGCGGCGCCGCCCGCCAGCTCGCCCAGCGCGCGCAGCGTCTCGCCCTGCACCAGCTTCTGCTGCACGGCCTTGAGATCGGCCAGCGCCCGCTGGGCCTCGTCGTAGAGCCGGGCGTTTTCCAGCGCGATGCCGGCGAGGTCGGCGAACGAGCCGAGATACTCGAGCTCGGCCGGGGAGTAGCGGCGCGGTGTCGTGGTGTTGAAGCTCAGCACACCGAGCACGCGGTCACGGCTGCGGATCGGCAGGCCGAGGTACGTGACCATGCCGGCCTCGCGGTCGCGCTCGCGCAGCGCGTTCCGAGCGTCGTTGGCGATGTCGTGGACGAAGAGCGGCTCACCGGTGGCTGCCACGCGTCCGGAGTGGCCGGCGCCGAGCGCCAGGGAGAAATCGGCCGGTACCGGGGCGCCCGTCAGCGCGCCGACACGCAGGGTGCGCGCCTGCGGGTCCACGATCAGCACCTTGACGTGTGGCGTGCCGGCGATGCCGGCCGCCTCGTGCACGATCTGCTCGAGCGTGGTCAGCGGATCGAGGCCGGCCATGACGGTGCGCGCGGCCCGCAGCAGCGCACCCAGCTCGTCGGCGCGCCGCACCGCCGCCGAGTGCACCCGCGCGCGATCGAGCGCCACCGCCGCCTGCTGCGCGAGCCCGGCGAGCAGCCGCACCTCGCGCTCGTCGTACCTGTGCGCCTCCTCCCACCCCACGGACAGGACACCGACCAGCGCGTCCTTGGACACGAGCGGCACGGCGAGGATCGCGCGGACACCCTGGTGTCGCACCGCGTCGCGCAACAGCTCGCCGTCGGGCGTGCGGTCGAGGCCGTAGCCGGGCGGCTCGTGCTCGCGCCAGTCCGGCGTGAAGAAGGGCGCGCGCCGCAGGGCGGCGGCGCCGACAGCGCCCTGGCCGGGCCTGAGCGTGAGGAGCCTGTCGACGGGGAGGCCGCGGCTCACGCGGGGCACGAGCTGCTGTGAGCCGTCGAGCTCGAAGACGGCGCAGCGCTGCGCGCCGATGAGCGAGCGTGCGGAGTCGGCGACCGCCTCGAGCACCGAGGGCAGGTCGAGCGTCGACGTCAGCCCGGCCGCGACCTCGTGCAGCGCCGCCAGCTCGCCGGCATGGGCCTCGGCCTGGCGGACGAGGCGCGCGTTCTCGGCGGCGAGCGCGATCTGCCCCGCGATGGCCGTGGCCATCTCGACGGTCTTGGGCGCCCATTCACCGCCGTCCCCCCGCACGAGCCGCAGCGAGCCGATCGCATCGTATTCCCGGCCGATGGGGACGACGAGCTCGCCCCCGGCGTCCACCGGCGCTGCACGCGCCGGTCCGGGCGCCTCCGCGAGCACGATCTCGCAGCGCTCGGCGCCGAGCGCGGCCGCCGTGCGGTGCGCGACCTCGTCGAGCGCCGCCGGCAGATCCGACGTGGACGCGAGCGTCTGGGTCACGGCCAGCAGCATCTCCGCGCGCTCCACGTGCTCGCGCTCCTCGGCGAAGCGCAATGCCGCGTGGATGGCCGGGCCGCCGGCGGCCGCCACCTCGCGCAGGCGGGTGAGGTGGCCGGCCGCAAACGGGCGGCGCCGGCGGAAGGCGGCGAGCAGGCCGAGGCGGATGCCGCCGGCAACGAGCGGCACCGCCAGCACGGAGCGGATCGATTCGTCGGCGAGCCAGGCGCGGCCGGCGGCCGCCGCGGCGGGCACGGCGGCGAGCGAGGGCGGCCGGCGCGTCGTCAGCCACTCGCCGAGGCGGCCGACGGGACGATGGGCGAGCGTGCGCGCGGTGGAGGCGCGCGCGAAGCCGAGCCCGGCGTGCAGCTCCAGCTCGCTGCCGTCGAGACCGAGCAGCCAGACCGCGGCGGCATCGGCCGAAACCTGCGCCTTCGCGTCGGCCGCGAGGCGGCGCACGACGAGCTCGAGATCGAGGGTGTCGGGGGCCAAGCGACTAGGCGGGGCCGAAGCCGATGGCGGAACGGTCCTTGACGACGATCGGACGAAAGCGGACGGGCAAGCCGACGGCGAGCGCGTCCAGCGGGACGTCGACGACCCGGCCGAGCAACGACACGCCCTCGCGCAGCCGCACGGCCGCGATCGCATACGGCGCGTCGTCGGCGTGAGCGCGCGGCGCCACGCGGATGATCGTGTAGCTGGCGATGGTGCCCTCGCCGGAGAGCGGCACCGCCTCCCAGCGGCGCGCGCCGCACTCGGGACACAGCGCCTTCGGCGGCACCGCCAGCGCACCGCAGCCGCCGCAGCGGATCCCGGTCAGCTCGCCCTCGCGCGCCTGCTCGAAGAAACGGCCGAGCGTGACGGTCTGTGAGGGCTCAGTCACGGCCGAAGAGACTCACGAGGACGGTCGCGGTGTTGCCGCCGAGGGTGTGGGTGAGGCCGCGCCGCGCGCCCTCGACCTGCCGCGGGCCGGCCTCGCCGCGCAGCTGGGTCACGACCTCGCAGATCTGCGCCGCGCCCGTGGCGCCGATCGGGTGGCCCTTGGCCTTCAGCCCGCCCGACGGGTTCACGGGGATCTTGCCACCAAGGCTCGTCCAGCCCTTTTCGGCGGCGAGGCCGCCGGCGCCCGGCTCGAAGAGGCCGAGCCCTTCGGTGGCTACGATCTCGGCGATGGTGAAGCAGTCGTGCAGCTCGACGACGTCGACGTCTTGCGGGCCGATGCCCGCCTGCCGGTAGGCCGTCGCCGCCGCCCGCTCGGTGGCCGGCACGCGCGAGAGGTCGCGCTTGTCGCCGATGAGCATCGAGTCCGAGGCGGCCGCGGAGGCGAGCACCCAGATCGGCCGGCGGGATTTCCGCGCGACCTCCTCGGAGACGAGCACGAGGGCGGCGCCGCCGTCGGTGAACGGACAGCAGTCGTAGAGCTTCAGCGGATCGGCGACCATCGGCGACTTCAGCACCGTGTCGAGCGTGATCTCCTTGCGGAACTGCGCCTTGGGGTTCAGCACACCGTGCTTGTGGTTCTTGACGGCCACCGCCGCCATCTGCGCCTCGGTGGTGCCGTACTTGTGCATGTGCGCGCGGGCCACCAGCGCGAAGACACCGGGGAAGGTGAGCCCCAGCGTCTGCTCCCAGGAGGCGTCGGAGGCGTAGGCGAAGTACTCCGTCGAGTCCGCGGTCGGCACGTTCAGCACGCGCTCGGCGCCGCCGACGAGGACGACGTCGGAGGTGCCGGAGGCGACTTCCATCACGGCGTGACGGAAGGCCGCGTGCGACGAGGCGCACGCCGTCTCGAAGCGCGTGGTGGGCACGGTCGGAATGCCGAGCACCGAGGCGGCCTGCGGGCCGGTGTGGAGCTGCTTCTCCGTCTCGCCGCCCACGACGTTGCCGTAGTAGAGCGCCTGCACGCGCCCGGCCGGCATCTCGGCGTCGGCGAGGGCGTCGGCCGCCGCCTCTGCGAACAGCTCGGCCGACGTGCGCTCGTGCCGACCGAACTGCGTGACGCCGACTCCGATGACCGCCACTCGACGCATCCGGGCCTCCGTCGATCGATCGCTCAGTTGTCATCATAACAAATAGAATAGCGAGCCATGGCGTTGGTGGTCCTCGGCTGCGGCTGGATCGCCCGCCGCCACGCGGCGGCGGCGCGCCGGTTGCGCCTGCCGCTGATCTTCGCGAGCCGCGACGCCGACCGCGCCCGGAGGTACGCGCGCGAGTTCGGCGGTGTGGGCGCCTACGGCGACTACGCGCTGGCGCTGCGCGATCCCCGCGCCCGCGCCGCGCTCGTCTGCACGCCGCACGATCGGCACCTCGACGACGTGCTGGAGGACGGGGTCGACTTTTTTGGCGGGAAGGAGTTTGCGGTCCCTGATGGATTTGAGCGCCTGCTGGCAGCGCTGCGAGAGATTGTGCGAGCATAGATCAAGTTACCAGGGCCAATTTCACCGCTTGAGCTAGTCAGGCCGATTTCACAGACCAGACGCGATTTTCCGCCCGATCTCCGCTCCGCGAGCCCGCGCGTCGGGCACGTAAGTCAGCTCAAGATGGATCACGTCGTCTCCCTTCAGAACATAGAAGGCGTGACCAAACGAGCCCATCATGGCGCGATCTCCCACCCCGGTCACTTCTTCGAAACCCGGAACCACCGCCATGGTGGTACGCAGCGCAGTCCAGTTACTGCGCCCAAAATTCGGCTGCACGCTAAAGGAAAATACCCGCCCGTCTTTGTCCGGCTGGGTTAAGCCGAAACTTTTTACCACGCCCTCCAATTGGTTGGCGTCCTTCAGAAGTTCCAGCGGATTATCGGTCTTGGGACCAGGTTGCTTGGCCGCCTTCTCGGAATCTCTGCGTGCCTGTTGGACAGCCATGCGCTGGAGTTGGGCGAAAGCATCCGGATTCGTGAAATAGGCGCAACCCGGCTCCTCGCCTTCCATCACTTCCGAAGTCCGTTCAATGGTCACGCCCAGCATCTGCTGTAAATCCTCACGCTTAAGCAGCGCGCAGGTGTTGCCATGTTCCACCTTGACCTGTTCCTGCGATCCCCCGACCACACCATCGGTATAGGCCGATATCTTGTGCTTGACCCAATACGCGCCGTAAAGAGCTCCTGCAATGCCCATGACG
>Ga0137418_10006209_pt1 | contig 10990 bp, 8 predicted proteins | sample CZODoug3_1_2_16f_FD_122242 | JGI IMG/M metagenome (GOLD analysis project Ga0137418, IMG submission 122242) | Vadose zone soil fungal communities from Angelo Coast Range Reserve, California, USA - CZODoug3_1_2_16fungal (Hybrid Assembly) | ecosystem: Environmental > Terrestrial > Soil > Vadose... | reverse complement strand
CGTGGGCTGCATCATCCTGGGCCGCGGCGAGGATGCCAAGAAGGTGCGCGACTGGCTGACGACGGCCGCGCGAGTCCCGGGATTCATCGGCTTCGCCGTGGGCCGGACCGTGTTCTGGGATGCGCTCGTTGCGTGGCGAGCCCGGAAGACGACGCGGGAGGAGGCGGTGGCCGAGGTCGCGCGCCGCTACAAGGAGTTCGTCGATACCTTCGAGACGGCCCGGGCGTTGTCGGCCACCAGGACGGAGTGACAGGCCATGCAGCTTGGAATGATCGGCATCGGCAGGATGGGCGGGAACATGACGCGGCGCTTGATCCGCGCCGGGCACGAGGTCGTCGTGTACGGCACCACCGCGACGGCGCGGGACGCCTTCGCGAACGAGACCGGCACGATCGCCGCCTCCTCGCTCGAGAACCTGGTCGAGCGCCTCAAGCGGCCGCGCGTGATCTGGCTGATGGTGCCCGCGGCCGCGGTCGACCCCACGCTCGATGGGCTGGGGCGAGCCCTCGACAAGGGCGACATCCTGATCGACGGCGGCAACTCGTACTACGTCGACGACATCCGACGGGCCCGCGCATTCGCGCCCCGCGGCGTGCACTATGTCGATTGCGGGACGAGCGGCGGCGTGTGGGGACTGGAACGCGGGTATTGCCTGATGATCGGCGGCGACAAGGCGGTGATCGAGCATCTCGATCCGATCTTCGCCACGCTGGCGCCCGGCCGGGATGCGGCGCCGCGGCTGCCGGGACGCGAGAGGCTCGGCGGCACGGCCGAGCACGGCTATCTGCACTGTGGGCCGCCCGGCGCCGGCCATTTCGTGAAGATGGTTCACAACGGCATCGAGTACGGCGTCATGGCCGCGTACGCCGAGGGCCTGAACATTCTGCATCACGCCAACGCCGGCCGAGCCGAACACGCGGTCGACGCGGAGACGACGCCGCTGCGCAATCCCGAGGAGTATCAGTACGACTTCAACCTGCGCGACGTCGCCGAGCTCTGGCGTCGCGGCAGCGTGATCGCCTCATGGCTGCTCGATCTCACCGCGAGCGCGTTGCTCACGGACCCCGACCTGTCGGCATTCGCGGGACGAGTCTCCGACTCGGGCGAGGGGCGCTGGACGATCAAGGCCGCCATTGACGAGGCGGTGCCGGCGCCGGTGCTGACCACGGCGCTCTACGAGCGGTTCAGCTCGCGCGGCGAGTCCGATTTCGCCAACAAGGTGCTCTCCGCCATGCGCTACGGCTTCGGCGGCCATCAGGAGCAGGCCGGCCGGTGACCGCGCGCCATCGGGTCGTCTTCCTGGTCGACGTGGACAACACGCTGATCGACAACGATCACATCACCGCGGATCTCAAGCGCCACCTCGAGCGCGCGATCGGCCGCGAGCGGCAGGAGCGATATTGGGCCATGTTCGAAGAGTTGCGGGGTGAGCTTGGGTACGCCGACTACCTGGGCGCGCTGCAGCGCTATCGGGTGGAGCATCCGCGTGATCCCCACGTACTCACCGTCTCGGCGTTCATGGTGGATTATCCGTTCGCGAATCGCCTCTACCCGAACGCGCTCGACGTGCTGGCGCGGTTCCGCGCCTGGGGACCGACGGTCATCCTCTCCGATGGCGACGCGGTGTTTCAACCGCGCAAGATCGAGCGCTCAGGATTACACGAAGCTGTCGACGGGGACGTCCTGATCTACATCCACAAGGAGCGCGAGCTCGACGACGTCGAGCAGCGGTATCCCGGGCACCACTATCTCCTGGTGGACGACAAGCTGCGCATCCTGACCGCCGTGAAGCGCGTGTGGGAAGGCCGAGTCACCACGGTCTTCGTGCGACAGGGCCACTACGCGCACGAGCCGCAGGCGGTCGCCACCCATCCGCCGGCCGACCTGACGGTCGAGCGCATCGGCGACCTGCTCGCGTACGACCTGGCCACGCTCCTGGCCGCGGCGTCGCCGCCGACGCATCCGATCGCCACGAGGGCATGATGACGAACGTGCAGGCCGATGCCCTGGTCTTCTTCGGGGCCACGGGAGATCTCGCCTACAAGAAGATCTTCCCGTCGCTGCAGGCCATGGTGAAGCGCGGGCATCTCGACGTGCCGGTCATCGGGGTGGCCAAATCGTCGTGGACGCTCGAGCAGCTCAAGGCCCGGGCCAAGGAAAGCCTCGAGACGCACGGCGGACTCGACCCGGCGGCCTTCGACCGGTTGTGCGGCTTGCTGCGCTATGTCGATGGCGACTACCAGGACCCGTCAACCTTCCAGGCCATTCGCACCCAGCTCGGCGCCGCGCAGCGGCCCGCGCACTACCTCGCCATCCCACCCGCGCTGTTCGGGCTGGTCGTGGATCAGCTGGCGCGGGCAGGCTGTGCCGAAGGCGCTCGCGTGATCATCGAGAAGCCGTTCGGGACGGATCTCGCCTCGGCGCGGGCGCTGAACCGCACGCTGCTCGGCACCTTCGACGAGACGAGGATCTTCCGCATCGACCATTACCTCGGCAAGCGGCCCGTGCACAACATGCTCTTCTTCCGCTTCGCGAACGCGTTTCTCGAGCCCATCTGGAACCGGAACCATGTCGAGAGCGTGCAGATCACCATGGCGGAGAACTTTGGCGTGCAGGGCCGGGGCGCCTTCTACGATCAGACCGGCGCCATCCGCGACGTCATCCAGAATCATCTGTTCCAGGTCCTGAGCAACCTGGCCATGGAGGCCCCCGTCAGAACCGACAGCGAGTCCATCCGGGATGAAAAGGTCAAAGTCCTGATGGCCATCCCGCCGCTGCGTGAGCAGAACGTGATTCGCGGCCAGTTTCGCGGATATCGAGCGGAGCGGGGCGTGGCGCCGGAGTCCCGGGTCGAGACGTTTGCGGCGCTGCGACTGAACATCGATTCCTGGCGCTGGCAGGGTGTTCCGTTCTACATCCGCGCGGGAAAGTCGCTGGCCGTAACGTGCACGGAGATCGTCGTCCGGCTTCGTCAGCCCCCCACCATGTATCATCGCTTCGACCTCGAGCCGAACTATTGCCGGCTTCGCATCAGCCCCGATATCACGTTCGCCGTCGGCGCGAACGTCATCGCGCCCGGGCAGGAGACGGTCAGCGCCGTCGCCGAGATGCTCGGAACCCAGCAACCACGCGCCGACGAGATGGATGCGTACGAACGCGTCCTTGGAGATGCGATGGCGGGTGACGCCACTCTGTTCGCGCGCGAGGACCACGTCGAAGAGGCCTGGCGCATCGTCGATCCGGTGCTGAGCGCGCCGACGCCCGTCTACGAATACGAGCCCGGCACGTGGGGGCCGAAGGAAGTCGAGGAGAGTCTGTCCCCCTCCGGGGGATGGCAGAACCCATGACCGACACGAAGCTCGATCAACTGTGCGTCGACACCATCCGCACGCTCTCGATCGATGCGGTCCAGCAGGCGAAGTCCGGACATCCCGGCACGCCGATGGCGCTCGCCCCGCTGGTCTACACGCTCTGGAACCGCGTGATGCGCTTCGACCCTCGAGATCCGATCTGGCCGAATCGCGATCGGTTCGTGCTCTCGAACGGCCATGCCTCGATGCTGCTCTGGTCCGTCCTCCATCTCACCGGGACCCGAGCGGTGAACGCGGACTACGAGCGGCTGGGGGAGCCCTCGGTCACCCTCGACGACATCCGACACTTCCGACAGCTCGACAGCAAGGCTCCGGGGCACCCCGAGTATCACTGGGTGTCGGGCGTCGAGACCACCAGCGGCCCGCTCGGGCAGGGCGTCGCCACCAGCGTGGGCATGGCCATCGGCCAGAAGTGGCTCGCCGCTCGATACAACCGCCCGGGCTTCGACATCTTCGATTCCCGCGTCTATGTCGTGTGTGGAGACGGCTGCCTGATGGAGGGGGTCGCGTCGGAGGCGGCGTCACTGGCCGGCCACCTGGGTCTCGACAACCTGTGCTGGATCTACGACAACAACCGCATCACCATCGAGGGCAGCACACGCCTGGCGTTCACGGAGGACGTGGCCGGGCGGTTCGTGAGTTACGGCTGGAACGTGCAGCGCGTGGACGACGCCAACGACATGGATCGTATCGCGCGCGCCCTCGAGGTCTTCCAGGGCATGAAGGGCCGCCCGACGCTCATCATCCTCGACAGCCACATCGGCTATGGCTCGCCGCACAAGCACGACACGGCCGAGGCCCATGGCGAGCCGCTGGGCGAGGACGAGGTCCGTTTCACCAAGCGTTTTTACGGATGGCCAGAGAACGCCAAGTTCCTCGTCCCCGACGGCGTGTACGAGCATTTCACGGCCGGGGTGGGCGCGCGTGGCGCCGCCGCGCGGGGTCGGTGGATGGATCGGTTCGAGGCCTATCGCGCGCAATACGGAGCACTCGCCAACGAGATCGATCTGATGCAGCGGCGCGAGCTGCCCGTCGATTGGGACAAGAACCTTCCCGTCTTCCCGGCCGATCCGAAGGGTGTGGCCGGGCGCGACGCGTCGGGCAAGGTGCTCAACGTGCTCGCGCAGAACGTCCCCTGGTTCCTCGGCGGGTCGGCGGATCTCGCACCGTCGAACCGGACCGCCCTGACGTACGAGGGGGCCGGGGACTTCCAGGCCGAGAATCCCGCCGGAAAGAACCTGCACTTCGGCATCCGCGAGCACGCGATGGCCGCGACCGTGAACGGGCTTGCGCTGTCGAAGCTCCGGGCGTTCGGGGCGACGTTCTTCATCTTCAGCGACTACGCGCGCCCCGCCATCCGGCTCTCGGCGGTGATGGAGCTCCCCACGATCTTCGTCTTCACGCACGACGCCATGGGCGACGGCGAGGATGGGCCGACGCATCAGCCCGTGGAGCAGCTCGCCTCGCTGCGCGCCATCCCCGGGCTGATCACCCTGCGGCCGGCCGACGCCAACGAGGTGGTCGAGGCGTACCGCTATGTCATGCAGCTCCGCCACGTGCCCGCGGTCCTGGCCCTGTCGCGGCAGCCGCTGCCCACCCTCGATCGCAACCGGTACGCCGCCGCGAGCGGCCTCGCGCGGGGCGCCTACGTCCTCGCCGATGGCGCCGGCGGGGAGCCCGACGTCATCCTGATCGCCTCCGGAAGCGAGGTCAGTCTTGCCGTCGAGGCGCATGAGAGGCTGCGGGCCGACGGTATCCGGGCGCGCGTGGTGTCGATGCCATCGTGGGAGATCTTCGAGCATCAGACCCAGGAGTACCGGGACAGCGTCCTGCCGCCGGGCGTGACGGCACGCGTCGCGATCGAGCAGGCCTCGACGCTGGGATGGGAGCGCTACGTCGGCAGCCGCGGCCGCGTCATCGGCATGCAGACGTTCGGCGCCTCCGCGCCACTCAAGGAGCTGCAGACGAAGTTCGGATTCCAACCGGATCGCGTGGTCGCGGTGGCCCGGGAACAGCTGGGACGGTGATCATCGCGGCAAGCAGCTCACCGCTGGGCGCGACGTGTTCTGACGAAGGCGTCAACTTCAGTCTGTTCTCGAGACACGCCACGGGGGTCGCGCTCCTGCTCTTCGAAGGTGTCGACGACCCGCGGCCCTCGCGGGTGATCGCTCTCGACCCCACCGCCAACCGCACCTACTTCTACTGGCATGCGTTCGTGCCCGGCGTCCGTCCCGGACAGCTGTATGGATACCGCGTCGAGGGACCGTTCGATCCCGGCGCCGGCATGCGGTTCGATCCGAGCAAGCTCCTTCTCGATCCCTACGGGCGCGGCGTGGTCGTGCCGCCGGGCTACCGTCGCGAGGCGGCACGGAAAGACGGCGACAACGCCGGCACGGCGATGAAGAGTGTGGTGGTGAATTGCGGCGCGTACGACTGGGAAGGCGACGCGCCGTTGAGACGGCCCTCCGCGCACACGATCGTGTACGAGATGCACGTGCGTGGGTTCACCCGCCATCCGAGCTCCGGCGTGCCCGAGAAAACGCGCGGCACGTTTGCCGGGCTCATCGAGAAGATTCCGTATCTCCGCGACCTCGGAGTCACCGCCGTCGAGCTCCTGCCGGTGTTTCAGTTCGACGCCCAGGACTCGCCGCCGGGACTCGTCAATTATTGGGGCTACTCGCCGGTCTCGTTCTTCGCGCCGCATCAGGCGTACAGCTCGCGGCAGGATTCCCTGGGGCCCATCGACGAGTTTCGCGACATGGTCAAGGCGCTGCATCGAGCGGGCATCGAGGTCATTCTCGACGTCGTCTTCAACCACACCGCCGAAGGCGGCCACGACGGGCCGACGCTGAGCTTTCGCGGGCTCGACAACGTGACCTACTACATCCTCGAGCACGACCGCTCCCGCTATGCCGACTACACGGGCACGGGCAACACGCTCAACGCCAACCAGCCGATCGTCAGGCGGATGATCGTGGATAGTCTCCGCTACTGGGTCGAGACGATGCACGTGGATGGCTTTCGGTTCGATCTCGCCTCGGTCCTCTCGCGCGGCGCCTCGGGTGACCCGATGCCGAGTCCGCCCGTCCTGTGGGACATCGAGTCGGACCCGGTGCTCGCGGGCACGAAGCTCATCGCCGAGGCCTGGGATGCCGCCGGCCTGTACCAGGTCGGCACGTTCGTGGGCGACAGCTGGCAAGAGTGGAACGGGCGGTTCCGCGACGATGTCCGGAGCTTTTTCCGCGGCGAGCCGGGCACGGTGACGCGCATGGCCGACCGCCTGATCGGCAGCCCCGAGATCTATGCCCACAAGGAGCGCGAGGCCGAGCAGAGCGTCAACTTCGTGACGTGTCACGACGGCTTCACCCTCAACGACCTCGTCTCCTACGACGGCAAGCACAACGAGGCCAATGGCGACGACAACCGCGACGGCGCCGACGACAACCGGAGCTGGAACTGCGGGGTCGAAGGTCCGACGGATGACCCGATCGTCGAGACGCTTCGCACCCGGCAGGTGAAGAACTTCCTGACCGTCACCCTGCTGTCGATCGGCATGCCCATGATCCTCATGGGCGACGAGGTGCGCCGCACCCAGCGGGGCAACAACAATGCCTACTGCCAGGACAACGAAACGAGCTGGTTCGACTGGACGCTCGTCGCGAGGCACGCGGACGTGCACCGGTTTCTGACGCTGCTGAACCGACGACGGCTGCTGCGGGAGATGGAGCCCGAACAACAGCACGTGAGCCTGGATCAGCTGCTCCGGGAGGCGCATCGGGCCTGGCACGGCGTGAAACTGCACCAGCCCGACTGGCAGGAGTCGTCGCACAGCCTGGCGGTCACGGCGGAGGTCCGGAATACCCCGTTGCTGGTCCACATGATCCTCAACGCCTACAGTGAGCCGCTGGACTTCGAGCTGCCGTCGATCGGTGCCGACGCCCGCGGGTCATGGCGCCGCTGGATCGACACGGCCCTCGACTCCCCGAACGACATCGTGCCGTGGCCGGTGACCCTGCCGGTGCGCGGCTCCACGTATCGGGCCCAGGCGCGCTCCGTGGTGGTGCTCTACGCCAACGTCGGAGACGGGCCGCGGGTCGTGGCATGAGCCCCCCTCGTGCGCCTGTCGTTCTACAGGCGCGCCGAGACGTGAATGCTCGATTCGTGACGGAACCGTCTTGCCGCGAGGACGGCGAGGACGATGAACAGCGCCAGCACGACGAGCTGGGCGACCAGAAATGGCGGCTCCGTCTGATGGGGCGCGAGCACGTGGAGCGCGGACACCTTGAGGAACGCCTGGACGACGCCGACGAACACGTTCAGGTAGAGGGCGAGAGCGGCGCAGAGGGCGTAGACCGGGCGCCATGCGCCGCGCAGGCGCAGACCGTAGCGAGCGAGGATCGCCACCGCCAGAACCACGAGCGAGACGATGCCGATCACGTGCGATGGCAACAGGTGATCGACCGGAAAACCGAACCCGGTGACACTGGTGGCCACCGTGGTGACGAGGAAGAGCGCGGTCCACCCGCCGCGGTCGCTTCCACCCAGCAGGCCGCTCATGACGACGAAGCCGGCGCCGATCGCCACGAGACTCAGGACCACGTGCACGGCGGTGAACGTCGCGAGCGTCACTCCCCAGACCATGGAGGCCCTCTCCTGTCACGGCGCCGGCTCCGCGGTCGGCCGGGTGAACTTTCGGGACGAGGACTATCCGCGCTTGGCCCTGAGTTTGTCGACGAGCGCCTGGTAGGACGATGTCTGGATGATCCTGTTGAACTGCGCCCGGTAGTTGGCCACGAGGCTCACGCCTTCGATCGAGACGTCGTAGACCACCCAGCGGTCCCCACGACGGAGCATCCGGTAATCCACCGGGACCTCCGTGCCCTGCTGGGTGACGATCCGAGTCCGCACCGTCGCCAGGTCGCCGTCGATCGAATCGCCGAGCACGGTGATCTTTTCGCCGTTATAGGCGGCGATCCTGGTGAAATAGGCACGATCCAGGAGATCGCCGAAGAGCGTGACGAACTCAGCCCGCTCGGCGTCCGTGAGGCCCTGCCAGTGCGGCCCCAGGGTCCGGCGTGTCATCTCCCGGAGGTCGAAAGCCTCTTCGGCTATCCTGGCGACCGCGGCGTGACGCACGTGCTCGTACCCGGGGCGGTTCAAGGCAGGATCAGCGAGGACCTTGACGATTCGCTCGATCTGCAACCGAACCTGATCGGCCGGCATCCCTGCCCAGACGCCGCCGGCCACGCCCACGGCCAGGAGCAGCGACGCCATCACGATCGAGCACCGCCGAATCATCGTCAGATCTCCTGATCCTCGTCGGGGGGCTCGAGGTCCGAGGTGCCGCTACCGAAGTAATCAATATAGCGGTCGATCGACCGTGGGTGATCGCCGAGGAGCGACATGAGATAGACCGTATCGACGAGATCGAACGCCTCCAAGTCCTGCCTCCACGGCGCGCTTGCTTCGGCACGCCTCCTGTCACTTAGATGCTCCCGTGGACGCGTGAGGTTACAGTCGACCGGTGTTTTTTCTTCAGGGCAGCTCCGTGGGGCACGACGCGGTGTACAAAGCCGGTGGTACGAGTGCGGGCGCTTCCGGTGGTCTGGAAGCGCCCGGGTCGACCGTTCTTCTCCTAGTTGTTCGCGCGACCCATGTCGCCGATCGCGGGATCGCTCGTGCTGTCTCGCCCGTCCTCCACGTGACCGGCCAGGCGGCGGAGAAAGCGTTGATCCGTATCGGCCTCGACCACGAGATCGTACCAGCCGAAGCTCGACTTCAGCAGCCACTGCGTGTGGACGCTCTGGCCGGGACGCAAGAGACGCGCGACCGAGTCGTCATCATAGGCATTGGCGACGGTGACACGCGAGGCAGCGCGCCCCAGATTGGTGATGACCAGCACGAGCTCGTGAGCCTCGATGTCGTAGCGACACTCCACCTCGACGTTGGCGCCGGCATCGGTCGACACGCTACCCCGGAAGCGCCGCAGGAACCCGTTCGGTCCGAACACCGAAAGATCGTATGAGCCGTGATCGACGGGGGCCACCTGCCACGAGTCGGCCAGCGATCGTCCGGCCTCCACCGTGTACGTCCGGGGCCCATCGGCGCTGGTGCCTGAACGCACCTGAAAGCAGGCGCCGGCCCGCCCCGTGTTGGCGAACTCGATCCGGAAGGCGCCGCTGGCGATCTCCACTCTCCCGCTGACATGCAGCTCGTAGGGCAGCGCGCGGGCGGGCCGCGTCCCCCGTTCCTGCGAAGGCAGCTCTTGATGGATCGTTGGTCCAGCCCCAGAACCCGGCGGCATCCAGCCCCACGCCGATGTCCTGATAGATCTTCCACGAGATGCCGGCGCGTTCGAGTCGCTCCGGATACGTGGACCAGTCATACCCTTCCTCGGCGTTGTTGATGACGGGCCCGCCCCCGCGGCCGTCGTTGCCGACCCAGCCTGTCCACATATGGTAGCGGTTGGGGTCGGTCGGGCCCATGAACGAGCAGTAATAGGCATCACAGATTGTGAACGCGTCCGCGAGGGCATAATGAAACGGGATATCGCGCCTCGTCAGATACGCCATCGTCGTGCGTCCCTTGTTCGCGATCCACTGATCGTATTTGCCGCCGTTCCATGCCGCGTGCGTGTCCGTCCAGCCGTGCGGCGTGTCTTCGAGGAACTGCAGCCCGAGATCGGGCGCAGTCGGATGAAACGGCAAGAGATAGCCACTGCCGTCGGGCTGATACCACACGGGCCGTCCCGAGGGGAGGACGATCGGCCGCGGGTCGCCATATCCCCGCACGCCGCGAAGGGCGCCGAAGTAATGATCGAACGCGCGATTCTCTTGCGTGAGAATGACGATGTGCTCGATGTCCTCGATGGTGCCTCGGCGATTGTTGGCTGGTATCGCCAGGGCCCGATCGATGCTGCCCGGGGCAGCTGCAGCCAGCGCACCGCTGCCCAGAACGCGAAGGAATGTGCGGCGGTCGACTGTCGTCATGGAATTTCGTAGCCTCCTCGAAGTCCGAGATTTGGGAGCGCCGCGATTGTGGACCGGAGCTGTTGCAATTGCGTCACAACCCGGGCTCGAATCGGATAAGCCTCGACGACAAGAAGAGGTTCGCGACTCGCTGGGGGCCCCGCGGCCCCCTCCGGCTCCGCATCAGCTCTCCAGCGAGATGTTCCAGAGCAACGGCGCGGCGAACGAGAGCATGCCGCGGACGTTCTTCCGGGTGGCGGCCGGCGTGACGAACTCGCCCCACAGGGCGTAGGGCACGTCGTCGTACGCGAACTTCTGGATCTCCTCGGCGAGTTGCTTGCGCCTGGCGGGATTGGCTTGCGCAACCCAGTCTCGCCGCAGCTTCTCCATGGGCTCGCTGCAGTACCAGCCGAAGAAGGCCTTGTCACAGACGCCGGCCATGCCCGCGTTCAGTGCCGGCGATGCCATATCGGCCGCGCTCCACCACGTGTGGAGGATGTTCCAGCCGCCCTCGGACGCCGGCGTTTTCATGGCCCGGCGGGCCACCAGCGTGCCCCAGTCCATCGCCTGCACATCGACCTTGCAGCCGATCTTCTGCAGCAGATCGCCCGTGACGAGCGCGACCGCGTGGAGCATCGCGATGTTGGTCGG
>Ga0137418_10006208_pt1 | contig 10991 bp, 5 predicted proteins | sample CZODoug3_1_2_16f_FD_122242 | JGI IMG/M metagenome (GOLD analysis project Ga0137418, IMG submission 122242) | Vadose zone soil fungal communities from Angelo Coast Range Reserve, California, USA - CZODoug3_1_2_16fungal (Hybrid Assembly) | ecosystem: Environmental > Terrestrial > Soil > Vadose... | reverse complement strand
GCGAGGTAGCTTCTTCGATTCGGCCGGAAGATTGAAATGCCAGTCCTAAATAATAATGAGAACGCGGATGCGGGTTGGGCGTTTTAAGCTCACGCTCAAGACTATCGATCGACTCGTTAAAGTCGTTTTTACCCCAATAAGAAACCCCAAGGAAGAAATTGACCCCCGGATATCGCGGGTCGTTGTCCAGTACATACTTGAAGAGCCGAATGGAATCGTCAAACTTAAGTTCCGTCTGCTCCAAAATCCCCAAGCGCTTCAGGGTTTCAAGGTTTTCAGGAGCAAGCGCCAGGGCTTGCTTGTAGATGCGCTCCGCAGCCGCGTAGTCTCCTGCATTTTCTTCTCCGCGTGCTTTTTCGAGCAGGGTCTCCACGTTACTTTGCGTTTGTGCTGCCCAGGCCGTTGTCGCGGTGATCGCGCCGAAAGCAGCGAACAACAGGTAGTACGCAACCCTGCGCAATGCGCGATGCTGAGCGAAGGCAGGGCCCCATACAGAGTTCGTCGATACTGCTGAAAGCTGGCCGGACAAGTTTTTTTCTTTCACTTTGTGCGAAATCTCAAAAATAACGAATCTTCTGCAAAAGTATAGCAAGCCGCACCAAGCAAGGTTTAGAAAAGACAGAACGCTCCGGACTCCGCCACCATTTCTGCCTGCGAGCTTGCCTGTATGAGTAGCTTCACAACGTACGCTTTTCCGCGACACGTTTTAGATGGATGGACTTGCCGGCAGAGCATCCTCCCCAGCGCTGTCTTCCGTAGAAAGTAGGGAGTGGCCATGAATCAGGCCCGGTGTTCGAATTGCTAGCGTATTCGACGGACGGCGACAAGGGTCGTGGAATTCGGCGCTCCGGAAACTGTGCGTGATCGAATCAGAGCCTCAAACCAGATATTTTGAGAGAGGCTATCCGAGGCGGAAATACCGAGCGCGCTCATGAGTTGACGCCGATTTTCTTCATCGGCAAGGAACCGGCCCGCTGCTTCCGTTCCTTCTTGCTGAAGACCTTGGAATGCGAGCACACTTCCGTCGTGGGTCGCATTTGGAAGAAGAGAAATGGTAGCGTAATCTTCTCCCATCGTACCCGTCCACCGCAGGCCCTCATATTGTGGCTGTTCACCCGGTAGAGGGTTTTTGTTCAGAAATACTTTGGCGCTCTTACCAACGATGATTTCACTCTCGCGGAAGTTAAGTTTGTCCTGTAGAAGCGTCACCCACGGGTTAGAACCAGGGCTTCCTATAAAAATGTAATTATTGTGGTCCAAGTCGCGCATCCTCAGGTCCCGCGGATAGCGCACGGACACCTGCGATTGCAGTGCACCCGCCATTTTGAATAGGGAGACGACATCCGCTACATCCGCGAATGAAGTGAGCGTCGAGTTCGAAATATACTCACTCAGTCGCGAATCGGCTTCACCAATATTGCTGACTGACGGGCTCCGCAGAAAATCCTGGCGGAGATACTGGTCGAGAGATCCTGTCTGACTGGTGAGGATACGAGACATTCCATAGTTGCTGTCGGCTACCACAATGATCGTCTGGTGTCGCGCGTCGAAAATCTGAGAAGACGGCCAAGATAGAGAAGCGGTGCTTGGCACCGCACCGACCGTCCGGTGCGCGATGACGCGGTACGACAACACTGCGCACAGTATGGTCAGGATGCCGCATATGGCCCAAGGAACCATCGCTCGGCGGCCCCAAGCCATGACTGGAATCACCGTAGATGCAATTACTGCGGGGAGACCGGCAGTTTTCAGAACCGTTCTGAATACCGGGGCGTAGGAGCCTTTGGGTATGTCCAGTATGAGCGGCTCATTCCGACCTTCTTCATTGAAATATTCGTGAAGTTTCAGGCGCAACTGCCGGGCGTGTACCCGGACGGAGCTGTCCTCCAGGGGGCTGTAATCGGAGGGTTTGTGGAACAGCGCGTTGCCGATGTGCTGCTCGGATAATTCGTGCGCATGCCCGTGGATGGTTTGCTCGGTGACGTACTGCAACAAATCCCTGAGCCGGGTGCTTTTCTGGAGGGGTGTACTGGATACAATTCGTTGTACGAGCTGCCAACGCTCATCACTAAGGAGGTCGTGAGTGACTGCTGGTAGTGAAACCGACGTTTGCGGCGAGGCCATACTCTATCAACTATTTCGATTGAGCGACGTGATTTTATCACAGAAGCTTTCCAAGTCAAGTTTCTAACCCGCTTCTTTCCAATGGTTTCGCTTGATTGGGGGAGTGGCAGGCGGATGCGCTTGCACGTGAATCACAATGAATTCACGTGTTAGACCCTTGCCTTTGAACGTTAAGAGGTCAACTATGCGTTTATACGGCCCGGATAGTATAAAAGCACTAGGTTGCGGGCAGATTCCAGTGGCTGTTTTCATGGGGTGTTCTGTTCCAAGTTAAGAACTCAACTCCAAGGCATCTGGTTTTGATCGTTAACTGGGTTATGGGCAGAGTGGCAGGGGGAGAAAACAAGTGAAAAGATTCATATATACTCTTGCGTTTGTCCTATTGGCATCTACGGCGTCTCTTCGCGCCCAGACTACGAATGGAAGCATTCAGGGCACGGTAACCGATCCGAGTGGTGCAGCAATCGGCGGAGCCAGCGTGACGGGTCGAAACCTGGATACCGGGCTTACGATTACAACTGTGACCACCGATGCGGGGATTTATTCATTGGCGAACCTGCCGCCCGGCCGGTACTCCGTTACCGTAGAGGGGCCGAGCCTGAAGAAATACGCGCGGGAAGGCGTCACGGTGCATACGGATGCTACTGTTGCCTTGGACGTCCAGATGCAGCTTGGCGCGGTCTCCGAGAACGTGACGGTTATTGCCGACGCCAGCCAACTGGAAACTGCAACCTCTGATATTGGTTCGACCGTGCAGAGAAGCCTGGTAGCTAATCTGCCGCTGGCGGTGCTCGGCACCGTCCGCAACCCGGTGGAGTTTATTAAGCTGGTACCAGGATTCGTTGGAAGTGTCGGCAACGACCCCGCTGACAATACGAAGGACGATTTCAAGGTGAATGGAGGCCAAGAAGGCGGAACGGATGTGCTCGTGGACGGAGTCTCGATCTCCCTGGTGTCGCCCAACATACAGTGGAATAAAGGGGTTTCATCGGAAGCGGTGCAAGAGTTCAAGGTGCTGCAGAGCAATTTCTCAGCCGAGTATGGTGAATCCGGCGACGGCATAGTGAATCTCACGCTGAAGTCTGGGACCAACGAGTTCCACGTTTCTGCTTATGATTATCTCCGCAACCGCGTGCTGGACGCCAACAGTTGGCGAAACAACACATCGCGTACGCCCAAACCTATCGATACGCAGAATGACTTCGGCTTCACCGGTGGGGGGCCCGTGCGTCTCCCTCACATTTATAATGGACACGACAAAACGTTCTTTTTTCTTGCTTATGAAGGCTTTCGGTTACAAACCGGAGGCACACAATTACTTAGTCTGCCGCCGGAAAGCTTTCGCAAGGGCGACTTTTCCGCCCTCTGCAGCACTGGGTTTACGGGAGGTGTCTGCAATGACAGGGATTCCAATAATCATGTTACCCATCAGCTCTATGACCCCGCCACGGGAGCATCCATTCCTGGGGATATCCTGACAAATGACCCCAACTTCAAGCCGAGCGCGGTGATAACGAAGCTCTTTGCACTGCTTCCGCCGACCAATGGCGGACTCTCAAACAACACGATTGGTACCTCGGTCTCAAAAACGACCGCAAATCTCTGGGACCTCAAGATTGATCACATTATCTCGGACAAGCAGCGGATTTCCGGCGGCTTTGACTACGGCAATACATTCAAGGGCGCTGTCTCGAGCCTGGGACCGATCTTCGGGCAAGGCACGCCGCAGAGTACTCGGTATGTGCGCTTTAGCCACAACTACGTTTTCAAACCAACAGTGGTCAACCAATTCCTCGTCGGATTTAGTCGTCGTTTCCGGGGCGAAGTCTCGAACAGCCTCGGCCAGGGATACCCGGCAAAGATCGGACTTACAGGGGTAAATAACACTACTTTACCATGCTTTAAATTTATCAACACGCCCACCAATGAGCAGTTGAGCAATTGCGGTGACTCGCAATTTGCAGACAACGTCTACCAGGGGAATGATTCTGTGAGCTGGATCAAGGGTAAGCACAATTTAAAGTTTGGCGGCGGGGTGCGATTCCTGCAATTTAACGTCCGGCGGCTAACCCAGGGCTCCGGCGAATTCGATTTTAACGCCGCTCAGACCAGCAATCCGATGAACGGTACTGGGGGAGATGCAGTGGCCAGTTCACTCTTCGGCCTTGTGAATAGGCAGATCCTGAACTATGGCGGATTCAGCGGTGTGCGATACAAGGATTACTCCTTCTACGCGCAGGACTCGTACAAGTTGAGGCCCCGCCTAACTCTGAATTACGGCTTGCGCTACGATATCGACCTGCCGGCTACCGAAGCTTTTAATCGGTTTTCGGCGGTTGACCCAACGCTTCCCAACCCGGGAGCCGGAAATATCCCCGGAGCTTACACCTATTTCGGGACGGGGACGGGGCGGAACGGACGGAAGCGTCCGCAAGACACCTACAAGAAGGCCTTCGGCCCGCGCGTAGGGTTTGCTTACAGCATCAATGAAAAAACAGTTCTTCGTGGCGGATACGGCATTTTCTATCAGCCGCTTAAGGAAGGATCATTCGCCGACCAGGACGGCCTGGGATTTTTCAACAAGCAGACTCTCACCGTTGGGAACGGCGCTCCATTCCAGATTGATAACGGTGTGCCGCATATTCTTCCTCCTTCCGGACCTCTGACGCCCGAAGGACAAAATGGCAATAGCGGAGTGATCCTAGTGCCGAGAAGCAGCGGTCGCCAAGCGGACATTCAGTCATGGAATCTCGACGTACAACGCCAGATCACCACAAACCTGGCGATAAGCGTGGCCTATGTCGGTTCCAAGGGCACTCACCTGCCAGCATTGAACATTATCCCAAATCAATCGAATCCGTCGTTGCTACCATTTTTCAGCACATTTAGCGGCGACTTGAGTAAGAATGCTAGCTGCCTTACGAACGGAGGCTGCCCGAATGCTGTTGCCGCCGGTGTTACGTTGCCTTATCCTGGCTTCACCGGGAACATCGGCCAGATCTTTCGACCGTTCCCTCAGTACGGCGACTTTAACCAGGAAGACAACTCTTTCACTCCGGATCGCACCGGCAACTCCACTTATCACGCGATGCAAGTGGGAGTAGAGAAGCGTTTTGCCCAAGGATTGAGCTTCCTGGTTTCCTATACCATCTCAAAGAACATTACGGACGCCGACTCCGCAGGACCCGGCGTTTCCGGCTTCACCGGCACAAACAGCTTTATCGGCCAGAATTCTTATAATCGCGGAGCCGAAAAAGCCGTCAGCCAGCTCGATACGCCGCAAAGCCTGGTGGCGAGCTTCTTCTATGAATTGCCGGTCGGCCATGGCAAGCGCTACTTGCATGAGGGTGGGGCAGTAGACCGTGTCGTGGGAGGCTGGTACGTTTCCGCTGTCGCCTCCTACAAGTCCGGACTTCCAACGACGGTATACGGCCCTTGTGGTGGCACTGCGGGAGAGGTCTTGTTCGCAGGATGTCACTTGACCGGCCTTGCCCGAGTCAATGTCTTGCCCGGAGTGCGCGAAACGAACAAGAGTTCGAATTTCAATACCGCCACCACTCCATTCTTCAACCCTGCGGCTTTCACCGTCGCGGCTCCCCTGACGTTTGGCAACGAATCGCGCTCCCTCTCTCAGGCTCGAACCTTTGGCAGTCGGAACGAGGACATCTCGCTCGGTAAAAAAACTCGGATCTTCGGCGAAAAGGCGACCATCGACTTTCGTGCGGAGTTCTTCAACATCTTTAACCGGCATATTTACTCGGCACCGGGCGGTTTCGCTCCCAATCTTGGTTCTCCCTTCCTCCCTGTTGGCGCTAAGGATTCTCAGGGCAAAGTTGTGTGTACGGGGCCCCTGGCCTGCGGCTTCGGTGCAGTTACGGATGCTAGCGGGCCGCGAACCATTCAATTTGGCCTGAAGATCGCATATTGATATCGGGGGAACTCTGCTCGGGAAGCAAACTGGGCAGAGCTCTGTACGCACCCCTCAGTAGCCGGGGTAACAGCCATATGAGTCAGTTCAATCGGCGTCGTTTCATGAAGACGCTGCTGGTTACTGCTGTGGGTGCTGCCCCAGCTTACGCTGGTTCTCCCGCAGGAATCGCCCTGCCATCTTTCGAATCGGACCTTCCATCGCTCTCCACAAATCTTGAAAACGGATCCCAGCAACTTCGCATCTCGCCTACTGGATCACCACTTGCCTTTCAAAACTTTCTGCGTGTCGGAGAAGAGTGGAAACCCGCCACTCTGGCGAACAACGCAGTCGTAACAGGCGCTTCCTTTGCCCTGGTTACCTCGCGTGTTCGGCGTGAGGGTTCGAGTGTTCTGTGCCAAGGGGAGGGCAAGGCGGAAGGCGTGGAGGGCAAAGTTGTGTCCTATAGCTGGGACTCAGAAATCACCGCTCTGAGCCACGATGCGGATGCTCCCTGGTTCCGCTTTCGCACTGCACTCCATCTACCTGCGCCGATCAAACTGCGCCAGGACAGCGGGATCGAGCCACAGCTCATCACCTGGTTAAGTTCAGCTTCCACGCTTATGGAAGGCCAGTCGGGAAGCTGGAGGCGCGTGCTGTTGGAACAGCCCACGCGAAACTCTTTGGGCACTTACGGCAATGATCTTCCGGCGGTTTATCTTCTGGACCAGAGCGTCGGCGTCGAGACCATGATGTACTTCGATGTTGGCGAGATGGGTTGGATGTCGATTGAAAATCTTCCGCGCTTTCTCGTTTATCGCTGCTCCAGTATCTCACGCATCGAACGCGACGGCACCCAGCGGCTTGGCCTGGGGTTGCTGGCAGATCAGGCCACGGGCAACGTGCTGCCGGCGGGTGACGTCAACTTCACCTACTGGCTGCTTCAACGGCCCATGACTCGTTTGCTCACGGAGCAGGAGTCCGTAGCGCGATGGATGCAAGCTTTGCTTCCCCTGTTCGAGGAAAAACTTACCTGGCCGACTTGCGCTAATTCCTGGAAAGAGTTCGCCTCAGGTACGGTGGAAGACTTGCAGGACAAGAACGCGACGCAGATTGAGGTTAAGGGGCATACCGGGTTGCGCGCCTACGTTAAGGCCAGTTCCCAGCTTTGGAACGACTCCCCCGACAACTTCGAGCTGATGACCATTGCCGATGTCCTATGGCCCTCGCTTCTTTACCTCCGGCTACACCCTTCGCCGAGTTTCGAACACGAATGCAACGATCTTCTGGCGGACCTTCCTGCTTTCTACCACTCGGACACCCATAGTATTGGCAACGATTTCACGCGTCCACAGGATGAGAGAGCCGATTCGTGGTATCCCTTTGAGAACGCCCTCATCAAGTATCCGATGATCGGTTCTCTAGCGGGATCAGGGGAAGTCACTAATCATTTCCTCGACGCCTTCCAGACCGCCCAAAAGATGGCTCAGCAGTACGATTATCTTTTCCCGATTTATTACCGGGTCGCTACTCTTCGAGCTGAAGGTGCCGGCACAAATTACGCCGTCGGTGGCTTGTATGCCTGGGGAGCGATTTTGGCGAACAGATTGACTGGAGAACAGCACTATCTTGAAGAAGCCCGGCGCGCGATCCGGGTTTTGTACACGGTTCCCGCAGAACGCCTCTTCCACGAGCCCCAGGAACTTGCCTACGGTGCACTCGCGGCGGCAGAACTCGGTATGCGGGAAGAGGCGAAGTACCTGCTGTACGAACAGTTTCGAATGTTTTATTGGTACTCCGATCCCAGTCAGAAGTCTCACGACATTCGCGGAATGGTTCAGGCTGCCGCCTCCATCCTCTATCCCGCTTTCAAAGAGAACGTGGAGGCCATTCTCCCCTGGACCGGTGTCATGAAACGCGGAATCGTCTTTGAAGGCCTCCTGCGTTTCATGGACCAGCAGCGGCGCAACAACTTCTATTTCTTCGAGGACTGCTCGGCCAAACGCAAGCGGGGTCCCTCCGCATTCATTCCGTTCGAAAATCTGGGCACCCTGGAACTCGCGGGCATGACCGGAAATGTAGGCAAGGAAATCTACGGCGCGGGTGAATCGATTTGGATGTATTTGATGTTTGAAGCGCTGGGGCAGGTCAGTGACCGGGAGCTGATGCTGGTGAACTTGGACCTCCTCGACGCGGCCCACGCAAAAGAGTTTCCGTCACGAGAGCTAAATTTCATCCTGTACAACCCAACGGCCGTTACCCGGTCTGCAACGATCGCGATTCCTGCAGCGAGACAGCGAACCGTTCGCATGAGTGTAAATGGCAATGCCACCAGCGAGACGCTGGAAGTCCCGAGACGGTCTTTCATCCGATTGCTGGCCGAGTTCTGACCAGTAGATTGTTTACCCGTAGCTACAAAGAAGAGCATTTCTAGAAGTTTTCCATCGTGTCCAGTTCGCTCGTAGGAGAGGAATTCCTGCTATGCTCAAAGTACCCTGTTTTGCAACCCGCGCAGCACGGGCATCTGTCGTTACCGTGTTGGTTCTCATTGCTCTCGCCGCTGTTGCCGCCGTTCCATATAGTCCACCTTTTGGAAAGTGGACGCGGCTTTCCCCCGACCCCATCGTGTCTCCCCAGGGGGAACGTTTCGAATCCGCAGGGACTTTTAATCCTTCCGTAGTAAAGCAGGATGGAAAGTACGTCATGCTTTACCGCGCCCAGGACCGCAACGGTACTTCGTCGCTGGGGTACGCCACGAGCGACAACGGTATTCATTTCAATCGCCAGCCCGAGCCGGTCATGGTTTCAGAGGCTCCATATGAAAAAGGTGGCGGTGTTGAAGACCCGAGGCTGCAAAAAATTGGCAATACCTACTACCTGACCTATACGGGATACAACAACGTTGATGGAGCGGCTGCGGACAAGAAAGATGCTCAACTCTGTTTGGCTACCTCCACAGACCTGATTCATTGGAAGCGGCAAGGCATTATCATTCCCGGTTACAAGGGTAAATGGAATATAAAATGGACGAAGTCTGGCGCTATCGTTCCAGAAAAAATTAATGGCAAATATTGGATGTACTATCTGGCTGACGCGCAGGATAAAGACAGTCAAATGGGCGTAGCTTACTCCGAAGATTTGCTCCATTGGACGGAGGCCCTCGACCACCCGGTCCTGTCGAGCCGCTCAGGGTCGTTCGATTCGCAAGTTGTGGAGCCGGGACCGCCACCAGTCATGAGGCCTGAAGGCATCTTCCTGATTTACAACGGCGCAGATGACAAACTGGTGTATTCAACCGGGTGGGTTCTCTTCGACAAGAAAGATCCGACCAAAGTTCTTGCGCGCGCTCAAGAGCCGGTATTCGCGCCTGAAAAGGAATGGGAAAAGGTTGGGCAAGTTCCGAATGTCGTATTTGTAGAAGGCTTGGTTCTGGACGGCAAGCGCTGGCTTTTTTATTACGGAGGTGCGGACAAACACGTCGGCGTCGCAACGGCACCAGTGCTTTGAGGCCGTTGGCAATGGCTCTCCTGGGTGCGGTTCACTCTAATTCACAGAGCGCGGCAGCGCCGGCGATTCCAGCGTCTTCGCCGTAATGAGCAAGCGCCAGAGGGATGTCCAGCGGGGAGGGATTGAGGCATGCGCCTTGCCAGCGTTGACGAATCTCGTTTAGAAAGGGCGCGAGCAGAGAAGATACGCCTCCGCCAATCACAATTATGTCGGGTTCCAGGAGATCGATGATGTTTCCGAGCCAGTACGCCAATAGGTCCAGCGTCTCCTGCATCACTTCTTTGGCGACAGGATCGCCTGCGGCATGAGCCTTTCCAACCATTTCGCTGCTGACCATCTGAAGATCGCCATCAGCCATTTCCAAGAGGAGCGATTTGCGATTCTGGTCGAGTTTCTGACGTGCACGTCTGGCGATCGCGGGACCCGCTGCCAGCGTTTCGATGCAGCCGCGTTTCCCACAATTGCAAAGCGGACCGCTGCTGTCGATCCCGAGATGGCCGCCTTCCGCAGCGGCGCCCGTCCTTCCATGATAAATGCGGCCGTCAAAAATGATTCCTGTACCGATACCGGTGCCAATAGTTGCGTAAAAGATGTTCGGATAGCCACGCCCTGCACCCCACTTGGCTTCCGCCAGAGCGGCGGCATTGGCGTCGTTATCGACCCTGACATGAACGTTATAAAGACGGCGAATCTCCTTAGCCAGTGGGTAGTTATGCCAGATCGTGAGATTTGGAGGATTGATGATTACGCCGGTATGAGGATTCAGCGGCCCTGGCGCGCATATGCCGATTGCTTCAATCTGATTTTGAGAAAGCGCGTCGGAGAAAAGACCGCGAATCGCCGTTGAAACGGCGGCTAGGCCGTTCGATGGTGCACCAACGGTCAGCATCGGTGTCCTGTTTCGCGCGAGAATTTCGCCGTTGGCATCCACCAGACCGGCCGCGACCTTGGTTCCGCCGATGTCTACTCCAACGACGACACGGGATTCGTTTTTCATATGTTATAGGGACCTGAATTTTGATGATGGAGGTAACTGGATCCACGATTGACAAATGCACGCCGGCGCAGATGGTCTTATTGCAAGTGAGAAGAAGTCCGCGGCTGGTGAGAAACGATTTGTGATAACTATGGGAGATCGCACGTATACGGTATGCTCTTCGGTCTCGTCTTTTGTCAACTCCCCTTGGTCGATGACTTTTTCCGAAGAGAGTTCCACGAGTTGGACCATTGGGCATTGTGATATCCACTTGCCGGGTGGGCGGCATGGGATCGCTCTTGATTTTCGAAAGGCATTATGAAACTCAATTCTTATCTTCTAAAGAGCACCGTGGTGGCGGCACTTGGGGGACTTCTTTTCGGGTTTGACACAGCCGTGATTGCTGGTACCACCCATGCACTGACGGAAACTTTTCGTCTATCACCAGCGGCGCTGGGAATGACGGTTTCCGCGGCG
>Ga0137418_10006205_pt1 | contig 10994 bp, 9 predicted proteins | sample CZODoug3_1_2_16f_FD_122242 | JGI IMG/M metagenome (GOLD analysis project Ga0137418, IMG submission 122242) | Vadose zone soil fungal communities from Angelo Coast Range Reserve, California, USA - CZODoug3_1_2_16fungal (Hybrid Assembly) | ecosystem: Environmental > Terrestrial > Soil > Vadose... | reverse complement strand
TCGGAGAATGGTTTGTCGGCGAGCTTGGCAAGCGTGACAGAGACTTCGTGTGGCATAGGAGCCTTGCGCGCTCCGGGTAGCTCGGCGGGGCTGAGCGGAGAAGAATCCTGGACTACTCGTTTCTCTTTTTGCTTTTCCTTGTGAGTCTTGGGTAACGGCCGGCCGCTAACTACGGACTCGCCATGTTCCTCCACATTCCACATGGGATCCGCATATTCATCGCGATGCTTTATTAGCAGCCATTCATTCTTGTTTTGGCTGCGCCTTAGTTTCACCAGCACGAAGCTCCCGTTCAATTTTTTGCCGTGCAAACGAAACTTCAGCTCACCGCGTTCGATTTGCTCGGCGGCGCTGAGAGGCCCTTCCGGTTCAAACGTGCCTTCGTCCCAGACGATGACTTCACCGGCGCCGTAGTTCCCTTCCGGGATCGTTCCCTCGAACGTGCGGTAGTCGAAGGGATGGTCTTCGACCTGGATGGCCAAACGCTTATCACCCGGATTTAGCGAAGGCCCCTTGGGAACGGCCCAGGATTTGAGGACGCCACCGACTTCAAGGCGCAAATCGTAATGGAGGCGTCGAGCCGCGTGCTTTTGTATGACGAAAATTTTCTCGTCTTTGCGATCTTTTTTGCCGCGCGGCTCGGGCGTTTCCTTAAATCGGCGCTTGCGACGGTACTCGGCTAGCCCAGGCATTCTGATTGATTATAGTGCGGTACCGAGCAGAGATGCCCTTGGAAAGGGTGTGCGGTATCGGGGAGCAGTGCGCGAAGGGAAATAAAGGTGGTGTTTTGGGCAGCCGTCGGCATGCGCAAAATGGGTGGCCTGATGGTTTTACCCGATTGTGTACACCAGCCGGCGACCTAACCATTTGTGCAGGAGGAAAGTAGATGGCCGCTTCGGTATGGACAGGATCAATTAGTTTTGGGTTGCTGAGCATTCCGATTCGGCTGTACCCGGCGGCGCGCAGCGAGCGAATTAACCTGCACCAGATTCATAAGAAATGTCACACACGATTGCGCCAGCCGTTGTATTGCCCGACGTGCAATCGGATGGTGGAACGATCGGAAGTGGTGAAGGGCTATGAATATGAGAAGGGGCATTACATCCTGATTGAAAACGAGGAGCTGAAGAAAATTACCCCGCCGTCGGGAAAGGCCATGGAGATTCAGGCCTTCGTGAAGGGCTCACAAATTGATCCTATTTATTTTGAGTCTTCCTACTTGGCGCTCCCGGAAAAGGATAATCCGAAGCCCTACGTGCTTTTGGTGAAAGCGCTGGAGGATTCGGACCGCGTGGGAATCGCCAAGGTCACGATGCACCAGCGGGAATATACGGTGTTTATACGGCCGAGGAGTCATGGGCTGACCGTTCACACCATGTATTTCGTCAACGAGATTCGCAAAGTGGAGGGCTACGGAAAGATCACGCAAGAAATAAAGCTGCGCCCGCAAGAGATCAAACTTGCAGAGCAGCTTGTGGAAAGCCTTTCCGAGGATTTCAAGCCGCAGCAATATCACGACACATATCAAGAGAATCTGAAGGCGCTGATTGAAGCGAAGCGGCACGGCAAGACGATCGTCGAAGAAGAAGCGCCGAAGCGAGCGCCAGTTATCGACATGATGGAAGCGCTAAAACGAAGTTTGCACGAAACCGAAGCGGGAAAGCGAAAGAAACCGATGCGCGCGCGGCCCGCTGCGCGTGAAGCCCGGCGGCGCTTGGCCAGCTAGATCAGGAAGCCGCAAAGTTTCCCTATGCATTCAGAGCGACAAAGAATCTCCAAATGAGGAGCGACTCTTTAGAGCAGCGTTGTTTCAATTTGGAAAGGGGGGACAGGTGCCTGTGTTCGGTGTGAGGAGGCAGGCACCCGTCCGTCAGCGAGGGTCGGTCTCGCCATGAGCGTTTTCACGCATGGTGTTACTACAAAAGGTAAACCATGGCTGATAAATCGCAATCAGGTGTTTACTGTAGCGCTGCGCAGGAAGTTGCTGAGCACGGAATGGCCCGAGGCTGGCTCACCGCCATGCCCGGAGACCCCTATGGGGACCGACGCTTGTTCGGAAGGCAACTGTCCAGGCGGTACTATTCCGCAGGTTTGTTCCCTCCTATCCTACTAAATCCGCTGTATTGCGCCCCTAGGTAAGCCCTACCTACACTTATGTCCTGTTGGGTGCTGTCATTTGAGTTGTTGCCGCATATTTGCGACGCGCATCCGGTGCCCAGCCGGATGTTTCACCGGTGAGCTACCCCAGTCGGCTCACGAGTCGAGATGATGGGAGTGACCGTTCCAGCCGGAGCGCTACCATAAGCGACAATAACCAATCCTGTCGAGCTTTTGCCACAACTGAGAGAGCCTGAGGAGAACTGCGTGTCTGCCTTGAACCCTGCAAAAGAAGTGTGCCCGAGCTTGATTTTTCGCGCCGCCGGGGCACTGCTGCTCTTTGCGCTCAGCACCCAGGCGCAAAACGTGACCACTCAGCACAACGACAATGCTCGCACCGGCGCCTATACCACCGAGGCGATTCTGACGCCGTCCAACGTAAATACCAGCTCGTTTGGAAAAGTCTTTTATTATGTTGTAGATGGCTACGTGTACGCACAGCCGCTTTACATGGCAAACGTCACGATGGGCACCGGCACGTCGCAGGCCGGCACCAAGCACAACGTGGTGTTCGTGGCCACTCAGCACGATAGCGTGTATGCGTTCGATGCGGACAGCAACTTGGGGGCAAACGCCAAACCGCTCTGGCAAATCACCTTGCTCGACGCTGCTCATGGTGCCGCGGCTGGGGCTACCCCGGAGCTCAGTTCTGACTTCGGATATACCGACGTGGTGCCCGAGGTGGGCATCACCAGCACGCCGGTAATCGACCCTGTCGGTAAGACAATCTATGTCGTGGGAAAGACTAAGGAAGCCGGGGCGTACCCGTACCGCCTGCATGCCTTGGATATCACAACCGGGGCTGAGAAGTTCGGCGGGCCGGTTACCCTTTCGGGCTCCGTCCCAGGGACTGGGAGCGGAAGCACGGGCGTGACAATGCCGTTTGATCCCAAATTTGAGTTGCAACGGCCCGGCCTGTTGCTGTTAAACGGCATTGTTTACATTGGTTTCGGTGCCACGTACGACATCACGCCCACATGGCATGGATGGATTTTGGGCTATAACGCCGCGACGCTCAATCAGACGGGCATCTGGTGCGCAAGTCCGAATGGGAATGGATCCAGCATATGGCTATCGGGCGGGGGGCTGGCTGCTGATGTTATTGACCCCGTAAACCATCCTTACGGGCGCCTGTTCACCGCGACTGGCGATAAATCTTTTAATGCCACAGTGCCCTACGACAACACCATGAATTACAGCATTTCCGTGCTGCGGCTGGACTTGACGAATGGCGCTCCCAGCATGAACACCAATGGAGTGCAGGTCGGCGATATGTTCGCGCCATTTGATCAGGCGACCCTGGATACGAATGACAAAGATCAGGGATCTGGAGGGGCGGTCATACTTCCCGACGCCGTGAGCGGCGGTAAGCACTTAATGGTGCAGGCGGGCAAGTCGGGCCGGATATATATTTTGGATCGAGATAATCTGGGCGGCTTCACTCCAAGCAACGCTTCCGATCCTCAACAACAGGGGTCCGCTGGCGGCGCAGTGTTCGGACTGCCGGCTTATTGGAATGGCCACCTTTACTTCTGGCCTGTGTCAGGTGGCGCAGGGAGTCCTCTAAAGCAGTTTTCTTTCGCTAATGGTCTCCTTTCCGGTGTGGTGGCGACGTCTGTGGACACTTCCTCTTTTCCGGGTGCCACGCCGTCGGTGTCCTCAAATGGCACCACGAACGGAATTGTCTGGAGCATCCGAAGCGACGCTTTTGGTTCCCAAGGACCACAAATCCTCTACGCCCATGATGCCAATAACGTTGCCAACCTGCTTTATTCGAGTAGCCAGAACACACCCCGCGACGCTCCCGGGGCGGCGGTAAAGTTTGCTGTACCGACGATCGCAAACGGCAAAGTCTATGTAGGGGCCGAATATCAGGTCGGCGTATACGGATTGCTTAATGGAGCTACGCAGGCGGCACAGCCGGTGATCACGCCTGTTGGTCAGCTCTTTCACTCATCGCTTCAAATCAGCATGAGCGATTCAACTCCGGGCACGCAAATTTTTTACACAACGGACGGGACCACACCGTCGACAGCTTCCACGGTGTATACCGGCCCGTTTACGATTACCAGTACACAGACCATCAAAGCTATGGCTGCGGGTAGCGGGCTTCTTGCAAGCGGAGTGGATAGCGAAAACTACACTCTGGTGAACCAGGTTCCCACGCCCACCTTCAGTCCAGTTCCTGGCAACTACACTTCGACCCAATCGGTGAGCATTACGACCGGTTGGGCGGGCTCGACGATTTACTACACAACGGATGGCACAACCCCGACCACCTCTAGCAGCCAGTACAGCGTGCCGCTGCCCATCAGCGCTACAACCACGCTAAAAGCGTTCGCTACGGCTCCGAATCTGACGAATAGCCAAGTGGCCACGGGTGTTTACACCATCGCTCCCAATGCAACGAGCTCCGTCAATTTCAGCAATGGCTTCACTTCGACGGGTATGGCCTTTGTGGGGGCGGCAAAGCTAAGCGGCACGCGCTTGCGCCTGACTGACGGTCGGCGAACGCTAACGTCGGCCGCATGGTACGCCACGCAAGTCAACGTGCAAGCGTTCTCGACGGACTTTACGTTTCAACAGGCGCCATATTCGCAAAGCCCGCGCCTTGCCGATGGACTTACGTTCACCATACAAGGAGTGGGAACGACAGCGATTGGTCCTGGCGGGGGCGGATTGGGTTACGGCGCAGCCCTGCCGGGTGGAACGCCAGGCATTCTCAATAGCGTTGCGGTGAAGTTCGATCTCTTCAGCAACGCTGCGGAAGGCAACAATTCGACCGGCTTATATATAAACGGCGCCTCTCCCACGAAACCCGCGGTCGCTTTCGGCGGAGGAATCAATCTTCAAAGCAGCGATATTTTCGCGGTGCACATTGCTTACGACGGCGCGACGCTCACGATGACAATCACGGACACCACGAACGTTTCGCAAACGTTCACTACATCGTGGGCGATCGATATTCCCGGGACCGTCGGCGGCCCAACTGCGTTTATAGGGTTTACCGGCGCAACCGGATTTTATATAGCGATCCAGGACATCTTGAATTGGACGTTCGTCTCGAATTTCAGTGGCCAGCCAACTACGGCCACTCCCGTTATCTCGCCGAGTACCGGCACATACACTCCACCGCAGACGGTAAGCATTACCGACGCCACTTCCGGCTCCTCTATCTTCTACACTTTGGATGGGAGTCAGCCGACATCTTCGTCCACGCGGTACACTGGCACTTTTAGCGTAAGCAGCACGACAACGGTCAAAGCTATTGCCACCGCGCCCAATTTTTTGCAAAGCGCCACCACAACTTCGGTTATCACCATCGGCTCGCAGTCTCAGACCTCGACACCGTTGATTTCCCCGGTCACCGGCACGTATTCTTCGCCACAGACGGTGAATATCACCGACGCGACTTCCGGATCTTCGATCTTCTACACGTTGGATGGCAGCCAACCGACTACATCTTCGACCCCCTACACTAGTGCGTTCACAGTCAGCAGCACCACCACGGTTAAAGCCATCGCCACCGCGCCAAACTTCACCACGAGCAATACCGCCACCTCGGTCATCACCATTCAAAGCGGCGGTTCGCCCACGATCAATTTTGCTTCCGGATTTACCGCCACCGGTTTGCAGTTCAACGGACGCACCAAGCTGAATGGCACTCGTTTGCAATTGACGGACGGCGGGCAAGCAGAAGCCAGCAGCGCCTGGTTCACCACCCCGGTTAATGTGCAGACCTTTACCAACGACTTCACCTTCCAGTTCATCAACCCCAACTCGGACGGTATGACTTTCACCATCCAGAATGCCGGCACCACCGCGCTTGGTCTTTCCGGCGGCGGCCTGGGTTACGGTGCAGGCTCGCCCACCGGAACCCCTGGCATTCCAACTAGCGTGGCCGTGAAATTCGACTTATTCCAGAACGTCCATGAAGGCACCAACTCCTCCGGTCTGTATACGAACGGCGCCTCTCCGACCAGTCCATCCGTAACCTTGGGCAACGGCGTCAATCTACACAGCGGCGATGTCCTGCAGGTGCACATGACCTATGACGGCACCACGCTGACCATGACCATCACCGACACAGTCACCAACGCCACGTTCACAACTTCCTGGCCGATCAACATTCCCGCCACCGTGGGAGGCAACACTGCTTTAGTAGGTTTTACTGCCAGCACTGGATTGCAGACCACAACGCAGGTCGTTTCTTGGACGTATGGCCCGTAGAAAACAACGAACTCCATTTGCACGCTGTGATTTGACCCGACCGGCGCCATCCGCTATAGTCATTAAGCGGGGTGGAGCAGCCTGGTAGCTCGTCGGGCTCATAACCCGAAGGTCGTCAGTTCAAATCTGACCCCCGCAACCAATTCTATTGATTCACAAGGGCTTGTTGGACTCCACCAGCAAGCCCCTCTTCTTTTTGGGAAAGATTTGGGAAAGAAATCACTTTTCCCTTATCAATCTCAGGCCATTCAGTGCCAAAGAGTTGACCTAATTTCTCCGCCGCCTCTCGCTCATCGTGCGTGAACGTGTGCGTGTAATTTTCCGTCACGCTGTTCCCGCTGTGGCCGAGGCGTTGCTTGCGAATCTGCTGTGGGATGCTCAGAGAGTCCATTGCCGTAGCGTTCGTGTGGCGTAAGCTGTGAAGCCCCAGAGAGGCCACACGCTTCTCGCTCCGCGTTGCCTGTTCAATGGTTCTGTCTTTCCCAACGATCTTCGCAAGTAGCTTTGGGTCAATCTTCGGAATTTCGAGAAGGTCAAGCAGCGTGTTCAGCTTCCGTTCAAGCACGTTGCTGGCGTCCCACGAATTGCCAGAAGAGGTGTGGAATAAATAGCCTTCAGTCCTTCCGGCTAAGTATTCCTGTAGTTGCGAGCAAAGCTGGGCCGAAATGCAAATGCTTCGAAACCCAGCTTCGGTCTTCGGATTGTGTTCGGTTCTTCTCCAAATGGCCTTGCTGACTTCAACCGAGGCTTTCTCAACGTCTACGTCACAAGCACGCAGGGCGACAAGCTCTCGACCCGCATGCCTGTTTCAGCGGCGAGCCAAAAGAAAAGCTGCTCTCCGCCTTTCGTGTTGGCAAGTATGCGCTTCACTTCCTGTACGGTGTAGTACCGCATTCGAAGCTTCCGTGATCTGGGAAGCTCCACGCGCAATTCGCCAGTGACGTATTTCCACGCAACGGCTGAGTTCCACATGATGCGCAGTGTTGTCCAAACGTTCTTCACGGTCTTTGGGCTTGCCTTGCCCACAAGCCGATTCAGAAACGATTGCACTCGCTCCGAATCAATATCGCCCACGGCCAGCTTTCCAAACGCTGGGATAAGCGAATTATTGATGTGACCCTTCACCGTTGCAGCGGTGGACGCCTTTTTATGGACAAGGATTTCTGCCTGCCAACGAGCAGCGAATACAGCGAAAGGCGTTGCAGCCTTGCCCATCGTCTGCGATTTCATGGCTATCGGCTGATAGTCGCTAGCCCTGTCCACGTGTTCCCGCAGTGCCCTCTTCGCTAGAGGCTTTGTGAATAGCCGTGCCTCGCCGAGGCGGACGTTGCGTTGGACACGCACGGGGCCACGTTCGGTTTCCACGGTTTCTACAAAGCGTCCCCACCAAGCATCGGGGAGCTTCTTACTCTTGCGTAGGTACACTGTGCCTTCCTGCCATCTCCGTCTTGCCACGGACCACGCTCCTTCCGTGGCCCGTTGACTCTGTGCGGGAGCAACTCTATCAGGAGGCACTTGAGCAGGGGAAGCAGGCGATACCTCACTCGAAACATTGAGACAAAACCCATCCGCACAACTTGCGCCGACTTCGCAATCTCCTGGCGAAAATTGAGGTTGGGTTTCGCTCATTTCAATCAAGCAGGATCAATATTCCGGAGAAGGAATCGTCGTTCTGCATCGCGTCCCATTCGGCATCGGATATGCTGTCGAGATCAGACGCATCGAGAATTAAAGGTCCGTTTAGAATCCAGAGCGATTTGCAAAACAAACATCGGTAAGTGTCGGGGCGAGACTCTTCGGATCGGAGCCGTTCGACACGGCGCTCGCAATGAGTGCAGCCCCGCCCTTCGGATCGGAATGGCTCAGAACAGTTTTCGATTTTGCGGCACGGTCTGTCCAGATTCATCACTCACCTTTTGAATGTTTCGAGTACGGCGCTTTTGGTACGTCCTGCTGCATTTCCCAATTCTCTTGTAAAAAAAGCTTTCGACTTCCGCCGACGGAGCAACAAGACTGTGGGTGGCGACTCCTGCCGAACTAGAACTGAGAGAGTCTTCCCAGCGTCTTTGTCCGTTGGGCAAAGAGGTAAGATGGTGGAGGTTCCGACCGGAAAGCATGCCGCCGAAATGTATGGCTCCGAGTTGCTTCGCGGCATATTTGGCTGTATAGAAGGCGGCGGCCCTCTCCCGATTGAAGGGTCTGATCTCTGAGCGTCCGAACCTTCGGAATGCCTCGCTCCACCAGAACTGTCTCCGCTGTTTCCCTACACCCGTAACCAACATGTGGCAGTGCGCCCGCCAATCCGTCCGAACTCTTCGGCGAGAATCCAGCCAATTTGCTTTCCGCCGACTAGCGCCTGGATATCCGCGAGCCACTCCTCTATGCGAGCAATGGCAAGGTCGCGTGGAAGAATGTCGCGGAACGTGATGGTGACAAACCAATCCCACTCCGCGAGCTTTGACAAGAACTCTCCATAAGCGTCGGGGAGCATCGCTCGCTGCTGATTCCGCTTCGCCCAGGCCTCTTGTCTCATTCGATGATCCGCAAGTCCCATGAACTTTTGCCTTTCCGTTTCCCGTTTTCCGTTTTTCCCTTACCCTCTACTCCGAACACACTCGTTGCTACTAGGATGGGTGAGGCCGCACGCCAAGTCCGGCAAACTTCGCCGGCCTCGGCGTGCTTACACCGAGGCCCCACAGCAAAGCAAAACCGTTCCGATCCCTCCAACCACGCGCAAACACCGCGCGTGGAGGGATCGGGGATTTATTTCCGCTCCGACTGCATGCGGCGTTCAGTGCCTACCGCGCCGATTGCCGCTCCGTGATGCAGGCCGAGGAGCTGCGTCAGTCGTATGCGTCGTGAGTCGGTTCCCACCGTCGCTCACACTTATCGCCGCCGCAGCATCCTCGGCCATCTCGTTAAAAGCCCGGTTAACCGCGCAGGAAGGCCGGTCTCCCGCAGGCTTTGCACAAATTGAAACTCTGCCAAAGGTCATGAGGACGCCTCTTGTGTGCGCAGGCCAACAGACAGGCTCGCGGGCCTCGAATGCCTCTCCACCTGGGACGGGTTGAAATCGCGGCCCATTACCGTGCGCACACGCGCCCAGAGGCAGGTCTCACAGAAGTGTCCAACCCGAATCGAACGCTGAGAGCGGCATGCCTGGACCGACCTTCTCCAACCGCAAACCGTCAAATGAAGCCGCAGATACGTTGGTTCAGCACTCTCTGCCTTGCATTCCGCGCAGAAATATTTCTTCGCCATCGTGACTCCTCGAATCGCATGCGCCGCCTTTAGCAGCATGCGTCATTCGAAACGTAGAATAATCCTGAGGGCATGGACTCACCACTCGTGGACAGTGCGGAGAGACACCTAAAGAAGTGGCTAACTGATTAGGATTGTTTGACTTACGGGAAGAATCTCCGGCTTATGCGGGAGCGGGAGAAGATTTCTTAAGTTTTTTGGTCTTGCGGCGAATCCGGGATTTCAATTTGTGGAGGTCTCGCGAAAATCTACCGTCGTCTGCCTGATACGCTTGGAGTGCAGTCAGCGGCCACCAATAGTCCGCTCCCAACCTGGTCATAGCATTTGCCCGTCTTTGGCCGCGCATGCCCTGTGTTTCCACGAATGCTGTGCGGGTTTTATCTGAGATCGGTTTCTCCGGGACTCTTCCCGTCTTCCCGATTTCTTCTAATCGAATGGACAAAACAAAGAACTGTCCGACGATTTTTCTCTGAGGTCCGTCTGGTACGCGGATGAATGTCTCAGCGATTCGAGAAATTTGTTCACGGTCAATTCGCGTCAGCGAGTCGAGATTGATTTCAGTAGGGCGGATCAGGGACAACAAGGCTGCGAGCCACGCGAGCCGATAAGCTCGAAGGCTCTCTTCCTCAGTGACAAGGCGTTGGGGTACGAACAGATGGTCGCTACAAGCGAGGCGATAAGCGTCATGGGAAAGTGATGTGAAAACGACGATTCGTAATTTTTCCGTCTCCCCGGTTGACGGTCCGCCATTCCGTGCGATCCGTGCTATGAAATCCCAAAACCCCAGCCGCACAAGCTCGTGACTGGCCTTGCAGGGTAAGTGATCCACGAGCGAGGGAACATCGGGGAAGTCCTTCAGGCAGTAGTCACACCTCAATCGACGCAGGTCTCGACGTTCAGGGGAGTTCTTCCGACGCTGTTCTTTCCTTTTCTCTCGAATCGGTACACATACGGACTCCGGCAATTTTCGTCTTTCAGGAGTCGTGCGATGTTCAGACGACCCCCGCCTTGGGTCTCGCCGTATTTGCTTCCACTCTGAGACGTATGGGATTCTCTGCAAACGCCCGTGCCTATCGCGCTCAAGAATGCACTGCGCGAAGTGCTCTATGAGATTTGCCGTCACGGACTAAGCGTGTGCCTCAGGTTGGAGTTAGAAAAGCTGTCGGGCGGACAGCGGCCCTCGACATCTGACGATTCTCTAGCGGATGTGCGCATGTGACAGTTTACCTTCCCGGAGGTCCGTGGCCCAGCCTCAGAAGGGGTGGCGGTCTACAATGCGTCACGCACGTGCGTCGTATGAGATTTTTGCATCTTCCCTGGGGACGTAGCCAAACGCAGCGCACGCG
>Ga0137418_10006204_pt1 | contig 10996 bp, 13 predicted proteins | sample CZODoug3_1_2_16f_FD_122242 | JGI IMG/M metagenome (GOLD analysis project Ga0137418, IMG submission 122242) | Vadose zone soil fungal communities from Angelo Coast Range Reserve, California, USA - CZODoug3_1_2_16fungal (Hybrid Assembly) | ecosystem: Environmental > Terrestrial > Soil > Vadose... | reverse complement strand
TACCGTAAGTACCTGATTCTAAAGGGAGAGATGGCCGAGTGATCGATGGCGCACGCTTGGAAATTGATTCCTTCCGCGCGTGCTGACGCACACGAAATCCCACCAACGCACTTCCGATCAACGACTTCCTGCAACACCGATGTGCATCGCGGTGTGCGCGTAAACGATGGTGTTGCCCCAGGGTTTCGGGGGGCATGTGACACAGTTCTGACACAGTTCTTGTGATCGGTTGCCGCGATTATCATTGAGACGTTCGGACGAATACCCGTCGACATACACCGATCAATTGGACATCGAAGGCGGCCCCGGCCGCCGAGGAATGTAGAAACCGATGGCGACCTGGAGTCTCACGCCAGCTCATTTCCGCGACCCGATCGAGTCGGCGCAGATTCTTTACGCGATCGAGGGTCCGGTTGAGCGTGAAGGAGATGAGGGCTTCTGCTACTGTTCGCCAGCGCGATCGAACCCCTGGGACGACGACCCGGAACTGTTCGCTGACGCCGTCGCTGCGCTTGCCGACTATGCCGAGATCGAAATGGACCAGGCTGCAGCGCTGATTCGTGACGCTCACGCGAAGCAGCCGACCGAGCTTTCCTCGCCGCACCTTCATCTGAAAATTTGGGGCCGCAATCCAGACGCCGCACCGCGATACTACGAGATCCCACTGCGCTGATCGCGTCCCGACGACGCAATCCGTGGCGATTGCAATCCAAATGGCCGATTCCGACGCCGACTCAAGGATCGCCGCCGTCAGGGCCGAGCTGCTGGAGAACTTGACGGCCCTTCGTCGCGCCGTGTCGGCGACCGCAGCACTGAAGAATCTGTTGGATGATGGCTGGCTCGAAGCCATTGCTGAGGAGATTCGCAATTCGAGCCCGCCGCATCCCGCGATGAGCGATCCAAGCGGGTTTCTGTACGATTTCATGCATCCGTTGCGGGGCGTCGATTGGTTCGAGAAGGCGCAACAATTGATGCTGGAAGGTCGTCTGGCGGAGGTTGACGAGGACTCGAAATTTGCGTTGTGGATGGCCGGCATCGATCCGTTGCGCACCATCATTCCGCGGCTGGATGAACGCGTGCAGGCGCTCTCGGCCGTGCGGTTCAAGCCGGGCCAGGTGAAGGCGAAGCTGGCGGAAGTCATGGCGAGTACCGTCCCTGTTGCTGGAACAGAGAGAACATACAGAATCCGAGCGTCAGCCGCTAGCCACCCTCGGGTACTGCGGTGCGAAAGGCGCCGAACTCCTCCTTGAGAAATGCCTTGATTGCGGCGCTACCTCCGATTTCGACCCATGTTGTGCCGTCACCCCGCAGTGAGAGGGTGATGTCAAGAAAGGCGCAACACCGATGCTCCATCTCGATCCATTCAGCGGCGTCTGCAATCGCCACGGAGCTGCCGATTCGCAGCCGAAACGCGGTCGGCATTTCCTGAACTTGGTCCAGCGCCTGGAGGACTCGCGGTCGGAGCGAGTCGTACCGCTGACGCTCCGCACTCGACAAAGCGCTCATGTCGCACGCAATCGGTCGCCCGCCGCCAGTTTCCAATGCCGGTTTGGTCCGACTAGCCATCTGCGTAACGCAACCGTCGTCCAAACGGCTTCGACGATACCGAATGGCCACGTCCCCGCCAAGAACCCGTACGCCGACGACGCGGCACACGCCGCTGCGAACAGGAGGATGAACCCCGGCGAGCGGTCCTCCAAGGCGTACGCGATCAGCATTGTCGAGACGGCCATGAAGCCGACAAGAGTTAGGGCGCTCCAACCGATGCGTTGAGGAGCGATTAGGCACGACCAAATCCGTGCACCTGCCTCGGCGAGACTTTCTGCCTGGCCGCGACGTTACGGCACCACCCGCAGCTTGGCGCAATTCCGGGGGCCAGTCCATTCGCTGGGGCCTGCGGCTTCCTTTGGACATCGCACATGAACCGTGCTAGCTTCTATGCAATGTCCAAAGGAAGCGCCGCCGTGAAGCGCTCCGACGTTCTTCAGGGAACGCTCGACCTGATGGTCCTGAAAACTCTCGACGCTCTCGGCCCCTTGCACGGGTACGGCATCGCACGCCGCATCGAGCAGGTGAGCCAGGACGTGCTGCGGCTGAACGAAGGGACGGTCTATACCTCGCTGCTGCGTCTTCAGCAGCAGGGGTGGATCGCCTCGGCGTGGGGACTCTCCGAGAACAACCGGCGGGCGAGGTTCTACTCGATCACCAGGCGCGGGCGGAAGCAGCTCGCGAGCGAGACGGCGGACTGGGAGCGGATTGCCGGCGTGATCACTCGCCTCCTCGCGCTCGCACCTCGAGGTGGGGAATGAAGCGCGTGTGGCGATTCATCTCCAGGCTGCACGACCTGCTCGCGTCTCACCGATCTGAGCGCGATTTCAATCAGGAAGTGGAGTTTCACCTCAGCCTCCTCATCGAAAAGTTCATCCGCGACGGGATGAGTCCCGAGGATGCGCGGGACGCCGCACGCCGCCAGTTCGGAAACGTCACGTCTCTCAGCGAAATCCACCGCGAAATGCGATCGTTCGGCGGCGTGCAGGCATTCTTCCGCGACCTCCGGCATGGTGCTCGCGTGCTCCGGAAAACGCCGGCGTGGACCGCGGTGGCCGTGCTCACGCTGACGCTCGGCATCGGCGCCAACATCGCGATCTTCAGCGTCATTCAGGCGGTCCTGCTGAAACCGCTGCCGTACCCCGATCCGGCGCGGCTGGTCGTCCCCTGCACGATCTTCCAGCGCTTGAATACGGACCGCGGGAACGACTCCTTCGCCGACATCCTCGACTGGAAGGCCGAGCGGGATCTCTTCGAGTCGGTCGCCGCGTTGATCCCCGGGAGCACCGATCTCACCGATGGCGGCGAACCGGATCGCGTGCGTGCGCTGTTGGTCGACGACGCGTACTTCCAGGTGATGGGCGCGCCGCCGCTGCTCGGCCGATTCTTCACCGCCGCCGAGAACCTTCCGTCCGCGCCGCCGGTCGTCGTTCTCGGGCGCAATCTCTGGATGCGGCGGTATGGCGGCGACCCGGGGGTGATTGGCAGGCGAATCGAGGTCCGCGGCGCGCCCGCCACCATCGTCGGCGTCGCTCAGGCGGATTCGACATGGCCGAGCGAGGGCGAGATCTTCCAGCCGCTCGGTACGGGCGGTCAGCCCGACGCCGACATGCTGCGTCGCGACAACCACGAGTACCTCGCGCTCGCGCGCCTCGCGCGCGGCGTGTCGATCGAGCAGGCGCAGGCCAGGCTGACGGTGATGGGTGCCCGAATCGCCGAGCGCGAGTCGACACGCAAGGGCACGAACTGGAAACTCCATTCGCTTGCCGCCTACGTGATCGGGCCGACGCTGCGGCAGACGCTGATCGTGCTCTTCGGCGCCGTTGTTCTGGTTCTTCTGATCGCCTGCGTGAACGTGGCGAACCTGCTCCTCGCTCGAGGCGCAGCCCGTGAACGCGAGGTGTCCATCCGCGCCGCGCTCGGCGCGGGGCGCGGTCGAATCGCCACCCAGTTCCTCGCGGAGAGCGTCCTGCTCTCGGTCGCGGGCGGCGCTGCCGGGATCGTCGCCGGGTTCTGGGGTTTGAAGGCGCTCATCCTCCTTGCGCCGTCTGACATTCCGCGTCTGGAACAGGCGCATGTGGACGTGCGGGTGCTCGCGTTCTCGGTCGGCCTCTGCCTCGTCGCGGCGCTCATCGCCGGAGTTGCTCCGGCGTGGCAGGCGGCGCGCGTCGCTCCGCTGCAGTCGTTTCACGAAGCCGGACGTAGCGTGTCGGCCGGCTTTCGCGCGAATCGTGTCCGCAGCCTTCTCGTCGTCACCGAGCTCGCCCTGGCGCTGGTCGTGTTGATCGGAGCAGGTCTGCTGATCCACAGCGTGGCGCGCATTGCGAAAGTGGAGCCCGGCATCGCCGCGCACAACGTACTGACCATGGGACTGTCGCTGCCCGACTCGCGCTATGCGCGCGGACCGCAAGTCGCGGATGGGTTCGAGCGCGTTCTTTCCGCCGTGCGCCGAGTGCCGGGCGTGATCGCCGCGTCGGCGACGAGCGCGCTGCCGCTCGGAGGCGGAGGGTTCTATCTCGGACGGGTGTTCCTGCGCGACGGCCAGCCGGAGCCGCCGGCGTCCGCCGACACCGCTGCAGCCTGGAGTGTGGTTCAGCCGGGCTACTTTGCCACGGTGGGCATTCCAATCCTGCAGGGCCGGCCGTTCACGAACGACGATGGGGCGAACTCGACGCCGGTGATCATCGTCAGTCAGTCGATGGCAAGAGCGATGTTCCCGGACGGAAGGGTTCTCGGCCGGCGGATGCGCTCGTGGCGCGACGAGAACGTGTACCGCGAGATAGTCGGCGTGGTGGGCGACGTGCGCCACTATGGCCTCACTGAGGACGCGACGAACACGGTCTACGTGCCGCACACGCAAAACGCGTGGAGATCGCTCACGCTCGTCGTGCGGACGGGCCCGGATCCCGCTACGGTGCTGAACCGCGTGCGCAACGCAATTTGGACCGTCGACAGAAAACTGCCGGTCGCGGATGTCCGCACGCTCGAGCAGGTGATTGATCGGAACATGGCGCGATCGCGGTTCAGCATGTTCCTGCTGATTCTGTTCGGCGGCGCCGCCGTCGTTTTGGCGGCCATTGGCATCTACGGGATGATCGCCTACGCGGTCGCCCAGCGGACACGCGAGATCGGAATCCGGATGGCGCTCGGCGCCGACAGGCGAACGGTGGTCGCGATGGTGGCAAGGAATGCTGCCGCCCTCGCCGGCGCCGGAATCGTGTGCGGCGTCGGCGCAGCGCTCGCGCTGACGCGTCTTCTGCAATCGATGCTGTACGAAGTGAGCGCGACCGACGCCGCATCGTTCGGCGGCGCCGTGTTGTTGCTGCTGATACTCGGATCCGCCGCGGCGTGCGTCCCCGCGTGGCGCGCCTCCCGCATCGATCCCGTGTCGACGCTGCGTTACGAGTGATCGGGTTCGAGATCACCGGATGCTGACGGATATCCGGCGGAAACAGAGGCTGTTCGGAAATCGACTCGGGCCGCGCGTGCTGACGCACATCAAATCCCGCCAACGCACTCCCGATCAACGACTTCCCACAACAACGATGTGCATGCGCGTGTTCCTGTAAATGCTGGTGTTGCCCCCCAGTTTGGGGGTATGTGACACAGTTCTGACACAAACGGAAGTTGATTTAGGTGCACGCGCACCGAGGCATACCGTGTCGTACATCGTCAACGCCCGCACAGCGGCGCCCTCGCCAAGATCACTCCGCGGTTGGTTGTCAGAATAAACGCCACCTTATAGATTGGGCAGATGGCGCTTAAACGGATGGACAACGTAGGAATCGTCGTCGATGACCTCGAAGCGACGATTGATTTCTTTCGTGAGCTCGGCCTCGAGCTCGAAGGGAGGGCCACGATCGAAGGAGAATGGGCCGGGCGTGTCACTGGACTGGGAGATCAGCGCGTCGAGATTGCCATGATGCGCACGCCGGACGGCCACGGCCGGTTGGAGCTCTCCCGGTTTATCATGCCGCGCGTCGTCGCGGATCACCGGAACGCCCCAGTGAATTCTCTAGGCTACCTACGCGTCATGTTCGCCGTGGACGACATCGACGAGACGCTCGAGAGGCTCCGCAAGCGCGGCGCGCAGCTCGTGGGCGAAGTTGTCCAATATAAAGGCGCGTATCGGCTCTGCTACATCCGCGGGCCTGAAGAGCTTCTCATCGGACTCGCCCAAGAACTCAGCTGAGCGCTGGCACCGACACGTGCCGTGTGATCACGATCAACAAAATCCGCACATCACCGATCGACCATCTTCAACAAAGCCTCGGGATAGCGTGCGCCATGTACTTCGATCTGTGACGCGACACGATCGATTTCTCGAAGGTCCGCAGCCGTGAGTTGAATGTTCGCGGCACCGAGGTTCTCGTCGAGCCGGTCACGTTTCGTCGTCCCGGGAATCGGCACAATCCACGGCTTCTGCGCGAGTAGCCAGGCGAGTGCGATCTGCGCGGGCGTTGCGTTCTTACGCGCAGCGAACGTCTTCAACCACTCGACAAATGCGATGTTCGCCTTCCGGTTCTCTTCCGTGAACCGCGGCACGACATTGCGAAAATCTGTCGGTTCGAATGTCGTTTTGTCATCGATTGTGCCGGTCAGAAAACCCTTGCCGAGCGGGCTGAATGGCACGAAGCCGATGCCCAGTTCCTCGAGCGTGGGCAGGATCTCGCGCTCGGGCTCGCGCCACCAGAGCGAGTATTCGCTTTGCAGCGCCGCCACCGGCTGCACGGCGTGGGCGCGGCGGATCGTCTGCGCACCCGCCTCGGACAAACCGAAGTGCTTCACTTTGCCGTCGCGAATCAGATCCCTGACGGTGCCCGCGACGTCCTCGATCGGCACATCCGGGTCGACGCGATGCTGGTAGAACAGATCGATCCGATCCGTCCGGAGCCTTTTCAACGACGCGTCGGCGACCGCGCGGATCTGCGAAGGACGGCTGTTGAGACCGGCCATCTTGTTCTGCGCGATGTTCCACCCGAACTTCGTGGCGATCGACACCTGGTCGCGCACCGGCTCGAGCGCCTCGCCCACGACGTCTTCGTTCGTGTACGGGCCGTAGACTTCCGCGGTATCGAAGAATGTCACGCCACGATCGACGGCGGCCCGGATGATCGCGATGCCGTCCTCGCGGCTGCTCGGGCGTCCGTAGCTCTGGCTGATGCCCATACAGCCGAAACCGAGAGCCGAAACCTCGAGGCCGGTCTTGCCTAACGTCCGTTTCTGCATTTCCTTCTCCTCGTGAGCACCTCAGAAAAGCGGCACACCGGTCAATTCGGCGAGCTTGGACGAGAGCTGGTCTTGAAATCGAATGTCTGATACTTCCCGCGCGAAGCGCTGCGGCTGGCGATGGTGCCAGTACCGGCCGCTGACGGCCGCCGCGGGATCATCGCTGACAGCCAGCCAGGTCTGGGTGCGGTATCCCGTCTCGAAATCGTCCGGCGCTCCGGGGCCACCCATCTTTGTCGCAACCCAGCCAGGATCGACCGCATTGCTCAGAACGTCCGGCCAGCGTCGCGCCACCGCGAAGGCGAGGGCTGTCACGTACAGTTTGCTGTCCGAGTACGCCTGGCTGGCGTTCCAACGCCGCTCGAGCCAATCGATGTCGCGTAGCGAGGCGCCGCCGCCACGATGCATGCCGCTACTGAGGTACACCAAACGGCGGGGCCGCTCGATCAGCGCCGTCAGCATGTACGGAGCGAGCGTGTTAACCGCGAGGATGGTCGAATGTCCCTCGGGTGTCGGTGATCGGCCCGACGTGGCATATGCGCCGGCGTTGTGGATGACTGCGTCCATACGGCCGATCGCATTCACCTGGTCCGCGATGCGTCGCGTCTCGACGGTGCTGGCAAGGTCGCCGACGACGACACCAGCCGAGCGGGCAGCAAGATCGTCGACCGCCGAGGCGCGCTCACGAGATCGCGCGTGCAGCACGACCTCATGGCCCTCGTCGATGAGCGCGCGTGCTGCGGCACGGCCCAAGCCGTCCGTGCTGCCGGTGATGAACACGCGAGGCATCCGTCATCCTCGCGGCAGGACGCCCACTGTCGCCGCTCGCGGGCGACCGCCGATCATCGGCTTCAAGTACGGACTCCCGGCGTACTTCGTTCGGTAGGCGTCGTCGATCCGATCGTTGATAGTCCCGTCTACGGGCTCGAAGACGACGTCCTTCGTCATGCCGGCGGCACGAATGCGACCGGCCTTCTGATGAATCGCCGCTTGATACCACCGCGACTGCCGCCCGTTGTAGCCTCGCACGTACAGGACGTCGTCGACGACAACGGACCAGATCCAGGTCGGCGTGCCGTAGGTAACGCCGTCTTCCCGAAACGGCGAGATGTGAAGGTCGTCGGTCTCCGCGATCTTGCGCAGTTCGTCTGCGCGCCAGTGTGTGGTGTGAACATCCATGTGGTGCTTCCAGCTGCTCGTGCTACCAGGCGTACGCTTGGGGCGCTTCACCGTCCGGACCAGGCCAAGTCTCGTCAACTCGCCGGATCATCTCGTCCGACAGAGAAAATCTCCAACGAACGGAGACTGCCGGTGTACTGCATTTAATTGCCTGATGGGCGGAGCAGCGTCTTGATCGCACGGCGCTCGTCCATCGCCCGATAGCCCTCGGCGACTTGATCGAGCGGCAGCACGAGGTCGAACACTTTTCCTGGATTGATCTTGCCGGCGAAGACCAGATCGATCAGTTGTGGCAGATATCGCCGAACGGGCGCCGGACCGCCGAGCAAACGGACGTGCCGGAAGAAGAGATCCGCGCCGTCGAGCGTGACACCGTGCGGCACGCCGACGTAGCCGACCGAGCCGCCCGGTCGCGTCGACTTGATCGCCTGCATCATCGACTCTTGGGTCCCGACACACTCCAGCACCGAATCGGTGCCGACACCATTCGTCAGCTGCTTGATGCGCTCGACGCCCTCATCGCCGCGCTCGGTCACGATGTCCGTCGCACCGAATTCGCGCGCGAGCTTCTGCCGGGGCTCGTGGCGACTCATGACGATGATGCGTTCGGCGCCCATCTGCTTCGCCGAGAGGACGCCGAGGAGTCCGACGGCACCGTCGCCCACGACAACAACCGTCGCACCGGGTTTCACGTTCGCCGCATCGGCGGCAAACCAGCCGGTACCCATCACGTCGGAGAGCGCGAGCATGCTCGGGATATGGTCGGCATCGGGCACGTCTCGCGTGGCGACGAGCGTGCCGTCCGCGAGCGGCACGCGGAGTCGCGGCGCCTGTGCACCGCCGACTGGCGTCTTGTGCTCGCAGGAGGTCTGATACCCATGCTGGCAATGCGGGCACGTGTTGTCAGAGGCGAAGAACGATCCGATCACGAACTGTCCGCGCTTCAATGACGTCACGCCGCGGCCGACCTCTTCGACGTAGCCGCAGTACTCGTGCCCCATCGGCGTACCCGCCGGAAACGGCGAGACGCCGCGATAGGGCCAGAGGTCCGAACCGCAAATGCACGTCACCGGCAGACTGATGATGGCGTCCGTCGGGTCAACGATTGTCGGCTCCGCGCGGTCCTCGAACCGGATGTCGCGCGCGCCGTATAACACGGCTCCTTGCATCTCACACCTGTCTTTCGTTCATCCTTGGCGACGCGTGGTCGCTCTACATCGTGTAGCCCGGCTTCTTGTACAGGGCGTCCGCCTTGCGTACGATGTCAGGCTCGTACACCTTCTCGCCCCAGTCGTTCGCGTCGACTTCTTCGAACGCGACAGACACCGACTCGTCGCCGTAGTGCAGCACCTTCATGACGTCGTCGGTGATCGCTTGCGCGAGCCGGCGCTTCTGCTGCTCGGATTTGCCGGGCCACAGTTTCACAATCACGTGCGGCATGGCGTCACCGTCCTCCGTACTGCTCGTCGGTGACGTGTTCGAGCCAATCCACGGGCTTGCCATCGAGCTGCTCCTGCACGGCGATGTGCGTCATCGCCGTGGTTGGCGACGCGCCGTGCCAGTGCTTTTCGCCGGGGGCAAACCACACGACGTCACCGGGGCGAATCTCTTCAATGGGTCCGCCCCAGCGCTGGACGCGGCCGGACCCGGCTGTCACGATCAGCGTTTGGCCGAGCGGATGGGTGTGCCAGGCGGTGCGTGCGCCTGGCTCGAACGTCACGGCCGCACCCGCAGCTCGGGCGGGACCGGGCGCCTGAAACAACGGATCGATACGGACCGTGCCGGTAAACCAGTCACCGGGTCCTTTGGCGGACGGCTGTGAACCTGCTCGAGTGATCTCCATGGCGAAGTCCCTTTCAACGTTCTCTCCACACCACAGTAACGCTTGCCGGCGGTCGCGACTAGACAGCAAAATCCGCTAGGGCTTATGAGTACCATTCAGGAATGGCCCAAGACGATCTCAACGTGCTGTCGGCGCTTCTTGCCGTGGCGGAAGAGCGGAGCTTTACGAAGGCGGCGAAACGCCTGAACGTTTCGCAGTCCGCTCTGAGCCACGCCGTCCGCGGCCTCGAAGAACAGATTGGCGTCCGCTTGCTCGCGCGGACCACGCGTAGCGTGGCGCCAACCAACGCGGGGGAGGAGTTGCTGCGGTCATTGAGACCGGCGCTCACGGATATTCGCGCGGCCCTCGGGAAGATCTCCGGGCAGCGCGATAAGCCGGCGGGCCGCGTGCGCCTCGTCGTATCTCCTCTTGCGGCGGGGTCGGTGCTTGGACCGAAGCTCGGTGCGTTCGCGCGCAACTATCCGGACGTGGTGCTCGATATCACGACCGATGAAAGCCGAGTCGATCTCGTCGCAGGTGGGTACGACGCGGGCATCCATTACGGGGAGTTCATCGAGCAGGACATGGTCGCCGTCCGCGTCTCGCCGGATCACCGGCCAGCAATTGTCGGTTCAGCAGCGTACTTCCATTCGCATCCGCGCCCCAAGTCGCCGCGCGATCTGCTGCAGCACCGCTGCATCAACTTCCGACACGGCCGTGACGAAATCTATCGCTGGGAGTTCGACAAGGGCAAGCAGTCGTTGACCGTCGCGGTGAACGGTCCGCTAATCGTGGACGACGTGGACCTGGTCATTTGCGCTGCTCTCGATGGGGTCGGCCTGGCGTACCTCGGAGAGGATCGCGCCGCGCCACACCTCGATTCTGGCGCGCTCGTTCGCGTCCTTGAGCAGTGGTGTCAGCCGTTCCCAGGGTTCTTCTTGTACTACCCGAGTCGACGACAGCAACCTGCTGCGCTGTCCGCATTGATCGACGCGCTTCGACTCGAGAATCCCCGTAAGTGATCGTGCGAGATTGATAGGTCTGACACAATTCACGTTCGCGTCGCGATGCGCGTGTCGGTAAACGATTGAAGCAACACGACATCTCGAATCGGATATTCGTGAAGGAGGGTTTTGCGCTACACTGTTCCAGACCGCTCGCAAGTGATTGATTCTAAACGGAGAGATGTCGGAGTGGTCGATCGAGCACGCTTGGAAA
>Ga0137418_10006202_pt1 | contig 10997 bp, 6 predicted proteins | sample CZODoug3_1_2_16f_FD_122242 | JGI IMG/M metagenome (GOLD analysis project Ga0137418, IMG submission 122242) | Vadose zone soil fungal communities from Angelo Coast Range Reserve, California, USA - CZODoug3_1_2_16fungal (Hybrid Assembly) | ecosystem: Environmental > Terrestrial > Soil > Vadose... | reverse complement strand
TTCCGTTCTGGCCCTCGGGAGTGAACGGTCCGGAGTTCGGGAAAATACGGGTCACGCCGTTATCGATCTGGATCGGACCGCCATTGGTTGGGCTGATCGTCTGCCGGTTAAAGAATCCCAGGCTATCCTGATCGGCGAACGATCCCTCTTTCAGCGGCTCGTAGAAAATGCCGTAACCGCCGCGCAACACCGTCTTGTCGTTGATGCTGTAAGCGAAACCCAACCGTGGTCCGAATGCTTTCCGATAGACATCCTGCGGGCGCGTTTTTCCATTCCTGCCGGACCCGCTTCCGAAATATGTGTACGCTCCGAGGATATTACCGGCGCCGGGATTGGCCAGGGTTGGGTCAACCATGGAGAAGCGGTTCTGTGCTTCGGTCGCGGGGATGTCGACGTCGTAGCGCAGGCCGTAGTTTAAGGTGAGGCGCGTCGTTAGCTTGTAGGTGTCTTGGCCGTAAAACGAGAAATCCTTGTATCGGATTCCGCTGAAATGTCCATAGTTCAGGGTCGAGGTGTTCACCAAGCCGAAGAGCGAACTTGCCACCGGCTCGCCGCCAGTGCCTCCATTGCTGGTTTCCGCGGCATTGAAATCGAATTCACCAGAAGCCTGAGTAAGCCGCCTCAGGTTGAATTGGAGCATGCGGACTTCGCCGCCGAACTTGAAGTTGTGCCTGCTCTTGACCCAACTCACGGAATCGTTCACCTGGAAGACGTTGTCCGCAAATTCCGAGTCGCCGCAATTATTCAAGGCTTCCTGATAAGGATCGCCAGTGAACTTGATGCACGGGAAGGTCGTGTTCGCAACCCCCTGAAGGCCGATCTTGGCTGGATATCCCTGGCCTAGGCTGTTTGATATTTCTTGCCGGAATCGCCGGCTGAAACCGAACAGGAACTGGTTCATGACCGTTGGGCTAAACGTATAGTTATGGCTGAAGCGTGCATAACGCGTTCTCTGCGGCGTGTGCGAACCGAAAATCGGACTCACGCTCGAGGTCCCGCCGGTGTTCGTATTGTCGTAGTCAAACCCGAACGAAATGCGTTGCCGGTCGGAAATGTTCTGGTCGATTTTTAGATCCCAAAGATTCGCAGTCGTGTTCGAGAGCGAGCGGTCTACTACGTTGTTCGTGAGATTGCCGTTCGTTGCCGGCAGCAAAGCAAACACCTTGGTCATGACCGAACTCGGGGTGTAGTTGGGATCGTTCGTCAATATGTTGCCCGGAATGGCCGCGTGCGTGGTCGGATCGTAAAGTTGGGTCGTAGGCAACAACGCTGAAAAATCGCCGTTGCGGAACGCTTCCGGAGGCAGGCTCAGTATGTTGGTGCCTCCGGTATGAAACCGGAAGCCTTCATAGTCGAAGAAAAAGAAGGTCTTGTTCTGCCCGTTGTAGAGGTGCGGAACGTACACCGGCCCGCCCACGGTCCCGCCAAAATCATTCTGCGTATTCACCGACTTCTTCAGACCCAGGAGGTTGTTCTTCCAACTGTTCGCATCCAAAGCGCGGTTGCGATAAAAGTCGTAGAGCGATCCGTGAAAATTGTTGGTGCCGGACTTCATCGTCAGGTTCACGATGCCATCGCCCGATTCCCCATACTCAGCGGAGAAGTTGCTTTGCAGCACCTTGAATTCCTGCACGGCTTCAGTCGAGACGCCCTTGTTCCACTGAGTGTTGGGTGAAACCAGTGAGATTGATACGCCGTCGACTAGGACGTCGGTGCCGCCTTCCTGGCCACCGTTCACCTTGAAATCGTCACTCTGGTTGCTTCCTGGATCATTGCCCACGTTCCCGACGAAGCCGGGAATCAGGGTGATGAACTGCACCGGATTGCGGATCGTCCCCGAGACCTCGAGCGGCAGGTTTGCTACTAGGCTGCCCTGTACCGTGGAGCCGACATCGGAGGTCGCAGTCTCCAGTTGAGTGGCGTCGGCTGCGACCGTCACAGTCTCCGTAACCGCGCCAAGCTGCAATTGCATATCGACGACCACCGTGCTGTTGGTCGGTACCGTGACACCTTCCCGGGTGTACTTCTTCATGTCCTTCGATTCCACCGTAAGGGCATAACGTCCTGGCGGAAGATTGGGCAAGACATACAGTCCCGCACTCGTGGTCGCGGCAGAGGTGGTTAGGCCGGTATCCATGTTTCGAGCTGTGACCGTGGCGCCCGCGACCACAGCCTTGCCCGGATCAACCACCGTGCCTTGGATGTTTCCGTTGGTGGTTTGTCCCCACACTGACCAGGCCGACAGCACGCAGGCAACGAGACACACGAGTTTCTTCACCGCGGCCTCCTCATCAAACCCGAATCTTTGTTTGCTTTTCCATATCCCCATATGGAAATTCATACCGGTAACCCGTATCCCTTGTGACAACGTTCCGGTTTCGGAAGGTGACCTAATATAAAACGATTAGGCAAATCGAAAGAAAGGAAGTAGCTTGTAAATTCATTGTGATTCACCTATTGAAAACGAAGGACTTTCCACCGGTTGACTTCAACATGGCAAGTGGTACCATTCGTGCACTTGCTTGAGCCGGGGATGGCGACCGTCATTTCCTTATGCGTGCCCTAGTTTCGCAGCCCACCATATCCGATGATTTTCTGAGCGACGAGCGATGGCAGCTTGTTCAGAGGATTTTGTCCAGTCCCCCCTTCCAGAAAAGTGGCCGGCTGCGGGAGTTGCTGCAATACGTTACTGAACAGGCGATCCGCGGTCATGCTCATGAACTCACTGAGCAACATATCGGCGAAGTGCTGTTTCACAAGCCGTCGGGATACAGCCCTCTCGAAGACAGCTCGGTTCGAGTGCACGTTCGCCAACTCCGCCTGAAGCTTCATGAATACTTTGACGGGGAAGGACGCAGTGAATCCCTGATTGTTGAAATTCCAAAGGGATCCTACGCACCAACTTTCCGTAACCGGCAGGCAGTGGGAGGGTTCTCGTCTGCGGCGCCCTTGGTCGTTCCGATTCCGTCCGTCTGGCGCCGGAATCCCGGAATGCTGCCCTGGATGCTTTGCGGCCTTTTGACCGTCCTGTGCGTAGCCTTAGTCTTGGGAACGGGTCTGCGCGGAACTCCCACCGCGGCCTTGCGTGCTGCCAACCCTCCTTGGCCGTTTTCCCAGATTTTTGATATCCGGCACCAAACGGTGATCGTTGTCGCCGACAGCAACTATGGAATGTTCCGCATCCTCACTGGCGAGCGAGGCTCGCTCGACCAGTATCTCCGGCGGGAATTCCTGCAAAAAGCCGGGACCCTTAAACTGGGCGAAGCTGGCACGCGATTCACCGAGTATATTTCTGATTCGTCGCTCACTTCGTTCGCGGATGTTGCCGATGTAGTCTCGTTGCTCGAGGTTGCCGGCCCCATGCAGAAGCGAGTTTCCGTACGCTCTCCCAAGGATCTGCGCATCCGGGAACTGGATCACGGCAACTACATCTTCATTGGCAGCCCGGCATCCAATCCCTGGGTATCCCTCTTTCAGGACAGGCTTAACTTTCGCGAGAGCGAAGCCGCGGTTGGTAAGAGCGTGAAGGCTTTCGTAAACACAAACCCCCTTCCCGGTGAACAGCCAAGATACGAAGGCCTGCGCTGGACTGGAACCGTTGGAGAAGATTACGCAACCATAGCCCTTGTTCCCAACGCCACTCACGATGGAAGCGTGTTGGCGTTGCAAGGCCTGCAGCAGGAAGGCACCGAAGCGGCGGGGCGGTTCCTAGCCGACCCCGAAAACCGCCATCAACTGCAACGCGCCCTTGGCATTCCTGTCTCCGACACCATTTCCGAGAATGTCTGGTTCGAAGCCCTGATTCGGTCCCGCACCGTGTCCGGAGCACCCAATTCGACGACCCTGGTTGCTGTGCGCCGCATTCATGAGTAAGCAGCTAAAGTTCGGATCGGCCTGAAGCCAGAGGGTGGAAGCATAGTAGACTGTTTGCCTTCTTCGAGCTCTCAGGACTGGACTATCGTGCTTGGTTGGCTTCGAATCCCTCGATCTTCATTGCTTCACTGTCGCCCAATCCTTGGCCTTCTTGTTGGTCTGATATTTTCCACGTCAATTCCAGTTTCAGCCCAGGGCGACTTGAATTCGCTGCTCGATCAAGCACGCACCCATGAACAAGAAGGAGATTATGCCGCCGCTGCGCGCGTCTACGAACAGGCTCTGGCCGCGTCTCCGGGAAATCCTGAGGTTCTCACGCGGTTTGGTGTCCTCGAACAGACAGGGCTGAAATTTGATGCTTCGATCGACCGGTTCCAGCAAGTCTTGGCTCGCGACCCTCAATATCCACAGGTCAATTTCTATCTTGGTGCCTCTTACCTGGGAAAGAATGACTTCGACCAAGCGATTCAAAGCTTCCAGCGTGAACTCGCAACCCCGAAGCCCCATCCGCGTTGTCACTACTATCTTGCTCTTGCCTGGCAATCTTCGGGTCACATCATCGATGCGATTTCACAGTTGAACCAGTCCTTGGTTGACAATCCCAAAGATGCGGATGCTCTCTACCAGTTGGCGCGCCTCCACAAGAACGCGTCCCTGAAGGCTATCGACAAGCTTAAGGCCATCGATGGCGACTCTTTCCAGTTGCATGCGCTCATGGGCGAGATTTACGCCGAGGAGGAACGGTACTCGGACGCTATCAAAGAATACGAGGCAGCCCTCGCTAAACGTCCCGATGCCCAGGGTATCCACTTTGCGATCGGAGTTGCCTATTGGGCTCAACACCAGTTGGATCCTGCCCAGAAAGACTTTGCCGATGCCCGGAAGGAAAACCCCGAGGACGCGTTGACGAATCTCTATCTCGGCGACATTGCAGTGCACGAACGACGCTTTGCCGATGCGTTGAAATATCTGCGAATTGCTCAAAAGGGACAGCCTGATACGTTTCAGGTTCACCTGTTGCTCGGAAAGTGCTATCGCGGCCAGAACGACCCGGAAGCAGCAAGAAAGGAATTTGTCGCGGCTATCAGAACCGATTCGGCAGCTCCCGAGCCCCACTACCTCCTCGCTCAGGTGTATCGAGAGCTGCACAATCCCGAGGCGAGCGCCCGTGAACTCGCCGAATTTGAGAAGCTTTCGAAATCCGTTAGCGACAAAGCTCAGGACTTCGTCGAAGAGCGGAAATAGATTGCTCTCCTGCAATTACCAGCTATGAAGCGACTTCGATCCTCCGCACCGCAGCGTTTCGCGCTCGTCTTCGTGCTAGTTGCTAGCTGGATGATCAGGATTTCTGCTCAAGACACAGGCAAAGTCTCCCCACTCCCCTTGGCGGTGCAGCCAACCTTCTCCGATGTGACTTCGGCGGTGGGGTTACATTTCCAGAATGTTGCTTCTCACACCTCGCGCAAATATCTGATCGAGACGATGGGATCGGGGGTCGCGGTGTTCGACTATGACAATGATGGTCGCCTCGACATTTTCTTTGTCAACGGCGCTCCTTTGTCGGATCCCACTCCCAAAGGAACGATCCCGCAAAAGCAGAGTCCCAAGGATTGGAACCGGCTTTACCATCAAAAACCCGACGGCACATTTGAAGACGTAACCGAAAAAGCCGGTCTACAAGGGGTAGGTTATGGGATGGGCGTGGCTGTAGGCGATTACGACAACGATGGCTACGAAGACTTGTATGTGACCGCCTATGGAAGCAATCGGCTGTACCACAACAATGGCAACGGCACGTTTGCCGATGTAACTGCGCAAGCCGCTGTCGCCGGTGTCGGCTGGTCGACCAGCGCGGCCTGGGTCGATCTCGACAATGACGGTCGCCTCGACCTCGTAGTGCTCCGCTACATGCAGTGGGATTTCGATGATATCTGGTGTGGTGAGCGCAAGGAGGGATACCGGTCATACTGCACTCCGGATGTGTTCCGTCCAATCAGCCCTCTGGTCTACCACAATGATGGCGACGGCCGCTTCACGGAAGTATCCAAGCAGATTGGCATTGCTGCCGCGGGCAAGGGACTAGGCATAGCACTTGCGGACTACGATCAAGACGGGCGTATTGACCTTTTTGTCGCGAACGACTCGGTCCCGGAATTTCTCTACCACAACGAGGGGAACGGCACATTTAAGGAGCTAGGCCTGGCTTCCGGCGTCGCCGTCGACGGCGAGGGCCACACCTATGCCGGCATGGGTGTCGACTTCGCTGACTACAACAACGATGGTTTCCCGGATCTCGTCATTACGGATCTAGCGAATCAGATGTATGCGCTTTATCGCGACAATGGCGATGGCACATTCACCTACGAAACGTATCCGTCCGGTCTCGGTCGCATGACCGCCACCCACTCTGGTTGGGGCGTCCGTTTCCTCGATTGCGACCTCGACGGATGGAAGGATCTCCTGATCGCACAGGGACACGATCTCGATACCATCCAACTGACTTTCCCCAATCTGCGTTACCGCGAACCGATGTTGTTGGCCAGAAACACCGGAAAAGAATTCCTCGACGTCTCGGCAACTGCCGGCAACATATTCCAACAAGCATGGGTCGGACGAGGTATGGCGATTGGAGATATTGACAATGATGGCCGCCTGGATGCGGTTGTCACCACCAATGACGGTCCCGCCTACGTTCTCCGCAATGAAACCCCCACCCACAATCACTGGCTGATCTTACGACTCCGCGGGCATACGAGCAACCGCGATGCGATCGGCGCAGTCGTGAAAGTCGTCACGCCGCAAGGTCCACAATTTGCGACCGTAACTACCGCAGGGAGCTACCTATCCTCCAGCGACAAACGGTTGCACTTCGGCCTGGGATTGGAAACGTCGGTCAAGTCGATTGAAATTCGCTGGCCTAGCGGCATCCTCCAGACCCTCCCGAATGTACGTGGAGACCAGATCGTTCAAATCGATGAGTCTCCTGCCACCGTGTCAGGCGGAAGCGTGAAACGGTAGTCACGGGATCAGTGCTTGGCCGGCCTGGAAGGCGTCGAGGTTCCTGACCCTTCTTTGAGGGTGTGAATGGCGTCCACGGACACGTCATTAAAGCGTTCCACGGTTCCACTCGGCCAGCGCACTTCGACGGAATCTATCTTGTTGACTGAGCGCAGACCGAAGTGGACCCTCAAATCACTCTGCGAAATATCGCTGGAGCCGCTCCGCACCTCATCAGTCCTCTTGCGCCCGCCTGCATTAACTGTGATCCTCACGCCAATTCCGTCGCGATTGGAGCGGGTTCCGACAGTCTTGAACGCAACCCAGGGGTTGCTTGACAGCAGCTCATTGACGAGCAGACTTGGCGGCGCGTTCATGTTGCTGATTACGATCGCCAAATGTCCGTTATTCCGCAAATCTCCCACGGCTAGTCCACGCGCGGACGAAACAGCCGTAATGCCCGGGCCGGCGGCGGTGGAAGCCTCAGCAAACGTTCCGTGCCGTTGTTGTGGTAAGCAGGCGCGGTTCAAGGTATTCGCTGCCCAGGTGAACCCCGTCCACTTCGGGGTAAACGTGCCCGGTGCGGTCCGAGAAAACACCATCTCCATCGCTGTGATACGGAGTCGGCGTGTCATCCGAGAATTCGTTTTGAAGATGTCCGGGCAGCCATCACCCTCATAGTCGGCGATCGTTATGCCCATACCCGCCTGCTCGCGCCCGTCCTCGTTGTAGGCCACGCCCGCGGGTACGGCAACATCCGTGAAGGTGCCATCGCGATTAGTTGATACAGGATACTGGGCGCACTGTCACAGGCCACGTAGATATCCGGCCAGCCATCATCATCAAAATCAAGGGTGGTGACCGTAAACGCATACCGCCCGTGAGTCTGATCGATGTGTGCCTTCGTAGTCACATCTGCGAATGTGCCATCTCCTCGGTTCCGATACAGGATGTTTTTCGCACCGCGCAAACCTCGCGGTCCCCACATCACGGGCGTTCCCTTCCACGTACATCTCGCCCGTTCCCCTGGCTTGGGTGCAGTCGAAAGATCGAAATCCACGCAATTTGCCGCCATCAGATCGAGCTGTCCGTCGCGGTTGTAGTCCCCAAACGCGCATCCCTTGCCCCACGCTGTTCCCGATCCAGCGACGCCTGCTTTCTCTCCCACTTCCGTGAAGATGCCGCCCTCGTTGTGATATAGGCGGTTCTTGCCGTACTAGGTGACGTAGAGACCCTCCCATCCATCATTGTCGTAGTCGAAGACAGCGACACCGGTGCCGGTAGTTTCGATAATGAAGTGTTTGTTATCGACGCCGCCAAAGATGTTATGCATCTTGAGCCCGGCCTGGCTCGGCGACATCCGTGTAATGGCCAGGGCAGTGGCCTCTGTTCGGCTGCCGGCATCTTTGGGAATCTGAGCCACGGCCACAGAACTCAGAAGCAATAAGGGAATGGTTGAGCGTGCGACTTCCACGAGCCGTGTTGGGAAGACCAAAGTCACCGCGAAGGTCGTCATCGGAGAAAGCTTCGTGGGAGAGTGTAGCCCCATCGCGGTCCAATTCACAGGTCAGAGGCCTCCTGCAATGGGAATCCTTTTGCACGATTCCTTCGCAAACCAGCACACGTTCGCGACGGCTTGTCAGTTTGCCGGCGGCATCTCCCACTGGGGAAGCAGGAAATCATCGACCAGATGCTCTTGAGGGTTGGGCGGTGCCTCGGCAACTGAGCCCCCATTCTGTTCGGGATCTGCCTTTTCTCCGGACCGCCGCCGCGCCTGACTGAGCAATCTCCGTGCTTGGACGTTCTGCGGACTCAGACGGAGGCTTTGCTCCAGTTCACTAGTCGCGTCCTTTGTGCGACCCAGCGCCAGTTCCGTTTTCCCCAATCCCAAATGGGCTTCTGCGCTGGATGGATTCAGTCGAATGGCCTCCTTAAATGCCCCTTCCGCCTCCTGCGGCTTTCCCGCGCGGTTCAGCGCCAGCCCTCGAAAATAACTGATCAGGAAGTTCGGACCAAGCTTCTCCCCGGCGGCCCCGAGTTCGCTGACGGCATCCGCTGCGCGACCCGTTCGGAGCAGTACCTGCGCAAGCCCGATGTAGCTGGTAGGGAGAGGATCTCCAGCGCGAACCAGTTGTCGAAAAGTTTCTTCTGCCTCGGAGTAACGATCCGTGGACAGATACGCTGCTCCCATGCGCAACTGCAAAGCGTAGGAATTTGGATTCGCGGCAAGGCCCGCCTGCGTTGCGGAGATCGCCTCCGCGGAGCGGCCTAGTTCCATCAGCTCTCGGGTCAAGTTCAGCCAGTGTTCTTCTTGCGCGGGATCGAGCGCCGCTGCCTTGCGGAAAGCATCGACTGCGGATGCTCCTTCGCCGAGATGTGCTTTCGCGATACCGAGAACCGACCAGCCATGTGCAGCGGATGGCGTATTGTCCCCTGCTTTAAGAGTCGCCAGGTAGTCATGTGCACTGCTTGCCGCTTGTTCGTAGTCCCCAGTGAGCAGATACCCCAGGGCCAAATCATATCGTGCCCAGGTTGACCCCCAGGATTGCTGCGCCTGCACTTTCCGCAGCAAATCGATGGTCGCTGCATCGGCGTGCACCGACACTAGCAATCCGGCAGCTCTGACAGACTGCGCGTCGCTAAGCTGCATCCTCGTGAGACGCTCGGCGATCTTGCGGGCTTCTTCTTGCTGCCCAACAGTGTTGTACCCCGCAGCTGCCTGCATCAGGAATTCGGCATCCGAAGGCCAGGGCACCTTCGACCGCTCAAGCTCCTGGAACGCGTCTGCGTAGAACTTGGCGTCCAACTGCACTCTTCCAAGGTAGTAGTGAGCAAACGCATCGTCAGGCGCAAGCTCTAAAGCCCGTTGCAACTCAGCGCGCGCATTTTCAAGATGGTGATCGGTCCATTCGAGAAACCCCAGATTCCGGTGTGGGTCTTCCATTCGAGCATCCAACCGGATCGCCTCTCGATATTCGTTGGCCGCTTCGTCGTTTCGTCCCAGCCGAGCCAGCACGATGCCTCGAAAGTTTCGGATGCGGGCGTCAGACGAACTCTCGCTCTCAGCTTCAGTCAGTTGTTCGAGTGCCGCCTCGAGCTTGTTTTCTTTGAGAGCGACCAGAGCCTGCTGAAACGCGTCATGTAGGGGATCGGAGCCAGAAGCGGAGACCTGTCCGTGCGGCTCTGCGAACAGGGGTCCAGCCATCCGGAAGAAAGGCATGCTCGCCGTCAGCGAGAGAACCATGACAATCTGGAACAAAAATCCTGATTTGCGCCTCACGTGGCGCGACCGTTCGTTAATTCTGAGCGTCAACTTCGAATTCCTTGCGCCATGGGTGAAGAGCTGGCATGAGAAGGTCAGCATTCTCGCACTGGCCTTTATGGATTCTGCGACGCCCCCTCAATCTGGTTCAGGCGATCGGTCTGCTTTTCAAGCTTGCTGTGAGACTCACGATTCATCGCCGTGGAAATGCTAAATTCGCGGTTCGCTTTGTCCTTCTCCCCTAGCGCCTGATACACACGCCCTAACTTGTAGTGCACCGAGCCATCGTGATCCCCGCTCACCGCAATCTTGAATTCGGATTCGGCCTTCCGGTAATCACGCAGCTCGGTGTAACCCGTCCCCAGGTCGCGATGCAAGTCTGGATCGGACGGGTCAACAGCTAGAGCGCGCTTTATATAATCCACCGCCTTTTCCGGTTGATGTTCGAGAAGATAAGTATCGCCCAGGTCGTGAAGGGTCCCCACATGGCGAGGATTTAATTCCAGTTCTTTCTCGAACTCCGTGCGGGACTCGGCAGTCTGCAGGTTTTTCCAGAGGAGGTGCCCCAGGCTGTAGTGCAGGTTCGGCACGGAAGGCTTCAACGCGATCGCGGCTCGGTACTCCTCCATCGCATTCTTATCGTCATTTTTTGCGGCTTCCAGGTCTCCCATCAATTGGTGAACTCTGTAGGAGTTTGCGTCCGTTTGGTAGAGACGAAGATACGCCGCCGTCGCCAGCCTTTCATAGCAGCGAGCGCGCCAATAGAACGCCGGGGGAGAGCTCCGATCCCTCGCAGGCAACTCGCCGAGTACCGCGAGCGAGCCCTCATGGTCCCCGCTCTCAAACAGTGCGTGCGCCACCTCGA
>Ga0137418_10006201_pt1 | contig 10998 bp, 9 predicted proteins | sample CZODoug3_1_2_16f_FD_122242 | JGI IMG/M metagenome (GOLD analysis project Ga0137418, IMG submission 122242) | Vadose zone soil fungal communities from Angelo Coast Range Reserve, California, USA - CZODoug3_1_2_16fungal (Hybrid Assembly) | ecosystem: Environmental > Terrestrial > Soil > Vadose... | reverse complement strand
AGACCGCGCCGGGCGGGATCACCGTCCTCGCGGTCGATGATCTGGTTGCCGATGTTGAGCGCGCGCAGCTTCTCGAGGACCTTGCGGTTGCGGTCCATCGCCTGCGTCTCGAGCTTCTTCCACGCCGGCTCCTTGATCTTGCCCTTGGCCTTGCCGCGCGGCGCCTTGCCACCGCCGGTCTTGGCCTTCAGCTTCCGCGCCTTGTCCACCAGCTGGTCCCGCTCGCGCAGCAAGCGGTCGACGCCGCCGAAGGCGTTGACCACGGTGCGGGTCAGCTCGATCTCCTTCTCCTCGGTGAACTCCTCCTCGTTGACATCGACGACCTCCTTGATGGAGATGTCGCCGTTCCGCAGCAGCTCGCGCAGCTCGCGGAACCGCTCGAGGGCCAGGTTGGTGCTGAGGATGGCCACCGTGACCTGGTTCTTGCCCTCCTCGATGCGCTTGGCCAGGGCGATCTCGCCCTCGCGCGTGAGCAGGGCCACGCGGCCCATCTCGCGCAGGTAGAGGCGCACGGGATCCTCGGTGCGGCCCACCGGGCCGGGCGTGAGGTCGATCGGCTCCGCGGGCCCGTCGTCGTCGTCGTCGGCCTGCTGCGGCGGGCGCTCGCGGCCGACCTCGGACGGCAGGCGCCCCGCCTTGGCGGAGTCGACTACCTCGATGTCCATGGCGCCGAACATCATCATGATGTCGTCCAGCTGGTCGAGCGACACGATGTCCGACGGCAGAGCGTCGTTCACCTCGTCGTAGGTGAGGAAGCCTTTCTGCTTGCCCACCGAGATGAGCCGGTCGAGCTCCTCCAGCTTGGGTTCTTCACTCATGCCCTTGAACTCCTTGCGGGCCGTCGGGGCCCATCGGATGCGGATGGTCGACGGCGCGGTCGACCACCTGCGCGCTTCCACCCTGATGCTGATAGACACGGGCGCTGTCGCGCTGCACGGCGAGCAGGTCGTCGTCGACGGGCGCGTGCACGCCCTGCGAGGCCTGGGCGGCGCCGATCGACCGGCTGAGGTCGCGCACGCGCCGCCGCCCGCCCAGGAACTCGAGGCGGCGGCGGAAGTGCTCGATGCTCGCGCGCGGGTCCGGCGTCGTGGTGTCCTCGACCACGAGCGCGGCCACCATGTGGCGCGCCTCGTCGCTCGCCAGCTCGGCGAGGAGGCCCGTGGCCGGCGTCGCCGGAAGCCGCTTCAGCGTCTCGACGATTTCCCGCAGGGCGGGATGCACGACGTCGGAGGGCTCGAGCAGCGGCAGGAGGACCGGGCGCGCCTCGAGATCGACGAGCAGCAGCGTCACCAGCTTCGTGACGAGCTTCTTGTCGTCGGCGGGCGTCGGGCCGGCGGTGGTGGCCTTGCCGACGGGAGCCGGGGGCTTGCGGAGCGAGGCGGACAGCCGCTGCGCCTCGAACCAGAGCTGCGTGGCGTCGACACCGAGACGCGTGGCCGCCTCGCGGGACAGGGCCGTGGCCTCCTCGGCGTCGCCGACCTTCGACAGCATCAGCGCGACGCGCGCAAAGGCGTTGGCGCGGGCGCGCTGGCCCGTCCCGTCGGCGTCCCGGATGGTCCGCTCGAGCGCATACGACAGCAGGCTGCGCGCGTCCGCGATGCGCTCGGCGAACGCCCCCGCGCCCGCCGCGCGCAGGAACGTATCCGGATCGTGGCCGGCGGGCAGCAGCGCGACCTTCACGCGCAGGGCGCCGCCGCCGTCGAAGGCGCCGGAGCGATTGACCGCCCACGCGAACCCACCCGAGGTCGGCTCCAGCAGCTCTTCCGCGCGCTCCGCCGCCTTCTGTCCGGCGGCGTCGGCGTCGAAGAAGGTCACCACCTCGTCGCAGTAGCGGCGCAGCAGCGCGAGCTGCGCGGGCGTGAACGCCGTGCCCAGGGCGGCCACCGTCTCGGTGAAGCCGTGCTGGTGCGCCATGAGGCAATCCACGTAGCCCTCCACGATCAGCGCGCGGTTCTTCGCGCGCATCGTCTCGCGGGCGACGTCGGCGGCGTAGAGGAGGTTGCCCTTCGTGTAGAGCGGCGTCTCGGGCGAGTTCAGGTACTTCGGCTGATCGTCGCCGAAGGCGCGTCCGCCGAAGGCCACCGCGCGCGACTGCAGATCGCGGATCGTGAACAGCAGCCGGTTGCGGAAGCGATCGTACGAGCCGCCGCGGTTCTCGCGCTGCACGGCGAGGCCGGCCGCCACCAGCGTGTCCTCCCCGACCTTCTCGGACCTCATGAAGTCGGCGAGCCGGTCCCAGCCCTCGGGGGCGTAGCCCAGACCGAAGCGCCTGGCGATCTCGGGATCGATCCCGCGCTCGACGAGATATTTCTGCGCGCGCTCGCCGGCCGGCGTCCAGAGCATCTCGGCGTAGAAGCGCGCGGCGAGGTCCATCGCACGGAACAGCTCCTCGCGGCCGGAGTCCCCGGGCTGCCCGCCGCGCTCCTCGGGCAGGGCCACCCCGGCCGTCTTGGCGAGTGCGCGCACGGCCTCGGGGAACGACAGCCGGTCCTGGCGCATCAGGAAGCCGAAGACGTCGCCGCCCACGCCGCAGCCGAAGCAGTGGAAGATGCCCTTCTTGGGATTGACCATGAACGACGGCGTCTTCTCGCCGTGGAACGGGCAGAGCCCCTTCCAGTTCGCGCCGGCCTTCTTCAGATTTACGAACCGCCCGACGAAGTCCACGATGTCCACACCGGCCCGGATATCGTCGAGGACGGCCGCCGAGTAGGTGGGCATTGTCAGCTGACCTTCAGTGCGGCGACGGTCGCGCCCGCGCCACCCTCGGACGGCTCGCCGTCCCGGAACGATTCGACCAGCGGATGGCTCGAGAGCAGCGTGCGCACGGTCTTGCGGAGCGCGCCCGTGCCCTTGCCGTGAACGAGGCGCACGCTGGGCAGGCCCGCCATGAACGCGTCGTCGAGATACTGCTCGACGAGATCACGCGCCTCGTCGGTCGTCTTGCCGAGCAGCATCAGCTCGGCAGCGATCCCGCGCTCTTCATGTTTGCCGTCGGAGCGCCTGCGCAGGGCCTCCGGCGCCCGACGGTCGGCCTCCCAATGGTTTCCCCGGCCGTCCCCGGCCACCGGCGTCTCACTCCGACGGAGCGCGCCGACGGGAACGCGGACGGTGACGGATCCCGCGCGCACGGTCGCCGTCTCGCCGTGGATCTCCAGCAGCTCGCCCTTCAGCCCGAGGTGCGCGGCCACGACGGGGGCGCCGGGGGTCAGCGGGCTGTCGTTCGGTGCGAGATCGGGGACGGTGGGGAGCACGCGCGCGGCGGCGTCTTGCAGGCGGCGGCGAGACTCCTGCAGCGCCGGCCTCGATCGTTCGGCGCGCTTGAGCCGCTCCCATTCCGACGAGACGGCGCGCCGGATGTCGGTGAGCAGCGCGGCCGCCTCGGCCTTGGCGCGCTCGAGGACGGCCCGCGCCTGCTCGCCGGCGCGGCGCTCGGCGTCGCGTGCGGCGGCCAGTCGCGCCGCCGTCTCGGTCTCCCGGCGCTCCAGCTCCCGGGCGCGCTCGGCCTCCGAGCGGTTGCGCGCGTCGAGCTGAGCCAGCAGCTCCCCCAGCCGGCGCGCCTCCGCGGTGCGGTGGCCCTCGGCGCTCAGGATCAGCGCGGGCGCCAGGCCGAGCCGGGCGGCGATGGCGAGCGCCCACGACTGGCCCGGCCGGTCGTACACGAGCCGGAAGGTGGGCGCCAGCGTGGCGGCGTCGAATTCCACCGAGGCATTGCGCGCGCGCGGCTCGACGGCGGCGAAGGCGCGCAACGGCTCGAGGTGCGTGGTGGCCACGACCAGCGCGCCGCGTTCGGCGAGTGACTCGAGAATCGCGCGGGCGAGGGCGGCACCTTCGTCCGGATCGGTGCCGGCGCCCAGCTCGTCGAGCAGCACGAGGGAGTGGGCGTCCGCCTCGGCGAGCACCTCGCGGATCTGCTTGATGAAGGCGGAGAAGGTCGAGAGGTTCTCGGCGACCGATTGATCGTCGCCGATCACGGCGAAGATCCGCTCGAAGACCGGCACGCGCGAGCCTTCGGCCGCGGGGACGTGGCAGCCGGCCTGGGTCATCAGCGAGAGCAGGGCGAGGGTCTTGAGCGCAATGGTCTTGCCGCCCGCGTTGGGCCCGGTGATCAGCAGCAGCGGCCGGTCGGGCGCGAGCTCGAGATCCACCGGTACGACCTCGCGCGCCGGATCGCGCCAGCGCTGTGCGAGGAGCAGCGGGTGGCGCGCGGCCTTGAGGTCGACGCGGCCCTGGCGATCGAGGACCGGCCGCGTCGCCTCCATGCGGTCGGCAAGGTGGGCGCGCGCGAATACCCAGTCCAGGGCGCCGAGCGTCTCCACGAGCGCCGCCAGCTCGTCGCGCCGCGCGCGCACCGCCTCGGTCAGCTCGGCGAGGATGCGCGCGGTCTCCTGCTGCTCGTCGCGCTCGAGGGCAACGAGGTCGTTGTTCGTCTCCACCATCGCCTCGGGCTCGACGAAGAGGGTCTGGCCGCTCTGCGAGCGGTCGTGGACGATGCCGCGCAGCCGCCCGCGGGCCTCGGCCCGGACGGGCAGCACGTAGCGACCGTGCCGGACGGTGACGAAGCGGTCGGCGAAGACGCGATCGCCTTCGGCCTGCAGCAGCCGCTCGAGGTCGGCGACGAGGCGGCGCCGCCGCTCCCGGAGCTCGCGGCGCACGGAGCCGAGCCGGGCGCTCGCGCGATCGGTCAGGGCCCCATCGTCGTCGAGCGCTTTGCGCAGGAGCTCGCGGAGGTCGGCCAGGCGCGGCAGGCTGTCGGCGCTCGCGGCGAGCGTGGGCGCGACAGGACGGATGGCGCGCGCGTAGGCGGCCAGGCGCGGCGCCGCATCGAGCAGCGGGAGCAGCGCGAGCAGCTCGGGTCCGTCCAGCACGCTGCCGTCGGCATGCGCGCGGTCGAGGATCGGGCGGGGGTCGGACAAGCCGTCGAGTGGAGGAGCGCCTTCCTGGGCCAGCGCGCGACGCGCCTCGGCAGTGGCGTCGAGCGCTTCGTCGACCTCGGGGGGGGTGCTGAGGGGCTCCGCCGTCAGCGCGCGCTCGCGCCCCATCGGGGTGCGCGCGTCGGAAGCGATCAGGGCGCGGATGGGGTCCCATTCGATCCCGCGCCCCCAGAGACGGCCTGCCTTCACCCTGGGCCTCATTCGCTCCCGTCCGGGTTGGACGGAAGTGCCGGCGGTACCGTCCGGAGTGCTGCTGCTAATCGGCCATCCGCTCCCGCCGCTTCGCCTTCTTGCGCGCGGCGAGGGCCTTCCGCTTGCGCCGAACGCTGGGCTTCTCGTAATGTTGGCGCTTCTTGAACTCTGATAAGAGCCCGGCCTTCTCGCACTGTTTCTTGAACCGCTTCAGCGCGCTTTCGAAGGATTCATCGGGCTCGACGATGACCTTGGTCACTCGGCTCCCCCCTCCGCGGAGTCGCAGGCCTGGTGGGTAAATGTTCACTATATACCATGGGGCCCTACCCCCGGCAATCGGAGGCTAAGGTTACACCGTGACGGCGAGCCTTGCACCCCCCGTGTACGCGGTCGCGCCGTTCGTCCTCATGCTGCTCGCCATCGCCGTGGGTCCGCTCTGGGTCCCCCACTGGTGGGAATCGAACCGTAACAAGCTCGTCGTGGCCGCGGCGCTCGGGCTGCCCATCCTCGCGCTCTATCTGGCGCGCCGGCCCTCGGCCCTCGTGGGAATGGCCGAGGCGTACGTCTCGTTCATGGTGTTGCTGGCCGGCCTCTACGCGATTGCCGGCGGCATCCGCCTCACGGGCGACCTCGAGGCGACGCCGCTCACCAACACCGCCTTCCTCGGCCTCGGCGCGCTGCTGGCGTCGTTCGTCGGCACCACGGGCGCCTCGATGCTCCTGATCCGTCCGCTGCTGCAGACCAACCGCGAGCGCCGGCGCGTGACGCACACGGTGATCTTCTTCATCTTCCTGGTCAGCAACGTCGGCGGCATGCTCACGCCGCTCGGCGATCCGCCGCTGTTTCTCGGCTACCTGTCGGGTGTGCCGTTCGCGTGGACGTTCCGGCTCTGGCCGCAGTGGCTCTTCATGGTCAGCGTGCTGCTCGTCCTCTACTTCGTCTGGGACACGCGCCAGTACGCGCACGAGTCGACGGCCGCCCTGCGGCGCGATCGCGCCGAGATCCAGCCGCTCCGGCTGCGCGGCGGCCTCAACGTGCTCGGGCTCGCGCTGATCGTGCTCGCCGTCGCCCTCCTGCGCGCGCCGTGGCGCGAGGTCGCGATCGCCGCGGTGGCAGGCGTCTCGCTCTGGCAAACGCCGGCATCCATCCGCCGGGCCAACGGCGTCACCGCCTATCCGATGATCGAGGTCGCCGTGCTGTTCTTCGGCATCTTCCTGACGATGATCCCGGCGCTCGAGCTGCTGCGCGTGCGGGGCGGCGAGCTCGGCGTGCGCGAGCCGTGGCAGTTCTTCTGGGCGGCGGGAATGCTCTCGTCGTTTCTCGATAACGCGCCCACGTATCTGGCATTCCTCGCCCTGGGCCAGGGGCTGCACCTCACGAACGAGGTCGCCGGCGTCACGCACGTCGTGCTGACCGCGATCAGCGTGGGCTCGGTCGCCATGGGCGCCAACTCCTACGTCGGCAACGCGCCGAACTTCATGGTGAAGTCGATCGCGGAGGAGGCGAACATCCCGATGCCCTCGTTCTTCGGCTACATGCTCTACAGCGGCGCGATCCTGCTCCCGCTATTCGTGATCGTGACGCTGCTCTTCTTCCGCTGACGGCCATGGTGACGACGCCCGTGCTCGTGCTGCCCGGCTACGGGGACTCCGGTCCCGGGCACTGGCAGAGCCGGTGGGAAGCGGCGGACGGAAACCTCCGTCGGGTGCTCCAGCGCGACTGGCTGATGCCCGATCGCGCGGAGTGGCTGGCGATGCTCGAGCGTGAGATCGCCGCCTGCGCGGCGCCGCCGGTGCTCGTCGCCCACAGTCTCGGCTGCGCGCTCGTCGCACATCGGGTGAAGGCCGGTGGCGGCGGCATCAAGGCCGCCCTCCTCGTGGCTCCGGCCGACGTCGAGGTACTGGCGCTGACGGTCGAGGCGGTGCAAAGCTTCGCGCCGATGCCGCTGGTCCCGCTGCCATTTCCGAGCGTGGTCGTCGCCAGCAGCGACGATCCGTACGTGACGCCGGGGCGCGCCGCAGCCTTCGCGCGCGCGTGGGGCAGCCGCCTCGTGACGCTCACGCGGGCGGGCCACGTCAACACCGATTCGGGCTTCGGCCCGTGGGACGAGGGGCGGCGGCTGCTGGAGGAGCTGCGCTAGCGAAGGAGGCCGAGCACGCGCTCGGCGGCGGTGGCCACCGCGGCGGCGACGGTGTCCTCCTCCTCGGGCTCGAAGGTCGTGAGGACATGATCGGGCACCTGCGACTTGTGTTCGGGGCGGCCGATGCCGATCTTCACGCGGCGGATGGCTTCAGTACCGAGCGCGTCGATGACCGACTGCACGCCGTTGTGGCCGCCCGCGCTGCCTCGCAGGCGCGTGCGGACCTTGCCGAGCGCCATGTCGATGTCGTCATAGACGAGCACGAGGTCCTCGGGACCCGCGCCGAGCGTCAGCAGCACGTGGCGCACGCTCGGTCCGCTCACGTTCATGAACGACTGCGGCTTCACGAGATAGAGGGCGTCGCCGCGCCAGGAACCGCGCGCCACGAGCGCGCGGCCGTCGGGGTGCCAGGCCTTCTTCAGCTGCTGCGCGAGATGATCGACGACGCGCTGACCGATGTTGTGGCGGGTGTCCCGGTACTCCGGTCCGGGGTTCCCGAGCCCCACCACCACATGGGCCAACGCGTCGCCTCCGGCTTACTTTTCCTTCTCGGCCTTCTTCGGGGCCTCGGCCTTCTTCGGGGCGGCGGGCGCCTTCTTGGCCTCGGCCTCGGCGGGCGCGCCCTCTTCCTTGGGCTTGCGCTCGGTGAGGACTTCCGGCTCCGCCGGCGTGACGACCGCGGTGGCCTCCGGCGTGGCCGCGACTTCCTCCGCCATCGGCGGCGACACGGTGGCCACGGCCTGGCCCGGATCGTTGATGATACGCACACCCTCGGGCGCCCGAAGGTCTCGCACCGTGAGCACGTCGCCGATGGCCAGGCTCGACACGTCGGCGTCGATGCGCTCGGGGATGTTGGTGGGCAGCGTGGAGACCTCGACCTCGTGCATGACGAGGTTGAGGATGCCGTTCGTGTCCTTGACGCCGATGGCCTCGCCCACGGGATGCACGGCCACCCGCACGGTGATGGCGCGGTCGGCGCGGACCTCCTGGATGTCCACGTGCAACAGGCGCTCGGTCACGGGGTCGAACTGCATGTCACGGATGATGGCCATCCGCGCGCCGCCGTCGCCCTCCACCTTGAGGGAGAGCAGCTGCGTGGTGCCCTCGTGGCCGTGGATGATCCGCAGCACGTCGCGGGGATTGACGGCGATGGTCTCGGGCGCGGCGCCGCCATAGAGAATGGCGGGGACGACGCCCGCGCGGCGCAGGCGGCGGGCGATGCCCTTGCCCGTACCCTCGCGGCGCTTGACGGTGATCTCCGGGGTGTTCATCACAGGCTCCTTGGTCCTCGGGTCTAGACGAACAGCGTCGAGACGGATTCCTCGTCGTGGATCCGTCGAATGGCCTCGCCGAGCAGCGGCGCCACGGTCAGCACGGTCACGCGGCCGACCGCCCGCTTCTCGGGCGACACCGCGATCGAGTTGGTGACGATGACTTCCTCGATGGGGGAGGCCTTGAGGCGGTCGATGGCCGGGCCCGACAGCACGGCGTGGACGCCGCAGGCCAGGATGCGCCGCGCGCCCTCGCGCTGGATGGCCGTGACCGCCTGCACCAGCGTGCCGGCGGTGTCGATCATATCGTCGATCACCACCGCGTCGCGGCCGTCGACGTCGCCGATGAGGTTCATGGCGACGGCGGCGCCGGGCTTGTCGCGCCGCTTGTCGATGATGGCCAGGCTCGCGTTGAGCCGCTTGGCGATCGCGCGCGCCCGCTCCACGCCGCCGGCGTCGGGGGAGACGAGGACGGGGTCGCGGAGGTCTTTCTTCTTCAGATAATCGATCATCACGACCGGGCCCGCGAACAGGTGGTCCACCGGGATATTGAAGAAGCCCTGGATCTGGCCGGCGTGCAGGTCCAGCGCGAGCACGCGGTCGACCCCCGCCGCCTCCAGCAGGTCGGCCACCAGCTTGGCCGAGATCGGCACCCGTGGCTGCACCTTGCGGTCTTGCCGCGCGTAGCCGTAGTAGGGCAGCACGGCCGTGATCCGGTGCGCCGACGCGCGCTTGAGCGCGTCGATCATGATCAGGAGCTCCATCAGCGTGTCGTTCACCGGCGGACAGGTGGGTTGGATCACGAAGACGTCCGCGCCGCGGACGTTTTCGTTGACCTGTACGTACACCTCGCCGTCGGAGAAGCGAGTGACCTCCGCGTCCGCGACCGGCACGCGCAGGTATTGCGCGATCTCCTCGGCCAGCGGGCGGTTCGCGTTCCCGGTAAACAGCTTCAGGTCGTAGGACATCAACGCCTCGCCGTCAGGGTGGTTGGGGCGGGAGGATTCGAACCTCCGAATACGGGATCCAAAGTCCCGCGCCTTGCCGCTTGGCCACGCCCCAGAAACATTTTCACCGCGCCATCCTTATCGCCGGTCCCGTCAGCGTGCGGACCGCCCAGCAATCCCAGGCGCCCCGCGTCAGCCGCCGGCGGATCTGCCGCGCGTGCTCGAACGAGCGCGCGACGCCGAACACCGTCGGCCCGCTGCCCGACATCAGCGCGCCCAGCGCGCCGGCCGCCAGCAGCGCCGCCCGCATCCGCCCGATCGGCGGGTACGCGGCCACCGCCACCTCCTGCAGCCCATTGTAGAGGCTCGCGGCCACGCGGGCCGGGCTTCGTCCGCCGAACCCGCCGCCGAGCGTCTTCGCGTGGCGGCCGTCCGTGTACATCGCCGGCGTGACCCGCGCGTACATCTCCGCGGTGCTCACCGCGAAGCGCGGGTTCACCAGCACCAGCCCCAGCGAGCGGCCGCGCAGCGGCTCGAGCCGTTCGCCGCGCCCCGTCGCCAGCGCCGTCCCCCCGCGCAGGAAGAACGGCACGTCCATCCCCAGGCCCGTCGCCACCTCGTCCAGCCGCGCCACGGGCCAGCGCAGCCGCCACAGCCGATTCAGCCCCAGCAGCACAGCCGCGGCGTCGGCCGAGCCGCCGCCCAGCCCGGCCGCCACCGGGATGCGCTTGTCGAGCGTGATGCGCACGCCGCACTCGACCTTGGCGGCGGCCTGCAGCGCGGCGGCCGCGCGGTACGCGAGGTTGCGCTCGTCCGTCGGGACGCCGGGCGCGCTGGTGCGAACCTCGAGCGTGGGCGCGTCTTCGAGCGTCAACCGGTCGGACAGGTCCACGGCCTGCATCACCGTGGCGATCTCGTGATAACCGTCAGCTCGCCTGCTCAGCACCTCCAGGGCCAGGTTCACCTTGGCGGCAGCGCTGATCACGAGCCGGCGGGCTTTCCCCGACCCCTTCGACAAGACACGGCAGGCTAGCATGCGGACCGGACAGCGTCAACGGATCGGTTGTGTTTTCGCGTCTTTGGGGAGCGTCAGCGCGAAGCGATCGGGCGTGAGACCGACCCCCGTGGCGGCGTTGCGGTAGCGCACGGTCGCCACGACGTAGCGGTCCACGGCGGTCGCGTCGAAGCCGGTCAGCGCGCCCTCGGGATTGCGCAGGTAGGTCACGGTGGCGGCGACGCGGCCGCCGATGATCTCGAGCTGGCGGACGACGCCCGTCTCGAAGTCCATCCACACGCGCTTCTCATGGACGTCGCCGATCAGCGAGATGGACGGGCCGATCGCGTCCGGCGGCTTGATGTCGGCCACGCGCAGGCCGCGCGGCGGCACCGCGTGGCCGGTGACGATGGCGACGAGATCCTCGGGGTCGAACGGCAGGTTCAGGAGCTTCGCGGTCGTCTCGGCGGTGGCCTCGCCCACGACGGCCTCGCGCGTCAGCGCATTGTAGGCCGTGAGCTGC
>Ga0137418_10006199_pt1 | contig 10999 bp, 6 predicted proteins | sample CZODoug3_1_2_16f_FD_122242 | JGI IMG/M metagenome (GOLD analysis project Ga0137418, IMG submission 122242) | Vadose zone soil fungal communities from Angelo Coast Range Reserve, California, USA - CZODoug3_1_2_16fungal (Hybrid Assembly) | ecosystem: Environmental > Terrestrial > Soil > Vadose... | reverse complement strand
TTGTCAGGACCCGGTCCGCTCTAGCGCGCTCGCGTAAATGGTGATATAAAAAGCGCGTTAGCCGTTGGACGTAGGTGCAGTGCGCCGTTGCAACACCGGACCGCCAGACAGGCGGCGCCGGTCGTGCGTGTCACAACACCTCGCAGGAGGGGACATGCAATTCACACCCCGTCGGATCATTCCCTTCATTCTCAGCGCGTTCGTCGCGCTACCGGCCCTGCTCGCCGCGCAGGAACCGGTGACGATCACCGGCCGAGTCACGAGCGACGCCGGTCTGCCGCTGGGGCAGGTCGAAGTCGCGATTCCGGCCATGGGGCTCGGGTCTCTGAGCAAGGACGACGGTCGCTACACCATCGTCGTGCCGGGCGCCCGGGTCTCCGGTCAAACCGTCACGCTCGTCGCGCGGCGTCTGGGCTACAAGTCGCAGGGCGCCCAGGTCACCCTCAGCGCGGGCGGCGTCACGCATGACTTCGTGCTCGCGGCCAACCCACTGCAGCTGGGCGAGGTGGTGGTGACCGGGGCGGGCACCACGAGCGAGGCCGGCAAGCTTGGCAACGTGCGGAACAACGTCGGCGCCGATCTGATCGAGCGCGCGAGCGAGACCAACATGGTCCAGTCGCTCGCCGGGAAGGCCCCCAACGTCACCGTGGTCCAGCAATCGGGGGATCCCGGCGCGAGCTCGTTCATCAACATCCGCGGCATCAGCACCCTGCTCGGCTCGAACGAACCGCTGTTCGTGATCGACGGCGTGCCCGCAGACAACTCCACCTTTTCGACCTCGAACTTCAATGCCGTGGACGATGGCGGTGGCACCCTGGCGCAGGGCGGCCAGACCGAAGGAACGGTCGCGACCAACCGGGCGGCGGACATCAACCCCAACGACATCGAGTCGGTCGAGATCCTGAAGGGCCCGGCGGCGAGCGCGATTTACGGCGCGCGCGCCGCGGCGGGCGTGATCCTGATTACGACCAAGTCCGGTCGCTCGGGGCCTACGCACTTTACGTTCCGCTCGTCCACCTCGTTCGATGACATCAATCACGTCTATCCGTTGCAGACGGGCTTCGGGCAGGGGCGGTTTGGCGTCCACGCCGACACCACGGTCGGAGGTCAGTGCGACGTCCCCGGAGCGTCCATCTGCGCGCGCTCGTGGGGTCCAGCGATTCCCGCAGGCGGGGCGGTATATGATCACGCGAACGACATCTACCGCGTCGGACACACGCTCGACAACGGCTTCAGCGTGTCGGGCGGGAACGACCGTACCACGTTCTACCTGTCGGGGGATTACGCGCACACACAGGGCGTGATCGTCGGGCCGAACAACACCTTCGGCCGGACCGCGGTGCGTTTCAAGGGGACGCACCGGGTGGTGGACAACCTGAAGCTCGGCGCGGACCTGGCGTTCGCCGACACGCGCGCCAGGTACGTTCAGCGCGGCAATAACACGAACGGCATCCAGCTGGGCGATCTGCGCACGCCGCCCGACTTCAACAACCAGCCGTACGTGGTGCAGACCAACGCCGGGCCGCAGCAGCGCGGGTTCCGGTTCCAACATCCCAACGACGCCACGCTGTTCGATGACCGGACGTTCGACAATCCGTTCTGGACGGCCTACACGGCGCAGAACACGGCGAACGTCGGCCGGGTGTACGGCAATGTGAACGCCGAGTACCTACCGGTCGCTTGGCTGAAGATCAACTACACGCTGGGCGCCGACTACACTACCGACGAACGACTCGAGGGATGTGCCGTCAGCTCGTCCGCTCCCTGCATCTTTGGACGAGTGATCGAGGGGAAGGTCGTCAACTACATTATCGATCACAACCTCACGGCAACGGCGAACTACTCGATCAGCTCCGACATCAGCGGCACCGTCACGCTGGGCCAGAACTTGAACGCCCGCAACAACCGCGAGCTCGGGACGGTCGGGCGCACGCTTGTGGCGCTGCAGCCGTTCAAGCTGTCGAACACGGTGACGCAGGACCAACCGCTCGATCAGGAGACGGTGATCCACGACGCCTCGTGGTTCGGTCAGGCGTCGCTGGACGTGAAGGATCAGCTGCACCTGGCGGCGGCGTTGCGCAACGACGGCTCCTCGACGTTCGGGAGCACGAACCTGCGCAGCTGGTTCCCGAAAGGGAGCCTGGCGTGGGAGTTCACCAAGGCGATCGGCGAGCGGCCGTGGCTGTCGTACGGCAAGGCGCGCGTGGCGTATGGCGAAGCCGGCCAGGAGCCGCTGCCCTACCTCACGTCGACCACCTACACGAGCGGCCCGGTCGGCGGCATCTCGCAGGGCACCGGGAACACCCCGACGCAGAACGGCCTGGGTGGCTTGGTGACCCGTTCGGAGCTGCGGCCGGCGCAGCAGCTCAAGCCCGAGCGCTCCAAGGAGTTCGAGGCCGGCGTGGACTTCGGCTTCTTCAAGGACCGGGCGGACGCGAGCGTCACCTGGTACAACAAGAAATCGGAAGACGTGATCCTGCGTCGGCCGGTCAACCCTTCGATCGGGTTCTTCCGCGAGGGGGCGAACGCGGCCACGATGCGGAACCGCGGTTGGGAAGTGTCGCTGAACCTGCGGCCGCTGCAGGCCGCCGACTATGGGTGGGACGTCGGACTGCAATGGGCCAAGAACAAGAACCAGATCCTGTCGCTCGGCGGGGCGCAATTCATCCCGATCGGGGACTTCAACAACCAGGTCGCGATGGTGGGCCAGCCGATCGGCGTGTACCTCGGGACCGGGTTCTTGCGGTGCGGCATCTCGGCCGACGCGAACCCCGTTGTCGGTTCAACGCCGACCGACACAACCCTCGGTCAGGTCTGCGCCGGCAAGCCCAGCGGCGCGTTGTACATCGGACCGAACGGCTATCCTCAGGTCGACAACGACCCGCGCATCGTGCAGGATCCGAACTATAAGTGGACGGGCAGTGTGCGGTCGTCGTTCCGCTACCGCAAGGTGCAGGTCTCCGGCCTGGTCGATGTCAGGCACGGTGGGCAGATCTGGAACGGCACCAAGGGCGCCTTGTGGAGCTACGGCAAGCACGCGGATACGCAGAATCGCGCGCCTTGCACGGCCCTCAGCGCGGCTGCCTGCACGCTCGGGATCAATGACAAGACGTTCGGCCAGGGTGGCTGGTTCGATGGCCCTGTGGCTGGTCCCGGCGCCGGCACGGCCGTGGCCATCGGCGAATACTGGTACCGGGGTGTGGCGGCTTGCCCGTTCATCGGGATCGACGAGCCGTGCATCGAGGACGGCGGCTTCGTGAAGCTGCGGGAGATCTCGGTCAGCTACACGCTGGACGCGCCGTGGGTGCAGCGCTCCATCGGGTTCTCGAGCATCGACATCCGCGTGTCCGGCCGAAACCTGAAGACCTGGACCAAGTACACCGGCTACGACCCGGAGACCAACCTCGGCGGCTCGATCTCCGCCAACAAGGGCGCCGGCGGTGTGGACTACTTCAACAATCCGCAGACACGCTCGTTCGTGTTCTCGGTCACTCTCAACCACTAACCCCGAGGAGAACGACATATGCGTCGCAATACGAATGTCGCGCTCGTGTCACTGGGGCTGCTCCTCGGGACAGCGGGGTGTGACAGCTTCCTGACGGGCGACAAGCTTTCCCAGAACCCGAACTTTCCCACGGTGGCGTCGATCCAGCAGCTGTTCGTCGGCGTGCAGGCCGCGCAGTTCGCGTTCCAGGAAGGCACCGTCGCGATGATGATGTGCATGTGGGTCCAGGGCTGCAGCGCCGCCAACGGCCGCTTCGTGCAGCAGGGGGGCCAGTACTTTTTCAACGAGGGCTCGAACATCGGCGCCAACTCCGGGGATTGGATCCTCGTCTACGACGGCGGCGGCCTGGTCGACATCAAGCAGATCGAGACCGACGCCGTGGCATCAGGTGACTCGAGCTACCTCGGAGTCACCAAGATCTGGGAAGCACTCACGATCGGGACGGCGTCGGATATGTGGGGCAACATTCCCTACAGCGAAGCGGTTTCGGGAAACAAGACCCCGGTGCTCGATAATCGGTTTGTCATCCTGGGCAACCTCCAGACCGTGCTGACTCAAGCCATTGCCGAGCTGACGAATGGCGCGGGGGCGGGTCCAGGTGTGGCCGATCTTGTCTTTCAGGGTGACCGGGCGAATTGGATTCGGGCCGCTTGGACGCTCAAGGCCCGCTACTTCATGCATACGGCGGAGTCGCTTGGCGTACCAGCGTACACAGCGGCCATCGCCGCGGCGACGAACGGCATCAACGATCCGAGCGGGGCGAGCGACTTGGCGTCGTTCCACTCCACGGCAACCTCCGAGCGAAACATGTGGGCGCAGTTCCAGACCAGCTCGGGGTTCGGCACCGACCTCGAGGGCGGGCGGTTTCTTGCCACCTATATGAACGCCCGGCTCGACCCGAGGCGGGCGGCGTACTTCTGCCCGACGGCGACAGGCCCGTGGGTAGCTGGGCACGCGTACGCAGCGAACGCGAAAATCGTCGATTCGAACGGCGAGGTCGAGAAGGTCGTGACGGCCGGCACCTCAGCCGGGACCCAACCGACCTGGGCGACCACGACCGGGGCGACGACCGCCGATAACACGGTCACTTGGCGGAACCTGGGCCAGCCCTACGGCGGTGACGATTTCAACACCGTGATCACCCCGGATTCTGTCTCGTCGTTCGCGTGCCTGCCGGCGCGCTTCGGCGAAGCGACCCGTATCCCGTACGTCAGCTACCTCGAGAACGAGCTGATCCTGGCGGAGGCGTATAATCAGACCGGAAACGACGCGTTGGCGCTCACGCATCTGAACAACGCCCGCGCGACGGTCGGGCCGCCGATCTCCACCCCGCTCGTCGGCATCACGGGTGCAGCGCTGCTGGACTCGATCATGCTGGAGAAGTATGTAGGCATGTTCCAGAACATCGAATCGATCAACGATTACCGGCGCACGTGCATCCCGGCCATTACTCCGTCGTCGAACTCGGCCGGGTTCACACACGTGCCTGGACGGCTGTACTATCCGCAGAACGAGCGGAACGTGAACCCGAACATTCCCGACGGGAGCTTCCAAGTCGCCACTCACGGCTTCCGGAACGCGGGAGACGTCCACGCGTGTCAGGGTAGCGATAATGTGCCCTAGGTCCGCGGCGCCGTTTGTGCGCCGTGCAGCGTGTGGCGGGTCGTAGCATGATAAGGGGGGAGCGGATCCGCGATCGGGATTCGCTCCCCCACAGGCTCTCGGACCGGGTACCAGCTGCCGGAGAGACTATGGCTTCGCGCGTCGCCGTCCTCGCTGTGGTCGCGTGGTTGCAGGCCGGCTGCTACAATTACGCGCCGCTCCGGCGGTCGGAGCTGGTGCCCGCCGCGTATCTGGCGGTCATGCTCACGGAAACGGGTTCGGAGGAGTTGGCGCCATATATCGGTCCCAACATCCTGGTGGTGCGCGGGCGCTTCCTGAGCGTCACCGATCGCGGGCTTGTCCTCTCGGTCGCGGGGGTCGAGAGCCGGCGGGGGGACGTCCTCGAGTGGAAGGGAGAGACGGTGATGGTCCCAGTCGAGTTCGTGCGCTCGCTGGAACAGCGCCAATCCGCCACGGGGAAAACGGTACTACTCGCGGGCGCCGGCCTCGCGGGATTCTTCATGGCGTACGAGGCCTTCGGGGCGGGTTCGAGCGGTACGACCAGCGGAGGTAGCGGGGGCGGGCCGAGCCCGCGCTGATGGGTTTGACTCACAACGGATGATGGCCTATGAAAACTGCGATACTGATCGGCATGCTGTCTGTCACGGCAGGATGCTACAACTACAACCCGCTCACGACGCCGAGCCCCGAGCCGGGGACCTATCTGGCCGTGACGCTCAACGATGCGGGCTCCGACGAGCTGGCGCGGTATCTCGGACCCAGCGTGTTCGTGGTACGAGGACGCTACCTCGGGCCGAGCGACCAGGGGGGCCTGCTCGTGTCGGTGTCGTCGGTCGAGACGAAGCGGGGCGTCGGATACTCGTGGGAAGGTGAAACGGTCAGACTCCCGACCGATGCTATCGCGTCACTGGACGTGCGGCGGCTCTCGAAGGGTCGGAGCCTGCTGCTGGCGGGCGTTGGCGCAGGGGGCTTGGTCGCCACGACACTGGCGTTCTCGCTGCTCGGCAGCGGAACCCAGCCGGGCGCCGGCGGAGGCCATCCGCCGAAACAGTAGAACGGACTTCAAAACACCCCGACGCTCGAGCGGCGCAGGTCCGTTTCGAGCGTCCACTCGATGTACTGCCCACGCTGCACGACGAGGACCTCGGTGCGGGCAGCGGCATCGCTGCCGATCGCGTGCCCGTAGAGCTGGATTTCCCGCGCCAGGCCGAGCAACCGCGCCGGCAGGAACAACACCGTGGACGATGACCCTGTCACCGTCCCGACCCGCGTCTGCAGACCGTCATGTAGGACATAGACGACTACGTCCAGATAGTTGTGGTTGGTGACGCTGAGCGCGATTTCACCTTCCGGGACGTTGATGGCGGGCGCGGGAGCGGCCTTGCTCTCGCGGTTGAAAATGAAGCACGCGGGCGCGGCGAAGAGCAGCACGGCGAGCGCCGCTGAGAGGCGAAGGTTGCGGAGACTGTTCGGCGCCATGGCGTTCGCGAACCTAGCACCGGCCCGGGACCCACGAAAGGACGCCGCCCGCCATGACAAATCCCGGACAGCGAGCGCGGTGTCGACAGCACGCCACGTTCCCGTTTGGAACGGTCGTTCACCTTGCGGCTCTCTAACGCGAGCCGCAGCTTAGCCGAGCCGTTCCACTTATTCCCTTCACCGTCATAGGAGGGTGGTCTATGCGCCACACTTGGTGCGCAGCTCGCCGATCTTTCCCGCCCGCGGCCGTCATCTCTTCCCGAGTGCGATGCAGATGTAGTCGCCGGTAGGCCGTCGGAGCTGGCCTACCGGATTTCTGCTCGATCGTCTCACCGCGCCGCTCCGCGGGCACTGCAGCGTGTACCCGCGTCGGCCGGATCCCGTTCAAAGACCCTTTGGATGAGGACACGCTCCATGAACGCATTTCGCATTCGCCCATTGCTCGGCACGGCGGCAGCGATGCTGCTGCTCGCCGCGGTTGTCGCCGAACCGGTGCAGGCCCAGCAGGGTACGGTGGCTGGGCAGATCACGGACAAGTCGAACCAGCAGCCGGTGGCGGGCGCCGCGGTGATCATCAGCGGCACCAGCCTGCAGGGACGCACCAGCCGCGAAGGGCGCTACAGCATCACGAAGGTGCCCGCCGGCCGGTACAACGTACAGGTGCGGCTCATCGGGTACGCCACGGCATCGCAACCGGTGACGGTGGCCGCCGGCGAGACGGCCACAGCGGACTTCGCCCTCACAGCGGCGGCGGTGCCGCTCGACGCGGTGGTGATTTCCGCCACGGGCGTCGAGCAGCTGAAGCGCGAGCTCGGAAACACCGTGGGGTCGATCCCCGACGTGGCGAAACTCGTGCAGAATGCCGCGCCTTCAAACGCCGCCGACTTGCTCAACTCGCGGATTCCAGGCGTCGAGGTGATGCAGAGCGGCGGAACCACGGGTACGGGTTCCCGCATTCGGATCCGCGGGGCCACGAGCCTGTCACTCCGGAATGAGCCGATCATCGTGGTCGACGGCGTGCGCTTCGACGCCACGCCCCAGGCCGGGAACCTCGAGAACCTCACGGGCGGCCAGGCGGCTTCCCGCCTGAACGACCTGAACCCGGACGACATCGAGTCCATCGAGGTCGTGAAGGGGCCCTCAGCCGCGGCGCTGTACGGCACCGACGCCGCGAACGGTGTCATCCAGATTCGCACCAAGCAGGGACGCCCTGGGCCGACCAAGTGGACCGCCTCCGCCGGGGGCGGCACGCTGAATGACAGGGGCGACTGGCCCGCGAACTACTTCTCGCGGCGCGCCAGCGGCACGTCGTGCCGCCTGTCGTCGCAGGCCCAAGGAATCTGCACCATCGTCGCCGTCGACAGCTTCAACCCGCTGGTGCAGAACACGCCGTTCCGCCAAGGCGTGCGCCAGCAGTACGACGTGAGCGCTTCAGGCGGCAACGAGGTCACCACGTTCTTCGTGTCGGGCGGCTTCGAGCGTGAGAAGGGCGTCTTCCAGTCGAACGACCTCCACAAGACCAGCCTGCGCGCCAACATGCGCAACCAGGTCAGCCGATTGATGGACATTTCGGTGGGCGCGGGGTACGTGTCGAGCGTGCTGGCGCTGCCCCAGAACGACAACAACGATCAAGGCATCGTCGCGAGCGGGCTGCTGGGGTTTCCATTCGATACCGTGGCGCCGTTGGCGAACGTCTTCAATCCCAACGGGGGGTACCGTTTCCTGACGCCTGCGCAAGCCTTCCAGATCGGGGTCTCACAGCGGATCGAGCGCTTCACGGGTAACCTGACCGTGAACTTCCGGCCGGCGAGCTTCCTCACGATGATCGGGACGGCGGGCTACGATGCGACCAATCAGGGCGACAATCAGCTCACCCCGCCGAGCGTGATTCCGCTCGATCAGAACCGGTTGGACGGGAACGCGAACGCGAACCGCGCGCAAAACTTCGCCTACACCGCGACGTTCGCGACCAAGGCGTCGTTCCGCCTGTCGCCGGTCGTCAATTCCAGCACGACCGTCGGGGTGCAGTACTTCAAGAGCGTGTTCCAGCAAGTGCAAGCCTCCGGAAAGAAGGTCGTCGCCGGCACCAGCGGCCTCGGCGGCGTGGTCGTGCCGACGGTGGGCGACACCACGGCGCCGTTCGTCACCCTCGGCGGCTACATCGAAGAGCAGGTGGGAGTGCGCGACCGGCTGTTCTTCACGGCCGCCGTGCGAGCCGACAAGAATTCGTCGTTCGGCACGAACTTCAGCAACATCCTGTACCCGAAGCTGTCCGGCTCGTGGGTGATCTCGGAGGAGCCGTTCTTCCCCCGCATGGGTTGGCTCTCGAGCCTGCGGCTGCGCGCGGCGTGGGGCAAATCGGGCCGGGCACCGGGCACGCTGGACGCGCTCCACTTCTTCCGTCCGGTCGCCGTGGCGGCAAATGGCACGGACGTTCCCGGGATTACCATCGGCGGGGCGGGTAACGCCAACCTGAAGCCGGAGCAGACCCGGGAGTTCGAGACCGGGTTCGATGCCGACTTCCTGCAACAACGCATTCACTTCGAGGGCACGTATTACGACAAGGACTCGAAGGACGGACTCATCGCCGTGCAGCTCGCGCCGTCGATCGGCGAGAGCTTCACGCGGTTCGACAACCTGGGCGAAGTCAGCAACAAGGGGTACGAGCTGCTGCTGACCGCTCAGCTGGTGAACCGGTCCGACGTGCAGTGGAGCGTGACCGCCAGCGCCTGGGGCAACAAGAACCGCGTTCTCAAGACGGACTCGATCGGGACCCCCATCATCTTCGGGTTGGGCGGCTCCACGCAGCGCAATCAGGTCGGGTACCCGGCGGGCGGGTATTGGGGCACGCCGTACACGTTCGCGGACACCAGCGGTGACGGCTTGATCAAGCCTCAAGAGATCACGTTCGGCTCGGAAGACACGTTCCAGGGGTCCTCGGTTCCGACCCACGGCGCTTCGCTGTCCACCGAGGTCAACTTCCTCAAGCATTTCCGGGTGTTCGGGCAGTTCGACGGCCGCTGGGGCAACAAGCTGGATAACTCGACGGAGTCGTTCCGCTGCATCTTCGGCATCTGCCGTGGCGCCCGCCTGCCGGGGTCGTCGCTGGCCGATCAAGCCGCTGCGATCACGGCGCCGGTGGTGGAAACCGGATTCTTCCAGGACGGCGGATTCATCAAGCTGCGGGAGGTCTCGCTGACCTACTTCGCGCCGCCGGAATGGGCGTCGAAGTTTGGAGCCAGCTCGCTGAGCTTCACGGCCACGGGACGCAACCTCGCGACCTGGACCAATTACCGCGGCCCGGATCCCGAGGTGAACGACATCGGCCAGTTCAACTTCAGTGTTGCCGACTTCCTGACGCAGCCGCCTGTGCGGCAGTTCCTGGCTCGCGTCAACGTGACCTTCTGAGCCCGAGGATGAACACCATGAGGCAGACAACGAAGCTGCTCGCGCTCGCAGGGGTCGCGTTGCTGGTGCCGCTGGCCAGCTGCAACGACCCGCTGCGGGTCAGTATTCCGGACATCGTGCAGCCGGGCCAGCTGAGCGATTCGGCGGCCCTGGCGACCGTTCGCGCCGGCGCGCTCGGCGACTTCAGTATCGCGTACACGGGGGATCACCCGGATGGCTCGGGTGGCACCGAAGGCGTGATCATGTACGGCGGCTTGCTTGCCGATGAGTGGATGAACTCCGAAACGTTTCCCACGCGCATCGAGGTCGATGCGCGCACCATCCAGGTGACCAACTCGGACGTGGACCTTTGGTTCCGGCGTATGCACCAGGCCCGGAACTCCGCGGAGAAGGCTGCCGCGCAGTTCGCGCAGTTCTCACCTACGGACCCGGGTCATGCGGAAATGCTCACCCTGGCGGGGCTCACCTACGTGTTCCTAGCCGAGACGTGGTGCTCCGGGGTTCCCATCAGTCACTTGAATTCGGACGGCAGCATCGCCTACGGCGTGCCGCTCACTACGCTTCAGATTCTCGATACGGCGATCGCCCGGTTCGACGCCGCCATCGCGGCCACGACCGACGCGGACATGATCGCGTTCGCGACCGTGGCGAAGGCCCGTGCCGTCCTCGACCTGGGCGGCTTCCCAGGGGCCGGGGTGTTGGCGGCGGGCGTGCCCACCAGCTTCGCGTACATCCAGGAGCACTCTGAAAACACCGATCGACAGAACAACGGAGTGTTCAACGGTAACTTCCCCGACCAACGGTACGCCGTGGCGGATACCGAGGGGGTGAACGGATTTCCCTTCCGGTCCGTCGCGGACCGTCGGACGTCATTCATAGCGCCGAAGGATCCGACAACCGGCGATACGCTCACTGGCTTTGACGGCGCGACGACGCTGTGGACCCAGCAGCGCTACGGCAGCCGCAAGACGCCGATCACCGTGG
>Ga0137418_10006198_pt1 | contig 10999 bp, 9 predicted proteins | sample CZODoug3_1_2_16f_FD_122242 | JGI IMG/M metagenome (GOLD analysis project Ga0137418, IMG submission 122242) | Vadose zone soil fungal communities from Angelo Coast Range Reserve, California, USA - CZODoug3_1_2_16fungal (Hybrid Assembly) | ecosystem: Environmental > Terrestrial > Soil > Vadose... | reverse complement strand
TACTCGAGCGAAATCCCGCGCTGGCGGCTCGCGGCGACGGCCGACTCGAGCCCGGTGCGCATCATGCGGCTGAGTGCGGCCGACACGCTGCGGCTGAAGATCGAGAGGGTGTTGGCATTCGCCGCGTGCGGAAAGTCCCGCAGGCGACCGGCGATAACGACCCGCACCAGGGCTGGCTGCCCGCCGACGCCCGCTGCCGGCAAATCCTCGGGTGCTGGCGTGATAAAAAACGGTACGGTGACGCCTCCGTCGACGTGGGTCTCCTCGCGCACGCCACCCTCTGCGCGAAACCTGATGACCACGGGCGGGAACATCCCCGGGACGCTCGCGGAGGCGAGAAGAATGGTGGTAAAGAGTCGTTTGGCGTCGGAGCCGCCATAGAGCGCAACCGAGGCGAGATCCCACACGACTGGCTCTCCGGTTGCGAAATCAGTCGTCGCCACGAGCAGCAGCCGGCCCCTGGCCGCTTCTCGGGCGATGGCTGCGATCATCTCGTCGTCGGCATAACGCTCGATGAGATGCCTGAGCGGCGCGCCGCTGTAGGCGCTTGAGCCGAAAACGGCCCCGAGCCAGCGCCGCTGCAACAGTCCACGGGTGACACCCTCCGTGTAGATTGCGGTCATCTCTGCATCCCACGCGGGCCCCAGGAATGCGAGCGGTGCGACCAGCGCCCCGGAGCTGACACCCGTCACTACCGAGAACTCGGGACGCGATCCGGTGCGGGCCAACCCCACCAGCGCACCGGCGCCGAACGCTCCCGTCGCGCCGCCGCCGGAGAGCGCGAGAATGCTTAACGGCTGATCGCTGCGCCGTGCCTCAAGCCGCTGCCCGACCACACTCGAAGGCAGCACCTCGAAGCGGCCGTCGGCTGCAAGCGTACGCACGCCCAAGCTCACTCCCTCGGATGCCTCTTCCTCAGGTGTAACGCTCGGGAGCGGTGGTCCGACCGATGCGCAACTCACCAGCGTCGCGAGCGCGCACGCCAGCAGCACCCGTGCGAGCTGGCACCAGGCGGCTGGCCTCATGATGCGGATCACTCCTCACCTCGCGTACACCGCTTTCACAAAGAAAAATATCGGTCAAAGCCGCGGGGAGCAATCGGCCTGCAGACAACGCTGCGTTTCGCGGGAGTGAATGCCACGCGATCGTCCGCGGGTTGCCGCCCCGCGTGGACTGCGGTGCCGCCAGCGACGGGCAGCCGGTGACCATAAGGCTCGCTGCAAGTGCTACAACCGTGGCCAGGCCGCGGCGCGCGCGCGCGGCGAACCATGGACGATGCCGAAAGGCCCATAGGGACACCAGGATCAGAGTGCCACCGGGGACCACCAGCCCGATCACCGCATACGGACCGAGCCCTCGCAACGCAGCCGCGAAGCGGCCGATCCAGTTGAGTCGGGGAACCAACATGTCCGAGGCACGATAGCCTTCCGCAGACAGCGGCAACAATTGGCCTCTGGTTGATACAGGCTTTCACTAGAAAGAGGGCACCGGCACCAACTCCCGGCGCATCCGCGTATCTCTCCAACGGACTATCGACACGTCAGTCGCACGAGTGCCGTCCGCGGGCAGCTCTCCGAAGCAACGACTCGCTGCGGCGTGGGGTTCGACCGACGGCTCGCTCGTCAACGGACTCGTGCGCGTAGCCGCGGAGCGACCCGTCCCGGCTCCGGGTCCGCCTCCAAGAGCGGCGGGGGGCTCCCAGGGAGTGGATACTCGCCCGGCGCCAGCAGGCTAGTGCGCCTTCTTGCCGATCCCAGTACGAACGACGTATCGCCGTCCGCCTGCGCCTCGATCACGCCGCCGGAGTCACCGAACACGGCGATCTGCTCCCAGTACACCCGCTCGCCCTCCTGCAACTGGAGGCCTCCGCGGTCGACCGCCAGCCAGGTCACGTTGTGACCGGTGGGCGCGATATAGCACCAGCTCTGCCCGTGCTTGAGGCGCACGTGAAAATAGTTGATGTCAGCCGGAGCGCCATGGATCCGACTGACGGCGCGACCGAACCGTCCGAGGATGACCCTGACCGGCCCATCCGCCTCCACATGCTGAGGCGCGATGGCCTCGCTCGTGACGGAGGAGCTCTGCTGCGACGGGGGCAGCGAAATCCACAGCTGGAAGACCCGTAACGGCACGCCCGCGGCGGAGCCGCCGCCGCGCCAGGCCGCGTGCGCCGCGTTCATCCATGCGACGCCACCCGTGCGGACTTCGCCGTGGCCGCCGGTCGCGTCCTCGAATGAGACTTCTCCATCCAGTACAACCGTCAAGGTCGCGATGCCCGAGTGTGGCTGAATGCCGAACAGCGGCTGCGATTCCGGCGTGACCTCAGCGTAGTCGAGGAACACGAAAGGCGTCGTCAGCTCCCCGATGTTCCAGGGAGTGATGAGGCGCGTGATGGGGCCGTGCCTGCGACCGCTGGCGAGCAGCACCATGTGGCGGGCAGCGGCTCTCGGGCCGGCAATGGAAGCTGCGTCATGCGGGCGCAGGGTGGCGCGAAAGGCGCCCCCGGACTTAACGCCGAACATCTCTCATGCTCCTTTAGAACCGATAACCAAGACTCAGGGTGGTCTGGGCAGTGTTGAGGCCTTGGCCGTAATTGCTGACCAGCCTGCTGAGGTAGCGATAGCGCGCATCGAAATCGACGAACAGCTTGTCGCCAAGGTAGTACCTGGCACCGAGCCCGATATTGCCGGTGAAGCCGTCACTCTCGGTGATCGTCGTGGGCCGCCCTCCGACGAGGCCGAACATCGTATGATCCAGGTTGGCCCAGGCGTAACCCGCCCCGACGACCGTGTAGGGGACGAGCGGCCGGCCGACGAACCGGAAACCCGGAACGATGTCCCACTCGACATCCACGTCGAGGGTTGTCAGTGCGAGATCGGTCGCGCCGTTCGGCACGTGCCCGGCGCGGCTCGGGCTGTAGCCGGCGGAGAGCTGAACGCCCCAGCTGTCATTGAAATGGAAGGTGTAGCGGGCGCCGAAATTCACGTCCTCGTCGAGGCGCGGGTGATTGCCCGATAGCGCTTGTTCCGTGAGGCGGTCGCCGAACAACTCGCCGACATAGACCTGGATGTCCTGCGAGGCGGAGCTCGCCTGCGCTCGGGCAAGCTCGCCGCGCATTGCGGCCATGAGCAAACCAACAAGCCCCACCGCGATGATTCGCCCCTTCATGTGCGTGCGCCTTCCACACAACTATTCCTGTCTGTGGAAGCACGGTACGAGCTGCCTGCGAGCGGAACAATCAGTCGGCGGTACATGCTGCGTTTCCCACCGACGATGCAGAGAAGTGCGCTCGCCGAGAGAGGCCGGCCTTCACGCTCGGGCACACTGCCAGACACCTCCAACGAAGGATTTGGCAGTTTTTTTCTTTGCGCGTGGGCCAGACGCCTGCAGTCACTGCATGAACCAGCCGTGGCTGACAATCAGAGATTGACCGGTGAGCGCGTTCGACTCGAAGGAAGCGAAGAACAGCGCTGCCTCGGCGACGTCCCGCACAGTGGTGAATTCCCCGTCGACCGTGTCCTTGAGCATGATGTCCCTGATCACCGCTGCCTCGGAAATGCCGAGCTCCCGCGCCTGCTCAGGAATCTGCTTGTCGACTAGCGGCGTGCGCACGAAGCCGGGGCAGATGACATTCGCCCGTACCCCGTGCTTCGCCCCCTCCTTGGCGACCACCTTGGCGAGCCCGATGAGGCCGTGCTTGGCGGTGACATAGGGTGACTTGAGGAGCGATGCCTCCTTCGAGTGCACTGATCCCATGTAAATGATACTGCCGCTCCCCTGCCTGTACATCTGACGCAGCGCGGCCCGCGTGGTGAGAAAGGCCCCGTCAAGGTGGATGGCGAGGAGCCGCTTCCAATCCTTGAAAGCCAGCTCATCGAGCGGTGCGACGACTTGAATGCCGGCGTTGCTCACCAGCACATCCATCCGCCCGAAGGCGGAAACCGCGGCAGCCATGCCCGATTCGACGTCCGCTTCGTCGGTAACATCCATGGCAAGGGCTATGACGCGCTCCCCGGAGTGGTCGAGCTCCTCGGCCGCGGCACGGGCCGCGGCGAAGTTGAGATCGGCGATCACCACGCTGGCGCCGGCCCCGGCAAAAATCCGGGCAATCTCCTGGCCGATGCCGCTGGCGGCGCCGGTTACCAGGGCGACTTTGTCTTTGAGGTGCATTCGCTTGCGCTCCGTACCGGTTCAAAGGATGTCGTCGTGCGCCGCGCACCCGTGCACGCGCCGCTCGCGGCAGGACTCATTCCCGTCCGTTCTGCGAGAGATCGAAAGTCATGACGCCCTCGATGTTGTCCGGCCTTGCAAGCACCTCGGGATGGCGCAAGGTGCGGACCGTATCGTAGTACCCTGCTTGCCAGTGGTCCTCCATGCTGAGGCGCGAGAATTCGTAGTCCTTCGAGTCCCCCTCGTACTGCTTGGCGCGATACACGAGCTGGACAAGGTTGTATACCTTGCGGCAGGCGTGCGGCTCGAGGAGTGCCATCTCAGGGCTGTCGCGATGCTCCTCGGGGAGCTTCTGCAGCAGCCTCGAGACGGCATTCCGCAGCTTCTGCGTGTATCTGAACCGGTCCGAGCTGCTACGCGTGCGACTCGAGTACATTATCTCCTTCTGCCGCGTCATCACCTCGGCAACGGTGCGCGGCAGCGTCCCGCGCGCGCTCCACAGGTCGACCTGGAAGGCGAGTGTGTCGCGACGCGGTTGGGACTCGAGCACCCACTGAAGAGGGGTGTTCGAGACCAGGCCGCCGTCCCAGTAGAACTCGCCCTCGATCTCGACTGGGGGGAATCCGGGGGGCAGGGCACCGCTGGCGGTCACGTGCTCGGGCCCGATCGTGTGAGTCGTGCTGTCGAAATAGACGAAGTTACCGCTGCTGACGTTCACGGCACCGACACTGAAGCGCATGTGCCCGGCGTTGATGCGGTCGAAGTCGACCAGGCGCTCGAGGGTCGACATGAGCGGCGCGGTGTCGTAGTAGCTGGTCGCTTCGGGCGAGCCCGGCGGCTGCAGCCAGGCAACCGGGAAGCGCGGCGCAAAGAAACCGGGGACGCCACCCACTAGCGCCGCGCCTGCGCTGAGCTGATTGACCAGGCTGCGGGCGAAATCGCCGCGCACCGCAGCGGGCGCCAGGGCGATCAGGGCGCCGGCGTCCCAGGGGCCGCCGCCGGTGACGCGCTGCCAGAATTCGCGCAGCTTCTCGACGCGTGCCCCGGGCGGATTGCCGGCAATCAACGCCGCATTGATCGCGCCGACTGAGATGCCGGCGATCCAGTCCGGCTCGAGATGCGCTTCCGATAACGCCTCATACACGCCTGCCTGGTAAGCCCCGAGAGCGCCACCGCCCTGAAGGAGCAACGCAATGCATTCGAAGGGAGGCCGGCCGATGCGGGTGTGGCTCTTGCCAGGGGCTCGTGCTGACTTCTCATCGGGCATGGGGGAGATGCTTGGGCTTTCCATGCCGCGACGCTATGGGCCGGACGGGGAGGAGAACAATCCCCCTTGTGGAGATGCTGCGTTTCACGACAATGAACTCGCGCTCAGTGAGCGAGCGGCTCGCGCTCACGGTGAGGGTCCGGACCCTTCGCCGCTCGAACGACTTCGGGCACTTTGATCGGCGGAAGCCTGGAGACGTGTTCCACGATGAAATCGATGAAGGCCCGGAGCTTGAGCGGCACGTACTTGCGGCTGGCGTAGACCAGATAGATCGTCGCCTCGCGGAGGGGATAGTCCGTCAGGACAGGCACCAGGACGCTCTTGAACACCGGATCATCGAAGTAGAGGGTCGGCAGCGGCGCCAGGCCGACGCCTGCGGCGACGGCGTGCGCCAATCCGACCGCCGAGCGGTATCGCTGCACGGCCCGTACCGGCACTTCGACCTGTCCGTTAGGACCGTTCAGGGTCCAGGAGCCGATGTTGGCCACCGCCACGCTATCGTGATGGGCGAGATCGTCGGGGGATTTGGGGATCCCCTTGCGCTTGATGTACTCGCGCGAGGCCGCCAGGACGAAAGAGATCGGCCACAGCGGGCGGGCGATGAGGCCCGCGCCGAGCGAGCCGGAGTTCCGCGCCACGCGCATGCCGAGGTCGTAACCTTCGTCGACCAGATCAACGGTCCGGTCCTCGAAGGAGATGTCGATGACGATCTCCGGGAAGCGGCTGCGGAACTGAGCGAGCAGATCCGCCATCCGTTGTGAGGCGCACCAGCTCGGGCAGGAGATGCGCAGGGTGCCGCGCGGAGCCGTGCCGAGCGACCCCAATTCGAGCTCGGTTTCCTCGAGATCATCAAGGACGGCCTTGCAGCGCTCGAAATATACTCTGCCCGGCTCTGTCAGGCTGAGCGTACGGCTGTTGCGGTTGAGGAGACGCACGCCGAGCCGTTTCTCAATCCGCATCACGTGCTTGCTGACCATCGCGGGCGAGAGGTCCAACCGATCGGCCGCCGAGACGAAACTGCCGGACTCGACGACTTGCCGGAACACCTTGATGCTGGTCAGCGTATCCACCGACATATCCTAGGCAGCCGCGCGGCGCGGCCCAAGCTGGCTCATCGCGGCGGAGCTGTGATGTGCCTCATCCAGCGAGGGGGACACTGCTCGCCGGGCTGGGAGAGTCAAGAACAGCGCCAGGGCGAGGCAGACGGGGATCGCAATCAGCAGAGTGAACGCGACGCGCAACAACACGCGCATGGTAGGTCTCCCTTCAAACTCGCAGCCGATGTGTGTCCGGCTTCATGTCCGCAGCCTGCCGCCGCTACGCCCGGTGTTCAATCCGTGCGCGTTGGATGCAGCGTTTCGTGCCAGGAAACGAAGTGCATTCTCTCTTTCACCGACGCACACGCGAAGCTGCCCGCGTACGACGGTTCCAGGGACAGTGACCGTCACAGCGATCGATCGTCTGGGGAAGTATCGAAATTGCGAAGTCGTTTGGCTGACTGACCCCGACCTGCGGTACGGCACGGGATTTCCCGTCGCGAAACAGTGCGTCAACGGTAACGCGCTTCCTTGAGCCGGTGCGCCAATCTAGTCTGCCCGCTTGCTCGCTACGAGGACATGCAAATGAATTTGACGGGGAGCGCACCTCGCACGAATCGCGTCGCCCAGCTCAATGCGTTCGGGCCGGGCAATGTGGCCATCGTCGAGCGCCCGCTGCTGGATATCAAGCCTAGCGAGGTCCGGATCCGGGTACGCGCGGCGTCGCTCAATCATCGTGACCTGCTGGTCGCCCGCGGACAGCTCTCCGCTGACACCAAGCTACCCCTGGTTCCGCTGTCGGAATGCGCCGGCGAGGTGACCGAGATCGGGAGCGAAGTGAGCCGGTTCAGGTTCGGCGATCGCGTCGTGGCCGCGCAGATTCCCGACTGGGTCAGCGGTCGCTTCAGCCGCGAAGTTATGGCGTCCGCGCTCGGTTGGGCCGCCGACGGCGTGCTGGCAAAGTATTTCACCGGCGACCAGTGCGGCTTCGTGGCCATGCCGGACGGGCTGTCGTTCGAGGAGGCCGCAACGCTTCCCTGCGCAGCGCTGACCGCGTGGAATGCGCTGTTCGAGCACGGCGATCTCAAGCCCGGGCAAACCGTGCTCGTACAGGGCTCGGGAGGCGTGAGCACCTTCGCCCTGCAATTTGCCCTGGCCGCGGGTGCGAGAGTCATCGCCACGAGCGGCAGCGAATCGAAGTTGGAGCCGCTGCGAGAGCTGGGAGCCACTCACGTCATCCATTACAGGAAGCAACCAGATTGGAGCCGTGCAGTGCTCGAATTCACCGATGGCGCCGGGGTTGACCATGTTGTCGAAACAGGCGGAGCAGGCACGCTCGATCAGTCGATCAAATCGACGGCCGTCGCCGGAACGATCAGTGTCATAGGAATGCTCACCGGGGCTGCAGGGACTTTCGACGCGCTTCCTCTCCTGACGAAGACCCTGCGCGTGCAGGGAATCGTCGGGGGATCGGTGGAGATGCTCGAACGGCTGAGCGGAACCATCGAAGCGCTCGGCATCCGGCCGGTCATCGACCGTACGTTCGAGATGGAGGACATCGTAGCGGCTCTGAAGTATCTCGAGTCCGGCCGGCATATTGGCAAGATCGTGGTCCGCGTCAACGGCTCCGACCCCCGGCCGCACGGCGCAACGCGTGTGCCGCTCGCTAGTCCAATCCCTGGAAATCAATCATGACTGACATCGAGACGTCCCTGCGCGAGAAGCTTGTCGCCAGACGCCGCTCGGGCGTCGCGAGCCTGCAGAAAGTCGCTCGCGAGCGGCGAGTCCATTTCACCCTCCTCGAGGCCGCTCGCCGCTATCGACGCCACTTTGAGGAGCGTTCCCGGGAACTGGCGCTCGACTACGCCCAGTCCAGAACACTAATCACGCTTGCGGAAAACCAGGGCGTGACCCAGAAGCGGCTCGCGGAGTTGACCGTGACCGATCCTGCGGCTCTCGCGCGCAGCCTCGACCGGCTGGAAGTGCGAGGGTGGGCCAAGCGACGTCAGCGCCCGGGCGATCGGCGCGCACGATCGCTCGCAATCTCGCCGAAAGCCGGGGCGCACCTTCGGTTGCTGCGTAAGATGGTGCGGGAGTCAGAGCTCACGGCCCTGAACGGTCTCTCCCGGGGCGAAATACAGCTTCTGGTCAGGGTATTGGATCGCGTTCTCGCGAACCTGAAGATGTATCAACCAGACGTAGCTGCAGCGACGCCTCTCCAGGCAGGGACGCGTGTGCAGGCTGCGACGCGTCTCCAGGGAACCGTGGCGTGAGCAGCCACTTCGGCCCCACTGCGTGCCTGGTCGCGGCCGCGGGACTCGCCGCTTGTGCTGTCGGACCGGATTTCAAGCGGCCGGAGACTCGGGCGTCCGCCGTCTACCGTGTGCTGGAAGAATCCCCGGCGTCAGCGCAGGGCAGGGCGCTCGCGGCGTCCGAGTCGACGGCGCGCGCGCCCGCACAACATTTCATCTCAGGCGCGGACCCGGCTGATGAGTGGTGGACTGCCTTTGCCTCTCGCGACCTCGATGTCTTTCCGTGCCGGGCTCCTACATTTAGCGGAGAGGCACCTCCCGTCGGGCCGATGTACCGGCGCCGCGTGCAGCGTTTGTTGCGGAGCACACACCACAGATTGAACATTTCGGCTCCTGTCAGTCGGGCATTCAAGGGATCCATATGAAGGAGCAGGAGGTCCGAGACCGCGCCTTTGCGATGCCCTTGACCCAGCCAGCGTATCCCCGCGGGCCTTATCGGTTCGTGGATCGCGAGTACTTCATCATTACGTATCGGACCGATCCTGAGAAACTGCGTGCACTCGTGCCGGAACCACTCGAGATCGAAGCTCCCCTGGTGAAATACGAGTTCATTCGCATGCCGGACTCCACCGGCTTCGGCGACTACACCGAAAGCGGGCAGATCGTCCCGGTGTCATTCCGCGGACGCAGGGGCAATTACACGCTCTGCATGTTCCTCAATGACCACCCACCTATCGCCGGTGGCCGCGAGCTCTGGGGTTTTCCCAAGAAGCTTGGCAGTCCGACGCTGCGCCCTGAAACCGACACATTGATCGGTACGCTCGACTACGGTCCCGTCCGCGTCGCGACCGGAACCATGGGTTACAAGCACCATGCGATGGATATTGCAACAATCAAGGCGGGCCTGTCCGCGCCCAACTATCTGCTGAAGCTCATCCCACACGTCGACGGGAGTCCGCGGATCTGCGAGCTCGTTGAGTACTACCTGGAAGATATTGACGTAAAAGGAGCTTGGACCGGTCCCGCCGCGCTGTCGCTCATCCCGCACGCGCTAGCGCCGGTGGCCGAGCTGCCAGTCCTCGAGGTGGTGGCCGCGACGCACTGCGTGGCGGACCTAACACTCGGGCTGGGAAAGGTCGTGCATGATTACCTGCGTTGAAGCGAGGTCGGCGCGCTGTCGTTCAGTCGCGCCAAGCGCTCATGGGGTTTTCTAGGCCTCCCGCGACCAGGACGGAGCGAAGAATGCGGCTGCGCGACTCGATGAAGATCTGGGCACTAGCTTGTTTCGCAGCCAATCAACTTGTCCTCGCCGATCCTGCGCCTGACGAGTCGCGCGCTTGTGAGGCCGCAAACCCGCGCGAAGCCTAATCGCTTGCTGACGTGCTCTACGAAAGAAGTGAGTACCAGCGCGCAGGTGAGTGTTACGAGGCTGCAGGGGACCCATCACGCGCACAGCTGGCGTTCGTGAAGGCCGCCGGACCCAGCGGTGAGAAAGCTGCGCGAGCGTTCAGGGAACAGGGGGATAGGGAACCATAATCGCGTCGCGGTGCGCGCGCTGGGCTGCTTATGGCGGGCGATCGCGCGCCTACGCGCGGCTGTCAGTGTGAAACGCTGCATTTACCGCGGACGGATTGTTTACCTCGTACCCCGGCCATAACCTGCTTCTCAGGACGCGTCGTCCGTAGTCGACGTCAGCGAATGGGAAGGAGGACTGGCATCAACCGTCGAATCATGCTGAGTCTAGCCGCGTCACCACAGTCAAGGTCGCAGGCTGCGACCCCGACAGAGACTTCGTGACCCCAGCGCTCGGGAGTTCGGAGGTGTGATTTAGTGTCGAGCACTCGGTGGAGCACTACCCTATGCCCCAATTTAAAGTCGTCCTCATGATTGTATGGCTGAGCAACGCCAACGGCTCGATCGTGGCGCAGGCTTCAGGCGTCGCAGTTGATGTGCCAGCTTGTGAACGTCTGGCCGGCGAGAAAATCGCCGTTGAGTCCGGCAACCCAGACCTTGGTGGGTCGACAGCGACGTTCTCGTGCTGGAATACGAGCACCAGGATTCAAGCCCGGGAGCAACCTGTGCCTGGATCTGTTGACCTGTAATCCCAGGACGGCAGACCCCGACATGAGTGTCGCTGCGTTGGGTGCACCCGTGATCGTCGCCGTCGCGATCGTCTTTGGGGCAGCTCTTGTCGCCGCGGCACGTATTTGTCTTCAGTTGATCATGGATCAGGAGTCCGATAGGGGCTCTGATTGAGGCACCTGTGGCATATC
>Ga0137418_10006197_pt1 | contig 11000 bp, 6 predicted proteins | sample CZODoug3_1_2_16f_FD_122242 | JGI IMG/M metagenome (GOLD analysis project Ga0137418, IMG submission 122242) | Vadose zone soil fungal communities from Angelo Coast Range Reserve, California, USA - CZODoug3_1_2_16fungal (Hybrid Assembly) | ecosystem: Environmental > Terrestrial > Soil > Vadose... | reverse complement strand
GAGGCTCTGCGCGTAGCGCCCGGGTTGGACGACGTAGGAGACCCAGCCGTCGCCCTGCCGGCCGGCCCGGGCGAGCGCCGCGTCCGAGCGCCCGCCGACCCAGATCGGCGGGAGCGCCTGGACGGGCTTCGGGTCGATCGAGACAGCCTTGAACCGCGTGAACCGACCCTCGAACGTCGCGGGCGTGTCGCGCCAGAGCGTCCGCACCACGTCGATACCCTCGCTGACGCGCGCCCCGCGCTCACGGTGCGGGACGCCGCAGAGCTCGAACTCCTTCGGGTTCTCGCCCCCGACCCCGACGCCGAAGATGAGCCGCCCGCCCGAGAGGACGTCCACCGTCGCCGCCGTCTTCGCGGCCACCGCGGGCGCGCGCAGCGCCAGCAGGTACACCGCGGTGCCGAGCCGGATCCGGCGCGTGATCGGGGCGTACGACGCGAGGAGCGTCAGCGAGTCGTAGAGCGGGTTGTGGAACGAGATGTGGTCGCCCGTCCAGACCGAGTCGAAACCGAGCTCCTCGACGCGCCGGACGAGGGTGAACTGCTCTTCGGGCCGGAGCATCGAGAGCTGGACGCCGAACCGCATCACGCCCTCACCGCGGGAACGCGTCCCTCACGCCGCCGTCGACGGTGAGCGTGCACCCCGTGGTCTTCGACGCCCGGTCCGAGGCGAGGAACAGGACCGCCTCGGCGACGTCCTCCGGCAGGATGCGGACGCCGAGCAGGTTGCGCCGGCGGTAGAACTCCTCCAGCTCGTCCACTGAGATGCCCTGAGCCGCGGCGCGCTCGCGCCGGACCTCCTCGGACCAGAGCTTCGAGTCCTGGAAGACGGCGTCCGGGTTCACGATGTTCGAGCGAATCCCGTGGGGCGCGCCCTCGAGCGCGAGCACCTTCGCGAGCTGGGCCTCGGCCGCCTTCGCGGCGGAGTAGGCGGCGAAGTCCTTGCCGGGCGACATCACGTTCTTGGTCGCGACGAAGACGAGGGCGCCGCCGAGCCCCTGGGCGACGAGGATCCTCATCGCCTCGCGCGCGACGAGGAAGTGGCCCGTCGCGTTCACGGCGAAGGAGCGCTCCCAGTCCGCGAGGCGCATCCGATCCACCGGGGCCGAGTGGGCGACGCCCGCGTTCGAGACGAGGATGTCGAGCCCGCCGTAGGCGAGCACCGCTTCCTCGAACGCGGCGCCGACCGACGCCTCGCTCGTCACGTCCATGCCGAGGCCGAGCGCCCGGCCGGCGCCCGCCGCGGCGACGATCTCGTCCGCGGTCGTCTTCGCCCCGGTCTCGTCGAGGTCCCCCACGACGACGTGAGCGCCCTCGGCCGCGAGCCGCCGGGCGACCGCGCGGCCGATCCCCGACGCGCCGCCGGTCACGAGGGCCACGCGGCGGGCGAGCTCTTTCTCCGGCGGAGCCAGCGTGAGCTTGTAGAGCTCGAGCGGCCAGTACTCGACGTCGAACGCGTCCTTCGCCGAGAGCGAGACGTACCGGCCGAACGCCGACGCGTTGCCCATGACGGCGATCGTGTGGTGGTAGATGTCGTTCACGATCCCCGCCGTGCGCCGGTCCTTGCCCGACGTGAACATGCCGACGCCGGGCACCAGCACGACGCGCGGCAGCGGGTCCGTGAGCGCGGCGCCCTCGAAGCGGTTCTCCTCGAAGTAACGGGTGTAGCCGGCAACGAACTCGCCGACCGCCCGCTCGATCGCCGCGGTGAGCGCCGGGCCCGCCGCGTGCCCTTCGAGGGCGACGAGGCACGGCAGGCGCTTGGTGTAGATCGTGTGGTCGGGCGTCGCGGGCCCGATCTGGGAGAGCCCCGGCGCGTCGGCGGACGAGACGAACTCGGTGACCGCGGGCGAATCGTCGAAGGCGACGACCACCCGCCGCGAGCGTCCCAGGAGGCCGCGGAGCCTCGGGGCCACGGCGAGGGCCGCGGCGCGGCGCGCCTCGGGCGGGCGCACGGTCACGCGGGGGCCGCCGAAGACGCGGCGGCCGCGTGACGTCTCGGCGATCGCCTCCTCGGCCCTGGAGACCAGCGCGAGCGTCGCCTCGTAGGCCTCGCGGACGGTCGAGCCCCAGGTGATCGTGCCGTGACGCTCGAGGATCAGCGCCTTCGCCTCCGGGTGGGCGACGATCGCGTCGGCGACTTCGCGCGAGATGCGGAAGCCCGGCCGGAGATACCGGAGCGTGATCACGTCCTTGCCGTAAACCGAGTCGAAGACCTCGCGCCGACGGTCGTTGTTGGTGAGCGAGACGATCGCATCCGCGTGGGTGTGGACGACGGCGCGCGCGGCGAGGAACCCGTGGAGGAGCGTCTCGATCGAGGGCCGCACGCCGCCCGCATCGATCAGTCCGTTGGCGAGGTAGCTCACCATGTCCTGGTCGCTCATGTCCTCCCGCGGGAGGAGGGCGCGGATGTCGTCCATGCGCACGCCGGGGAAGTCCTTGCGCTGGACGGACTTGAGATCAGAGCCGCTCCCTTTCACCCGGAGGACGTCCACCTCCCGGCCCCGGTGATCGCGCTCGACGGTCTTGATGGAGGTGTTGCCGCCGCCCCAGACGACGAGCGAGGTCTCGGCACCGATCAGCCGCGACGCGTAGACGAGCAGGTCGAGCGCGTCGAACCGGAGAGCTTCGGCGTCGTTCCACCGTGACCGCATCGCGGCCCCACGATACCATGATCCCGAGGCCGCTCAGGGCCGCCGCGCGGCGGTGGACGTCGACCGGCCTCGGCGCCGGCGCTTATAATCGCCGGGACGGTCGGGAGCTCCGCTCCGCGAGGTGGCAGGGCTTGGGAGGCCGATGACGATGGGCGCCGAGATCCACAACCTCATGATGAACTACCCGCTGACGCTCACCCATTTCTTCGAGCGCAGCCGCCGTCTGTGGCCGAAGAAGGGGCTCGCCACGCGCGTGCCCGGCCAGCCCATGTTCCGCTACACCTACGCCGACTTCGCCGAGCGGACGCTGCGCCTGGCGGGCGCGCTCGGCGAGCTCGGCGTGAAGAAGGGCGACCGCGTGGCGACGCTCGCCTGGAACAGCCACCGCCACCTCGAGCTCTACTGGGCGGCGCCCTGCTCCGGCGCCGTGCTTCACACGCTCAATCTCCGCCTCTCGCCGCAGGACCTGACGTTCATCATCAACCACGCGAACGACTCGATCATCTTCGCCGACGCGACTCTCTGGCCGATCCTCGAGGGGATCCGCGACAGGATCCCGACCGTCCGGGCGATCGTGCTCATGCGCGACGCGCCCGATGCGAGGGCGCCCGCGGGGCTCCCCGAGTACGAGGCGCTGCTCGCCGCCGCGGCGCCGCTCCGGCGCTGGCCGACGCTCGACGAGACAGACGCCGCGGGTATGTGCTACACGTCCGGCACCACGGGGAACCCGAAGGGCGTCGTCTACACGCACCGCGCGATGTTCCTCCACTGCCTCGCCCAGGCCATGACCGACTCGTTCGGGATCTCCGAGGACGACACGCTCCTCCACATCGTGCCGATGTTCCACGCGAACTCCTGGTGCCTGCCGTTCACCGGCGTGATGGTGGGCAGCACGCAGATCTTCGCGGGACCGAACCCTCAGCCGCGCGACATCTGCGAGCTCGTCCAGCGGGAGAAGGTCACCTTCACGGGCGCGGTGCCGACCGTGTGGATCGCGGTGAAGGAGCTCTGCGAGAAGGAGGGCTGGGACATTTCCTCACTGCGGACGATCGCCATCGGCGGCTCGGCGGCCCCGAAGGCGATGCAGCTCGCGTACCGGAAGCAATTCGGGGTGAGCATGTCGCACGCCTGGGGCATGACCGAGATGACGCCCCTCGGCACCATCGCGCGGCTCAAGAGCTACATGAAGCAATGGTCGGAGGACGCGCAGTACGAGGTGCGCGCGCGCGTGGGCTACCCGTCGGTCGGCGTGGACGCGCGCATCGTGGACGAGGAAGGCAAGGAGCTCCCCTGGGACGGCACGAGCATGGGCGAGCTTCAGGTCCGCGGACCCTGGGTCGTCAACGCCTATTACAACAACCCGGAGTCGGTCGAGCGCTTCACCCCGGACGGGTGGTTCAGGACCGGCGACGTCGCCACCATCGACGCGGAGGGCTACGTCCAGATCACGGACCGCACGAAGGATCTGATCAAGTCCGGCGGCGAATGGATCTCGAGCGTGGACGTCGAGAACATGATCATGTCCCACCCGAAGGTCCTCGAGGCGGCGGTCATCGCCGTGCCGCATCCCAAGTGGGTCGAGCGCCCGCTCGCGTGCGTCGTGCCGAAGCCCGGCCAGACGCTCGAGCCCGCGGAGATCGTGGACTTCCTCCGACCCCGGCTCGCGAAGTGGGCCCTCCCGGACGAGGTCGCGATCATCGAGAGCGTGCCGAAGACGAGCGTCGGCAAGTTCGACAAGAAGGTCCTGCGCGAGCGGTACAAGAACCGGAGGCCGAACCATGCGTGAGCTCCGTCCCGCCGCGGCGGTGCTCGTCGGCGGGCTGCTCATGCTGCATGCGGGCGGCGGCACGGCGACCTCGAGGGCCGTGGACCGGATCAACTCGATGAGCCGGGCCCCGGTCCCCACGGTCGGCCCCCCCGCGGTCGTCCATCCGGACGGGGTGTGGGTCCCCGACCGCTTCATCCCCCTGGCGGCGGGAGGGCAGGCGTTCGTGCCGGGACACCAGGAGCGCCGGGTCGCCGAGCACGAGGTCTATACGCCCCCGCTGACGGCCGTCAACCCGACGGACGGGGGCCAGACCATCTACCCCGCCGGTGTGAGGCCGCCCGCGGAGCAACGTCGCGAGCCGTGAACGAGTCTCTCGCTCCCGATGCTATGATGTCCCGTTAATGGCCTTCATCCGGCGACACCGCGTCTCCGTGGTCCTCGTGGCGCTCGGGGTCCTCGTGGCCGTCCTCGTCGGTGAGCGTATCCGGAAACAGCAGGCCGCGGCGGTCCCGCGCCGCCAGATCGAGGTCGTCGTCGGCATCGCGCAGCCGATCCGGAAGGACCTCGACGTCAAGCTCGCCTACACCGCGGACGTCCTCCCCAACCAGCAGGTCGCGATCTTCTCGAAGGTGAGCGGCTACATCAAGCGCCTCGGCGCTGACCTCGGCGATTTCGTCAGGAAGGACCAGCTCCTCGTCGAGATCGAGGCCCCGGAGCTGTCCGCCGCGGTCGAGCAGGCGCGCGCGGCCGTCGCGACCGCCGAGGCCAATCTGAAAGTCGCGGACTCGAACCTCGAGTCGGCCAAGGCCAACGCGGCCAACCAGGAGGCGAACCTCGTGAAGGCCCGCGCGGTCGCGACCAACGACGCCCGGAACGCCGCGCGGCTCGACGACCTCCACGGCCGCGGCCTGATCGCGGCGATGGACCGGGACAACGCGCGGACCAACGCCGAGTCATCCCAGGCCGCGCTGGTCGCCGCCGAGGCCCAGCTCGCCGCGGCCCGGAGCCAGATCGAGACCCAGCGGGCCCAGGTGGTCCTCGCCCGGTCGAACGTGGACGGCGCCCGCGCGTTCCTCAAGATCGCCCAGACGAACCTCGATAACACGCGCATCCTCGCGCCGTTCCCGGGCTATATCTCGGCGCGCAACCTCTATCCGGGCGCGGCGGTCAACTCCCAGCAGGCCGGCACCTCGACCCAGGCCGTCGGCGTTCTCATGCTCCAGGACATCGCGACGGTCAAGGTCCAGGTCGAGGTCCAGGAGAAGCACATCGCCCTCGTGCGGCTCGGCTCGACGGCCCGGGTCTTCGTGGACGCCTACCCCGACCGCCTCTTCGAGGCGCGCGCCACGCGCATCGTCCACGCCCTCGACCCGCGGACGCGGACGCTCGGCGTCGAGATGGAGATCGCCAACCCGGAGCAGCTCCTCAAGCCCGGCATGTACGCGCGCGTCGAGCTGCTGATCGCCCGCCACCCCGGCGCGATCCTGGTCCAGAGTGAGGCCGTCACCAACGAGGGTGACACCCCGGTCGTCTTCGTCGTCGGGCCGAACGGCGTCGTCGGCAAGCGCGCGATCGCGACGGGCGCGACCGAGGGCACGCTCGTGGAGGTGACGAAGGGGCTCGAGGGAAGCGAGGCGCTCATCGTCGACGGCAAGGAGCTCGTGCGCGAGGGCCAGAAGGTGCGCGCGGAAGCGAAGAAGTAGCATGTGGATGACGTTCCTCGCCCTCAGGAACGCCATCGCGGTCCTGATGGCGTCGCTGGGCATCGCGATCCTCGGCTTCGTGGCCCTGGGGCGGCTCCCGATCGACCTCTTCCCGAACATCAACCTGCCGATCATCAACATCGGCACCGTCTACACCGGCGCCGGCGTCCTCGACATCGAGAAGACCGTGACCTACCCGATCGAGAAGGCCGTGAGCGCGGTCAGCGACGTGAAGTTCGTCGAGTCGAAGTCGCGCCAGGGTCTCTCGACCGTCCGCCTCTGGATGAACTGGGGCGCCGACGTCAACAACGGCCAGACCGAGGTCATCCAGCGGATCCAGCAGATCCTGAATTCGCTGCCGACCGGCATCAAGCAGCCGTTCATCGTCCGGTTCGACCTCTCGAACATCCCGGTCGCCCTCGTCACGGTATCGGGCGGCGGGCTCGACGAGCGCCAGCTCTACGACCTCGCCTACAACACGATCGAGCCCCAGCTCGAGCGCCTCGGCGGCGTGGCCTCGGCGTCGGTGGACGGCGGCAAGGTCCGCCAGATCACGGTGAACTTGAACCGCGACCAGCTCTACGCCAAGCGCCTGTCGGTCCTCGACGTCGTGCGCGCGGTCAACGAGTCGAACTTCCTGCTGCCGGCGGGCGACATCAAGGTCGGCCGCCTCGACTACAACATCTACACGAACAACCAGTTCAAGATCGTCCAGCCGATGGAGGACATCGTCGTCCAGCGCGCGGGCGTCAACGGGACGCCGATCCACGTCAAGGACCTCGGCTACATCGTGGACTCCGCGGAGACCCAGACGGCCGTCGTCCGCATCGATGGCTCCCGCGGCGTCTTCATGCGTGTCAACAAGCAGCCGGGCGCGAACACGATCACGGTCGTGGACCAGGTCCGCGAGCTCCTGCCGACGGTCCTCGGCGTTCCCCCGGGCGTCAAGGTCGGGATCACCCTCGACCAGTCCGTGTACATCCGCCAGGCGATCGAGAGCCTCTGGCACGAGGCGATCCAGGGCTCCGTGCTCGCCTTCATCGTGATCCTGATCTTCCTGCGCTCGCTCACCTCGACGCTGATCATCTCGATCGCGATCCCTCTGTCGATCCTGCTGTCCTTCATCTGTATGTACTTCGTCGGCCAGACGCTCAACGTCTTCACGCTGGGCGGCCTCGCGCTGGCCGTCGGCCGGCTCGTGGACGACTCGATCGTGGAGCTCGAGAACATCAACCGGCACCTGAACCTCCCCGGCACCCCGCGCCGCAAGGCCGTGCTCGACGCCGCGCGCGAGGTCGCGATGCCGATCTTCTCGGCGACGATCACGACGATCATCGTGTTCGTGCCGACGGTCTTCCTCGAGGGCCAGATCAAGCTACTCTTCATTCCGCTCACCTTCACGATCTCGATCTCGCTGTTCGCCTCGTTCCTGATCTCGCGGACGGTGACGCCGCTGCTGGCCCTGCGTGTGCTCCAGCCCGAGAAGCCGATCGATCCCGCGTCGCGCCGGCTCAAGGACCGCGTGTTCCGGTTCTCCATCCGCTTCTTCGACGGCATGGAGTCGCTCTATCAGCGACTCATCGAGTGGGCGCTGGGCCACCGAGGCCTCGTGGTGGCCTCGGTCTTCGTGGCGTTCGCGGGCAGCCTCTTCCTGGTCCTGGCACCGTCCGTCGGGCTCCGGCCCCTGATCGGCACGGAGTTCTTCCCGCCCTCCGACGAGGCGCAGTTCCGTGTCAACATCAAGGCGCCGATCGGCACGCGCATCGAGGAGACCGAGCGGATCGTCAAGGGCATGGAGTCGGTCGTGCGCGCGACGCTCAAGCCCGAGGAACTGAAGTCGATCGTGTCGAACATCGGGATCCCGCAGGGGCGCTCGGCGGTCTTCACGAACAACACCGGCCCGCACAGCGCGACGATCCAGGTGTACCTCGAGAGCGCGGACAAGCGGAAGCGGAGCGACCGCGAGATCGTCAACGACCTCCGGCCGCGGTTCGCGGGCCAGTTCCCGGGCACGCGCTACCAGTTCATCGCGGGCGGCCTCGTCTCGCGCATCATCAACTTCGGCTCCGAGACGGCCCTCGAGGTCGAGATGCTCGGCTACGACCTGCCGACGGCGGAGGCCCTCGCGCGCGAGGTCGCGCGCATCATGCAGTCCACCGACGGCGTGGCGGACGTCACCATCAGCCGGGACGCGAACTATCCCCAGTTCGATCTCACCATCGACCGCGAGAAGGCGGCCGTCGCCGGGATCTCGCAGCGCGACCTCGCCCAGGCCGCCCTGTTCTCGCTGAACTCGAACGCGAGCGTCAATCCGTCGATCTTCACGGACCCGCGCACGGGCAACCAGTACAACCTGGTCGTCCAGCTCGACGAGCCGTACCGCCAGACGGCGGACGACCTCGCCCGCCTCTTCGTCACCGTCAACGACCGACCGGTGCTGCTGTCGACGGTCGCCCAGATCACCCAGTCCACCGGGCCCGTCGAGATCGAGCGCAAGTATCAGCAGCGCCTCGTCCGGATCGCGGCGAACGCCGTCGGCCGCGACCTCGGCTCGCTCTCCGAGGAGCTGGAGGCGAAGTTCCACCAGCTCCCGATGCCGGCCGGCTTCTCGGTGCGCCTCGGCGGCCAGACCCAGCAGCAGCGCGAGTCCTTCTCGAGCCTGTACTTCACCTCGATCCTCGCCGTCATCCTCGTCTACATGGTCCTCGCCTCGCAGTTCAAGTCGCTCAAGGACCCCTTCACGATCATGTTCTCGGTGCCGATGGGGCTGATCGGCGTCTTCTGGGCGCTCTACCTCACGAACACGACGCTCTCGACGACCTCGTTCATGGGCATCATCATGATGGTCGGCATCGTCGTCTCCAACGGGGTCCTGCTCGTCGAGTACATCAACGAGCGCCGCCGCCACGGCGAGCCGCTCCTCGTCGCGGTCCCGCGGGCCGGACGGATCCGCCTGCGCCCGATCCTCATGACCGTGCTCACGACCGTCGTCGGCCTCCTGCCGATGGCCCTTGCCTTCGGCGTCGGGACCGAGGCGAACCAGCCGCTCGCGATCGCCGTCATCGGCGGCCTCCTCGTCTCGACGTTCTTCACGCTCATCCTGATCCCGACCCTCTACGTCACCTTCGAGGAGTGGTTTCCTCGGAAGGTCGGCGCGGCCGACGAGCAGGCATGAGCGCGGCGCGCCTTGACAGCCTCGACGTCTTGTCTACACTCGCCTCACCCAAGGAGGAGCCATGGTCCCGATGAGCCGTCGCCGCTTCATGACGACCGCCGCGGGCGCGGGGATCGCCGGGATCCTCGCGTCGCGCGTCTCGCCCGCTCGCGGTCAGCAGCGGGAGATCTCGTACCTCTGCTGGAACAACTTCGCGCCCGCGTCGGACAAGAAACTGGCCGAGATCGGCCAGCGCTTCACCAAGGACACCGGCATCAAGCTCAGGATCGACCACGTCTCGCACATGGGCCCGCAACAGGCCAAGTACGCCTCCGAGGTCCAGACCCAGGCCGGCCACGACCTCGTCGAGATGCGCATGCACTTCCCGTGGCTCTACGAGCCCCAGCTCGTGGACGTCTCGGACGTCGTCCGCGAGCTCGAGAAGAAGTACGGCAAAGCGATCAACTCTGCGTACGAGTGCGCGCGCCCGCACGGTGTCTGGCGCGCGGTACCCCAGTACCACGGCATGTTCGTCGCGACGTATCGGGAGGATCTCTTCAAGAAGGCGGGCCTCAAGGTGCCGGACACCTGGGAGGACCTCTACACCGTGGGCAAGGAGCTCAAGAAGATGGGGAACCCCGTGGGCATCCCCATCAGCCAGAACTACGACTCGATCTCGACCGCCGGGCCCGTGCTGTGGTCGTTCGGCGGCATGGAGGTGGACCGGGACGGCAAGACCGTGCGCATCAACTCGCCGGCCACCGTCCAGACGGTCGAGTGGTACAAGAAGATGTTCCGCGACTGCATGGAGCCCGAGGTACTGTCGTGGTCGGACGCGAGCAACAACGAGTCGATCCAGCAAGGCAAGGCCGGCTGGATCCACAACCCGGTCAGCGCCTACATCGTCGCCAAGCAGCGCGATCTTCCCACCGCCGAGGGGATCAACCACCACCGCAGCCTCGGTGGACCAAAGGGTCGCCACGAAACGGACACGCCGCGCTTCATCGGCATCTGGAAGTTCTCGAAGAACATCGAGCCCGCCAAGGAGTGGATCCGCTATCTGATCGGCAAGAAGGAAGTGTACGACGAGTACATCATGTCCGGCGACGCGTTCAACCTGCCTGCCTACGACGCGCTGCAGGATCACCCCGTGCTCCGGACGGATCCGAAGTACGCCGCGCTGAACGGCAAGGGCGTGCAGTACCACGCCTACGGGTGGCCGGCGCCGGGCTCCGACAAGGTGCAGCTCATCACCAACACCTACCTCCTGCCCAACATGCTCGCCAAGGCAGTCACCGGCACCTCGACCAAGGACGCCATCGCCTGGGCCGAGACCGAGATGAAGAAGATCCTCGCCGGCTGACATGGCGGTCAGAGCCGACGATATCCCGGTACCGCATGGCCGCCCGCGCCTCGCCGGGCGCGTGCGCGAGTGGCTCGACCAGGAGGCGATCCTCGGGCCGGTGTTCGTCACGCCGGCCCTGCTCCTCCTCGTGCTCCTGGTCGCCTATCCCTTCGCGATGGCGCTCTACTTCTCGCTGTCCAACGCGTTCATCGGCCGGCCCAGCGAGTTCATCGGGATCAAGAACTTCGTGCGGCTGTGGGACAGCGACGTCTTCCGCCAGACCTTCCAGAACGCCTTCGTCTTCACCGGGATCTCGGTGGCGTTCAAGCTGGTGTTCGGGATCTGCCTGGCGCTCCTCCTCAACGAGCAGCTCTGGTTCA
>Ga0137418_10006196_pt1 | contig 11001 bp, 8 predicted proteins | sample CZODoug3_1_2_16f_FD_122242 | JGI IMG/M metagenome (GOLD analysis project Ga0137418, IMG submission 122242) | Vadose zone soil fungal communities from Angelo Coast Range Reserve, California, USA - CZODoug3_1_2_16fungal (Hybrid Assembly) | ecosystem: Environmental > Terrestrial > Soil > Vadose... | reverse complement strand
AAACGCGAACGGTTCCTACGCTGCGCTCCAGTTTCACGCGCTACTATGAGAATGTGCGCGATGCCATGCTCGGAACAGCGGAGCTCGCCGTGACGCCGGAGTGGTCGCTCGACGTCATGCGCGGATTGGAACTGGCCGCCGCGAGCAGTCGAGCCCGTCGCGTGTTACCCTGGAGCGGATGAAAAACCCCTGGTGGCGGTGACCTACTACCTCTTTGCGCGGCGCGCCATGTTGGCCTCGCAGGCAGGGTCTTAGGGCGTTTTTGCTGCACAAGGGGTCGGTATTGCTGTATCTTCTGCGGCTGGAATGACGCCCAATCCACCGTCTGCCTGTCTGCGTTGCGGCGCGAGCCTCGCCCCCGGGGCCTCGTTCTGCCCGCGTTGCGGTACCGGCATCCCCGTCCAGCGACCCTGGTCCGGACCAACGCTCGCCACGCCGACCGGCGCCAACATAGAAGTGCGCCCCGACGCCGCGGAGGCGCAGCTCGCGGCGCTCCGGCGGGCGACCCTGGGGCAGTACGAGATCCTGGTCGAAGTGGGGCGTGGGGGCATGGCCACGGTCTACCTCGCGCACGACCTGGCCCTCGACCGCAAGGTCGCCATCAAGGTGTTGGCGCCAGCCCTGCTGCTCATGGGCGAAGGCATGGTCGAGCGCTTCAAGCGTGAGGCGCGCACCGCCGCGGCGCTCAGCCATCCGCACATCATCCCGATCTACGCGGTCAAGGAGAGCGATCAGGTTCTCTATTTCGTCATGAAGCATGTGCAGGGACGGTCGCTGGACCACGTCGTCCGGGACGTTGGCCCACTGCCTCTGGCGATGACACAGGCCATCCTCGCACAGGTGGGCGACGCACTCGGCTACGCGCATCGCCACGGCGTCATCCACCGCGACATCAAGTCCGCGAACATCATGTTGGACGAGGAAGGATGGGCCGTCGTCACCGATTTCGGCATCGCCAAGGTGCTGCAGGCGCAAGGACTCACCGTGACCGGCGTGACCGTGGGCACGCCCACCTACATGAGCCCCGAACAGTGCGCCACGGAAGAGCTGACCGGCGCGTCGGACCAGTACTCACTCGGCGTCGTGGCGTACGAGATGCTGACGGGGACGCTGCCGTTTCAGGACGAATCGATCATGTCCGTCATGTACGCGCACTTCAATCAGAAGCCGCGTCCGGTGACGGACCTGCGCCCCGACTGTCCCCCCAATCTCGCGGATGCGGTCATGCGGATGCTGGAGAAGGATCCGGCACGTCGCTGGGCCAGCATGGACGACGTCGTGGCGGTGTGCGGCCGCCCGTCGCTGCGACACGACGATCCGATCCGGCGCGAGATGATAACGCTGGCGCGCGGCACCGCGCAGCACCCCGGCCCGAAAACGCCGACGAGTCCGATTGCGCTGTCACGCGTCCGGACGCGCATCACGGCGCGCCGGCGGCGCTGGGTCTGGCCCGCGATTGCCGCGACCACCGCTGTCGTTGCGCTGGGACTGTGGTGGGCGTCGCCGTGGTCGCCGCGAGCGAAACAGGCTGGGCTGCCCAATCCGATCAGGGATTCGGCGCCGGTCGTCGCCACGCGCCCCGACTCGAGCCGCGCGGTGTCTCTTCAGCCGCCCCCCCCGCCCCCGGCGCCGCCCACTCAGACGCCGCCGCGCCGCGCGCCGATCACCGCGCGCCATCCGGCCGGTGACTCGCTCGCGCGTCTCGCGGCGCAGCGCGATGACAGCCTGATTGGCTCGCTCCGCGCGAGCGCGCTCAAGGTGCAGCAGCGGGCGGCGTTGGCGGGCGCGGCACCCGCCGATCTCAGCGGAGGCCACGTGGCGTTCGCGAGCGCCGAGTCGCTGGCTGCGGTGCGACGCGTGTCGGACGCGATGATGCAGTACGCGACCGCGGGATCGCTGTGGGCGGACGCCGAGCGCAGCGCGCTCTCGCGCGGCGCGCGCGACACCGCGCCACGCCGCGTCGCCGAGGCTCCGCCTCCGCCCGTGGCACCCGACCCACGGCCGGATATTCAGAAAGTGATTGCTGATTACGCGACGGCGTTGGAGTCGCGGGAGATCGAGCAGGTACGGCACACGTATCCGGGGATGACGGCGGCGCAGCAGGGGAGTTGGCAGACGTTCTTCGATCGCGTGCGCAATCTCAAAGCCACGCTCAGCATCGCCAACCTGAATGTCGCCGGCGCCTCAGCCGAGGCGACCGTCAGCGGCGTCTACGACTACGACATCGCCAGCACCGGTCGCCCTGAGCGACGGCCGGTGACCTTCCACGCGACGCTCGCGCACGACGCGAACGGTTGGCGGATCACCGCGATCCGCTAGCCTTCCCTAGGCGTCTCGGCGTCTAGAAGTTGTATTCCAGGCCGGCGGTCCAGAGGACGTTCGGCCGCAGCCCGCCCCGATTCAACGGCCAGAGCGTGTTCGCCACGAGCGTGATGCCTGAGTGCGTCACGAACTTGAAGCCGAACGATCCGTTGACCACATCGTCGCGTTCGGCGGGAATGTTCGTCGGCTCGACGGTGCGACGGAACGGCAGGTCGTAGGTGACCGTGCCCGGCAGCCGCAGCTTGCTTTCACCCACCTGAAGCTCCGAGACCAGGTCGACCGCGATCGCCGCCCAGGGCGCCATGACGTGATCGAATCCAACCGTCGCGAGCACCGCGCTGTTCTGCGTACTGCCGCCGCGAAACAGATATCCGATATTGGCATGCGGTGAGAATGCGCCGAACCGCGCTGACAGAATGCCGAGACCGCGGGCCGCGATGTGGCCCGACCCGAGGAGGTCGTCAGCGCTCCCGGTCGGGAAGCGCACGTCGCCCAGTACGGAAAAGTTGGTTCGCTCCGAGCGCATCAGATTGACCTTGACCCGCGTCGCGATGTCGCCGATCCCGGTGGCGGATCCTTCCACGAAGCGAGACGTCGAGAGCTCGGGGTTCGCCGGCGTGCCGCCGAAGAAATGCTGAGCCGTCGTGCCGCCGAACGGCACGATCTGCGCGAAGCTGTTGCCTCGCAGGGAGGTCGAGACGATCGGCAGCACGACGCCGATGTCCACGCGGTCGAGCAGGCCGAAGGTCACGAAGAACGACGTGACGGTCATGTCGAGGTCGAGCGTCAGCCGCAGGTCGATCACGTCGTTTTCGTGGGTGGGGACGCCGTAGGGCGTGCACGACTGCCCCACGATGCTGTCGCAGACCGGGCCGGTCACATTCTCGTGCGTGAACGTCATCTCGATGTCGTGCATGTTCACGCCGCGCAGCGTCTCGAAGTGCAGTCGGTTGATATTGGCGCCGACGAACACACGGCCGCGGCCGAGCGTGGGGGCGCGCTCGCCGAAGACGGCACCGGGCGAGCCCGACGTTGGAACCGGGACCCCCGCTTCGAACCGGAAGGTCGAGCCGCCGCTGGTGGCGCTGACGGGAAGGTTCCCCGCGTTCTGGCTGATCGCCGAGCTGATGAACGAAATGAGGCTGCCGTTATCGGCATTCGCGGCGGGAACGAAGTGATCGGCATGCAGCGCGGTTGCCGAATCGGAGCCGGCCGTGCCTCCCAGAAACAGCGGGTCCTTCCCGCTCGAGAAGATGAAGAGTTGGGAGATCTTGTCGCGGAGCCCCCCCGCGCCTTGAGCCGGCAGCGGAGCGGCTGCCAGCGCGAGCGACAGGAGAGCCCACCAGGTGCGCTGCATCGATGCCTCCGAGCCACGGATGAGTGATTGACCGGACTCGAAGAGACGGGATGCGGATGAGCGCGTCAAGCCTACTCGACGCGATCGATTGCCGGGTTTGGGTGCTCTCCCAGAAACTCGATCCAGGCCTTCTTGGCGCACGGATAGTGCTTGGCGGCTTCGACCAGATCGAGGAATCCGACGAACGTCTTGTCGAACCGATCCGCCAGTGTCTGGTTGGCGATCTTGCCGTCGGGGGAGAATGCCTGGTGGGCCTGGGCGAGTGAAAACATGTCCGGGTACACGCGCGCGCCGAGATGCTCGAGCGGCACGCGCAGGGCCCAGAGGCCGCGGTTGCCGCCGACCATCGACGGGGATGCCGAGATCAGCATTGCCTGTTTCGCATTGAACGGCTGCGGCTTGTACCGCGACACCCAGTCGATCGCGTTTTTCAGGACGCCGGGAAACGAGCCATTGTACTCGGGCGATGCAATCACGAACGCGTCGACGTCCTCGAGCCGGCTGCGGAATTGCTCGGCGCCGGGCGGGAAGCCGGTCGCCTGCGCGTCCTGGTTGTAGGAGGGGCAGTCGAACTCGCTCATGGCCGCGAGATCGACCGTGCCTCCGTGATCCTCGATGACACGGGCAGTGAGTTTGGCGAGCCGGGTGTTGAGCGACTCGGCACGAAGCGAGGCCGAGAAGACCAGCACCCGAATCGCCTCTCGTTTGGCTGTCACGGGGGGCTCGCGCATTGGAGGCAAGATTGGCGTCTTTGGCTGTTACAATGCAAGTGACCCAGCCGACTCACGTCTCCTTCGTTGCCAGGCGGCCGATTCCCGCCGCGCCGAAAGTCGAGTAAGTATCGGGCAACCGGAGGAGCTCGCCATGCTACCGACGTTTCCGATGTACGCCGAGGGCAACACCCTGGCCATCGTGCAGAATCTCCAATGACTCAGGCGCAGCGCACCGACTGGCTGCCACTGCCATTGCACGACTGGCACCAGACACAGACCGCGCTGCACCTGCGGGCGCAGATCGTCGGCAAGACCCGTCTCGCCTTGGCTCCGATGCAGAATCATTGGTGGCAGGTTGCCCAGTACGTCACCGCGCGCGGCCTGAGTACCTCGCCGATGCCGTACGGCGACCGTACCCTGGAAATCGAATTCGACTTCATGGCCCACGCCCTGGTCTTTCGCACCGCTGAGGGGGAGATCCGCACCCTGCCGCTCGTTCCGCAGTCCATTGCGGATTTCTATCAGGATTATCAGGCGCTGCTGCGCTCGCTCGAGATCGACGTCCACATCTGGCCGGTCCCGCAAGAGATGGCCGAGGCGATTCGGTTCACGGACGATCGCGCCCACGCGGCGTACGACCGGGACGCCGTCGAGCGATTCTTCAAGGTGTTGCTACAGGTGGACCGCGTGCTGAAGAGCTTTCGGTCGCGGTTCATGGGCAAGTCGAGTCCGTCGCACTTCTGGTGGGGCGGTTTCGACATGGCGTGCACCCGGTTCTCGGGTCGTCCGGCGACAACACATCCGGGCGGCATCCCGCACCTGGCCGATTTCGTGACGCGCGAGGCGTATTCGCACGAATGCATCAGCGGCGGCTGGTGGCCGGGGACGTCCGGCAGCCCGGTCGATGAGCCGGCGTTTTACGCGTATGCCTACCCGGAACCGGCCGGCTGCGCCCAGGCGCCCATTCGGCCGTCTGGGGCGCGCTATGACACGGCGATGCGCGAGTGGATCCTGCCTCACGCGGACGTCATCAAGACCGAGAATCCAGACGCGGTGGCGCTCGAGTTCCTGCAAGCGACCTACGACATCGCGTCCCAACTCGGATCGTGGGACGAAAGCCTCGAGCGACCGGTCGCGATCCAGGAGTCGTTCGCACGGCACCGCTAGTGGCGATTTACGTCAAACGCATGGACGCTGAACCACCGCCGGTCATCCACCCAGGTGTGTCGCGAGACAAAGCCTGCTGCCGTCACGAGGTCGCGGAATTCTGCGATGTGATACTTGTAGGAGTGTTCCGTTCCGATCAGCTCACCCCGGTCCAGATGGATCGCGAGCGGCCCTTCTGGAACGGCGCGGAGTGTGACCGTTTGACTGGTGACGCTGCGCAAGTGCATCTCGACACGCCCTGCGTCGCTATTGTAAAACGCCACGTGCTCGAAGCGCGAAGGATCGAAGTCCGACCCGCATAGCGCATTGACGTGCAGCAGGACGTTGCGGTTGAATGCCGCGGTAACGCCCGCGCTATCGTTGTAGGCCCGCTCGACAATCGGCTTCGCCTTTTTGAGGTCCACGCCGATCAGCAGTCCCCCGCCAGCACCGGCGAGATCAGCGGCGCGATGGAGGAATGCCGTCGCCTCCAGCGGCTCGAAGTTGCCGATCGTCGAGCCCGGAAAGAACACGGCCGTCCGACGCGCACCGGTATTTGCGGGAAGCTGGAGCCTTTTCATGTAATCGGCGTGCACCGGCTTTACCGCGAGTCCCGGAAACGACTCGCGCAGAGACTGTGCATTGATCAAGAGCTGCGGCGCACAGATGTCGATCGGCACGTACTCGTGCGGCTCTGACAGATGCCGCAACAAGAGCCGTGTCTTTTGCCCGCTGCCGCTGCCGAACTCGACGACGCGGGCTCCGTTCCCCGCCCACGTGCCGATATCGCGGCCGTGACGCGCGAGAATGTGTGTCTCGGTGCGTGTCGGGTAGTACTCGTCGAGGGTGCAAATCCGCTCGAACAGCTCCGCTCCCGCGTGATCGTAGAAATACTTGCAGGGAATGGTCTTGGGCGTGCCAGTCAGTCCGGCGATGATATCGCCTGGCGCAGCAGCGGGAACGGTCTGAAGGCGGAGACCGGTCATGAGACGTCGCGGGCCAGGCGGATGCCCATGAACTGCCAGGTCACCTCAGGCGGGAAGAAGTTGCGATAGGTGGGGCGAATATGCGTGATCGCCGTGGCGCATGACCCACCGCGCAAAACGAACTGATTGCACATCCATTTCCCGTTGTATTCGCCGACGGCGCCGGGCGCGGCCTGGAAGCCGGGATAGGGTGAGTACTGGCTGCGCGTCCACTCCCACACGTCGCCGAACATCTGCTGGAGCTCATCCCGCGACTCGGCACCTTGGGGGTGCAATGCTTGCGATTCGACGAAATTCCCCACGACCGGCACGGTTTGCGCTGCGACCTCCCACTCGAACTCCGTCGGCAGCCGCACGCCCCGCCAGCGCGCGAAGGCGTCGGCCTCGAAATAGCTGATGTGACACACCGGCTCGTGCTCCGCGACGGGCTGCATGCCATGCAGGGTGAAGGTCTGCCACGCGCCGTCGCGCTGTTCCCAATAGAACGGCTCCGTCCATGCATTCTTCTGGACCGCGTCCCATCCCGCCGAAAGCCACAGCTCGGGCCGCCGGTACCCGCCGGCGTCCATGAACTCGAGATACTCGCCGTTCGTCACGAGCCGCGACGCGATCTCGAACGGCTCGACGAACTCGCGGTGACGCGGCGTCTCGTTGTCGAAGCTGAAGCCGGTCCCCTCGTGCCCGACGTGCTGCACGCCGCCTGCGAACGCGATCCAGCGCAGCGGCGCGGCCACTCCGTGGTGTGTTGGACCTGCTTTGCGATATACGGGACGCAGCGGATTCACCGAGAACACGTGCTTGATGTCGGTGAGCATCAACTCCTGATGCTGTTGCTCGTGATGCAGGCCGAGTGTGACCAACTGGCTCACGGCGGCCGTGAACTCGCCGCCGAGCAGGTCCTCCATCGCGCGGTCGACGTGGGTGCGATACGCCATCACTTCCCGCACGGTCGGACGCGAGAGGTAACCGCGCTGGGCGCGGCAATGCCGCTCGCCCGCCTGGACGTAGTACGAGTTGAACAAATAGTGATAGACGGGGTTGAGCGGGCGATATCGGGGCAGGTGCGGCATCAACACGAATGCTTCGAAGAACCAGCTCGTGTGCGCGAGGTGCCACTTGGTCGGGCTGACGTCGGGCATCGACTGGACGACGTAATCCTCGGCGGCGAGCCCTTCGCCGAGCGACTCCGTGAACGCCCGGACTCGGCTGTAGTCCGATCGCAAGCTCGCCGGGAGCGAGACTTCCTTCAATGTCGTGGTCATTGTGGCCTTTCTGTCTTTCACTTGAAGCTACCTCGACGTTCCGGCATTGAGTTATGGTATCAATACTTTTGAGCGGGAAACGTTCACAGCTATAGAACCAATGCCGGTTCCCGCTTAGAACGCGCCGTCACCGCACCCGTGCTCCGGAGCACTCTCTGGATCCGCATCGGGCTCGGGTTTGGGCTGGGCGTACTTCGGCATTCCCCCACGCTATCAGCCTCACTGGGTCGTGTATCCCTTCGCCGGCCTGCTGCTCGCGTCGGCAGTGCGCATGTGGCGGGACGGGGAAGCTGGGCGGCCGCATGCCGATTGCGCGCGGGCACTACCGACGTTAAGGTCGCCGCAATGCGGCCATACATTCTCGACGAGCTGACCTGGAAAACCGTCCGCGACACGCGCTATGAGGTCGCCATCCTGCCGTGGGGGGCGACCGAGGCGCACAATTTCCACCTCCCCTACGCCACCGACAACATCCAGGCCGAAGAGCTGGCCGCCCGCGCGGCGGAGCGGGCCTGGAAGCGCGGCGCGAAAGTGGTCGTGTTGCCGGTCGTCCCCTTTGGCGTGAATACCGGCCAGCTCGACATTCCGTTGTGCATCAACATGAATCCCAGCACGCAGGCGCTTGTGCTCCGCGATGTCGCGATGTCACTCGCGGGGCAGGGAATTGCGAAACTCGTGATCTTCAACGGACACGGGGCAAATGACTTTCGGCAAATGATTCGCGAGCTCCAGCCACACGTCTCGCTGTTCCTCTGCACGGTCAACTGGTTCAAGGTCGTGGATCCCAAAGACTTTTTTACCGACCTCGGCGACCATGCCGCGGAGCTCGAGACCAGCGTGATGCAGCACCTCGCGCCGGATCTCGTGCTTCCGCTGTCCGAGGCGGGTCCGGGCGCCGCCCGGAAATTCAAGATCTCGGCCTTCCGTGAGGGGTGGGCGTGGGCCCCGAGGAATTGGCGTCAGGTGACGGACGACACGGGCTCCGGGAATCCCGCGGCCGCGACGCCCGACAAAGGCAAACGATACGTCGAAGCAGTGACAGAAAAGATCGCGAGCTTTCTCGTGGACTTGGCGAAAGCTGATACCACGAAACTGTACGAGTGACCCTGCGACCCTGAACTACTGCCCCGTCGCTGCGGGCGCGCTCAGCCACCGCGCGAACCACGCCGCCACTTCCTTATAGAAGAAGCGGCTGTCCTCGCCCTTCAGAACCCAGTGGTTTTCCTCCGGCCAGATGATCAGCCGGGAGGGGATCTGTTGGCGCTGCAGCGCGGTCCAGAACTCGAGTGCGTTGTTCATCGGCACGCGGAAATCGCGCTCGCCCACCGACACGAGCACTGGCGTATGCAGGTGCGCCGCGCGTCGCATGGGGCTTTGCGTCCGCCAGACGGGATGATCTTCCCAGGGCGGGCCGCCCACGTTGCGCTCGCGATCGTAGTTGAAGTCGCTCGTCGCCCACTGCGTTTCGAGATCCCACTCGCCGGCGTGACTGACCAGCGCGCGATAACGCGTCGTCGTCACCGCGAGCCAGTTGGTGAGATGGCCGCCGTAGCTCGCGCCGCCCGCAATCTGGCGCGACGCATCGAGGAATCGGAAGCGCTTGAGCGCCGTGTCGGCGGCTTCGTTGAGGTCGTTGGCCGGACCCTCGAGCGGATCGAACTGGATATCCTGCGAGAACTTCTCGCCGTATCCGGTCGAGCCGGTGTAGTCGGTCATGAGGACGACGTAACCCGGCGCGCCGAGCAAGTGCGGATTCCAGCGCAGGCCAAAGTTGTCGGTCCACATGTTCGCGGCGCCGCCGTGGATCAAGACCAATAAGGGATAGCTGCGGGTCGAGTCGAACCCCGGCGGCAGCGCGTAGAAGCTGTGAATGCGCTTGCCGCGGCTCGAGGTGAACCAGAACTCGCGGAGCGACTGCCACTCGATCTTGGCAGCGCGCTCGGTATTGAACTTGGTGAGCGGCGTCGGGCGGCCTGTGGCTGGATCGATCTTCACGAGCTCCGGTGGATTCGTCGCACTCTCCCAAACGGCCGCCATCTTCAGCGCACCAGCGGTTGTCGCTGAAGCGACCTGCAGGCTGCCGAATGTTCCGCTCGTCATCGTGCCGACTTCCTGCTCCTTGCCTCCCGCCGCCGGCGCGCGGAACAGCCGTTGATGTCCGGCATCCTCCGCCAGGAAGAAGACTGCGCGGTTGTCGGGCGCCGGCGTGTACGTGCCCACGGAATGGTCCGCCCCGCCGGTCACGGCGCGCATCGTCGCGCCGCCGCTCATGGGCCATGCCGCTGACACCAGGCGGCGATTGTTGAAGGTGCGCTCATTGGTCGGCGTCATTACCGCGTACAGCGTCTTCCCGTCCGGACTGAATTGCGGCGCGTCGTAATCGTCCTTGCCCAGCGTGAGCCGCAGCGGTTCGCCCGCCGTCGCATTCACAGCCCAGAGCGCTTGCACCACGTCGCCATGCGTCCAGTCGTTGCGATTCGTCGTGGCGGCGAACACGACGAGCTTACCGTCCGGCGACCATACCGCGGCCAGATCTTCGCCGCTGTTACCGAGTTGCCCGCCGAAACCGGCCTCCTGTGCCAGCCGCGATCCCGCCAGAAGATCCCGCGCCTGGGCATTCGGTTCGAGCGTTTGGACGAACAGATGGGCCCGCCGGTCGTCGAGCCAGTGATCCCACAGCCGAATCGGCGACGCGTCGAACACCCGCGCGTTGTACTTGCGGGCGCGGCGCTCGGCGGCCGCGGCGCGATTCGCCGAATCGGTCGGCGCATTCGGATAGACCATGCTCGTGAACAGGATCGCGCGGCCGTCGGGACGCCACAGCGGACTCGCAGCCCCGGTGGAGATGTTCGTCACGCGCTGCGCTTCGCCGCCGCTACCTAGGTCCAGCACGTAGATCTGCGTGGCGTCGTCGCCTTCGCGCCTGGCGCTGAACGCGATGCGCCGGCTGTCGGGGCTCCAGTCCACGCCGCTCTCGCCGCCTTTGGTATTCGTGAGGCGGCGCGGCTCCGCGCTACCGTCGCTCGGCACGACCCAGAGGTCGCCGACCTGCTCGCCTTCCGTGTACGACGGCTCGGTGACACTGAAGACGATCCAGCGGCCATCCGGGCTGATCGCGGGTGAGCTAATCCGCTTCATGAGGAAAACGTCCTCATGCGTAATCGTGTGGCGTTGTGCCGCGAGCGGGGCCGCCAACCAGATGACGCACGCGAGGA
>Ga0137418_10006195_pt1 | contig 11001 bp, 9 predicted proteins | sample CZODoug3_1_2_16f_FD_122242 | JGI IMG/M metagenome (GOLD analysis project Ga0137418, IMG submission 122242) | Vadose zone soil fungal communities from Angelo Coast Range Reserve, California, USA - CZODoug3_1_2_16fungal (Hybrid Assembly) | ecosystem: Environmental > Terrestrial > Soil > Vadose... | reverse complement strand
ATTAACCTAGCGTAGGGAGGCGTTTCTCAGCGGCCAACTGGATCCAATGCAGTTGACGATGATGACTTCCCATTACCGCCAACAAGAAAGAGGAAGGAGCCACCGTGATCTGAAAAAGGTTGTGTTACTATACGAATAACTATGAATAGCTATATGTTTCCTGATTACTAACCTAGAACAGGGAGGTCCGATGATACTATCTGCTGCCACAGGCACTATTTCACTCCCGTCTACAGTATCTACTTCCACAGAGCCATCTGTACATTCTGAGCAAGAAGAATCCCTGGTTGCCGGTAGGGTTAAAAAACAGAAGCGAAACCCACACCCTAACACCACGTATTACGAGATGGAAGTTCTTCCATTACTCCAGAAAGTCCAGAAGTCCTACGCGCGTCACTACCTCGCCAAGTTCAGTAATAAAGACCTGGATAGGGTGATAGAACCGTTTTGGGAAAATTCTCAAAGTAGCCAAAAAGACTGGGAGATAGCCGAGGCACGTCATAAATGCCTCGAAAACGCCAAAGCTTGGAAATGTAAGGCCCTTAGGGCCATGAAGGTAAGTAAATATTTGTTTATCTATATCTTTCATCTTTCAATTGCTTGTCTGACAATAGATATCGATAGGAACACGTCAATGAGGAGATAAAAATCTCCGAGGCACAATCCAGCAATGGATTGCACCTGGGGACTTTGAGGGAAGCCCCGGACATCATGAAGTACTTCTTAAACGTTTACAGGCCGGAGAAGTTTATCCAAGTCTTTTGCTTTACGAAGGCATTTCTGGATATGAAAACCACAAGTGAATGGGGCTTGTGGTTCCTTAAGAGTATTAATCCTATTCTTCGACATTAAACCTTATGAATAGCCACTAATAGATATAATATTTTAGACATATACGCGAATCTAGCAACGCAGATCAAGCTCTACCTCGATATCGCCCGGAAGAAGCCCCAGGAGGAAGCAGGCGCATGGAGAGAAGTTCTTGACTTTTGGGACCAGATGGCGAGTGACCGCGCTGCCGGCGAATTGACCAAAGCTCGAGCAGAATTCTTTGGAATACGTCCCGATAAAAAAAGGGAAACGGTAAAACGGCCAAGAAAATCCCTGAATGGCCGAACGGGCTGTGGTGACACCGGCCCCCGCCGCCTCCGCGCCACGGGTACGCGGATCGGGGGCGCCGAGCAATCCCTTCTCGGTTACCGCGATCGAATTGGCCGAGGTCAGCGAGAGCGGTTCGACCACGCGATGGTCTTTGGCCCGCAGCGCCGCAAGCGTGTCGTCGGGGAAACCGCGTTCGACCCGCACTTCGTCCGGCAGCCATTGATGGTGCACGCGCGGCGCCGCCACCGCGGCCGCGACATCCATGCCATAATCGAGCACGTCGACGATGACCTGCAACACCGCCGAGATGATGCGGCTGCCGCCGGGTGAGCCGGTCACCAGAACCGGCTTGCCGTCTTTCAGGACGATGGTCGGCGACATCGAGGACAATGGGCGTTTGCCGGGGCCGGGCAGGTTGGCCTCGAATCCCACGAGACCGTAGGCGTTCGACGCGCCGGGCGCCGCGGTGAAATCGTCGAGCTCGTTGTTGAGCAGCACGCCGGTGCCTTCCGCCACCAGGCCGACACCATAGCTGTAATTCAGCGTGTAGGTGTTGCTGACCGCATTGCCGCCGCTGTCGACGATCGAAAAGTGCGTGGTGTTATCGCCTTCGCGTGGCGGCGTCGCCGAAAGCGCATCGGTCCACGGGGTCGCATGGTCGAGGTCGATGCTTGCGCGCTGCCTGGCCGCGTAATCCTTGCCAATCAGGGTTGCAATCGGCGCGTTGACGAAGGCGGGATCGCCGAGATAGCGCGCACGGTCGGCATAGGCGCGCTTCATTGCCTCGATCATCACATGCAGCGAGGGCGCCGAGCCCTGCTTCATGTCGCGCATCGGGAAACCCTCGAGCATGTTCAGCGTCTCCAGCAGCACGATGCCCCCGGACGATGGCGCCGGCATCGCGATGATGTCATATCCGCGATAGGTGCCGCGCACCGGCGCGCGAATGACCGGTTGATAGGATTTGAGATCGTCCAGCGTCATGGACCCGCCGGCGTCGCCGATCGCCTTCACCAGTTTTTCGGCGACCGGCCCTTCGTAAAATCCGCGCGGACCCTGCTCGGCAATCGCCGAAAGCGTCGCCGCGAGATCGGTCTGAACAAGCCGGTCGCCCTCGCGCAGTGAGGTGCCGTCGGCGCGGGAAAAGATCTTTGCCGACGACGGCCAGCGCGCCAGACGCCGATGCCAGTCCGGCAGCGTGTCGGCGAGGTCATCGGTGATGTCAGTGCCGTCCTTTGCCAGCGCGATCGCCGGCTTCAACAGATCCGCGAGCGTGAACTTGCCCGAGCCGTATTTATCGAGTGCGACGGCGAGACCCGCGACGGTGGCGGGCACGCCGATGCCGAGCGCGGAGTCGCGCGATTTCGCAATATCGGGCTTGCCGTCGGCGCCCAGAAAAATCTCCGGCGTGGTCGCCGCCGGTGCGGTCTCGCGGTAATCGATGGCGACGTCTTCGTGACGATCCTGCGAATGGATCACCATGAAACCGCCACCGCCGATGTTTCCCGCGCGCGGATAGGTCACGGCCATCGCGAAACCGGTGGCCACCGCCGCATCGACCGCATTGCCGCCATGCTTCAGCACATCGGCGCCGATTTGCGCGGCGATCTTCTCCTGCGCAACCACCATGCCGTGTTCGGCGGCGACGGCATGAATCGAATCGGCGGCGGGGGGCGTGTAAAAGGCGCGGCGCTGCTCCTGTGCGCCTGCCGGCAGGCTGCACGCCAAAATCAGCGCGACTATCGCAAATATCCGGTGTGGTTTGACTGCGAGAAAGGTCATCAAAAATCCGCGAGTTAGAGCCAGTCGGGGTGATCGAAAACGCAAAGGGTTTGTCGCAGCATGGATGCTATATGGCTTCCGATGCTGTAAGCAAAACGCCTCCTCGTGATTGGTCAGGGACATTTCGGGCATGGCGATGGCAGTTTCGGACGCAGGCAGTGCCGGTTTGCAGCGGATTTATCCACGCCGCGCCGCTGTCATTAGCTGGATTTTCTTCGATTGGGCCGCGCAGCCTTACTTCACGCTGATCACCACCTTCGTGTTCGCGCCCTATTTCACCACCCATGTCGCATCGGATCCCGCCAGCGGACAGGCGCTGTGGGGTTTTGCCACGGCGGCCGCGGGTTTGATGATCGCCCTGATGTCGCCGGTGCTGGGCGCGATCGCGGACGCCAGTGGCCGCCGCAAGCCGTGGATCGCGGCGTTCGGCGCGCTGCTGGTGATCGGCTCCTGCCTGATGTGGTTTGGAAAGCCCGGCGACGCCAGCGTGATTCCACCGCTGCTGCTCGCCTATGCGATCGCAACCGTCGGCGTTGAATTCGCGACCGTCTTCAATAATGCGATGATGCCGTCGCTGGTGCCGCCGGACAAGATCGGGCGATTGTCCGGCACCGGTTGGGCCACCGGTTATGTCGGCGGCATCCTCAGTCTCATTCTGGTGCTTGGTTTTCTCGCCGCCAATCCGGAAACCGGCCGCACGCTGTTTGGATTCGTGCCGTTATTCGGTCTTGATCCCGTTACGCATCAGGGTGACCGCATCACCGGACCGCTGACCGGCATCTGGTTCATCATCTTCGTGCTGCCGATGTTCCTGCTGACGCCCGATTATCCCGCCAAACGTCCGGTGCGCGAAGCGTTGCGCGCGGGATTGATCGACCTGAAGCAGACGCTCGGTGAGTTGCCGCAGCGGAAATCGCTTGCCGCGTTTCTGCTCGCCAATATGATCTACACCGACGGCCTGGTGACGCTGTTTGCGTTCGGCGGTATCTATGCCGCCGGCACCTTCGGTTGGCACACCCTCCAGATCGGCAGCTTCGGTATTCTGCTGGCGATCGCCGGCACCTTCGGCGCGTGGCTCGGCGGCAAGCTCGACGACAGGCTGGGGCCGAAACGCGTGATATCAGGCAGCTTGCTGATCCTGCTGCTGTCGGTCATCGCCATTCTGCTGGTGGACAAGGATTCGATCCTGTTCGTCACGGTCGCCGCGCCGGTGCCCGGCGGCCCGCTGTTTTCCGGTGCGGCGGAGCGTGCCTATCTGGTGCTGGGTTTCCTGATCGGCGCGGCCGGCGGCCCGCTGCAGGCGGCCTCGCGCACGCTTCTGATCCACATGGCGCCGAAAGACCGCGTCGCGCAATATTTCGGACTGTTTGCGCTGACCGGAAGGGTCACCTCCTTCGTCGGGCCGCTGTTGATCGGGGTGATCACGGCGGTGACGGAAAGCCAGAAGGCCGGCATGGCGGTGGTGGTGGTGTTCTTCGTGGCGGGGCTGGCGCTGCTGGCGCGGGTGGGGGAGGATAGGGGCTAAGCCCAGAATTTTTCCAACAAAAAGTGCGTCCGTGTCAGCGGGCGTCGTTCCGATAGAGCGTATTCACGGTAATCGCACCGACGGCACGCGAGACGCAGGGACAGATCTTGCCGTTGGTTTTCTTCTGGTGGTTGCTAAAGAACACATCGCGGTGATCGATCTGGCCGTCCACGGAAACGACGTCGATCGCACAGACACCGCATTCGCCGCGCTGGCAGTCCGACATCACCTCAAAGCCGGCCTCGTTGAGCGCATCCAGCATTGATTTGTTTTCGGGAACCACGATCTCCCGGCTGGAATTGTCGATCCTGACCCGAAACGATGCCGTCGGCAAAAGGCCGCTTGAGCCAAATGTCTCGTAGCGCAGATCGGTCGGCAGGCGTCCGGCCGACGCCCAGCTGCGCCGTGCCGCTTCGAGCAGGCGCATCGGGCCGCAGATGGCGGCCAACGCATCCGGCCGCAGACGACCGAAGGTTTCGTCCAGATTGATGCGCTGGCTTTGGTCGCTGGCGTGGACGATGAGACGATCTCCGAGCAAGTCGGACAGTTCATCGAGAAACGCGGCGTCGTGCCGCGACCTGACCGCGTAGTGCAACTCCAGTTCGGCGTTCCGGCGCATCAACGCGCTCGAAATGCCGATGATCGGTGTAATGCCGATCCCGCCCGCGATCAGACAATAAGATTTTCGCGACCAGTCGATCTCGAACAGCGAGGCCGGACTTGAAACTTCGATACGCGCGCCGGGCTTCAACGACCACATATAGCGCGAGCCTCCGCGACTGTCGGGCGCACGCCGAACCGCGATCCGGTATCCACCGGGGCTGACGTCGCCGACCAGCGAATAACAGCGTGTCTCCGGCCGTCCATCGATCAATACGCCGACATTGACGTGGCTGCCGGGAGCATAATTGGTCACGCTGAATTCCTCGGGCCGCAGCACGAATTCGCGAATCGCGGGCGCTACGTCGCGAATTGCGTGAACGGTGCATGTCGTCCATTTGCGCTCAAATCGCATGATGTCCTCGAACACTCTTTACGCGAACCGGTACCCACCCCGGATCAGGTCCGGGCAGGCTTTCGCCTGAAGACACTTCATTCGGTGACGGGAGAATGGATTAACGCCAGCGCCGGCAACAAATCCGGATGCGTTCGATTGCGCAGTGCCAGCCGCAGGTTTCGGGCGGCGAGGCGCGCATGCTCGCGCATGACCGCCTCCGCTCTCGCCCCTTCCCGATTCTCAATCGCGTCAACGACGATGCGGTGATGATCCTGCGCAATGATCAGGATTTGATGCGCTTCCGGCAGCACGGATTGCGCCATCACAAAGCCGCTGGGTGATGCGAACGGTAACGCGGAGGCGCGGTCGATTTGCCGGATCAGCGGGGCGCTGCGAGACAATTCCGTGAGCAGGGCATGAAAGCGGGCGTTCATCGTGACGTAGGACGAGAATGCGTCCACCGAGACCGGATCCTGCGCGACCAGTTCGTCGAGTTCCGCGAGGCTCTCTTTCAGTGGCTCAAGATCGCGCGCCGACACCCCTCGCTCGGAAGCGAACCGCGCGGCAACACCTTCGAGCACCCCGCGCAGCTCGATCGAATCGAGAATGTCCCGTTCGGTGAACGCCTTCACCATGAACCCGCCGGAGGGAATCGCTTCCAGAAGGCCTTCCTCTTCGAGCCGGACCAGTGCCATCCGCACCGGCGTTCGCGACACGCCGGTCGTCTCGACCGCCCCGAGCTCCGAAATTCGCTCACCGGACCGCAGTCGACCGGAAAGGATCAGATCGCGTAGCGCAAGCTGGGCGCGTACCGTGTGAGATACCGCGCGATCGGGGTCGCGTTCGTTCATCTATTCACTCCGCGGCCTGCATCGCTGACGGCGGGCTTTCCCGGGCCACCATGCGATCGATCATGCGCCGCGCCCACATCGCGCCGGTATCGATGTTGAGATTGTAGAACACGCGATCCGGATTCTCATCCATGGCGCGCTGCTGTGCTTCGAGAATGACTTCATCTTCGTGGAAAATGCGCGCGACCCCTTCGCGGATTTCCGTGGTGAGCCGCTGTTCGGTCAGGTGATGATTGCGCACGAAGGCCCAGAAATAATGGCACGTCGTCTCGGTTTCCGGCGTCATGGTATTGAGCACGTAGCCGTTGACGCCTTGCGAGCGATCGCCTTCCGGCGCACCGGTGCCGGTCGGCGCCACCCCGACATCGATATTGACGGTGCCGGGCGCCTCGAAGCGAATGATCTGCCAGCGATCGACCAATCCCGGCTTTTGCAGTTGCTCGGCCCAAAACGGCGGCGCTTCGATGCCGCGCATCCAGCGCGTCACGGTTACGGTCTTGTCGCCATGGGCGACGTCGAACGGTGCTTCGGCGACGGCTTCATTGCCGATGCTGCCGCCGTGCACGAACGTCTCGTGCGTCAGGTCCATCAGATTGTCGACAACCAGCCGGTAATTGCATTTGACGTGAATTGTCTTGCCGTCTCCTGTCCAGGCTGGATCGTCGTTCCAGTGCATGTCCGGAACCAGTGCCGGGTCGGCCATTGCGGGATCGCCCATCCATAACCAGACGAACCGGTGACGCTCGACGACAGGATAAGCGCGTACGCATGCCGACGGATTGATGGTTTCCTGCGACGGCATGAAGGTGCAACGGCCAGACGAATTGTATTTCAGGCCGTGATATCCGCACACCACGCTATCGCCTTCGAGACGGCCCTTCGAAAGCGGCACCAGACGATGCCAGCAGGCATCTTCCAGCGCCGTCACCTGTCCATTGCCTTGCCGGTACATGACGACGTGCTTGCCGCAGATCATCCGCGGAAAAAGCGCGTGCTTGATATCGACATCCCATGCGGCGGCGTACCAGGCATTCATCGGGAAGAATTGGGCCATGGGATTAACCTCCGTCCGGCGCTATGCATCCCAGTTGTATACACTTTATCCTATTCCATGCAATATTCCTGACCAAAATTTACCTTTGGCGGTATATATGTATACATAATTGGAAATCTGGCAGTCGTCATCATCCGCGAAGGCGGATGATCCAGTAACCACTGGCGACTACTGGATACCCGCTTTCGCGGGTATGACGACTTTTGTTGTGGAAAGTCGGCGGCTTACGTCAATGCCGGAAATGCCTGACGCCGGTGAACACCATGGCGATCCCGGCGTCGTCGGCGGCCTTGATCACTTCATCGTCGCGGATCGATCCGCCGGGCTGGATCACCGCAGTAGCGCCGGCTTCGATCGCGACCAGGAGCCCATCGGCGAACGGAAAAAAGGCGTCCGACGCCACCACCGAGCCCCTGGTCATGGGCTGAGCGAGCTTCGCCTCGTCGGCGGCATCCTGCGCCTTGCGCGCGGCGATGCGCGCGGAATCCACCCGGCTCATCTGGCCGGCGCCAATGCCGACGGTGGCGAGATCCCTGGCGTAAACGATAGTGTTGGATTTGACGTGCTTGGCGACGCGGAATGCGAATCTGAGATCGCGCAGCTCGGCATCTGTGGGCCCGCGCCTGGTCACGGTCTTCAGCGTGATGTCATCGACCACGGCGTTGTCACGGCTCTGCACCAGCAAGCCGCCGGCGACGGTTTTGGCAGTCAGGCCCGCGCTGCGTGGATCGGGCAGGCTGCCCGCGAGCAGCAGGCGCAAGTTCTTTCGCTTCGAAATGATGGCAATGGCCTCTTCGGTCGCATCGGGAGCGATGATCACTTCGGTCAGAATTTCAGTGATGACGTGCGCCGCTTCCGCATCCAGCGTGCGATTGACGGCGATGATGCCGCCGTATGGCGATTGCGTGTCACAGGCGAAGGCCTTGCGGTAAGCGCTGACCAGATCGGCGCCCTCGGCGACCCCGCAGGGGTTGGCATGCTTGACGATGACGCAGGCCGCGGTGCGCGCCGGATCGAATTCGGCGATGCATTCATAGGCCGCATCCGTATCGTTGATGTTGTTGTACGACAGCTCCTTGCCCTGCAACTGCCGCGCCGTGGCGACTCCTGGGCGTTTGTCGGGCGTGCGATAGAACGCGGCCTTCTGATGCGGATTTTCGCCGTAGCGGAGCGCCTGAATCAGCCGTCCGCCGAAAGCGCGGAAATCCGGCGCGTCGGTCTTGAGCTCACTGGCAAACCAGTTCGAGATCGCGGCGTCATAGGCGGCCGTGCGGGCATAGGCCTTTGCCGCCAGGCGTCGGCGCAGCGTCAGCGTTGTTGCGCCCTGATTGGCGGCGAGTTCGTCGAGCACGGCCTGATAATCCTGAGCCTCGACGACGACAGCGACGTCATCATGGTTCTTCGCCGCGGCGCGGATCATCGCAGGCCCGCCAATATCGATGTTCTCGATACACTCCTCGAAGCCGGCGCCCTTATCGACGGTCGCCTCGAACGGATAGAGATTGACCACCAGAAGATCGATCGGCGCGATGCCGTGCGCCTTCATCGCGTCAGCATGTTCGGCGTTGCCGCGGATCGCCAGCAGTCCGCCATGCACTTTGGGATGAAGGGTCTTGACCCTTCCGTCCATCATTTCCGGAAATCCGGTCAGTTCCGATACATCCGTGACTTTCAGCCCCGCGGCGGCAATCGCCTTGGCGGTGCCGCCGGTGGAGACGAGATCGATGCCGTGGCCGGCCAGCGCGCGGGCGAATTCGATCAGTCCGGATTTATCCGAGACGGACAACAGAGCGCGGGTCACGCGGCGCGGATGGTCGGTCATTCCTTAAGTCCTAATCACAAGCCCGCCGCGTAGCACGGTTTTCTGTGGTGCGAAACCACGGACGGCTCCGATACCTTGAAATTAGGGGGGACACCCGTAGGCAACCCCGGAAGGCTCATCTTAAGCAGCCTTCGCCTTGATGGTCGGGATGTGACTGACGTCTTCGGTCCGCTCCGCGTGCCACGTATCGTAGGCCGCCTGCATCCGCGTCCAGATACCCGCGCCATCGCCAAAAAGCTTGCCAAGCCGAACCGCGATGGCTGGAGACACTGGCTTTCTTTCCTGCAGGATATCGTAAAGATGCTGGCGTGAAATCCCGAGCAGCCCGGCGATTTCCGCCTTGGTCCGACCGGTGGCCGGAACAATGTCATCGCGAAGCAGCGCACCGGGATGAGTAGGGCAGCGGTTTTTGTTGCGCTTTGCCGCATAGACCATGTTTGCTCCTTTCAATGATATTGCTCGAAATCGACGCGGCGGGCTTCGCCATCTTCGAATTCGAAGGTGATGCACCACGGTCCATTGACGCGGACTGAATATCGCTTCGGATCGAATCCCTGCAAGGAATGAAAATCGAAGCCCGGAACGTTCATTTCCTCGGGTCGGACGGCGACATCGAGACGATCGAGCCTAGCGAAAATGCGTTTATGCATCTTCGCATCGATCTTCGAACTCTTGCCCTTGGTCCAAAGCTCCGACAGCGCCTTGCTTTTAAAGGTTCGGATCACAAGTAAATGTAAGCAATTAGCTTACATCCGTCAAGGGAGCACCGCCGAGAGCCTGCCAGGATTATTCCTTCTGCGGCGATTCCGTCTCGCGGCGTGCGTTGCGTTTTGCCGGGGTGGCCGGGACCGCGGCCGTCGTCGAGCGCACAAAGGTCCAGCGAACGCCGGGGGCGTGCCGCGAATCCTGCCGAATCACGATTTGGGCGGTGCGGCGGGGACCGTCATTCCCGGCCAGGAACACGCTGTCCTCCACTTCGACCTTGTCGTCGAGCGCCTCGAAGGTCCAGACGTCGCGGCTCGGCAGCACCAGCATCACGCCGCGCCCGTCGCTCAGTCGGCTCGCCTTCACCGACGGATGCAGATGAAACCGCAGCGTATAATCGGTCTCGGTGCCTTTGATCCGGGCGCCCGGCGCCGGCGAAAGCGTGTCCTCGCCGTCGATCCTGGATCCGTCCTGCGCGATCATCAGCACCCGGCGATGCACCACGCCGAACCGCGCGAGATAGCCGTTATGCGATGCCGTCAGCAACACGCCGTTGGCGACCGCCTCGCGATAACTTTCCACATTGGTCGGGCCACTGATGACCGGTGCGCCCTTCAACAGCCGCTTCATCGCCGACAGCTCGACGAACTGGCACGACGAGGTCTCGTGACAGGCCAGGGTCGAATGCGCCAGCGTGCTGCGCGCAAAGGGACGCCAGCTGTCGCGGCCGGTAGAGGGCATGCCGCAATTGATGACGATCCGGCTCGGCCCGGACGACAGTTCAAACGACAGGCAGCCGGCGTGAGCGTCGTGACTGACGCTCGCCGGCGGCGGCGGGCCGGTGTCCATGATCACCGTCATCGTGCCGGCATCGAGGCGCTGAAAGCCGGTATGCGGCATGTTCGCCATCGGCGTGCCGTGGCTGTCGTCATAGGCAAGCAAGGTCGCCAGCAGATCGGATGGCGCGCTGCTCATGCCGTTGAACAGCGCGAAGCTGCCGTCGCCGTGCCGGAAGAAGCGCAGCATCGGCATCATGCGGTCGATCGCATTCAACAGCGATGGCGGCGGCGCGACGTTGCGGGCGGCAAAGGTCTGCCGCAGCGGCAGCAGGTCGATCAGCAACTCGATCAGCGCGCCGGGATTGCGCGAGATATGTCCGCCGTC
>Ga0137418_10006193_pt1 | contig 11003 bp, 8 predicted proteins | sample CZODoug3_1_2_16f_FD_122242 | JGI IMG/M metagenome (GOLD analysis project Ga0137418, IMG submission 122242) | Vadose zone soil fungal communities from Angelo Coast Range Reserve, California, USA - CZODoug3_1_2_16fungal (Hybrid Assembly) | ecosystem: Environmental > Terrestrial > Soil > Vadose... | reverse complement strand
TCCGACGACGAAGCCCACCGATACGAGATTGTCTTCCATGTGATAGAGGAACGACCCCCCGTAGGTGTCCGCGTCCAGGGGCCAACCGGCCGAGTGAATGACCAGTCCCGCCTGGTGCTTTTTCGGTTCGATCTCCCAGAGCTCTTTCAGGCCGATGCCGTACACCTGGGGATCGGAGCTCGCGTTCAGGCGATAACGCTCCATCAGCAGCCTGCCCAGATGCCCGCGGCAGCCTTCGGCGAAAAAAGTGTACTTGCCGTGCAGCTCCATCCCGGGTTGATACTGTTCGGTCGGCTTGCCGTCGCGCCCCACGCCCATGTCGCCGGTGGCCACGCCTTTGACGGCACCGCTTCCGTCGTAGAGGACTTCGGCGGCGGCGAAACCGGGATAGATCTCGACGCCGAGGCTCTCGGCCTGCTTTGCCAGCCAGCGGCACACGTTGCCGAGGCTGACGACGTGGTTGCCGTGATTTCTGAAGCATTCAGGCAGGAGAAAACCCGGCACCTTGAACGAGCGGGACCGGGTGAGGAACAGGAACCGGTCTTCGCTCACCGGGGTGTTGAGCGGGGCCCCGAGGGCCTTCCATTCGGGGAAAAGCTCCTCGAGCGCGCGCGGATCCATCACGGCACCGGAGAGGATGTGAGCGCCGATCTCCGCGCCTTTTTCGATCACGCACACGCCCAGTTCGACCGCGTCCTGCGCCGCGAGCTGCTTCAGCCGGATCGCGCCGGCAAGTCCGGCCGGCCCCCCCCCGACAACGACCACGTCATACTCCATCGACTCGCGTGCCATGCTTCTCCCGATCCCGATCAAGCGCGATCTGCCGCAAATTATAATGTCCAATCCCGAGGCAAGAGGAAACCGTCATGGCCGAAAGACCGCTCTGGAAGCCGGGCCCCGAGCGCATAGAAGAAGCGAACCTCACGCGGTTCGCGCGCCAGGCGATCCGCGACTGGAAGCTCGGATTCAACGACTATCCGGCCTTCTACCGTTGGACGATCGAGCACCCCGAGCAGTTTTGGGACTCGCTGTGGAAGTTCGCGAGCGTGCGCGCGAGCGCGAAGGGCACGCGGGTCCTCGTGAACGGCGAGCGGATGCCGGGCGCGCGCTGGTATCCGGAGACGCGGCTCAACTTCGCCGAGAATCTGCTGCGGCGGCGCGACGCCTCCACGGCGATGGTGTTCTGGGGCGAAGACAAGGTCAAGCGCCGCCTCACGCATCGCGAGCTCTACGAGCAAGTGTCGCGCATCGCGCAGGGACTGCGCGCGCTGGGCGTCAAACCCGGCGACCGGGTAGCCGCCTATCTCCCCAACATGCCCGAAGCGGTCTCGGCGATGCTCGCAGCGACGAGCGTCGGCGCGAGTTTCTCGACGTGTTCCCCCGATTTTGGCGTGCGGGGCGTGCTCGACCGCTTCGGCCAGATCGCGCCCACGGTGCTCTTCGCGGCCGACGGCTACTACTACAACGGGAAGGAGATCGACTCGCTCCAGAAGGTTCGCGACATCGCGGCGGGCCTGCCGGGCCTGAAGCGCGTCGTCGTCGTTCCCTACGTGAGCGATCGGCCGGACGTTTCCGCCATTGCGTCCGCGCAGCGCTTGGAGGATTTCGTCGCGGGTCGGCCCGCGACCGACATCCGCTTCGAGCAGCTGCCCTTCGACCATCCGCTGTACATCCTGTTCTCCTCCGGCACGACCGGGGTGCCCAAGTGCATCGTGCACGGGGCGGGCGGCGCGCTGCTCAAGCACCTGTGCGAGCAGCAGCTGCACTGCGACTTGAAGCCCGGCGATCGCCTGTTTTACTTCACCACGCTCGGCTGGATGATGTGGAACTGGCTCGCCTCGGGGCTCGCTTCGGGCGCGACCCTGCTGCTCTATGACGGCTCGCCCTTCGTAGAGAAGGGCAATATCCTTTTTGACTACGCCGATGCCGAGGGGATGACGCATCTGGGCACTTCCGCGAAGTTCATCGACGCGATCTCCAAGGCGGGAGTGGAGCCGGTGAGGACGCACCGGCTCGAGCACCTGCGCACCGTGCTCTCGACGGGTTCCCCGCTCGCCCCCGCGGGTTTCGATTACGTTTACAGAGCGATCAAGCGCGACGTGTGCCTCTCCTCGATCTCGGGCGGCACCGACATCTGCGGGTGTTTCGTTCTGGGCAATCCGATCCTGCCGGTGTGGCGCGGCGAAATCCAGTGCCGCGCGCTCGGTCTCAAGGTCGAGGTGTTCGACGAAAACGCCCGCTCGGTGAAGGAGCAAAAAGGCGAGCTGGTCTGCACGCGGCCGTTTCCCTCGCTGCCGGTCGGTTTCTGGAACGACCCCGACGGAATGAAATACCGAGCCGCCTACTTCGAGAGGTTTCCCGGGGTGTGGACCCACGGCGACTGGTGCGAGATCACCGCTCACGAGGGCATGATCATCTACGGCAGATCGGATGCGGTGCTCAACCCGGGCGGCGTGCGCATCGGCACGGCGGAGATCTACCGCCAGGTCGAGCAACTGGAGGAGGTGGTTGAGTCGCTCGTGATCGGCCAGACCTGGCCGCCCGGGGAGATCGGCGATGTGCGCGTGGTGCTTTTCGTGAAGCTCCGCGAGGGACTAGCCCTAGAAGACGAGCTGGTTGCAAAGATCAAGAACCAGATTCGCACCCATGCCACTCCGCGGCACGTACCGGCGAAAGTCGTGCAGGTGCCCGATATTCCGCGCACCAAGTCGAACAAGATCGTCGAGCTCGCCGTGCGCGACGTGGTGCACGGGCGACCGGTGAAGAACCTCGAGGCGCTCGCGAATCCCGAGGCTCTCGCGCATTTCCGGAATCGGCCGGAGCTCGCTTAAGGCCTAGAGCGCCGAGTAGAGCTGCTTCTTCACCTGACGGTAGCGCGCGGCGATCACCGCCTCGTCGGGATGGCGGCCGTCGCGCACGATCCATTTGCCCCCGACCATCACGTGCTTGACCATCTGCCCGCCGCCGGCGAAGAGCAGGGCGTCGAGGAGACCGTCGCCGCTTCGGCCGACCAGGTTGATGTGCTCGGGATCGAGAACGACGAGATCCGCGCGCCTTCCCGGTGCGATCGCGCCCATCGGGCGTGCGAGCGCCCGGGCGCCGCCCTCTGCAGCTTCGCGCCACAGCGTCGCACCGACCGAGGGCTGCGCGGGCGAGGCGGCGATATTGCGCCGGCGTGCCGCCAGGCGCTGCACGTATTCGAGCCAGCGCAGTTCCTCGACCGGGGTCTGGGAGACGTGGCAGTCCCCGCCGATGCCCCATCGCCCGCGTTTTTCGCGAAGTCGGGAGAAGGGAAAGATGCCGTCGCCAAGATTGGCTTCCGTGGTCGGGCACAGTCCGACCACGGCACCGCTCGCGGAGAGCTTTTCCCCCTCGCTTTGGGAAACGTGGGTGCAATGCGCGAGACACCAGCGCGAATCGACCGGCATGTTGGAGAGCAGCCACTCCACCGGGCGCTGCCCGCTCCAGGTGAGGCAGTCATTTACTTCCTTCACCTGTTCGGCGAGGTGGATGTGGATCGGCGCCTTGCGGTCGACGGCGGAAAGACCGTCTATGAGGTCCTTCAGCATGGCCGGGCTCACCGCGCGCAGGCTGTGCGGCGCGACACCGAAGCGCATGTCCGGGTTGTCGCCGATCTGTTTTTTCAGTGCCGAGACCATCCCGAGGACCGCAAGCGGCGTCGTCGCGAAGCGCTTCTGCGCCGGCGCAAGCGGCTCCTCGCCGAAATTCCCGTAAGCGTAGAGCGAAGGCAGCAGGGTAATCGCGATGCCGGTGCGCTGCGCGGCGAGCAGATGCTGCTGCGCCATCTCGACGCGGTTTGCGTAGGGCTTTCCGTCCGGCGCGTTATGCAGATAGTGGAACTCGGCCACCGCGGTATAGCCGTTCTTGAGCATCTCGCAGTAGAGCTGGGACGCGATCGCGCTCACGTGATCGGGCCCGAGCTGCTTCAGAAAGGAATACATCACCTCGCGCCAAGTCCAGAAGCTGTCTTCGGGCGAGCCCATGCGCTCGGCGAGCCCGGCCATGGCACGCTGGAAGGCATGCGAATGCACGTTCGCCATGCCCGGGATCACCGCCCCGCCCGCGGACTCGGCGCCGGCGGCATTCTGACGGCCGCGCGCCGCGGCGATGTTGCCCTCGTCGTCGATCTCGACGACGACGTTCCTGATCCAGCCGTCAGGCAACATCGCCTCGGGCGCGAAGATTTTTTTCATCGGTGCTTGCCTACCATGCGGATATGATAGCGAAGCCGCGCGCGGATTGAGCGGGGAGGGGTTTTCATGTATCATTCTCCATCCCATCCCCCTGGTTTTAGATGGCCAAGTATGTGTTCGTGTCGGGCGGTGTGGTTTCCTCTCTGGGGAAGGGGATAGCCGCCGCCTCCCTCGCCGCGATCCTCGAATCGCGCGGCATCAAAGTCACCCTCCTCAAGCTCGACCCGTACATCAACGTCGATCCCGGCACGATGAGCCCTTTCCAGCACGGGGAGGTGTTCGTCACCGAGGACGGCGCCGAGACCGACCTCGATCTGGGCCACTACGAGCGCTTCCAGTCGGCCCGGATGCACCGGAACAACAACTTCACCACCGGCCAGATCTACGACTCGGTGATAAGAAAAGAGCGCCGCGGCGACTACCTCGGGCGCACCGTGCAGGTGATCCCGCATGTCACCGACGAGATCAAGGCGTTCATCGCGCGCGGCGCGGGCGAAGCGGAAGTGGCGATCGTCGAAATCGGCGGCACGGTCGGGGACATCGAGTCGCTTCCTTTCCTCGAAGCGGTACGGCAGATGGGCCTTGAGCTCGGCGCCCACAACACCTGCTACGTCCACTTGACGCTCGTGCCCTTTATCAAGAGCGCAGGCGAAATCAAGACCAAGCCGACTCAGCACTCGGTGAAGGAGCTGCGCGGGATCGGCATCCAGCCCGATGCGCTCTTGTGCCGCTCGGACCGGCCCATCTCGGAGGACGAAAAAAAGAAGATCGCGCTGTTTACCAACGTTCAGGCCAATGCTGTCATCTCGGTCTGGGACGCGGACTCGATCTACAGGATTCCGTGGATGCTGCACCAGCAGATGCTGGATGAAATCGTCTGCCACAAGCTCGGCATCATCGCCAAGCCCGCCGAGCTCAGGGCGTGGAAAAAGCTGGTTGAGGCGCTCGAGCATCCGCAGCACGAGATCACCGTCGCGATGGTCGGCAAGTACGTCGATCTCGCCGATTCCTACAAGTCACTCAACGAGGCGCTCGTCCACGCCGGGATCCATGCGCGCAGCAGGGTCAACATCCGTTACGTGGATTCGGAAACGATCGAGAAGGAAGGCATCGGCGCGCTGTTGAAAGGTGTGGACGCGATACTTGTCCCCGGGGGCTTCGGCAAGCGGGGTGTTGAAGGCATGATGAAGGCGATCCAGTACGCGCGCGAGAACAAGGTCCCATATCTCGGCATTTGCCTGGGCATGCAGCTCGCGGTGATCGAATTCGCGCGAAACGTCGTCGGCCTCGCGGGCGCGAACAGCACGGAATTCGACCGCGACACGCCGCACCCGGTGATCGCGCTCGTGACCGAGTGGCAGGACCGCGACGGCCGCATCGAGCGCCGCGACGAAAAGTCCGATCTCGGCGGGACGATGCGCCTGGGCGCTCAGGGCGCCGCGCTCGAGTCCGGGAGCCTCGCGCGCAAGGTCTACGGCGCGGACGTGATCAACGAACGCCACCGCCACCGCTATGAGGTCAACAACCAGTACGTGCAGCGATTGAAGGACAAGGGCTTGCGCGTTTCCGGCCTCACCCAGCGCGAGCAGCTGTGCGAAATGATCGAGCTGCCTTCGCATCCCTGGCTGATCGGCTGCCAGTTCCACCCGGAATTCACCTCGACGCCCCGCGGTGGCCATCCGCTCTTTACCGCTTTCGTCGAGGCCGCTCTGCAGTTCCAGGCCAGCAAGACCAAGACCGCGATCGCGGCTTGAGAGCATGAAGCTTTGCGGTTTCGAAGCCGGCCTCGACAAACCCCTGTTCCTGATTGCCGGACCGTGCGTGGTCGAATCGCGCCAGATGGCGCTCGATACTGCGTCCACGCTGAAGGAAATCTGCAAAGAGCTCGATGTGCCGTTCATCTACAAATCGTCATACGACAAAGCCAACCGCAGCTCGGGCAAGTCGTACCGCGGCCTCGGGATGGACAAAGGCCTGGAGATTCTCGCCGACGTGAAGAAGAAAGTCGGCGTGCCGGTGCTGACCGACGTCCACGACAAGGACGACGTCGCGGAAGTCGCGGCGGCGGTCGACGTCCTGCAGACGCCTGCGTTTCTCTGCCGCCAGACCGATTTCATCCACGTCGTCGCCGCCGCGGGAAGGCCGGTCAATATCAAGAAGGGTCAGTTTCTGTCACCGGCCGAAATGAAGAACGTGGTGGAGAAGGCGCGTGAGGCGAGCGGAAAGGACAACATCCTCGTGTGTGAGCGCGGCGCCTCGTTCGGCTACAACAACCTGGTTTCGGACATGCGTTCGCTCGCGATCATGCGCGAGACCGGTTGTCCCGTGGTGTTCGACGCCACGCATTCGGTGCAGCTCCCCGGCGGACTGGGGATTTCTTCCGGAGGACAGCGCGAGTTCGTGCCCGTGCTGGCCCGCGCCGCGGTGGCGAGCGGCATCGCCGGAGTTTTCATGGAGACCCATCCGGACCCGGACAAGGCGCTCTCGGACGGTCCCAACGCCTGGCCGCTCGACCGGATGAAGGAGTTGCTGGCCACCTTGAAAGAGCTCGACGCGCTGGTGAAGCGCGGACGCTTCGCGGAGCAGAAACTGAAAACGCAGAAAAAGGGCAGATAAAATGAGCTCGATCGTCGACGTCGTCGCAAGAGAAATTCTCGACTCGCGCGGCAACCCCACCGTGGAGGCGGATGTGCTGATCGAGTCCGGGGTCATGGGCCGCGCCGCCGTGCCTTCAGGAGCCTCCACCGGCAGCCGCGAGGCGCTGGAACTCCGCGACCAGGACAAGGCGCGCTACGGAGGCAAGGGCGTCCTGAAGGCGGTCGAGCACGTCAACACCGAGATCTCCGAGGCGATCATGGGTTTGGACGCGCAGGAGCAGAGCTTCATCGACAAGACCCTGGTCGAACTCGACGGCACCGAAAACAAATCGCGGCTAGGCGCGAACGCGATACTCGCAGTCTCGATGGCGGTCGCCAAGGCGGCGGCGGAGGAGTCGGGCCTGCCCCTGTACCGCTACTTCGGCGGCTCTGGCGCGATGCAGATGCCCGTACCGATGATGAACGTCATCAACGGCGGGGCTCACGCGAGCAACAACCTCGATATCCAGGAATTCATGATCGTACCGGTCGGTGCGGCCAGCTTCCGCGAAGGCCTGCGCTGCGGCGCAGAGGTCTTCCATGCGCTGGAGAGCCTTCTCCAGAGCAAGCGCTTGGCGACGACGGTCGGCGACGAGGGCGGGTTCGCGCCGAACCTGCCGAGCAACGAAGCGGCGCTGCAGCTGGTGCTCGAGGCGATCGAGCGCGCGGGATACCACGCGGGCACGAACGTCGCGCTCGCGCTCGATTGCGCCAGCTCCGAGTTCTACCAGGACGGCAAATACGTCCTCGACTCGAAAAAGCAAAAACTCGGCTCCCCGGAGTTCGGTGAATTTCTCGCCAGATGGACGGACAAATACCCGATCATCAGCATCGAAGACGGGATGGCCGAGTCGGACTGGGACGGCTGGCGCGCACTGACCGAGAGGCTCGGCAAAAAGGTGCAGCTGGTGGGCGACGACGTCTTCGTCACCAACACCAAGATCTTGCGCGAGGGAATCCAGCTCGGCATCGCCAACTCGATCCTCATCAAGGTGAACCAGATCGGGACGCTCACCGAGACTTTCGCGGCGATCGAGCTCGCGAAGCGCTCGGGTTATACCGCGGTGATTTCACACCGGTCGGGGGAGACCGAGGACACGACTATAGCCGACATCGCCGTCGGCATGAACGCGCTGCAGATCAAGACCGGGTCGCTGTCGCGCTCGGATCGAGTCGCGAAATACAACCAGCTGCTGCGTATCGAGGAAGATCTTGGCGACGCGGTCGGCTACCCGGGGCGGGAAGCTTTCTATCAGTTGAGATGAGAATACTCGCTCTCACTCTCGCCGCCTTTACCCTTTTGCTGCAGTATCCTTTGTGGCTCGGGAAGGGCGGATGGCTCCGGGTATGGAGTCTCGACCAGCAGGTGCAGGAACAGAAAGAAGCGAACGCCAGGCTGAGCCGGCGCAACGGCGCGCTCGATGCCGAAGTGCGTGACCTGAAGCAGGGGTTCGAAGCGATCGAGGAGCGCGCCCGCTACGAACTCGGCTTGATCAAGCAGGACGAGATCTTCTTTCAGGTCGTTCCGCCGCGTCCGGCACCCTGAGCCGGCGGCCGCTGAGAGCGGGCGTTTTCGGGTCTATAATTAGCGGTAAAGGCCGACACGCTGCGCGTGCGGCTTTACCTCCGCGCGATCGAGCGGACGCATGACGCCGCTCATCGCGCGGTCGAAATCTAACGGTGGGATTTCGCGATGAAGCTCAACCCGCAACAGATCCAGCATTTCGAGCGCGATGGCTATCTTTTCTTTCCGAGCTTGTTTAAACCGGCTGAGATCAAAGTCCTGCTCGACGAAGTGCCGCGGCTCTACGCCCAGCGCCGGCCCGAGAACGTGCGCGAGAAGGACAGTGACGCGGTGCGCACGAACTTCGCAGCGCACATGTACAGCACCCCTTTCGCGAAGCTCGCGCGCCATCCGCGCATGGTCGAGCCGATCATGCTGATCTTCGGCGAAGAGTTGTACATGCACCAGTTCAAAATCAACGGCAAGTTGGCTTTCGACGGCGACCTCTGGCAGTGGCACCAGGACTACGGCACCTGGAAGAACGACGATCTGATGCCCGAGGCTCGCGCGATGAACGTCGCGATTTTCCTCGACGAGGTCAACGAGTTCAACGGACCGCTGATGTTCATTCCCGGCAGCCACAAGCTCGGTGTGATCGAAGCCGATCACGACACCTCGACGACCAGCTACCCCCTTTGGACGATCAACCACGACACCATCAAAAAACTCGTCGAGCGCGGCGGCATCGTGGCTCCGAAAGGTCCGCCCGGGTCGATGATTCTGTTTCATTCCTGCCTGGTGCACGCCTCCACAGCCAACCTCTCTCCCTGGAATCGGGTCAGCGTCTATTTGAGCTTGTGCGCGGTGTCAAACCACATACGGCGCTTCAAGCGTCCGGGGTACATCGCGCACCGCGACTTCGCGCCCTTGAAGTGCCTCCCCGACGATTGTCTGCTCAAGCAGTACGACGTGCCGCTTCCGTGGAAAGACGGAACTCCGCCGGAAGAGCTGCAAGGCGTGCTCAAGGCCGCATGAATCTGTACGCAAAGCTCCAGGAGCGCGAAGCGCAAGGCAAGCCGCTGCGGGTCGGCATGATCGGCGCGGGCAAATTCGGCGCCATGTACATCGCGCAGGTGCCGAAGACGCCGGGTGTGCATCTGGTCGGTATCGCGGACCTTTCTCCCGCGAATGCACGGGCCAGCCTGGAGCGCGTGGGCTGGAGGCAGGAACACTACGCCGCCGCGTCCTTGGATGTGGCGCTCAAGGAGCGGCGGACGCACGTCTCGGAGGACTGGCGTGCGCTCGTCGCGCATCCGGCGGTGGAGATCGTCGTCGAAGCCACCGGCAATCCGATTGCGGCGGTCGAGCATGCGCTCGCCGCCTTTCGAAACGGCAAGCACGTGGTGATGGTGACCGTTGAGGCGGATGCCTTCTGCGGGCCGTTGCTCGCGAAAAAAGCCAAGGAGGCGGGCGTCGTGTACAGCCTCGCCTACGGTGATCAGCCGGCGATCATCTGCGATCTCGTCGACTGGGCGCGCGCGGCGGGATTCCCGGTGGTCGCGGCCGGGCGCGGCCACAAATGGCTGCCGCATTTTGCGCAGTCCACGCCGGAAACCGTATGGGGCTACTACGGCCTCACGCCCGAGCAGGCCCGCGTGGGCGGACTCAACCCGAAGATGTTCAACTCTTTTCTCGACGGCTCGAAGCCGGCGATCGAGGCCACCGCAGTGTGCAATGCAACCGGGCTTACGCCGGCGCCGGAGGGGCTCGCGTATCCCCCCGCGTCCATCGAAGACCTGCCGCTGGTGATGCGACCGAAGGCCGAAGGCGGGCAGCTGCATCACAAGGGGCAGGTCGAAGTCGTGTCCTCGCTCGATCGCGACGGGCGGGCGATTCCTTACGACATTCGCTTCGGCGTGTGGGTGGTGTTCGAGGGCGAGTCCGATTACATCCGGCGTTGCTTCATGGAATACGGCGTGCGAACCGACCCTTCGGGGCGATATGCGTCGATGTACAAGCGCTGGCACCTGATCGGGCTCGAGGTCGGAATTTCGGTGGCCTCGGTCGGGTTGCGCGGAGAGCCGACCGGGTGCGCGACGGGCTTTCGCGCCGATGCAGTGGCGAGCGCCAAGCGCGACCTCAGGGCCGGCGAGATTCTCGACGGCGAAGGCGGATACATGGTCGTAGGCAGGCTGATGCCCGCCGCGGATTCGCTTGCGCTCGGCGGGTTGCCGCTCGGTTTGGCGCACCAACTGAAGCTAGTCAATCCCGTCAAGGCCGGCCAGGCCGTGCGCTGGGCCGATGTCGCCTACGACCCCGGGGCCGAGGCGGTGCGGGTGCGCCGCGAAATGGAGTCGATATTCGTCGCCCCCAAGCAGCGCGCAGCCTAGAGAACGAGGCCCGGTGCCGGAAATGCTACGAATCGGGATATCTCGCAATTTCCCGCCAAATATAGTGTAATTGGGCCTAGACCCGAGAGGGCGGCCTGGGATACTGTAATTGGGCCCAGACCCGAGGGGGCAGGCGGGGAGTCGCCCGTTCAAGGCGAGGCAAGGAAATTCTTATGAAAACAACGTCGTCGTCTAGACCGCTTACGCTGGTTCACGACTCGATCGAAGCCAAGCTCGCGCCGCTCAAGATCCTGGTCAT
>Ga0137418_10006191_pt1 | contig 11004 bp, 9 predicted proteins | sample CZODoug3_1_2_16f_FD_122242 | JGI IMG/M metagenome (GOLD analysis project Ga0137418, IMG submission 122242) | Vadose zone soil fungal communities from Angelo Coast Range Reserve, California, USA - CZODoug3_1_2_16fungal (Hybrid Assembly) | ecosystem: Environmental > Terrestrial > Soil > Vadose... | reverse complement strand
GGTCGAGGAGCGCCCCGGGTTTCCCGGGGGGTCACGAGCGCTGGGGCGCTCGGCTAAGGTCGAGGAGCCCCGGGTTTCCCGGGGGGTCACGAGCGCTGGGGCGCTCGGCTAAGGTCGAGGAGCGCCCCGGGTTTCCCGGGGCGTGACGAGCGGTGGGGGCTTGGGGGCCATGTCGGGGCCCCCATCTAAGTTGACTCGAGCACGATAGCGGTGCCGTACGCGAGCACCTCGGTGACGCCGGGCGCGATCTCGTTCGCGTCGTAGCGCATGGCCACGACGGCGTTGGCTCCGGCCTCGGCGGCGTGGCGCAACATCAGCACGTAGGCGTCCTGCCGGGCGCGCTCGCAGAGATCGGTGTAGAGCGTGATGTTGCCGCCGAAGAACGTCTGGACGCTGGCGCCGATGTTGCCGAGCACGCTGCGCGAGCGCACGACGATGCCGCGGACGACGCCGCGGTACTCGGCGATGCGGTAGCCCTCGAAGGTGTTCGCGGTCGTGACCCAGCGCGGCTCGACGCCGCGGATGGGCGCGGCGCCCCTGCCTCCGGGCGGCGTGCTCATGGTGACGCGGAGTCTAGCACGCCCCGTGGTACAGTCGCCGCACCGGCAGCACCCGAGGAGGACGCCATGGCCCCGCTGACGATCACGCCCGTGCATCCGGTGCTCGGCGCCCGCGTCGAGGGCGTGGACCTCACCGTCCCCCTGGACGCCGCCACGTTCGGCAAGATCCACGACGCGTTCCAGGAATACTCCGTGCTGGTCTTTCCCGGCCAGCAACTCAGCGACGAGCAGCAGATGGCCTTCACCACGCGCTTCGGTCCGCTGGAGACGACCATCAAATCGATCGGCCAGGAGCGACGGCTGCACGAGAACATGGTGGACCTCTCGAACGTCGAGCCGAATGCCGAGGGCCGGCTGATGGGCTGGAACGACCGGCGCATGCTCTACCAGTCCGGCAACCAGCTCTGGCACACGGACAGCTCGTTCAAGCCGGTGCCGGCGATGGCGTCGCTGCTCTCGGGACGCGAGGTGCCGCCCGTCGGCGGCGAGACCGAGTACGTCAGCATGCGCCACGCCTACGCCACGCTGCCCGCCGAGCTGCAGCGCCGCCTCGAGGGCCGCGTGGTCGTGCACAGCATCCTCTATTCCCGCAGCACCATCGCGCCGGGCCTCTTCGACCCCGAGCACGAGCAGGAGCTGCCGCCGGTCCGCCAGGCGCTCGTACGGACAAACCCGTCCAACGGGCGCAGAGCCATCTACATCGGCTCGCACGCCTGGTACATCGAAGGCATGGACGACTCCGAGTCGCGCCGGCTGCTCGACGAGCTTCTGGCCCATACGACGCGGCCCGAATGCGTCTATCAGCACCGGTGGACGCAGTGGGACCTCGTGATGTGGGACAACCGCGCGGTGCTGCATCGCGGCCGGCCGTGGGACGCGGAGCGCTATCGCCGCGTCATGCGCCGGACCACGCTGGCCGGCGAGGGCCCGACCGCCGATCCACCGTTCGCCACGCGCACACCCGCGTGGGACGGCATCATCGCCGAAGGCGTCGGGGTCTGAGAGCGCTCGTCGCCGTCGTCGCGCTCGCGGCGCTCGGCGTCGCGCCGTCGCCGGCACGCGCCCAGGGCAACTTCGAGATCCAGGTCTACGGCAGCGAGCTGACGGCGCCCGACCAGACGATGGTCGAACTGCACAGCAACACCGCCGTCAAGGGCACGACGCGGACGGACAACGGCGTCGTCCGCACGCAGGGCGCGGCGCACGAGACCCTCGAGGTCACGCACGGCTTCACGCCGTGGTTCGAGACGGGCTTCTATCTCTTCACGAGCATCCAGCCCGACAGCGGCTGGGAATGGGTGGGTGATCACATCCGGCCGCGCGTGCGCGTGCCGGAAGCGTGGAACTGGCCGGTGGGCGTGAGCCTGTCGCTGGAGGCCGGCTACCAGCGGCGCGCGTTCTCCACCGACACGTGGACGCTCGAGATCCGCCCCATCGTCGACCAGAAGATCGGGCCCTGGTACTGGTCGTTCAATCCGGCGCTCGAGCGCTCGCTCAAGGGCGAGAACTCGGGTCGCGGGTTCGGCTTCACGCCGGCCGCCAAGGTGACGTACGACGTCACCCCGCGCGTCGCCGCCGGCCTCGAGTACTACGGCGACATCGGACCGATCGGCCACATCGAGCGGTCGCGCGACCAGCAGCACCTCGTCTTTTCTGTCGTCGACATCGACCTCGGCCCCCGCTGGGAGCTGAACATCGGCGTCGGCGCGGGGCTCACCCCCGCCACGGATCGTCTGATCGTCAAGATGATCCTCGGCTACCGCTTCGGCCCGCTGCCCACCCACTGAGGAGGAGAAACGATGCGTTCCATCACGCTCGGCATCGCAACGACGCTGATGCTCGGCCTCGCCACCACGCTCGCCCACGCCCAGTCCTGGCGCCCACCCGCGGACGCACAGCGCTGCCCGTCGAAGTGGGGCGCCGGCGACGAGCGCGGCGCCGCCAACCACATGAAGCCGGCGACCGTCATGCGCGCGGCGCAGCTGATCAAGACCGGCGAGGTCATCGAGCTGGGGCACGTGCTCTCGTCGGAGATGCCGATCTCCTCCACGCGCCAGTACAACGTCCACACCAAGCGGACGTTCATGAACCCCCAGTCCAACCGGCGGGGGAGCAACGAGGAGCTGCTCACGAGCGAGATCGGCCAGGTGGGCACGCAGTTCGACGGCTTTGCCCACCAGTCGATCGAGTACAGCCACTACAACTGCTTCAAGACCGACGAGATCTCCTCGCGCACGGGCTTCACGAAGCTCGGCGTCGAGAAGGTCGGCACGCTGATGACGCGCGGCGTACTGATCGACGTGGCGGCGCTCAAGGGCGTCGACATGCTCGGCGACACCTATGAGATCACTCCTGCCGATCTGCAGCAGGCGCTGCAGCGGCAGAACCTCACCCTGCAGCCCGGCGACGCCGTCCTCATCCACACGGGCTGGGGCCGGCTGTTCGCCAAGGACAACGCGCGCTTCATGAAGTCCTGCCCGGGCATCGGCGTGGCGGCCGCGGAGTGGCTGGCGAAGCAGGACCCGCTGCTCGTGGGGTCCGACAACTGGCCCGTGGAGGTCGCGCCGAACCCGGATAAAGAGATCTCGCTGCCCGTGCACCAGATCATGCTGGTGGTGAACGGCATCCACCTGCTGGAGATCATGAAGCTCGACGAGCTGGCCGCGAAGAAGGCCTACGAGTTCGCGTTCGTGATGCAGCCGCTGAAGCTGAAAGGCTTCACGGGCTCGACGGTGGCGCCGAGCGCCGTGCGCTAGCCGAGCGACTTCCGGACGAACACGCCGGCGTCGAACTCCTCGGCGACGCGGTTGTCCTGATCGAGCAGCGCGTCGCTGTCGACGTCGGCGAACTCGATGGCGCCCATGTCGGCGAACGCCTTCTGCACGCCCGGGCCCCAGAGACCGATGTCCTTCACGGTGGGCACGATCCGGCTGAACAGCCGCTTGCGGAACAGGCGCATGTTCTCCGAGGCCATGGCGACCTCGATGGCCTCCTTCACCGGCAGGCCGAGGTTCTCCCACAGCTCCTTCTGGTTGAAGCGATCCCGCATGTGGTAGCAGGCCTCGACCACGAACTCCTCGCGCTCCGCGCGCTCGCCGTCGGAGAGCTGTGGATAGAAGTCGCGGAGCGCGAGCCGCCCGAAGGCGACGTGGCGTGCCTCGTCCTGCATCACGTAGGCGTTGACGGAGGCGGCCAGGCGGTTCTTGGCGAAGTCGCGGATGCGCTGGAAGGCGGCCAGCGCGAGGCCCTCGATGAGGATCTGCATGCCGAGATAGGTCATGTCCCAGCGCCGGTCGGTCAGCACCGTCTCCAGCAGCGACTTGAGCCCCGGCGTGATCGGGTAGGCGATGCCGAGCTTCTCGTTCAGCAGCCGCGCATACGCCTCCACGTGGCGCGCCTCGTCCATCACCTGCGTGGCCGCATAGAACTTCGCGTCGAGATCGGGGACGGTCTGGACGATCCGGGCGGCGGCCATCAGCGCCCCCTGCTCGCCGTGCATGAACTGCGACAGGGTCTGCGCCTGCTGGTGGTGGCGCAGGTGGACCTTCTCCTTGTCCGTCAGCTTGTCCCAGAGCGCCGAGCCGAAGATCGGGATCAGCCGGTCGTCGATCTCCTGGGGATTCTCCGGATCGAGGTCCTGCGACCAGTCGATGCGAGTGGCCGCGTCCCACTGCTGCTTCTTGCCCTTGTCGTAGAGCGCCAGCAGCCTGGACCGCTCGTCCTCGTACTCCCAGGTGAAGGACGTCTGGGTCTCGCCGGACAGCGTCCAGCCGGTCTGCTCCACGGGCAGCTGATAGCGGTACATCGTCGCCATGCGGGCCTCCTGACCGGCCCATTGTCGCCGACCGGCGGCGCGTCCGCACCCGGCAACTTCGGCGAAGTTTGACCGTACGGCGCCCGACGCCCTAAGTTGGTCATCGGTGAGCTGGCGCGCGCTCCTCCCCGCCTTCGTGGTGCTCCCCGGCGTCTTTGCCTGGTGGAGCGGCCGTCAGCTGGTCCGCCGGCACGACGATGCCGCGCTCGCCGAGCGGCTGTTGGCCCGGCAACAACACGCCCAGCACGTGATGTTCCTCAGTTCCGTCCTCGTCGTCGTCGCCGCCGGCCCGTACTCCTGGGTCGCGGTGCTCGCGCTCGTCCTGGGCGCGTGGATCGGCGATTACCCGTCGCGCCGGGTGCTGCTCGACGAGCGATGGACGCTGGCGACCTGTCTGCGCTGGCAGGTACGCTTCAGCGTCGCGTGGCTGGGCTTGCCGTTCATGCTGCTGGTGGCTCCCAGCGTGATTCAGGCGGCGGGACCCTTGCGCTGGCCGGTCGCCGCTGCCCTGGCGTTGGTGCTGGGACTGTGGGCCCACCAGTACACGCCGACGTTCCTCTGGCTCGTGCGCGCAGCGCCGATGCCGTGGCCGCCCGGCTGGCAAGCGCTCAGCGAGTCCTCCCACGCCCGGCGTCCGCACCTGCTCCGCATGCCGGTGCCGGGCGGCCGATTCGTCAACGCCTTTGCGTTTCCATCGACGCGAGTCCCGAGCGTGCTCTTCACCGATCCCGCGCTCGAGCTGCTCAGCGCCCGCGAGCAGACCGCGGTCTTCGCGCACGAGCTCGCGCACCTCGAGCACAACGATCGCCGCCGCTGCCACATCGCCACGGCCATCTCCTATGCGCTCGTCGCCGGCGCCACCCTGGGCGCCGCCCTGGCCTTCGATTGGCTGCCGCCCGGGCTCTTCATCTCCTTCTGGTCGATCGCCTTGATCGTCGCGTTCGCGTGGAAGGTCGCACGCCAGAAGGCGCACGAGACCGAGAGCGATCTGCGCGCGCTCGCGCTGTGCAACGATGCGGAGGCGCTGATCAGCGGCCTCACCAAGCTGACCATGGCGGGCCGACTCCCCCGCCGCTGGAGCTCCGAGCTCGAGCACGGCGCGTCGCATCCGAGCCTGGCGCGGCGACTGCACGCAATCCGGCGCGCCGCCGGGATCGCGCGGGCGCCGAACCCGCTCGAGGAGCCGTTCGTCGTCCCGACCACGCGCGCCGGTGCGTTCGTGACCCTCGATCGCGAGCGCGTGTGGGTGAACGACGTCCGTTATCCTGCGCAGAAGGCTCCCAAGTTCCTGCGCCGGAAGACCGGGTCCGCGTGGTCGGTCGCCTATGCCGATCTCGTCGAGCTGCGGATCCGCGCCTCATGGCAGGGTGGCGCCTCCCTGGTCGCCCGCGACAGGACCGGACGGTCACGCGTGGTGACCATCGCCGCCGACGACGTGGCGGCGCTGCAGCGACGGCTCGATGCCGTCGAGCCCCGACTGTCACACGACGTGCTGCTGCCCGAGCCCCCGGCGCTCGTCGGCCGCTTCACGGCGCTGGCGCTCTGGATCGTCTCGGTCGACGTCTTGTTGACGCTCGGGGTCATCGTCGGGCTCATCGGCATGATTCGCCCGAGTCGCGCCGCGCTCGCGGCGGTTGCCGGGGTCGCCGGTGCGTGCGGTCTGATCCTCGTGGCCGATCTCGGCGTGCTCGGCGATCTCGGCGTGCACGGCGACGGCTGGCGGAGCGTCGCGTATGCCGCCGGCGCCGGGCTCGTGGCCGCGGTCGCCGGCTGGCTCGCCGTGCAGCCGCGCACGTTCGACTGGCGCCCGGCCGACTACCTGCCCGTCGTCGGCGCCCTGGCCGCGATCGTCGCGCTGACCTGGGGACCGCTGGCCGCGTACATCGTGCGGACGAGCGCGCCCCCGGCGGCCATCGTGCAGACGCTGAGCGGCGCGCCGCTGTTGTGGGCGGCCCTCGTCGCGCTCGGCGCCGCGCTGCTGACGGCGCCCCTGCGTGGCCTGCGCTGGAGCGGCGCGGCTCTGCTCGCCGTCTCCGTGCTCGGTGGCGCGGGGACGACACTGGTGGACCGCCTCGCGGTCTCGCGGCCGATCGTCGTCGGAGCGCCCGCGAGCGACACCGGCCCGCTGCCGCGCCTGGCCCAGATCGAGCTGCCGTCGCGCGTCGGCGTGCTGCGCGTTTCGCCGCTCGGAAGCCGCGTCGCCGTGTGGACCCGGGAGGCGCGCGGGACGCCGGACCGCTTCCTCGTGCTCGGCCTCGCGGGCGAGCGATCGCAGGTCGAGGCTCGGGACCTTCGGTTCATCGACGAGCGCAATGCCCTCGTGCTCGTCGAGTCGATGTACCGCGACGTGCTCCAGCACCTCGAGCTGGATGGCCCCTCGAGCGGGTCGCCCGGGTGGAGCATCGATCTGCCCCACACCACCGGCACCACGGTGTCCTCCATCAGGGGATCGGCGTGGGCGGTGGTGGGATACGACACCGCGACCCAGGACTTCATCGGCCTCGTCGGCAGGGTCGGCGATGCCGACTTCAAGAAGCAGCGCTGGGCGTTCGACGACTCCGAGCGCGTGGACTCCGAGTCGGTCGAGATTTCGCCGGACGGTCGCGGCTTCCGCGCCGTCAGCGAGCTCGCTCCGCTCGCGCAGCTTCAATGGGGACCGCTGATCTACGGTGGCCGCGTCGCACGGCAGTCCCGCGTGTGGCGCCTGGACGCCGGCCGTCAGGATCTCGTGGCGACCTGGCCCGTCACGGCGGCCTGTCGCCTCGTCGGGCCGCGCGCCGACGACGTCGTCTGCATCGGCGATCACAAGACACGAACCCTCATCTGGCGGTTCAGCCTGCAGGCCGCTCCCACGCGCCCGCTGGTCGTTCCCGATATCTCCTGGCGGTCGGGGATCAGCCCGGACGGCCGCTTCGTGGCGCTCTGGGGGCGCGACTCGATCGTGCTGGTCGATCTCGATCGAGGCCAGGCCGTGCGGCGGCCGCTGCCGCAGGAGCCGGGACTGCCGCTGCAGCTGATCCCGCTGGCCGACCGTCTCATCACGCTCTTCAGACGGCCGCGCAGCGCTCCCGTGCTCGAGGTCTACGACGCCCGCTGGTGATTTGCGTGGTGGTACACTCGGCATCCTCACAAGGAGAGTGGGCCCCATGAAGATTCTCTTCGTCGGCGCGGGCGCGATCGGCAGCTATCTCGGCGGGTTCCTCACGCGTGCGGGACACGACGTGACCTTGATCGATCCGTGGGCCGAGCAGGTCGAGACGGTCCGCCAGAAGGGCATCTCCGTCACGGGGCCGCACGACCCGTTCGAGGCGCGGCCGGCGATCTATCACCTGCACGAGGCGCAGCGGCTGCCGCGCGACTTCGAGGTGGCCTTCGTCGCGATGAAGGTGTACGACACCGCGTGGGCGGCTCAGCTCGCCGTGCGTCACCTGAAGTCCGACGGGTTCGTGGTGGCGGCCGAGAACTGCTGGCCGGATCCGATCGTCGCCTCGGTGGTGGGCAAGGAGCGCGCGGTCGGTCTCGTGATGTCGAAGATCGGCGTGGCGTCGTGGAAGGCCGGCCACGTGGAGCGCGGGCACGAGCGCGGCGGCGCCACCGGCCACGACGTCTTCCGCGCCGGCGAGCACGACGGCACGATCACGCCGCGCACGCAGATGATCGCCGAGATGCTCAAGGTCGTCGACGGCTCGAAGGCCACCGACAACCTCTGGGGCGAGCGCTGGTCCAAGCTCTGCGCCAACGCGATGGGCAATCCCGTGCAGGCGATGTCGGGGCTCGGCTCCAACGAGATCGCCTCCAGCGAGGTCGGGCGCGCCATCACGATCCACCTGGCGTCGGAGTCCGCGCGCGTCGGGCTCGCGCTCGGCTACACGATCCCCAAGATCAACGGCGCCCCGGTCGAGCAGTGGGCGGACGCCGGCCGTCGCGAGACCTGGCAGGCGCTCGACGAGATGCTGACCCCGAAGTCGGCGGGCGGGCGCAACTGGAAGGCGTCGATGGCCCAGGACGTCGCCAAGGGCCGGCCGACCGAGATCGACTACATGAACGGCTTCGTCGTCGAGAAGGGCCGCGAGAAGGGCGTGCCGACGCCGGTGTCGGCCGCCGTCGTCGAGACCGTACGCGAGATCGACCGCGGCCAGCGCAAGCAGGCCGCCGAGAACATCGGCCTCAGCCTCAAGCGCGCCGGAGTGTAGCGCTAGCCGTACTGGACGCCGATGATCTCGGCGACGAGGGCGGGGCGCTCCTGACCTTCGATCTCGACGGTCGCCTCCGAGGTCACGCGAAAGCCGCTGCCGTCCACCGGCTCGACGGTCTTCAGCTTGAACGACCGCAGCCGGATGCGCGCGCCCGCCGGCACGGCATTGGTAAAGCGAACCTTGTTACTGCCGTAGTTGAGGCCGCGCTTGCGCCCGGTGACCTTCACCAGCGTCTGCGCCATGCGCGGCACCAGGGCAAGCGTCAGATAGCCGTGGGCGATGGTCTTGCCGCCGGGCATCTCCTTCTTGGCCCGCTCGACGTCGACGTGGATCCACTGGTGATCGCCGGTGGCCTCCGCGAACTTGTCGATGATCGCCTGGTCCACCGTCATCCAGTCCGACGGCCCCAGCTCCTGGCCCACGTGCTGCAGCAGCTCGGCGGGCTTCTCCACGGTGAGCGTCATGCCGGCAGCCGCTCGTACATCCCGTGCACGTCCTGTCCGTGGAAGCGGGCGACGTGGTTGGTGGGAGCCAGCGGCTCGTTGTAGAAGAACGCGGGCAGCTCGTCGTCCTTCTCGGTGAAGCCGGCGCGGCGGTTGAACTCGTGCTCCAGCTTCAGCGTCTCCCGTCCGAGCGCGGGGAAGAATTCCTTGGTCAGGCTGGTGCCGAGCGCGCCGTTGAGCGCGTTGGCCAGCCACTCGGTGTTGGGCTCGGTCACGCTCCGGCCGAAGATGCACAGCCCGAGCGAGTCCGTGGCCGCGCAGTTGACCTGCGCGACGAGGCTCTGCTCGAGCAGCGCGTTCAGATCCATCTCGCGCGTCTTCAACCGCGGCAGGTTGCCCGCCGTGTGGTCGGCGCCCTGGGCCGTCGCCATCATCGAGATGCCGGTGGCCTCCACCACGCGCGGGTCGTAGGCGCTGATCGCCTGCTTCTTGATGACCGGTACGCGGCGCACCTTGTAATGCTCGCCCACGCGCGCGGTGCCCTGCGCCCAGATCTTGCCCTGCGGGGTGCCCTGCATCATCTCGCGCAGGCAGGCGGCCATGAACTTCGCGTCGCCGAAGCGGCCGAGCCCCGCCTCCATCAGCACGCCGAGGGTGGCGCCGGTCTCGATGGTGTCCACGCCCATGTCGTTGGCGATCTCGTTGAGCCCCGCGAGGTCGTCGGGATCGGTGAGGCCGCAGTTGGAGCCGAGCAGGCCGAGGGTCTCGTACTCGACCGGCGAGACGATCTCCTTGCCGCTCGCGTCCACGTAGACGTTGCTGCACTGGATCACGCAGCCCGGCATGCACGCGTGCGTCTGCTCGCCGCCGCGCCCGGTGTTGAGCGGCGCGATGAACTGGCCGCCCATCTTGAACGTCTCGCCCGCCTTCACGTCCGCGAGCTGGCCGGCGCTGAAGTTGCGCACGGGCAGCCCGCCCATCTGGTTCTGCACGTCGGCCATGCCCATGGTGCCGAGCGGCTGGTAGAAGTTCGTCACGATGCCGTCGGCGAGCAGCATCTTGCTGTAGTCCTTGATCGACGCGTTGGTCTTCTTCGGATCCGCGAACGGCGGGATCTTGTCGAGGTCGAGCACGATCGCCTTCACCTTCTTGCTGCCGAGCACCGCCCCCACGCCACCGCGCGCGGCCAGCCGCGAGGGTCGCAGGTCCTTGTCGGTGAACGCGATGCCCGCGATGAGCCCCTGGTACTCGCCGACCGGTCCGCACAGCGCCGTCGCGACCTTCTTGCCGTATTTCGCGAGCAGCATCCGGTTCGCCTCGAAGTTGCCCTTGCCGAGGTACGGCCGGGCGTCGTCGAAGTCGAGCGTGCCGTCCTTCTTGAAGTGCAGCACCACCCAGTCGGCCGACGCGCCGTGCAGCGTGAAGCCGGCGATCTTCAGCTGACCCATCCCGTAGCCGAAGGTGCCGCCGCCGTTGGCCTCCTTGACGCCGCCGGTGAGCGGGCTCTTGCAGCCCACGCTCGTGCGGTTGGCGTTGGAGAACGACGAGCCGGCGAACGGCCCCGCCGAGAAGATCAGAGGGTTGGCCGGCGACAGCGGGTCCACGGTGGCCGCGCCCAGCTCGAGCAGCGTCCTGGCGATGTGGTACCGGCCGACCTTGACGAGGTCCTCACCGGCCAGCTCGCGCTTGGTGATCGTCCGGTCGCCCAACTGGATGTCGTAGTACGTCCGCATTTCGAGGGCTCCTTTCGGTCACAGAGTATACTTGATCATGATGCCCCTTCGGTTCGACCCGGGCGTCGCCGAGCAGATCCTCACCTACGCCCGACTCCTCACCGCGCGCGGCTACGTCCACAACCAGCTCGGCAACGTCGCGATCCGCGTGCCCCACCCCGAGCACGAGCACGGCGTCATCTACACCAAGCACGCCGGCGTCTCGCTCGAGGAAGCCACCGCGGACAACATCGTCGTCACCGACGTCCCGACCGGCGC
>Ga0137418_10006190_pt1 | contig 11006 bp, 11 predicted proteins | sample CZODoug3_1_2_16f_FD_122242 | JGI IMG/M metagenome (GOLD analysis project Ga0137418, IMG submission 122242) | Vadose zone soil fungal communities from Angelo Coast Range Reserve, California, USA - CZODoug3_1_2_16fungal (Hybrid Assembly) | ecosystem: Environmental > Terrestrial > Soil > Vadose... | reverse complement strand
CTGTGCTTGCGCAAGCGCAGGAGGGACTGAGCTCGATTCGGATGGTGCACGCTTTCGGGCGCGAAGACTTCGAGGTTCGGCAATTTCATCAACAAGCGCAGCAGAGTTTGCACGCGAACCTTCGGCTGACATTGACGAACGTGAACAGCGCGCTGGTGATCAGCACGCTGATGGTTATCGGCACAGCAGCGATGTATTACGTAGGCACCCTGCATGTGCTCGCCGGCACGCTGAGCCTCGGCTCGTTACTGGTTTTTAGCGCTTATCTCCTGATGCTGTATCAACCGTTGGAATCTCTCACGTACACGGCATGGGCAATGGAAGGCGCTACGGCCGGCGCCAAACGCTGCTTTGAAATATTGGATAGTCAGGACGACGTGCGCGACTCGCCGAATGCGGTCGACATTTCATCGGCTAAAGGCGCGATCGAGTTGCGTTCGGTCGATTTTGGTTATGCCGAAAGCCGAATCGTTTTGCGCGATATCAATCTTTCCATCGCGCCGAATCAAATTGTTGGACTCGTGGGCGGCACGGGCGCGGGCAAAAGCACGCTACTCAGCCTGGTGCCACGCTTTTACGATCCGACCACAGGCTCCGTGATGCTCGATGGTCGCGATGTCCACGAGATTACGAAGAAATCTTTGCGCGCTCAGATCGCCATCGTTCTCCAAGACACGCTACTTTTCTCCACCACCGTTCGCGAGAACATCGCCTATGGCCGACCCGATGCGACGGAGGAAGAGATTATTGAAGCGGCGCGACGGGCGCAGGCGGACGAGTTCATTCGGCAAATGCCGCAGGGATACAACAATCTCGTCGGCGAACGCGGCGGTCACTTGAGCGTTGGTCAGCGGCAGCGCATCGGAATCGCACGAGCCTTTCTGAAAAACGCGCCGATTCTGTTGCTGGACGAACCGACTTCGGCGCTCGACCCCAGCACCGAAGCTGCCATCATGGAAACCATCAAGGAATTAATGCGCGGCCGAACAACTTTGATTGCCACACATCGGCTGGCGACCATTCACAATCTCGACCAAATTATCGTGCTAGATCACGGACGCATCATCGAACAAGGCCGCGGCCCCGAACTCCTCACCCGCGGCGGCGTTTACGCGAGACTTTATGCATCGGGAAAATTTCCAACATAACGCTGCATTGTCATGCTGAGCGAAGCGAAACATCTCTGGATAGCCTCTGTTGGCACACCAGTTGATCAGAGATTCTTCACTCCGTTCAGAATGACAGAATTGCGATCCCATGAGCAACGTTAGAGAAGATCGACACGTGGAACACGATTGGTGGCGGGAACCGATCCCGCCGAACGTGGAGTTCGGCGACGGTTTTTATTGCGAGAGCGCGCAAATTTTTCGATTTCTCCGAAACAAAAAACCGCACGCAGTCGCCATCGGCAAACATGTTTCCTGTTACGCAGGGTGCTCATTTGCCATCGGAGTTAATGGCCAATGCACGATCGGCGATTTCACGCTGCTCAACGGCGCGCTGATCATGGCGGAGGAAAAGATCGAGATCGGCTCATATTGCCTTGTTTCATGGAACGTCGGCATCGCCGATTCTGATTTTCACCCGATCGAACCGGCGCAACGCCTGATCGACGCGGAAGCGCTCGCGCCGTACTTCAAGAACCGCCCGGCGCGCCCTAAATTGAAAACCGTGCCAGTCAAAATCTGCGACAACGTCTGGATCGGAATGAACGCCGTGATTTTGAAAGGGGTCACCATCGGCGAAAACTCAGTTGTCGCGGCTGGATCAGTCGTGACCAAAAGCGTCGAACCGAACACAGTCGTCGCAGGAAATCCGGCGGTGATCGTGAAACATTTCCAAGGGTGATTCGTTCTAACGTCCAACGCTTAATTCCCAACGCCCAACGCCGAATTCTCATCGTTCGATGTTGGACGTTCGAAGTTGGGCGTTCGAAGTCTTCTTCCTCGTGAAACGCAAGCGCATCGTGGTGATGGGATTTATGGGATCGATGCCGATCGCGGGCGTTGTCTGGCAACACATCCATTACGTCGTGGGACTGCAACGGCTCGGGCACGACGTTTTCTTTATCGAAGATTCAGCGCGCCTGCCGTACAACCCCGAAACATTCGAAGTTACCGACGAGTTCGATTACGCGGCAAAAGTCCTCGACCGCCTGGCCCGGGACTTCGATTTCAAAAACCGCTGGGCGTATTGCGCACGTTACTTGCCAGGTAATCCAACCGCCGGCTTCTCGTTGAAAAAAATTCGGCAACTCTATCGCGACGCCGATGCAATCCTGAATGTCTGCGGCACGCAGGAGTTCAATGACGATTTACTCGTTTCCGATCGCATTCTTTACATCGAGAGCGACCCCGGCGTGGAGCAAATCAAGATTGATAAGGGCGTGAAATCGACAGTCGAATATCTGCGGCGCCATCACGCGCTTTTCACATTCGGCGAAAACATCGGAACAAACGATTTTCGGGTTCCGCTGCACGGATTCAAATGGCTGCCCACACGACAACCAGTGGTGACAGATCTTTGGAAAACGGCGCGTTCCCCTTCCCGCACGGCGGTGTTCACAACAATCGCGAACTGGTCCACAAGCGGTTTGAAAGACATCACGTGGCGCGGCAAAAAATACCTGTGGAGCAAATCGCGTGAATTTCTCCGGTTCATCTCAGCGCCTAAAGAAGCTGGCGAAACATTCGAAATGGCAACCAACATCGACGATGTAAAAACGCGCAGAAAATTTGAGCAAAACGGCTGGCGCCTGACTTCACCGCTGCAAATGAGCGTCGATTACTGGCTCTACCGCGATTACATCCAGCGCTCGAAAGGTGAATTCACTGTCGCCAAGGATCAATATGTGCGGCTCAATACCGGCTGGTTCAGTGATCGCAGCGCATGTTATCTCGCTGCCGGCCGCCCAGTTATCACACAGGAAACCGGCTTCACCAAAAATTACGGCGGCAAAGAGGGACTCTTGTCATTTCGAACGGTGGACGAAGTCGCCGATGCCGTGAAAAGAATCAATGCCGACTACGCGAAACACTCTCGCGCCGCTCGCGATGTCGCGCGCGAAGTCTTCGAAGCTGAAAGCGTGCTCGAGTCGGTTCTCGACCGGGCCGGAATCTAAGGAATCAGCAAGGGAAAACTACCGACATTAAGGTTGGAATTTCGAATGAATCAGCGCACGATGCGTGCATGAAAGTTGCCACAATTATTATCCGGGTTCTTCTCGGACTCGTTTTCGTCGTCTTCGGTTCGAACATCTTCTTGCATTTTATTCCGATGCCACCGCCGCCTCCGGGACTGCTTGGAGACTTCTCGAAGGCCCTTTTCCTGAGCCACTATCTTCACGTCGTCGCCGTGTTCCAAATAGTTGGCGGCTTGCTCCTGCTTATCGGACGTTTCGTCCCTCTCGGCTTGGTTTTGCTTGCTCCCGTGATCGTCAACATTGATCTAGTTCACATCTTGCTAGACCCCAGCGGTCTGCCAATGGCCATCGTCATTTCGTTCTTGTTGGTCTTTCTCATCTGGCGATATCGCGACGCGTTTAGAGGAATCCTGAGCCCCTGACCAAGTCATGACGACACAAACTGGTAAAGAGGCACCGCACATCGTCGTGCGCGGCGGCGCTGAGAATTTTCAGCAGGAAATCACTGCAGCCAAACATCACCTTGTCGCCGACGAACCCACGAGCGTCGGAGGTGGCGATGCCGGGCCGGATCCATACGATTATTTGCTCACGGCTCTTGGCGTGTGCACTTCAATGACGGTCGGCTTCTACGCGCGGCGAAATCATTTGCCTCTGGATAACGTCACGGTTTCGCTGTGGCACTCGCGCATTCACGCAAGAGATTGCGAGGACTGCGAGACCAAGGAGGGTATGGTAGACAGAATCGATGTTGAAGTAGAACTGACTGGGTCGTTGACTGCCGAACAACACGCGAAGCTGAGGGAGATCGCCGCAAAATGCCCTGTTCATCGGACGCTTACGTCCGAGATCAACATCAGATTAAGGGCCGCTGAGAAGCCAGCAGCGTAATCTCGTTTGCGGAGTGACGGCTTCCCGGCCGTCAAATTTCAACGGCTGCCCAAGCCGTCGCTCCTTGGTTTTTGCTTTGGCGCTTCAGCGGTTGAGCGCGCCAATGATTATTTTCAGATCCGTTGCTCTTCCAGATCGTACACGTCGAACCAGTGATACACGACGCGGTTACGCGGGACGTATCGCTGGATGTAATTTTCCATGAATTCCTGGAGCTCGTGCGGCAGATCGCTCAGACGCAGGTCACGTTCTTTGTTGTTCCAGGCAATGATCTCAGCACGCGGACGCTTCTTCGCATTTTTCTCAATCCACACAGCGATCTCATCGTCGGTCGCGCCGCTGGCAACCAGCAAACGAAAATCGCCGTAATCAATCTCGGCAAAATTCAGCCAGCGCTGATCGAGCGGGCAATTGGAATGGTATTCGCCCTGCCAGCCCACAAGCACGGCGCGGCATTTGTCCACGGCGCGCGCCGCCAGCACATAACCCGCCAGCGTGGCTCGCGGGCTGCGTGGAAATTCTTTTCCGTCCCGCAAATCACGCGCGAGCAGTTTCACTTTTTCAAGGTCCTCATGCATACGTTTCTTCCTTTCGTGGTTGTTTGGGTTACCCCGCTACGCGCCCGTGAATTCGACGCCGCAACCTTTCGGAGTTTCGACGAAGCGGCAACCGTGCGCGGCTTTTTCTGACATTCGGTTTTTCGATAGAGCGCGCCAATATTTGCCAGTAGCTTGCTACCAGCTCTTCCACCGTCGGAGCCCTCCTCATTCTCTGCCCTCCGTTGTTTCCACCAGCCGTTTGAAGTTGCCCAGATATTGTTCGACTCTCCGCGACAGATTAGACGGATCGAAGATCGAACGGATCTTCAGTATCACCTCGGTTTCCCGTTCAAAACGAGGATGCCAGACGTAAGAAAAATCCGTGTCATCAATTCTTCGCACCCCTCGTAGCGGAGGAATAAATTTCGGCGGGTCCTCGATACGCAACCATTGCTCATAGACTCGCCCGAGCGGCGCCTTCACGACAACGAACTCTTGGGCAGCGTTCATTCCTGGCTGAGCCGAGTCCATCGATTCTATCAACTCGTTAGACGGAGAAGCGCGCATACTGCTCCCTAAAAAAAGCACGATTCCATCCGTCCGTGAAGTTAAAGAGGGTCATGTTCAGCACGAGCATCGGGTCGTGACGCCGCGAGTAACGCCGGAAAATTCTCCACGGAGCCCGCTTGGAATTGCTTTGAGATTGTCTGGTTTTCATTTCTGATAATTTTGTTTCTGGAAAACTAGGCAGCTTCGGGGTGCGTCACCACAAAGCGGTCGGAGGATTTTTCGATGCTTCGCAGGAGAGAGGGGATAACACCCCTTTCGAGGGATACGAAGCGAATTTCTCGCGACTATTCGGCGGTGCTATCGGGTGAAGGCCGTTGATGTTCTGGCCAAAGCGCCACGACAGCCAGAGCAACGATGATTCCGACTGAGACTTCAATGAATCTATGCAAAGCGGTCGCCCAAGGCGCTTCCGAGCGCGGAATCAGAACGATGATCGTGAGCGTAATGCTCGCGTAGCGATATGCGGTCTTCTCCAAACGAAACGCGAACGACAGCATGCCGACGAGAAGGATCGCAATCGCGTACGCGACCAGATTTGCTCTAAAGTAATTTGCCTCGAATGCTCCAGCCGACGCACCCACGGCGGTAGCGGCGATTCGCTCGATCGAGAGCGTCAGCGTCGCGCCGAGAGTGGATTGCATTACAACCAAGGTGGCGATCGCGGCCCAGTACGCCTCGGGCATTTGCACGAGCCGCGCGACGATAACTGACGCAGTCGCAGCGACGGCTGTGCGAATCGCGTGTGTGATCGAAGGAAGATTCTTCTCGTCCCAGGCCCATAGTTTCATGGAAGAAATCATCTTCTCTGCCGGTTTGCCTTGGCAAGGTCACAATCGATGACACTCCGCTCGCGCACATCTGCCAGTTCGCGGACGCAGTATCCTAAAATTACTCGCGCTTATTGTGACTCTCCCGAAAGAGGTAGGCCACATCACCTCGCGGGTGGCAGCTAAAAATCCCAATCTCGCGCAATCGCGGTCGATGCGGCTGTGGCCGAATTTAGGCCATGACCAGCTCTAATGGGCTCGGGGAACACGCGCTTGTGTCCCGTTCACCGGATGGAACGGCAGCCAAGGGTGCCAGTATCCGACAGGCTGCGCCGCCTCCCGCTCGACGGCGGCGGACGGCGCGAATTGCGATCGGATCGATCCTGATTCTTGGCTTGATCACACTTTATGTGCATTGGAAGGCGGGAAGTAATAGCGCCACTCGTCCCGCAGTTCTTCCAGTGATGATCAGCACCGCGACGGCGAACAGTGGTGACATCGGCGTGTATGTGAACGCGCTCGGCACGGTCACACCGCTCAACACCGTTTCGCTGACCGCGCGCGTATCGGGACAGATTTCGAAAGTCGAATATCAGGAGGGACAGCGCGTTCACATCGGAGATCCGCTGGTGGAGATTGATCCCGCTCCTTTTCAGGCGGCAGTAACTCAAGCCGAAGGACAGCTCGCGCGCGATCAAGCACAGCTCGAACTCGCCAAGGTTAACCTCGTCAGAGAGACCGATCTGCTGAACAAAAAAGTGGTCTCAAAGCAGGAGTACGACACGCAAGTTGCCACCGATCATCAGTCTGAAGGCACGGTAAAGTTGGACCAGGGCAACCTGGATATGGCAAGAGTAAATCTCGCCTATTGCCATATTACTTCGCCGATCGACGGGCTCGTTGGGTTGCGGCTGGTCGACCCGGGCAACATTGTTCAACCTAACGGCAGCAGCCCGTTGGTGATGATCACGCAACTGCAGCCCATCACCGTCGAGTTCAACGTGGCAGAGGACGACGTCCCGCAAATTGTTCAGGCGGTGCACAACGGAAAGCAGCTGACTGTCGATGCCTACGATCGCGCGAATAAAAAGGAGCTCGCGACCGGCACCCTTGGAGCATTCAACAGCCAGATCGATCCCACCACCGGCACACTCAGGCTGCGAGCTATTTTCAAAAATGACGATGACTCATTGTTTCCAAATCAATTCGTCAATGCGCGACTGTTAGTCGACACGCATACTGGTGTCACGCTGCTGCCTAACAACGCCATCCAGCGAAATGACGATGGCACTTTCGTTTACTCGTTGCAGCCAAATCAAACGGTCGCGGCGAACACGATTACAGTTGTAACCACCGACGGCAATGTGTCCGAAGTGCAGGGTCTGCAACCCGGTGCAGTTGTGGCGGCCGACAGTTTCAACCGGCTGAGCGACGGCGTGAAAGTAGCAATCCGGCCCGCTGCGGGCGAGGCAAAACTCGCTTCACATCACAAGTAACTGCGCAGCTATACTTCCGCCGCAAGCAGCGTTCGGCTTATCCGACGCTACTTAGGCGAAACTGCAAGTCCTGATCTCGCCATAGCCGAGGCGCCAAGTATTCCGCCGCCGAACTGCTATCTCGAAAGAGAGATCGCGAATCACCTCGCGAGCGGTATTTCAAAATCCCACGCTTGCGCAATAGCGATCGGTTTGCTCGGGCGAGTAAGTTCCGGTCATGAATGAAAGCGATTCTGGATTGAAGAGATACTTACAGGAGATCGGGCAGTTCTCTCTTTTGACGCCGCAACAGGAGATCGAGCTCGCTGGGAAAATCAAAAAGGGAGATGCCGCGGCGCGCGAGCGGATGATTAATGCGAATCTACGGCTCGTTGTCACCATCGCGCGCGATTACGCCAATCTCGGTCTGCCGCTACTCGACCTGATCTCCGAGGGTAACATCGGATTGACCAAAGCAGTCGAGCGCTTCGACCCGACTAAAGGCGCGAAGCTGAGCACCTATGCGATGTGGTGGATTAAACAGTCGATCAAGCGCGCCCTGGCCAACCAAAGCAAGACCATCCGAGTTCCGGTGCATCTAGTAGACAAGGTCGCAAAGGTACGCCGCGTCTCGCTCCAGATGAGCGACGAGCTCGGCCGCGAACCGACTGACGAAGAACTTGGCGAGGAGATTGGCATTGACAGCGATAAAGTTGCGCGATTAAAGAGTGTCGGCATTCGCCCGGCTTCGCTCGATGCCCCGATTGCGGAAAATGACTCGACTGAGTTTGCCGAGATCATCGGTGACGACGAGGCGCAAACTCCATTTGAATTGTTGCGCGACAAGAATCTGCTCGGCGAAGTGGACGAACTGCTTGAAGTGCTTGATCCCCGAGAAACAACAATTATCTCTCAGCGTTTCGGTCTCGACGGCGGAGGGCCAAGGACTTTGGAAAACGTAGCAAAAAATTTTGGCATTACGCGGGAACGCATCCGCCAATTACAGAACATTGCACTGGCCAAGCTCCGCCGCGCGCTCAGTAAGAAAGAGGACCTTCCGGACCAAGCAGCGCGAGTGGCAGCCTAACAAGAGAGAAATGAGCATGCAAACACATGGCCCTGCCGCCGCCAGCATTGCGCTCTGGTTTACGATGCTCAGCCCAGCATTCGGCTTAATCATCGCGTTTTTGAGCGCATGGTTATTCGGTCGGTCAAGCATTTAAAAAACGTTGTGCAATACTTCGCGAAGCAAAGAAGTTCCGGTCAATGAATCGCCTGACCCGTTACGGGCAATTTCACTTTGAATCTCCAACTCGAAAATAAGCTCGCGCTTGTCAGTGGTTCCACAGCAGGAATCGGTTTGGCCATTGCCAAAGCGCTCGCCGCCGAAGGCGCTCGCGTGATCGTCAACGGACGCACTGAGGCGCGCGTTAAAGAAGCCGTTGCCTCCATTCGCGCGAATGTCCCAACAGCGAAACTGGAAGGGCTTGCGCTGGATTTGTCCAAAACCGACGCGGCAGCGCAAACCACAGAACGCCATCCCGACGTGGATATTCTCGTCAACAACCTCGGCGTTTATGAAGTAAAGGACTTTGAACAAATCACCGACGCGGAATGGTTGACGATCATTGAAACCAATTTTCTAAGTGGCGTTCGGTTGTCGCGTCATTATCTGCCACGGATGAAGGCTACCGGTTGGGGGCGTATCATTTTTATCTCCAGCGAATCGGCTGTGAACATTCCGATAGAAATGATCCATTATGGCGTAACGAAGACCATGCAGGTGGCGCTCGCCCGGGGACTGGCCGAAACCACCGCGGGAACAGGCGTGACCGTCAATTCGGTACTGGCGGGTCCGACTCGCTCGGAAGGCGTGGAAAAATTCATCGACGATTTGGCCAAAGCCAAACACTCGGCGCCTGCCGCCGTGGAAAAGGAATTCTTCACGACAGCAAGGCCCACTTCACTCCTGAGACGTTTCGCTACTCCGGATGAAGTCGCGGCGCTGGTTGCGTTTGTCGCCAGTCCGCTCTCGTCGGCTACGAATGGCGCGGCTTTGCGCGCCGACGGTGGTGTGGTGCGCTCGATTCTTTGATCGAATGCTCTTTTGTGCTTTACCGCTGCGACGAAAAGGATAACACTGAAATAGGCTGCTCGAACGAGGAGGAAATTCAATGCCGTCACTGACCGGTTTGCTATTAAAATGGCCGGTCATTCGTCAAATCCGTCAGCGAACTGACGGCACGGGATTGGAAGCGATGTCGGATAGGACGCGCGCGATGCACGCGCGCATCGACGATGCACAAGTGGCGCGTTCGGTTTGCCCCTACTGCGGCGTTGGTTGCGGCCAGCTGATTTTTCACAAGGATGGAAAACTCGTTTCGATCGAAGGCGATCCTGAGAGTCCGATCAGCCAGGGAAATCTCTGCCCGAAAGGCGCGGCATCCTATCAATTGCTCACGCATTCGCGACGCGAAACGAAAATGAAATATCGTGCGCCGCGCGCGAAAGAGTGGACGGAAATTCCTCTTGATCGAGCGATGGACATGGTAGCGGATCGCGTGTGGGAATCGCGCAAGCGCACGTTTGTGCACAAGCAAGACGGCAACACGATCAACCACACGACAGCGATCTGCCATCTGGGCGGCGCCACGCTCGACAACGAAGAAAATTATCTCATCAAGAAACTTTTCACTCTAGGCCTGGGGATGGTGTGCATATCCAACCAGGCCCGGATATGACATAGCAGCACGGTGCCCGGTCTGGGCACCTCCTTTGGCCGGGGCGGAGCTACGACCGCACAACAAGATCTGGCCAACGCCGATTGTATTTTAATCGAAGGCTCGTCAATGGCTGAGGCGCACCCTGTCGGTTTTCGCTGGGTGATGAAAGCGAAGGAGCGCGGCGCGACCATTATTCATGTCGATCCGAGGTTTTCGCGCACCAGCGCGCTGGCGGATATCTGGGTGCCGATCCGCGCCGGCGGCGACATCGCATTTCTTGGCGGACTCGTCAGGCACATTATCGAGAACAATCTTTTCTTCCGCGATTACGTCGTCCACTTCACGAATGCGTCCTGCATTCTGCGTGAAGATTTTCGCGACGCGGAAGAAGGCGCGACCGGCGTTTTCTCTGGTTGGAGCGGGGAGCAATGCGGCTACGACAGGAGGACCTGGGTCTACCAAGGCCATCCCGCCCTCAGTTTTCCGGAACGCGATCTGACCTTGCAACATCCGCGGTGCGTTTTGCAAACACTGCGCCGCCACTTCGCTCGTTACACGCCGGAGATGGTAGAGAAAATTTGCGGCATTCCGCCGGCGCTTTTTCACAAGGTCGCGGACGCGCTCGTCGCCGCATCCGGTCCAGATAAGAGCGCAGCGATTTGTTATGCGCTCGGCTGGACCCAACATTCAAAAGGCGTTCAGATCATCCGCACCGCGGCGATCCTGCAACTGTTGCTCGGCAATATCGGTCGGCCAGGCGGCGGAATCTTGGCCCTGCGTGGTCACGCGTCGATCCAAGGCTCGACTGACATTCCAACGCTTTACGATACTTTGCCTGGTTATCTGCCAATGCCCCGCGGCGATGGCACCGAAACGACGCTGCGCGATTACCTGGCGCG
>Ga0137418_10006189_pt1 | contig 11007 bp, 13 predicted proteins | sample CZODoug3_1_2_16f_FD_122242 | JGI IMG/M metagenome (GOLD analysis project Ga0137418, IMG submission 122242) | Vadose zone soil fungal communities from Angelo Coast Range Reserve, California, USA - CZODoug3_1_2_16fungal (Hybrid Assembly) | ecosystem: Environmental > Terrestrial > Soil > Vadose... | reverse complement strand
AAATCATGAGGGGCAAGAATTGCTGATGTTAAAGCTGCAACACTTGTGCCTCTGGTTCCATAGGGAAATTGTGCAGGACTCTGAGAGTGAAGTTCATGTCTGATGGCATCTCTGGCAGTTTCAAAGGTGGCCTGACCATTCATATATTTTTGGAAACAGACAGACAGTGACTTGAGATGGTGCTGGTTAATTTCCTTGAATCTTCTTGTCCAAACCTTTGTGTCATTGGACCAGATTTCATACAACACTGTGAAGAGTGAATCATATGCACAGCTATAATTATTACCATCCCATATAAGGCCAGAAGGTGAGGAGGAATCATTAGAGGCCATTACAATTTGAGCTGCCTTTGATTTTTTAGTACTTGCACTCAAATTCTCAGCTCCTTCAATTTTTCGCTTTTTTCCGGACTTGACAGGCACACTCCCTTTAGCTGCAACAAACCCTGGCTGAATGTTTGTGGTTTTGACCTCAACTGCAGTCTCAGTTTCCACTTCTTTCTTCTTTTTCTTGTCAATGATTTGCCAAGGTGCATCTGTTACCACAGGAAGAAAGGGCATTGGATCTTTGACAGACCATTTCAAGGCAGGATGAGTCAGTGGAGGTACATAGTCTGCACCCTTCCATTTCTGATATGCTCTGATTAATGGGTTTCTAAATTTGCCTTGGATATGATCAGGAAGTTTACCTTCATATCTGAGCTTGGTGATCTCATCCAATATCTCAAGTTCACGAAATTCCTGTCTCAAATATCCTGAAGCTCCACATGTGATGAGTCTAGGGGAAAATGACTGCACAATGACAGTTCCACTTGCAGTTGCACTTCTTGACAAGGAGGTATAGTATGATTGGTGACTTCTGCAATTGCTCAAGTCAACTGGATTTTTTGGTCTGGTCTTCCCTTGTGATGTATAGTCAGTCATAGAGAAATTAAGCAATACCCATACTTGACTTCTGTGGATGTATTCTTTCAAGTCACTTGAAAAGGTACACTCTATGTTTTTTGAACCTCTAGTGATAGGAACCACATTTTCAGGAAGTCCATCTATTTTTACTATTTTTGCAGGTTTATCTAGTTTGATAAAAAGTGTGTCTAAGACAAGTTGTCCATGTATGCCTCTGCTTGCTTGCCATCCCACAACATGACCTTCCTGCCCTTTAGTAATGCAAAGCTCTGTGGCATCATTATTTCCAATTATAACAGGCATACCAATGCAAAGGGAGAGTTTTCCTGAAAAATGATTTGTATGGTGCGGGCCACCTAGTCACCGCCACTTTTGTACAACCTAAATAGGTAGGTCAAATTTCACCCCAATTCTTATCCCTTTAGACAAAATGTTACGAGTCCCTAATTTATTAGGTACTCGTTCTCTCTACACAGTGTTTTTGGCACACACGCTACGTTTTACTACCGTGGGATATCAGCTTTACTTACCGTGGGATACAGATTTGTAGTGTAGGTAAGTAAAGTATGACAAAAAAGGAAATTTTGGTTACTTCAAAATGAAGTTGCCATATAGCAAGCTCTGCATGGCATATCCATTCAAAACAAAAATGCAGCAGAGCTACTGTGTATGTAAGGGGTATGTGTTACATTATTCATGATTTTAGGAGCGCTGTAGAATGTGCTATAAAGTCGGCAATATTATTGGCAAGATTCATTTGGCTGTGTTCAAAATGATTGATTCAATAGCAACACCCAGCAGATATATTAGCTCAAATTAAAAATATCCCGGTATTGCTGTATATATATAGAGTATAAATTAATATATCTGCGATTTTACACTGCCTGTGGAAGGTGCTATGAGGTCAACAAGAGTACGCGGAATTAAAATGCCCGTAACTCCGTCACGCGATCAACATGATCGCATCGGTTTCCTTCTCCCTCAACTCAACCACAACCTTGCGCGAACACACAGGGCAGTCGCCCAGCCCAACCATGGGTTTTAGGGGGTGGGAATGGGTGGTAATAAAGAGGGAGGAGAGGAGTGAGGAGTGAGGAAAAAGAGAAGGGAGGGAGGGCAGCCAGGTGAGCAAAGCCAACACCCCCCCCAGCATATCGGCCCATTAACCACCCCCATCCCCCTCAGCTACACCTCCCTGACCCCACCCAGGTCCGCTCTACCTTATACAGAGGCCCCCTGCATGTCATTGGCCAAAACTGAGCCTCCACCACTTGGTTTTCAATTTTTAGCCCAAAACCCCCTCCCCCTCGTGTGCCACTGGATCGCACAGCCCCAGGACCCAAACCCCACCTTACTCCGCTTTAGTCAACCCCCCACTGTCCAAATCCAAGCTCCCCTGCATGTTGTTCCCGAAAATTGAGCCTCCACTGCTCGGTTTTTGATTTTTAGCCCAAAACCCCCTCCCCCTCGTGTGCCGCTGGATCGCACGGACCCAGGACCCAAACCTCGGCTTACCCCTCCCCAATCAACACCCCACTATCCAAATCCAAGCTCCCCTACATGTCATTTGCAAAAATCGAAGCCCCGCTGCTCGGTTTTTGGGTTTTTAGCCCCAAACCCCCTCCTCCTCATGCACCACTGGATCACGCAGACCCAGGACCCAAACCCCGACTTCACCCCACCCCCAGTCAGTCCCCTCTATCCAAAAATGAACTCTCCCCCACTATGTGTTCACTGAAACTGAGCCCCAGCGGCTCGGATTTCGGATTCTGCCACCACCACCTCTTCCCCTGCACGCCGCTCCATTGCACACCCCACCACCTCAAATCCACTTTACCCCACCCCCAGTTGGTCCACTTCATCCAAAAACGAGCCCCCCACTATGCATTCACCGAAACTGAGCCCCAGTGGCTCAGTTTCTTTTCTCTTTGTTTTTTTCTTCTTTTTGGTTCTTTGGCAAGATTTTCTTTGTTTTACATATATTACTTATTGTAGCACTAGTAGAGCAATACTGTGGGCACCTGTTGTATGACTTTATTTCAATGATAATAAGTTTCTTGTGTTTTTCTTTGACTTAAGATGTTTTGAGTGCAGGCAATGCATCACGTGACCTAAATTCAACATCTCCAGAAGTTGTTCACCTTTTGAAACTCCAAAGCGTGCCGCTGCTCTCTTTCCTCCTTGTTTTCTCCCATCATCATCCACTTACACAGCGGGAATCACATTATATAAAAACTCTTTATAGCTGTTTCTATACGTGATCAGGATATACGAGATGTAGAAAAAGAATCTTTACATTAGATAAAAACTATACTAAAATGGGAATTTCTACATCAAATATTGAGATACATATAAAGTAAATAGATATTTCAAGTAGAAACAGTCCACCTTTATGTCAAGTATGGCTTATTGTATAAACAACATTACGAGTCCCTAATTTATTAGGGATTTGTTTCCTGAACCACACATGCTGTTTCACACTTTAATTTGTCAAACCGTGGGAGAGTCACTTTACTTACTGTGGGAAAGCTGTCTTGTAGTCAGTATAAGAAAAAAATGAAGTCTATGATATAAAAGGAAATTTTAACAACTCTGAAACAAAGTGATGGTGTAGCGAGGTGCAGTGATTGTAATTGTTCTAAATAAGAATGCTGTTGAATTGTCAGTCGTCCATAGAGTATACATAAATATTGTGGTGAATTTAAGTGAGCTGTAGAATGTAATATGAGCAAATTGATACTGCATGGAGAGTGAGTATCTTTGAGTCTACTCTTCTGTCCATTATCATTGACCATGATACTGGACAGACATAAGGAGTATATACCTGGCATAAAACAGCTTTGGAAGAAGGTATACATAATTGGAAGGGAGGGCACAAACAAACATGTTTGAAGCTTTAATGGAATTTGTTTGACAGCCTGGTTATATGTGTATTGTATAGCAGGCAGGTATAGGTAGCAGGGATATATAGTGACCAGCAATGCAAAAAGATAATTTTCCAGCACTAGGGCTGTTCACCGTACCCCATACAGACCGTACATACGGTAGCTGTAATACGGTTCCCGTCACCGTATCGGCACAGCTCTGCTGTTGGGAATGCCGTAACCAGGTGACAGGTTGTCGTCAACCGTCACCCACCGTACTGTTACGGCCGTATACGGCCGTCATACGGTCCATACGGTGCACAAATATTAATAAATTGCCCTTAAAATAATGTTCCCATACCTAGGCGTATGAAAGTCAAACGTTTGATAATGAGGAAGATTCTGATTGGGCAAAGGAACTCAATTCCCAAGCCTAAAGATGATGTCAAATTTCCATTCTTGGCTGTGTCCTCGATCGCGCCAAAACATCAAACACCTCATGTCCTTGCCCGTCCCCCACAGTACCAGCCCCATTGTGCACCAAACCAGACACATCCCACACCATCTTCCAGGGCTCCAGCAGAATACCACGTCAAACCATTCCCACTTATCACACCAAATCCGAGCTTTTCTGGATGCTCACAAGGCATGGTAATCACTCACCCGAAACACTGTCGTTATTTTAGACCGCCATGAATTTATATGCTGATTGTTTCACCTATAGGATGTACAGTTTTCAGCTACAGGTCAGCCGAACGTGCCGGTACATACTAACGCGTTACTTATAGCACAGCAGAACAATTCGAATGGCACTTCCCTCATCTTAGCGCAAATTCTCTTGGCTGTAACTTATCACAATGGAGAGTGCGAACGAGATCCATCCCTGTGAGTATATATTCTAATACCATGCTTATACAACAACTGATAGGTTGCACTGGAATATGTGCATGAAGCACAACCACCCGAAAGCTTCCAGGAAGTCTTAGGCCGAGGTCGCCGCAATAAGCAAACCGCTCGCCTGGCTGCGGGAATAGCCCAGGACCTTTTGGGCTCTGACAGAAGCGCTGATGAATCTGTCACCATTGCGAAACCTTCTGCACCAAACGCGCGTCGCGCTCCGAGTGGCAAAGGCAACAAAACACGCGCACCCGTTGCCAGTGCCAATCCTTTCGAATCGCTGACCATCGAAGAAGCATCCAATGCTGAAGACGGTGAATATCAAGCTAAAACTTCTTCTTCTTCGGCATCAGGAACGGATACAGAGGTTGAGGCAATCACGAATGAAGAAGTATTGACATTTATTCTCCATCTGCAAACATGCTAACAGTGGCTCATAGCTCGCTGATAGCCTTCCATTGAAGACTGTTGCTGCCTGTGGTCCTGCAGCCCATCAGTTCAGAAAGTCGAAGGGTAAGAAGAGGAAGGCACCTCCAAAAGATGACACCCCTGCGAGCACTTCATCGGCTTCCAAGAGGACCCGTGTTGAGGATGCCAATGATGAAGATCAGGTCCAAATGTCATCAACTACCTCTGTTGTGCCTCTGGTTGTTCAAGACGCCAAAGCTCAGGTATCTCACAATTCTTTTCACCGCAACCATATACTCATTTTTACTCCAGGAATCGGCCAAAAGGAATCCTATATATTTATTCTATGAATCTGTTTCGAAGAATGCAGCTGGACTTCCGGGGAATCCAGGAGACAAACATTACAAGTGCTTCCATGGCAACTGTAAAATTCTTACCATTATGCGTGCTATGAGGAGTAGCTTTAATGGTAATTCTGATCCATGTCTTCCATCCACTTGTCAGGGTACTAAGCTTCAGCCAGGTCTTACAGGTCACCTAAAAACACATTTTCCCACAATGTATCGCCTATTTTTGCTTCTGAAAGATCACAATGAACCTCCCACGGATGAAGAGAAGGCCATTGCATCTAGGACAAAGATTCTTGACCCTGCTAAAGCCACTGAATATCTTGCTCGGCTTGAGAAGGCACCAACAAATATTGTTGACATTTTCACTCAGCAACATCAGCATGCTGCAGTACGTCACGTTCCGTAATTATGGCAGTAACTTAAATGACATTTTGAGCGGTAGGACAAGAAGTGGGACCAAGAGGAATTCGAACAACTCCTCACGAATTGGGTGGTCACTTGTGATCAGCCGTTTGATGAAGTTGAGAAGCCTGAATTCCGGCAACTCCTTGAGTACATGCACCTCCATCTATCGCTTCATATTCCTCATCGGGGTGCCATCCGCAGGCACATCATGAAGATGGGTGAAGATACTGTGGAGGGCGTCAAGAAGATGATCAAAGTCAATGTCTTGCAATTAACTCATTCCTGTCACTTACATTTGTCAGGAACTGGACTGCAAAGTCAGCTTATCGCTCGATGCCTGGACTTCGAGCAATCAACACCCTTTTTTGGCGATTGTTATGCATTATATTACAAATGATTGGAAACTCGGTAAGGTTTGTTATAAATTATAAAAATTTGGACTGACTGCGGGTGGATTTCTACTTGCTAGAGGAGCTTCTTATCGACTTTCGCGAACTGATTGGTGAACACTCTGGAGTAAATATGGCACATGCGGTCTATGATACCATGAAGATGTACGGTCTGAGAGGACGGGTAAGCAATTCAACCTTATGCAGCTTTTAAAATTTTCCCGATCAATATTTTCAGGTAGTTGGTCTCAACTGCGACAATGCATCAAACAATGACACTATGGCGGATGAATTAGAGGTTCTCCATCAAGCAGACGGCTTTGAATTTGATGCAACCGAAGCATGTATTTGGTGCATGCCACATACAGTGCACCTGTCCGCATTAGAGGTATGCCATTTGTACAAACTGCTTTCGGCTACTAATTGGCTTTTTAATAGCTGCTCAGATGCATAGGGGCAGTCAAGAAGAATGGCTCTGGCAGTGCATATCAAGATTCTGTAATGGCGCCTCTGAGTCGTGACTATGATGATGACGCCATTGGACAAGATGATAAAGACGAAGATGACCCACCGGATGACCCTGAAGCTGTTTTGCAGGAGGTCTTGTCAGCTGTTGAGAAGGTTAGCAATTAATCCTCGTGGCTGGTAAATTATGTTTTACCATCCCTCCATAGCTTCGAAAAATCATTCGTGCTGTGCGCTCAAGTCCGCAGAGGCGGCAAGCATGGTTAAGTGAGGTTACGGTTTCACTTCGCAAGGTCAAGCATGCCCTAAAGCAGACAGCGTTGATGCTTATCCTCGATGTGAAAACTCGGTGGTCTTCAACTCATCAGATGCTTCGTAAGTAATGTTTTCCTTTATCGGATAAAGAAATGCCAGATTGATTATGGCATGATATGTATAGGACAAGCACTCGATTACCGATCTGTTATAGACGACTTTGTGGCGAAGAATAGGGACCTCCGCAAGTTCGAGATGCATGTTCAAGACTGGGAGGCAATAGTATTGGTCACCCACTGGTTGAAGTCATTCCGTTCCACGACAACCCAAATGTCAGCAACTAAGCACACAATGCTGTCATCGACTCACGCAATCTACCGTGGCCTCCAAGAATCACTTTGCCAATCCCTCCGAGAGCTACCAAACAGTGCACCCGATCAGCTCAAGCTTGGCTTGACCCGTGCACATCGAAAGCTAAGTGACTACTATGGTAAGATTGATGATTCTCCATATTACACTTGGGCCTCCTGTGAGTACTATTGGCCATAATATTCTGATCGCAATATGCTCACTGTTTTGACTTGTAGTGCTAGACCCACGGATCTCATACCAAGGCCTTCTTACCGACTGTGGGGACGATGTTTCTCTGCGAAACTATCTTGAGCTCTCACGTGAGTGGCTCCAAACTCTTTATCGCACCAAATATGCACACGATCCACTGCCTAACTCAGCCTCAACACCACCAGTGCCTGATAATGCATCTCGCAGATCTCCCCAAAAAGTCGACTTTACGGCGCGGTACAAGAGACGCATTCAAGCTTATGTTGACGAGCTCGAAGAATATTTCAAATTACCACAAGAGAATTTTGACGTATGTGATCCAGTCCAGTGGTGGGCAGGCCATCGTGCCCAGTTTCCAAATTTATCATGCCTTGCTTGTGTCATCCTTTCAATACCAGGTGAGATTAAAATTTTCTTGGCAGAAGCGAGCACACATTGCTCATCTTTGGTTTTTGTTGCTGCCAGGCTCTGCTGTGGCTGTCGAGCGAATCTTTTCAGGGGGAAGGGACACGATATCACTCCGTCGTGCGAGTCTAAAACCGGACACCATTCGCACATTGATGCTTGTCAAGCAGCGTCTCCGTCTGGCACGCACTGCCATTCAAGACCTTCTGGGAGACTGAGTGTATGGGACTATATTATATTATCTGTATTTTACATGTCCGTATTTACCGTATTGGTCCGTAAGACAGCCGTCAACTCACCCGTACCGTACCGTTGAGCTTGAGAGATTAAATATTACGGTACGGGTATGGGACGGGTAACCCCCATAAGGTAGCCGTACACTGTACGGTCGTAACCGTATACGGTTACGGCGGACAGCCCTATCCAGCACAGAGTCCAATATATTCAAAGATAGTTTTTGATAATGTAGCCATAATGGAATTATATGGCTGCTAGGTGTGAGTAGCAGCCTTGTAAAGCCATCAGACACACTCAAAGGGTGTGTTCCAGCAAATGGTTGATAGAGTCTCCATCAGATTTTGTGGTTTGTGGTGGTTGATATACTTCAGTGACTCAGTTGTTGAAATAGTAACTGTATACACACTTTAAATATATCTAAAATCGTGACAATATCGTTTGCATGGTATACTATGTTCTGTATTTTTCTTGAAATTTATAGTAATTGATTGAGCTCAAAAACATCGAAATATTAGTCCAAATAATGGATTTTGCACTGCTGCACAGCCACCTATGCTGAACGTATTCAACGAGGCCCTGGGAAGCTCCCCATAAGGTCTCTCTGGAAATTCCACCTTTTAGAGCTTGAAAATGGCAATTTCCTTCTCTGAAATAGCACCTTTTAGGGCACCTGGCTGGTCCAAAACCCCATATCCTTCTCCAAGATAGCACCTTTTAAGGCTGATGTCCCAAAATTTTCTACCATAAGGCACGGGGTCAGATTAGGGCAGGCAGTTCCAAATATGAGCAATCCGTCGGTCATTTTGTTCTCTCTCACAACTGGGCACTTACTCACACATAAAAGAACTATGGCAGCACCTATCATTGATTGCCAGATACGAATCCACTGCAGCAATATCATGTTTGAAGAGGCACATAGCCTTGATGTGCTCCTCACTAATGAGCTCTTGGTCCTTCTCAATAGCGCGAATGGTCATTGACCGATGCTGCAGAGTGGATGGACCACCATTGTCCACATTGTTAAATGATGATGCCATTTCACAAAGGGCACTTGCAACATCTGAAATGGTGGCTGGACCCAAAATGCAGCTCTTCTTGGCCGAGGTGTGTTTGTCAGGTGAGGCAGCTTGTTTACAGCTCTTGGACTCCTTTCAGGATGGCAGAGGGGGACTAGGACTCTGTATAACATATTATATGATGTTATCTGGAGAAAACTACAGGTGTGAACATACCCAATCACTGAAAGATTGTTTAGCACTTCCCAGATCATCACTGCTGGTCTCAAAGGAATTATAACATGTAATACTGTGAATGTTGCATTCATCCTTGTCATCCGATTTGGCATCTCCAGGTGTCATTTGGGTGATATGGAACACATTCTCACTGGTTGTGTGCCTACCTTCAACAAGTGCCAGCATTTCATCATACAGGGGGATGCTTTGGTGCACCATTTAATAGCACTAGCATGTGCCTACAAAGCTGGCATAAGATTAGCACAACACCCTGTAGAATAAACTCACCACAAGATACTAGTCCCACACATTATCTGGAGTGGTCACCATGTGTTTTGCATCATCCCAGCCAAATCCTGAAAGGCCACACAGAGTTTGCACTATGAGGAAGTGCTCCTTGAGCTGACAGCAAATTTGATCAGTGCCATCCATGGCATATATCCAATTGACATACTCACTGTTCTGAAATGGTCCTAGCACCCTTTGGCTGTCTTCAGGGCCCCTCTGCTCCATTTCTCACTATCAACTGGTTTAAAGCCAGTGTCCAATTGGTGGCCTGCTGCCTGCTGCCACCATAAGCATTCTACAAGAACCTCATTGTCCACTGACTTCCATGAAGTCTTCTTGCAAGAGGCTGCTGGAGCTGGGGTACATTGTACCCAATCTGCATGTTGTGACACATTTTGGGACCCCAAACTTGCAACCCCAATGTTTTCATTGTTGTCAGATGGAGACATAATAGTAAGGTAATGCAGGGAACTGGATAGAGATGGCTGAAGAAAGGAAGAGGACATGAAGTGCATCATGGTAGCAGTTAGTGTGACACAGTCTGAACTTTTGCTGAGCAGCATTGTTGATTGCAAACCACAACTTTGATTTCAGCAACTGAATTTCTGAAACTTTTCAAAAACAGTGGTTTGCTGATTGAAGTCACAGCAGCTGAGCAGGCCCTTGTGATCCAAGAGGTTTAATTTCAGCTGATCTCAGAATTTTTTCAAGGTTTTTCATCAGGCCCGATTTCATGGATTTCATGGAGGGTTGTTAGATTTAACCCTTGGCATAGTATCATGCCAGGCTCATTGTTCAGGTGCTTTATGAAAAAATTACTTTAAATTTATTCCATTGTGCATATACATGATTGTAATGTTAGATTATAAATAAAAAAGAGGTGAAAGATGGGGGAGAGCAGAGGGAGGGCAGGGGTAGAGCAAGGGGGGGAGGGGGGGAGCAAAGGAGGGGAGAGCAGAGCAGAATAGAGGGGGAGTAGAGCGGAACAGAGGGGAGGAGAGTGTAGAAGAGGGCAGAGGAGAAGAGGCACAAGAGGGGATGAGGCTGGGGAGGCCTGTAGTGTTGTCTTGACTGGCTTGGGGCATTTTTGTATTTTGGAAATAACTTGACATCATGTGCTCAGATTGCTTAGTGTTGAGAGAGGACCCATCGACTTTTAAGGTTTCAGATCCATATAAATGTTTTGAGAATTCTATAAAATTTATTGGAAATGACATTGCCATCAGCTCATTTTTGCCTGGTTGACTTGAAAGAATGAGCTGATGGCAATATCAATTCCAATAAACTTTATAGAATTCTGAAAATATTTATATAGATCCAAAACTTCAAAAGTCAGTGGGTCCTCT
>Ga0137418_10006185_pt1 | contig 11010 bp, 9 predicted proteins | sample CZODoug3_1_2_16f_FD_122242 | JGI IMG/M metagenome (GOLD analysis project Ga0137418, IMG submission 122242) | Vadose zone soil fungal communities from Angelo Coast Range Reserve, California, USA - CZODoug3_1_2_16fungal (Hybrid Assembly) | ecosystem: Environmental > Terrestrial > Soil > Vadose... | reverse complement strand
GGTTTCTGCGGCGCATACTTTTCGCGGATCGCCATCAGCCCAGGCATTTCCTTTTCCGCGATAGAAATTTCTTTGCGACCAAAGTCGGCCAATGAAATATCGGCGACTTTGTAATCGGTTTCGGTTCGTTCGATTGTCGATGTTTTCATAAAATAATTTCTTCGAGTTCATCCGCAGATTTCGCAGATTTACGCAGATTTTCAGAGGCCGTTCGGACAAGGCGCTTGAACTGCAAACTGGGTGCACCAAAATTCAGCAGCAGGCCGCGCTGCAGGAGGGTCGCCTTCAGCTCATTTATCAACTGTGCGTCATCTGCACGCGTGAGTTCGGTGATTGCCTTCGTCTCCACCAGAAAGTCGTCGTAGCAAATAAAGTCGGCTCGGCAGCCGCACGTAAGCAGGTTGCCTTTGTAACGAACCGGCAATGGCACCTCAGCACGAAATGGAATTTGTCGATCTTGGAATTCTAGAGCGAGAGCACACTGGTAAACTGCTTCGAGAAACCCAAACCCAAGCTCGCGATGCACTTCCATTGCGGCTCCGATGATTGCATGGCTCTGTTGATCCTTTTGCATTCTAATCTGCGTAAATCTGCGAAATCTGCGGATTACGTTGCTGCCTTCTTCAGCTCTGCCGCTTTGTCCGTCGACTCCCAGGTGATGTCGGGATCGTCGATTTTGCCGAAGTGACCGTAGTTCGTGGTCTTGGAATAAATCGGGTGAAGAAGGTTAAGCTGTTTGATGATGTCGGCCGGTTTGAAGCTGAACGTGGCGAGCACGGCTCGTTCGATTGCTTCTTCATTAACTGCGTGCGTGCCGAACGTGTCGATGTGAACACTAAGCGGCTCCGGATGGCCAATGGCATAAGCGAATTGCACTTCGCATTTTTTCGCCAAACCTGCCGCCACCACATTTTTCGCAACCCAGCGTCCCATGTAAGCAGCGCTGCGATCGACTTTGCTCGGGTCTTTTCCCGAGAACGCGCCTCCGCCGTGCCGACCCATTCCGCCATAGGAATCGACGATGATTTTGCGCCCGGTTAAACCGGCGTCGCCCTGGGGGCCGCCGACTACAAAGTTGCCAGTAGGATTGACGAGGAATTGCGTCTTCTCAGTTAGCATGTCCTCCGGCAGCACTTTCTTGATCACCTCCTCGATCACGAAACTGCGGAGTTCCGAATGCTTCACGTCGCGTGTGTGCTGGGTCGAGACAACGACGCAAGAAATGCCGATAGGTTTGCCGTTTTCGTAGATCACTGAAACCTGCGATTTCGCGTCAGGCCGCAGCCAGCCGACTTTGTAATTCTTGCGAATACGGGTGAGTTCGCGCCCGAGCCGATGTGCAAACATGATGGGTGCGGGCATGAGTTCCGGCGTCTCGTCGCACGCGTATCCGAACATCAATCCTTGATCGCCCGCGCCTTGTTCTGCGGTGTCCTTACCTTCAACTGCGCGGGCGTCCACGCCCTGCGCGATATCAGGCGATTGTTTAGTGATAATATTGGTGATGAAGATTTTGTCGGCGTGAAATACGTCGTCGTCATTCACGTAACCGATGCCGCGGACCGTGTCGCGCACGAGCTGTTCGACAGGCAGGACACTCGCCAGCGGCTTATCTTCAGACAGGCTGGGAATCGTGATCTCGCCACCTACGATGACGATGTTGCTTTTGGCGAACGTTTCGCAAGCCACGCGACTACGCCGGTCCTGCTGGATGCACGCATCGAGCACGGCGTCTGAAATGGCATCGCAAACTTTATCGGGATGACCTTCACTGACAGATTCGGAAGAGAAAATGTAACGGCGGGACATGGCTCAAAAGAATGTGATTCGTTAAAGTGTTATAACGTTAAATGGGATTAGCCGAGGGACGGGAGTTCAACCGTTGTAACGTTTAACGTGTTAACGATGCACCGTCGTCGCCAGCGACATATTGACCAATCATGATGCGTCGATATATCGTAGGCTCCAATCATGGCGTCAACCATTAATTTGTTGCGGTTGCTTGCCGATCCGACACGTCTTCGGCTGCTGCTGCTTCTCGAACAGGAGGAACTTTCGGTCGCTGAATTGCAACAAATTCTGGGCATGGGCCAGTCTCGTATTTCAAGTCATCTCGCTCAGTTGAAGCGGGCCGGCGTGGTGGCGGATCGCCGCGTCGGAAAGAATGTTTATTACGGCGCGGACCACAATGGGAAGAACGCGCAGCGTGAACGTGTGGCGGACATCACTCGACTCTTGGCGCGCGAACTGCGCGAAGGCTCGCGTGATCGCACAAGTCTGAAGCTCGTGCTCCAGAAACGGCAGGATAAGGCGCGGAAATACTTTGATGAACTCGCTGGCAAATTCGGTCGAGGCTATGTGCCGGGGCGATCGTGGCAGGCGCTTGCGCACACGCTGATCACGTTGCTCCCGCCGTTGACCGTCGCCGACCTGGGAGCAGGCGAGGGGACACTCTCGCAATTGCTGGCCAAAAGAGCGCGCAAAGTTATTGCCATCGATAATTCACCGAAAATGGTCGAGTTCGGGTCACAACTGGCGAAGAAACACGGATTCAAGAACCTTGAGTATCGGCTGGGGGATATTGAGGACCCTCCGATCGCGAAAGAAAGCGTCGACCTTGCAATCCTGAGCCAGGCTTTGCACCACGCCATTCATCCCGAGCGCGCCATCGGCGCTGCGCACCGGATTTTGAAACGCGGCGGGCGCCTTGTGATCCTCGATTTATTGAGCCATCGATTCGAAAAGGCGCGTGAACTTTACGCGGACCACTGGCTCGGATTCAGCGAAGTGCGGTTACACCAACTCCTCGAGAAAAGCGGCTTCCGGGATATCGAGGTCAGCGTCGTTTCCAGGGAAAAGCAGAGCCCGCATTTTCAGACTGTCTTTGCGGGTGGCGTTAAGTGAACGTTGGGGCGGCCTCGGCTGTCAATAGAGCAGGCCCTTGGTTTTATGGTCTCGACCGAGAAATCTGCAGTCTTGCCGGGCTTCTTTGGAGAAGTAAGACGGCGCAAGGTTTATCGGGTAGCAGCGGCCTACATCATTGCAGCGGGCGGCGTTATTCAATTGGCCTCGGCGGCGTTTCCCGCATGGGAATTACCGAGCTGGACCTTGCGCGTGCTAATTGTGTGTTTGCTGATGGGATTTCCGGTAGCGCTCATGCTTGCGTGGGCGTTCGATATTACCGCGGATGGCATTCAGGTCACTCCTGACGGAGCGACGCCCAGAACTCACGCTCGTCGCAACATGATCTTGCTCGTGGCGGTCGGGCTACTCCTTTCGGCTGCTGCGGGATTATTTCTGCTGCCTCGGGTCGCCGCGCATAAAATCGACAGGTCGATTGCAGTGTTGCCTTTCCAAAACCTGAGCGATGACAAGGAAAACGCCTACTTCGCGGACGGCGTTCAGGATGATCTGCTCACGAACCTGTCGAAGATCGGCGATCTGAAGGTGATTTCGCGCACATCCGTGATGTCGTATCGCGCTACGCAGCTTAATGCTCGCGAGATTGGAAAAACCCTTGGCGTCGGCACTATTCTGGAAGGGAGTGTTCGCCGGGTCGGGAATCAGGTGCGGGTGAATGTGCAATTAATCAATGTGGCGAACGACCAGCACATCTGGGCCGAAGATTACGACCGGGAGCTGACAGACGTGTTCGCCATTCAAAGTGATCTCGCTCAAAAAATCGCCGGCGAGCTGCGCGCTAAATTGTCGCCCACCGAGAAGGCGCAGATTGAACGCAAGCCGACTGAGAACAGCGAAGCTTACCTGGCTTTTGTGGAGGGGCACGATTTGCTTACGCGGCCGGATAGACTCCGCCCCGACACTGAAAAGGCTGAGCAACTGTTTGAGCGAGCGACCAGGCTCGATCCTAATTTTGCCAAGGCGTTCGCAGCATTGGCGTGGGTCGAAGACTGGATGTATCACACTTTCGATCCCACACCCGCGCGTAAAGCAAAAGCGCACGCAACTGCTGAAGAAGCGCTTCGATTAGAACCGGACCTGCCTGAGGCACACCTGGCGCTGGGCTTTTACCATTATTATTGCGAGCGCGATTACCAGCGCGCTTTGGACGAATTCGCCATCGCCAGGAAAAGTTTGCCAAACTCTGCCGATGTTTATCTGGCTATTGGAGCGATTCAGCGTCGCCAGGGCAAATGGGCCGAATCGACTGCGAACATGGCGAAAGCCGCTTCCCTGAGTCCAAAGGATGCGTTTCTCCTCACCAACCTCGCTGACAATTATCGCGCCGCCGATGATTTCGAAAATGCGGACAGACTTTTCGATCGCGCGATCGAAGCTGCGCCGAACTCAGTTAGCGCGCGCACAGGCAAGGCGATGCTCGCGGTAGATTTAAAAGGCGATCTGTCCGAGATCGACAAACAGTTGGCGCAAATCCAGCCAGGCGCTGCGTCTGATGCGGAGGGTATGGTCGGCCGGGCGTATCTCTTGATGCTGCAACGGAAATTTCACGATGCCGTGGCCGTTCTAAAACAGTTGCCCAGCGACGTCCGCAGCGATGAGAAACCGAAGGAGTATCTTGAGGGGGCCCTGTACACTTTCGTGAATGATAAGGAACATGCGCGTTCGGCGTTTCAACGTGCTCGGTCGATTCTGGAAAAAGCGATACAAGAAGGCTCCGATGATGCGTCGCGTCACATGATGCTCGGGATGGCACTTGCCGGTCTGGGTGAAAAGAATGCCGCCATCGCCGAGGGCAAACGCGCCATGATGCTCCTTCCCGAATCTCGGGACGCCCTGGATGGGCCAAAAATGACGCTGGCGCTGGCGGAAATTTACGCCTGGACGGGCGAAAACGACGCAGCTCTTGAACTTCTTGAACGTTCATTGATTACTCCAGCCGGAGTCACGATCTCTTCACTGAAACTGAATCCGATCTGGGATCCGCTGCGATCTGATGGCCGTTTTCAGGCCTTAATCGAAATCTCCCAAAAGCCTGACGTCGAGTTGTCGATGAATTGCAGGTGACAAGCGGTTCACCCTTTGTACGGCGCAATCGACTGGGTAGAATGAATGTCGCGCGTCAATTTGTGTCTATACTCACGGCTGCAGTATAGTTCCGAATCAAAACTCTTCTTATGACCGGCTTCTTCGAAGAAGTAAAACGGCGCAAAGTTTATCGGGTGGCGGCGGCCTACATCATTGCTGCCGGCGGCATCATCCAACTGGCTTCGGCCACCTTTCCAGCATGGGAATTGCCAAATTGGTCGCTGCGCCTGGTGATTCTGTTGCTGCTCGTCGGATTTCCAATCGCGCTGATTCTTGCGTGGGCGTTCGACATCACGTCGCAAGGTATTCGGGCCACACCTGACACTCCCGCGCCCAGGACCCGTCGTCGCCGGAACATAATCATGCTGATCGCCACCGGCGTGATTATTTCCGCGGCCACAGGCTTCTTCCTCTTGCCACGAGTCGCTGCGCACAAGGTCGATAAGTCAATTGCCATCCTGCCATTTGAAAATCTGAGCGATGAGAAAGAAAACGCGTATTTCGCGGACGGCATCCAAGACGACGTGCTCACGAACCTTTCGAAGATAAGCGATCTCAGAGTGATTTCGCGCACGTCGGTCATGCAATATAGAGGCCGCGCGCCGAATCTTCGTGAAATCGGCAAGGCGCTCGGTGTTTCCAATATTCTGGAGGGCAGCGTGCGCCGGTCGGGAAACAAGGTGCGTGTCAACGTGCAATTGATTGATGCGAACACCGATGAGCACGTCTGGGCAACCGATTACGACCGTGAATTTGATGTGACCGACGTTTTTGCGATCCAGAGCGATCTGGCACGTGAAATTGCCAACGCGCTTCAAGCAAAGCTTTCGCCCGCCGAGAAATCGCAGATGACGCGGAAGCCGACCGAAAACGGCGAGGCTTACCTTGCCTTCGTGCAAGCGCATGATCTGTCGTGCGCCATGGAGGATTTGACCAAGTTGAAACAGGGCGAGCAGCTTTATCAGCGCGCAATCGAGCTGGATCCAAACTTCGCTCTTGCGCTCGCACGCTATTCGCAACTGGAAAGCTGGATGGTGCGTACGCACGACGCCTCATCGGATCACCGCGAAAAAGCCCGCACTCTCGCAGAGCGCGCTTTGCAACTGCAGCCTGATCTGCCCGAGGCGCATCTGGCGCTGGGGTTCTCATATTATTACGGTGACAACAACTACGAAACTGCGCTGAAGGAGTTCGAAATTGCACAGCGAGCATTGCCTAACGAGTCGGAAGTTTATCTGGCCATCGGAGCCATCCAGCGCAGGCAGGGAAAGTGGGCTGACTCCACCGCAAATCTAGAGAAGGCAGCCAGCTTGAATCCAAAGGATACATGGCCGCTTCAAAATCTCGCCATGAATTATCAGATGCTGCGAAACTTCGATGCCGCTAACAGAACGGTCGATCGCGCTCTTCAAATCAATCCTCAAGCGATCGGACTCTGGGAGATCAAGGCCAAACTTGCCTTGGGTGAGAAAGGTGATTTCGGCGTGTGTGAGCAAGTGCTGGAGAAAGTGAAATCATTTCCCATGAGCGACGAGGAGCGGCTGACGATCGTCGGCGGCGAAGCCAATTTTCTCCTGTTGCAACGCAAGTACCAGCAGCTTTTGCAACTGGGCCAACAATTCACGGACGATTTATTTTCGGCTGTTCCTGGTTCGCTAGCCCTGAAGTATTTCTCCATCGCTGTTGCTCAAAAAGCTTTGGGAGATGACGCAGCGGCGCGCACCGCCTTCCTCAAAGCAAAGGACATTCTTGAAGAGCAACTGAAGCAAAGATCGGACGATGCGTATTTACACGTTCAACTTGCGAAAGTGCTGGCATGGCTTGGCGAAAAGGACGCTGCCATTGCAGAAGCGCAAGGAGCAATGGATTTGCGGCCGGAAAGCAAAGATGCATTCGAAGGTCCGCCGATTACCGAACAGGCCGCACAGGTCTACGCCATCCTCGGCGACAACGCTCGCGCAATCGAGTTGTTGGACGGATTATTGAGTCGTCCCAGCGAAGTGACCTTGCATGCGCTGAAGCTTAATCCGGCGTGGGATCCGCTTCGGAACGATCCGGCGTTTCAGGCTCTCTTCGCCAAATACGCGGGTAAAGCGTAAGACCGCATACAGTCGTGCGATTTCGCGACGCTTCTCCTGCGCGATTTTTTTATCGATCGCTTTTGCTCCTGCTGGTTGCGCTTGCCGCTTCGGCGCAGGCAGAGTGGAAAATCGTTTCAGCCGAAACGGAACCTGGCCGCGGAGGAATTGAGCATCGGCATGTGGTTGTGGAAGACGCCGCCGCCGGTCAGCGCGTTGCTGTCGACCTTGCAGTTTTCTCCGCTAAATCGACTGCGTTGCGTGTCATCGATAATCCTGACGGCCAAAGCTTGGGCGCGATGATGAAGCGAGAAAAATTCGTGTGTGGCGTGAACGGCGGTTATTTCGACACGGAATTCAAGCCGATCGGCTTGCGAGTTGCCGATGGTACAACTTTTTCGCCGTTACGCCGGGCGCGTCTGATTACTGGAATCTTGCTGCAGTCGGACCGCGGCATTGACGTCGTGCGTGTCAGTGAATTTTCTCGCACGAAAAAAATCGTCGCGGCAATTCAATCCGGACCATTTCTCGTCGAAGGAAACAAGCCCATTCGCGGGTTGAATGATTCACAGGTGGCGCGCCGAACCTTTGCCGGAATAGCGACGAACGATCGTGCCTTTCTAGGCGTTTGCTCGGACGTTTCGCTCGCCGAGTTGGCAAACATCGTCGCCACGAGCCCCATCGTTGCGGATTCGAAAATCCGACGCGCAATGAATCTCGACGGTGGTTCCTCCAGCGCGTTCTGGTTCGCACGCGAGGACGGCAGCGCATTCTCAATCTCAGGGCGAAAGCCGGTGCGCGATTTTGTGGCCGTCGTGCCGAAATGAAATTGTAGAGCGGGCGCTCCGCCGGCCGGTTTTGATTCGGCAACCGGAGCGGTTGCCCTACAATTCCGGCGCATGAGAACATTTGGCGGATTCAGATCTGGCAACGAATTTTTCTACGGCGAATTGCGCGGCGATGAAGTGCATCGGCTGTCACAGCCGTACTGGATTCAAGTTCAACCCACGGCCGAAACACTGCCACTCGCAAGTCTGCGAGTCGATGTTCCGGTCGCGCCATCGAAATTGATCGCGGTCGGATTGAACTACGCGGATCACATCGCGGAGATGAAACGCACTGAAATCGGCGCGCCGTTAATTTGGTTCAAGGCACCGAGCTCTCTGCTGGCACATCACGGCGTGATCGAAATAGCGTTTCCCCAGCATAAAACCGATTTTGAAACTGAACTGGCTGTCGTGATCGGCTCGCGCACGAAAAATGTCAGCGCAGACGATGCACTGGATCATGTTTTCGGTTACACAATCGGCCTCGATATCACCGATCGCGATTTGCAAAAACAGGAGAAGCAATTTGGTCGCTGCAAATCGTTCGACTCGTACACGCCGATAGGACCCTTCGTTTATGCCGATACCGATGTGCGCGACGCTTCGATAAAGTTGTGGCAGAACGGCGAGCTGCGCCAGAGCGCGCGCACGAGCCGAATGATCCATCGAGTTGCGGAGATTATTTCATTCGTCAGTCAATCGCTCACACTTTTGCCGGGCGATGTGATTCTAACGGGAACACCCGCTGGCGTGGGCCCGATTCAAGCGGGAGACGAATTGGAAGCAGAGATCGATGATTGGCCGCGTTTGCGCAACATGGTCGCGACTGCGCAAAAGATTTCGAACTGATTCACGCTGAAAAAGTCTGCACCCAAACAATTTGAAACACTTGCCTACGTCCTTGCAGTGTAGATATTTCGATTTAAAAATGGTGCCCTAGGAAAAAGGGAGCATCGCGGAAAAAAATGAAAAGTTTTACTGGACTCTCGAAGCAGTCCTCTGCGATAACGGAAAACCTCGGAAAACCCGTACCGAATCAAACCGGTCATCAAACTCGTGCTTCAACTATGAAAACACTACTCACTATCTGTCTCTCTACAGTCGCGTTCGCGTTGGTTTCGCTAGCGCAAGTTCCGCCTCCGGCACAAGCGCCGCCCGCAACTGGTGGTACGAGTCCGGGTGCTCAGGCGCCGACGAATCCGGCGGCCGCGGCGCAGCAGCCGCCTGCCACAAACCTGGCGCCGGGGCAGCAACCGCCGCCTCCGGGAGAACCCGGAGCGGTAGGACAACCTCCAGCTGGACAAGCTCCAGCGGTAGGCCAACCCGGAGCGCCGGGTGCCGTGACAAGTCCAGCAGCAGCTGGCGCAACAAGTCCTGCTGCAGCTGCGAGTGCTCCCCCAGTTGTTGCGGCCACTCCGGAACAGCCTGCTGGTTTTTTAGCCGGTAACTGGTTGATCGACAAGTTTCACAAAGGCGGTCCGGTAATGTGGCCGATTCTGATTGTCTCGATCGTAGCGCTCACCGTTGTGCTCGAGCGCTGCATTTGGTGGGGTGGCCGCTGGTTCCGGCGGGATCCGAAACGGATCGAGAAAGTTTTCACCGCAATTGAAAATGGTGACACTGCCGAGGCTTCGAGGCTTTCGCGCAGTTCCCGCGACCCTGTTCTACGAATGCTTTGGAATGGTCTGAACCATCAGCACAGCTCGCTCGAGGCGGCGTTGCAGGTTGCCGCAGGCATCGAGATCAAGCGGGCCGGACGCTTCCTGGTGGTAATGGATACGCTCGTGACGCTCGCGCCTTTGCTCGGTCTGTTGGGCACAATCACCGGGCTGATCAAGTCCTTCAGTTTTCTGGGCAACGAGGAACTCGCTGTGCAAGCCGTCACCGGCGGTATTGCCGAAGCGCTGATTGCCACGGCGTGCGGTCTGGGTATTGCAATTTTTGCGTTAATCCCGTTTAACTTTTTCACCTCTCGAGTGTCTAACTTGGAGTTCGAATTGCAAACGGCAGCCACCAATTTGGAAGTTATGCTCCAAGCCCACACCGCAGAGCGACACGTGGAGATCGCGAGTGGCACGCCCTCATCGGCAACGCGGTCCTCCATCTAGCAATTTAGTATGCGCGTAGCGTCACCCATTCCACATAAGAAAGCGCGGATCGAGATCATCCCGTTGATCGACATCATGTTCTTTCTGCTCGCCAGTTTTATGATGGTGAGCCTGAGTCAGGTGCACATGAAGGGGATCAACGTGAATCTGCCCTCGGGTGTTTCGGGTGAGGTACAGACAAAGCGGGAGTACGTCAGCGTCTCGGTCGACAAGAATGGCCATTATTTCTTTGATAAGGACGAAGTCGCCGACGAGGAATTGCTGAACCGTCTGAAAATGGCGCATCAATCGGCTCCTGACGCGAAGGTCTTCGTTCGAGGGGACAAGGATTCAGTCCACCTGAATGTTGCTCACCTGCTGGACCTTGTTCGCGCGGCTGGGTATTACAAGATTTCCTTCGAAATTAAGAGCGAATCGCTCAAGGCCGTTCCCGGGGCGCACTGATTTTGATATGGCAGAACCGCTAGCACAAACGCCAAAGGAGGCGAGAGTGCTCATTTACAGGCCACCCCCGCCATGGTATTTCTGGACGGCACTTGGAGCTGCGTTAGGAATCCACTTGACTGCTGTTGCGGTTTCTCAGCGCCACGAAGCTCCTCCAGTGGACTTACCGCCCCAGCCACCGCAAGTGGTGGAAGCGGTGCTGGCGCCGCCTGAGGCTACTCCGCCGCCTGAAGATATCCCCATTCCAGAGCCTCCTCCGCCGCCGGAGATTCAACCGGAATTTGTTGAAGAAAGAACACCCCCACCGAAACAGCCACAAAACGCGCAAAAATTCGTGCCAATCAAGAGTCCGGGACCGATGTCGATGTCCCGAGCAAAAGCGCTGGCTACCTACGCGCCGCGTCCCCAGTACCCGTACGAGGCGCGTTCGCGGCACGTCACCGGCAGTGGAGTGATCGTCTGCACAGTGGACTCAGGTAGCGGCAACGTCGGTAGCTGTAGTGTTTCGCAAAGCACTGGGAGTCCTATCCTGGATGGTGCCGCCAC
>Ga0137418_10006184_pt1 | contig 11010 bp, 9 predicted proteins | sample CZODoug3_1_2_16f_FD_122242 | JGI IMG/M metagenome (GOLD analysis project Ga0137418, IMG submission 122242) | Vadose zone soil fungal communities from Angelo Coast Range Reserve, California, USA - CZODoug3_1_2_16fungal (Hybrid Assembly) | ecosystem: Environmental > Terrestrial > Soil > Vadose... | reverse complement strand
TCGAGCACCGCGTGCTGCTGGTGCTGAACGACTCGCCGGCATTCGCCGCGGCATTCTGGGGCGCGGCCAAGCTCGGCGCCGTCGCCGTGCCCGTCAACACGCTGATGACGCCCGCCGAGTACGAGTTCCTCCTTGCCGACAGCCGCGCGTGCGTCGCGATCGTCGAGGAGTCGGTGGCCGGACGACTGCTGGCGGTGCGGCATCGCTGCCCGGCGCTGCGCGCGGTCGTCGTCGTCGGCAGCCAGGGGCTGCCCGGCACCCACGACTTCGACGAGCTGCTCGCCGCCGCCAAGCCCACCTGCGAGCCGGCACGCACGCTCCCGGAGGACATCTGCTACTGGGGCTACACCTCGGGCTCCACCGGCCAGCCGAAGGCCGCCGTTCACTCGCACGCGCATTTCCTGGCGGCCGCCGACCTCGTCGGCGTCGGCGTGTTCGGCCTCGAGGCCGACGACCTCGTGTTCTCCGCCTCGAAGATGTTCTTCGCGTTCGGCCTCGGCAACAGCCTCTATTTCCCGGCGCGGGTGGGCGGCGCCTCCGTGCTGGTGCCGGAGCGGATCGACGCCGAGCGCGCCTTCGAGGTGATCGCCGGCGAGCGGCCCACGGTGTTCTTCGCGGTGCCGACGCTCTACGCGCGCATGCTGGCGATCGAGGACGCCGAGCGTCGCTGGGACCTCTCGTCGCTCCGGTACTGCGTGTCGTCCGGCGAGGCGCTGCCGCCGGCCATCTTCGACGCGTGGGCCGAGCGCTTCGGGCTGGAGCTGGTGGAGGTGGTCGGCTCCACGGAGGCGCTGCACGACTTCATCGCCAACACGCCGGGCGCCGCGCGCCGCGGCGCCGCCGGTCGTCTCGTGCCGGGCTTCGAGGCGCGGCTGCTGGACGATGCGGGCGCGCCGGTCGGCGACGGCGACGTCGGCCACCTGCTGATCAAGGGACCGACGACGTCGCCCTACTACTGGAACCGGCTCGAGCGCACGCGTGCGACCATGCAAGGGCCCTGGCTCAGCACGGGCGACATGTTCGCGCGCGACGCCGAGGGTTTCTTCAGCTTCGCGGGTCGCTCCGATGACATGCTCAAGGTCGCCGGCATGTGGGTCTCGCCGGCGGAGATCGAGGCCGCGCTGGTCGAGCACCCCGGCGTGCTGGAGGCGGGCGTCGTCGGGGTGCCGGACGGCGATGGGCTCACGCGGCCGCATGCGGTGGTCGTGCTCAAGGCGGGCTGGATCGCCTCGCCCGATCTCGCCGCGACCCTGACGGAGTTCGTGCGGCGCCGTGCCGGCGGCCACCGCGCGCCGGCGACGCTGGCGTTCGCCGACGAGCTGCCGAAGACGGCGACGGGCAAGGTCCAGCGGTTCCGGCTGAGGCCGACCTAGGGTGCGCGTCGTCGTCGAGGGCGTCTCGAAGGTGTACGGCGACCGCGCGGGCCACGCGGTGCGCGCGCTGGACGGCATCGACCTCGCCGTGAACACCGAGGAGTTCGTGGCGGTGCTCGGCCCCTCCGGGTGCGGCAAGTCCACGCTCCTCAACCTGATCGCGGGACTGCTGGCGCCCACCGAGGGCGCCATCTGGCTCGACGGCGAATTGCCGCCGGGCCGCGCGGCCACCGCGATGGTCTTCCAGGAGTTCGCGCTCTTCCCGTGGCGCACCGTGCAGGCCAACGTCGAGTTCGGCCTGGAGGAGATGGGCCTGACCCGCGACGCGCGCGCCCGGCGCGCGCGCCGCTACCTCGACATGACCGGGCTCGCGGGGTTCGAGACGAAGTACCCACACGAGCTGTCGGGCGGCATGCGCCAGCGCGTCGGCATCGCGCGCGCGCTGGCCGTGGAGCCGCCGGTCTTGCTGATGGACGAGCCGTTCTCGGCGCTCGACGCGCAGACGCGCCAGCTGATGCAGGAGGAGCTCCTCGGCATCTGGGAGCGCACGCGCCAGACGATCGTCTACGTCACGCACAACATCCACGAGGCGGTGTACATGGCCGATCGTGTCGTTGTCCTCTCGCGCCGGCCGGGTCGCGTGCTGGCCGAGGTGAAGGTCGAGCTGCCGCGCCCGCGCGCCGAGGCGATGCTCGGCGAGCCGGCCTTCGTGCACGCCGTCGAGCGCATCTGGCATCTCATCCGCGACCAGGCCGTGCAGGCGCTGCGCGAATGACCCGAATGGCCGTGGTCAACCGCGCGGCGTTCCTCACGCGGCCGGAGCACCGTGGGCTGCGCGTGATCGCGCTGGTCTCATTGCTGGTCGCGTGGGAGGCGCTGGCGCGCACGGGCCGCGTGCCGGTGCTGTTCCTGCCGTCGCCGCTCGGGGTCCTGGCCGAAGGGTGGGAGATGCTTCGCTCGGGCGAGTTGCTCGGCCACCTGGCGTCCAGCCTGCAGCGCCTCGTGCTCGGCTTCGCCCTCGGGGCGGCCGCCGGCGTCGTGGTCGGCGTGACCGTCGGCTTCTTCGCGGCGGCGGAGGCCGTCGGCACGCCCGTGCTGGCGGCGACGTTCCCCGTGCCGAAGATCGCGCTGCTGCCGCTGCTCATCCTCTGGCTGGGACTGGGAGAGCCGTCCAAGGTCGCCGTCATCGCCCTCGGCGTCTTCTTTCCGATGGCGATCAACACGTTCACCGGCGTGCGCCAGGCGGATCCGCTGCTGGTGCGCGCCGCCGTCGCGTTCGGCGCGCGGCGCTGGTCGGTCATTCGCAAGGTGATCCTGCCCTCCGCGCTGCCGATGATCTTCGCCGGTCTGCGGCTGGGCGCCGGCACCGCGCTGCTGCTGCTCGTGGCCGCGGAGATGATCGCGGTCGAGTCGGGCATCGGCTTCCTCATCTTGCACGCGGGCAACCTGATGCAGACCACCAAGCTCATGGTCGGGATCGTGGTGTTGTCGATCCTGGGTGTGCTCTCGCACTGGAGCCTCGGGCGGCTCGAGCGACTGGCGATTCCCTGGCGCGTCTCGACATGAGGTGACAAGGAGAAGGTGATGCGGCGTCTTGTCCGGGTTCTCGTCGTGCTCTCCGTCCTTGCGTGCGCCGGCCACGCGCACGCCCAGGACCGACCCAGGGTCGGCGTCCTCAAGCTCACGGCCTCGGCGCCCATCTTCGTCGGCGTCGAGAAGGGGTTCTTCAAGGAGTTCGGCGTGGAGCCGGAGCTCGTCTACTTCCAGGCCGCGGCGCCGATCTCGACGGCGGTGGCGGCGGGCCAGATCGACGTCGGCGCCACCGGGCTCACCGCGGCCACCTACAACATCGTGCTCGGCGGCGAGAAGATGTGGATCGTCGCCGACAAGGGCCGCGAGTGGCCCGATCACCGGCTCACCGCGATCGTCGTCCGGAAGGACCTGTACGACGCGGGCGTGCGCCGCGTGACCGATCTCAAGGGCAAGCGCATCGGCATCACGCAGCTCGGCTCGACGTTCCACTACCAGATCGGCAACATCCTCGAGAAGGAGGGCATGAGCCTCAGGGACGTGTCGATCGTGCCGCTGCAGGCGATGGCGGCGGCGCTCGAGGCGCTCCGAGGCCGGCAGATCGACGCGGTGATCCTGCCGCAGCCGTTTCCGGGGCGTGCCGAGGCCGACGGCTTCGGCCGGATCATCGCGTGGGGCGGCGACCTGTTCCCGTGGCAGATCGCGACCGTGTTCTATTCCAGGAAGTTCGCGGCCGATCGCGTGCGCGCCGTCAACTTCATGAAGGGCTACGTCAAGTCCTCGCGGCACTACTACGACGCCGTGCTGAGCGGCGGGCAGGGCGCCGCCTACGACGAGGTGGTTGCGATCACCGCGCGCTACACGGCCGCGCCGGAAGCGGTGATCAAGCTGGGGCTGCCGTACCAGGACCGCAGCGGCCGGCTCTGGGTGGAGGACATCGCGCGCCAGATGACGTGGTGGCAGCGTCACGGCTTCATCAAGGCCACCATCCCGCTCAAGGACGTCGTCGACACGTCGTTCGTCGAGGCGGCGGTGAAGGCCATCGGTGATTGACGGTATGATGGACGGCCTGTGAGAGGGCGGCGCGCGTGAAGCTCAAGAAGCTGCTCGTCGCCAACCGCGGCGAGATCGCCGTCCGCGTCATCCGCGCCTGTCGCGAGGCCGGCATCGCCACCGTCGCCGTCTTCTCGGAGGCCGACCGCGAGGCCCTGCACGTGCAGATGGCGGACGAGGCCTATGCCATCGGCCCGGCGCCCGCCACCGAGAGCTACCTCGTCATCGACCGCATCGTGCAGACGGCGCGTCGCGCGGGCGCCGACGCCGTGCATCCGGGCTACGGCTTCCTCTCCGAGAACGCGGCGTTCGCCGAGGCGTGCGCGGCGGCCGGACTCACGTTCGTCGGACCCCCGGCGGCGGCGATGCGCCGGATGGGCAGCAAGACGGCCGCCCGCACGCTCGCGCGCGAGCTGGGCGTGCCCATGGTGCCCGGCACGCTCGAGGTGGTCGCGAGCGACGCCGAGGCCGCGCGGGTCGCGGGCGAGATCGGCTACCCCGTGATGCTCAAGGCCGCGATGGGCGGCGGCGGCAAGGGCATGCGCCTCGTGCGGCGTGACGCCGACCTGGCCGAGGCCCTGCGCGCGGCGCGGGCCGAGGCCGGCGCCGCCTTCGGCGACGCGGCCGTCTACCTCGAGCGCGCCATCGCCGAGCCGCGGCACGTCGAGATCCAGATCCTCGCCGACACGCACGGCCACGTCATCCACCTCGGCGAGCGCGAGTGCTCGATCCAGCGGCGCCACCAGAAGCTGATCGAGGAGTGCCCGTCGCCGCTCCTCGACGCGGCGCTTCGCGCGCGTATGGGCGACGCCGCCTGCCGGCTCGCGCGCGCGGCCGGCTACGTCAATGCGGGCACCGTCGAGTTCCTCGTGGACTCCGAGCGCAACTTCTATTTCCTCGAGATGAACGCGCGGCTCCAGGTCGAGCACCCGGTCACCGAGATGGTGACCGGCGTGGATCTCGTGCGCGAGCAGCTCCGCATCGCCGCCGGCGAGACGCTGACGCTCACGCAGGCCGACGTCACGTGGCGCGGCTGGGCCATCGAGTGCCGCGTCAACGCCGAGGATCCGTTCGCCGGCTGGCTGCCGTCGCCCGGAACGATCACGGGGCTGCGCGCGCCGAGCGGGCCGTGGGTCCGGGACGACTCCGGCGCCTACGAGGGCTACACGATCCCGCGCTTCTACGACACGCTGCTCAGCAAGCTGATCGTGTGGGGCGCCGACCGCGCGGCGGCCTGCGACCGGATGGCGCGAGCGCTGGCGGAGTACCGCGTGGTCGGCGTGCGGACGACCATCCCCGCGCTGACGCGCATCGTCGCCCATCCCGACTTCCGCGCCGGCCGGCTCTCGACGGCGTTCCTCGAGCGCGTGCTGCCGGACCTGCGCGCCAACGACGGGCGCTTCGCGTCGGTCGCCGTGATCGCCGCCGTGCTGGCCGAGTACGAGCGCGCCCGCCACGCGCCGGCGGCGCCCGCACCGGCGGACACAACGCCCTCGGCGTGGCGCGCGGCCGGCACACGGGGTTGGACTCGGCCATGACTCGGGGCGGCCGGAGCCGGGCACCTTCTAGGGCAGGCCACCCACGGCCAAAGCCGGCCTCGCGGCACCCGCTACAACAAAAAACATGAAATACGTCGCCACCCTCAACGACGAGCCCCGGCTGGTGCACGTCGCGGGCGCCGACGGTCGCTACCGCGTGGCCCTCGGCGACGAGGTCTGGGAGGTCGACGCGCGCCTCACCGCGCAGGGCATCTACTCGCTGCTGATCGACGGCGTCTCCTACGTCGCGGACGTCATGGATCGCGACGGCGCCTGCCTGGTCGAGGTGGGCGGCGAGTGGTACGAGATCAGCGTCGAGGAGCAGACGCGCCACATCATCCGCACGCGCGGCGGGGCCGCGGGCGGGCCGGGAAGCCGGACGCTCACGGCACCGCTTCCGGGTAAGATCAGCCGCGTCGCCGTGCGGCCGGGCGAGGCCGTCCGGGCCGGCGACACGCTGCTCGTGATCGAGGCCATGAAGATGGAGAACGAGTTCAAGGCCGTGGGCCCGGGGACGGTGGCCGAGGTGCGCGTCGAGGCCGGACAGACCGTGAACGCGGGCGACGTCCTGATCGTCATGGCGTGAGGAGACAGGCGTGACGACCGATCGCTTCGGCAACGAGTGGGCGCCCGGGCTGCCCTACGCGCGCGGGACGATCGTGCGCTCCACGGAGGACGACTTCGTCAAGCTCGAGCGCGCCCGGCGCGTCATCGAGCGTCGCGTCGCCGCCCACGGACCGGCGTCGATCTTCAACTTCTCCGGCCTCGAGCGCGGCCTGCCGCTGGACGCCTCGGAGCTGGCACTCGCCGACGACGAGATGGCGCCGGCGCTGTCGGGCGCGCGTGTGCGGGCGCTGGCCCTCGAGCACCTCGGCGGTGACGCGGACCGCCACGACGTCATGCTCTTCAACCGGCTGACCGCGGCGACCTTCGCGACGCATCTGGCGCTGGTGTCGCCCGGCGACGCGGTGCTCGGGCTCTCGCCGAGCTACACGCATCCGACGGCGATCCGCTCCGCGCGGCAGTGCGGCGCGCGCTTCGTCGAGACGGGCGACGTCGCCGGGCTCGCGGCCGCGCTCGATCGGGAGCCGCGCGTGCCGCTCGTCGTGCTGACGCGCCTGGCGGTGACGTACGACCTGCTGCCGCTCGAGATCGCGCGCGAGGCGGTGCGCCTGGCGCAGGCGCGCGGCGCGCGCGTCTACGTGGACGACGCCGGCGGCGCGCGCGTGGGCCCGGCCGTCTTCGGCCAGCCCAAGACGCTCGAGCTGGGCGCCGACCTCGGCGCCACCGGCCTCGACAAGTACGGCACCACCGGTCCGCGCCTCGGCCTGCTTGCCGGCGACGCCGCGCTGGTGGCGGCCATCCGCGCGCGGGCGTTCGAGTTCGGGCTCGAGGCGCGCCCGATGCTCTACCCGGCCGTGGCGCGCTCGCTCGCCGGGTACCGGCCCGAGCGCGTGCGCGAGCTCGTGGAGACAACCCGCCTCGTGGGGCAGGCGCTGAGCGCGGTCTTCGGCGCGCGCCTGCACCTGACCCCCGTGACCGCGCAGCTGCGCGCCGACGATCTGCTGGCGCTGGCCCTGGAGCGCGCGGGGCTGACGACGCCGCCGATCGTGCCGATCGAGGCGACCGCCGCGCTCGCGATGCTCCTGCTCGAGGACCACGGCATCCTCACCGTCCACTTCGCGGGCATGCCGCCCGGAACCTCGAGCCTGCTCGTGAAGTTCATCCCCCCAGAGACGCTCGAGCGCTTCGGCGGCGCCGACGCCTTCGCGAAAGCCGTCGACAGCTCGGTCGATCGCCTGGCGGCGCTGCTGCACGACCGCGGCGCGCTGAGCACGCTGCTGCTGGGTCAGGCGGCGGCGCCCGGGCCCACGGCGAGGCGCACGTGACGGCCGGCGGGCCCGCGATCGTCTTCCGAGACGTCAACAAATGGTTCGGCAAGCTGCACGTGCTGCGTGACATCAACCTGGCCATCGGCACCGGCGAAGTGGTGGTCGTGTGCGGGCCGTCCGGCTCGGGCAAGTCCACGCTCATCCGCTGCGTCAACGGTCTCGAGCGCGTGCAGGCGGGGGACATCGTCGTCCTGGGCGACTCGGTCACCAAGCGCGGCGTGAACCTGCCGGGGCTGCGGACGCGGGTGGGCATGGTCTTCCAGTCGTTCAACCTGTTTCCACACATGACGACGCTGCAGAACATCATGCTGGCACCGATGAAGGTGCGGAGGCTCTCGCGGGCGGACGCCGAGAAGACGGCGCGCGCGCTCCTCGAGCGCGTCGGCCTGCGCGAGAAGGCGGACAACTATCCGGCCAATCTCTCGGGTGGCCAGCAGCAGCGCGTGGCCATCGCGCGCGCGCTGGCCATGCAGCCGAAGATCATGCTCTTCGACGAGCCGACGTCCGCCCTGGACCCGGAGATGATCAACGAGGTGCTCGACGTCATGACCGCGCTCGCGCGCGAGGGCATGACGATGATGTGCGTCACGCACGAGATGGGGTTCGCCCGCCGTGTCGCCCACCGCGTCGTCTTCATGGACGAGGGGCAGGTGGTCGAGGAGGGCACGCCCCAGGAGTTCTTCGCCGCGCCGAAATCGGACCGCGGCAGGCAGTTTCTGTCCAAGATCCTCACTCACTGACGGAGGCCACATGAAAGCGACGCTCGCCCTACTGCTTACGCTGGCCCTGGCGCTCTGGCTGGGAGCGCCGGCGCTCGCCCAGCAGGACACGCTGGAGAAGATCAAATCCTCCGGCGTGCTCACCATCGGCACGCGCACGGGCTCGCCGCCCTTCGCGTACATCAACAAGGACAACCAGTGGGTCGGTTTCTCCATCGACCTCGTCGAGGTGCTCGTCAAGCCGGAGATCGAGAAGGCCGTGGGCAAGTCGATCAAGGTCGAGAAGAAGGAATCCACGCCGCCCACGCGCATCCCGCTGCTCAGCTCGAACGCGGTGGACCTCATCGCCGGCACCATGACGGACACTCGCACGCGGCGCGACAGCGTGGACTTCTCCCTCACGTTCTTCGTGACCGGCGCCCAGTTCCTGGTGAAGAAGGGCAGCAAGATCCGCAGCATCAAGGACATCGACGGCAAGCGCATCGCGGCCCAGCAGGGCTCGACCAACGCCAAGATCATCCGTGAGAAGGCCCCCAAGGCGCAGCTGCGCGAGTTCCCCGACCAGCCGGCGGCCTTCCAGGCGCTCTTGCAGGGGCAGGTGGACGCCTACACCAACGACGGGATCCAGCTGGCCGGCCTCAAGCTCAAGGCGCAGAACCCGGCGTTGTGGGAGGTCGTGGGCGACTTCTATTCCTACGAGCCCTATGGCATGGCCATGCGGAAGAATGATGCCGACTTCCGCAACGTGGTCAACGGTGGGCTGATGGACGGGATCGAGTCCGGCAAATACTTCGAGATCTACGAGAAGTGGTTCGGGCCCAAGGGCGAGCTGCCCTATCCCATGTCCGCCGGCGTTCGCACCTTCATGCTTTACCAGGCGGTGCCCAAGTAGACCAGATGGCCTTTCTTGCAACTCCCTCTCCCCCAGAAGGGGGAGAGGGCAGGGGGAGGGGGTTGGCTTCTCGCCGGGTTTTTCTCGCCACGATGTCGTGTGGTCTCCTTGCGCCGCTCGTCGCCCAGTCGCAGCCGGCCGGGAAGGTATACCGGATCGGATGGCTCTCCCCTGCGTCGGCCGCGAATGGCCTCCCCAATCTGGATGCCCTGCGGGCCGGCTTGCGTGAGCTTGGCTACGTTGAAGGCCGCAACATCACGATAGAAGTGCGCTGGGCCGACGGGGAGGGGTCGCGCCTTTCGAAGCTCGCGACCGAATTGGTCGCCCTTCGTGTCGACGTTATCTGCACGGCGGGCTCGCCAGCGTCCCTCGCGGCCAAACAAGCGACGACGACCGTTCCGATCGTGTTCGCGAACGTTGCCTTTCCCGATGAATCGGGCCTCGTGGCCAGCTTCGCTCACCCGGGAGGCAACATCACGGGCGTCGCGTTCATTGGGCCCGAGTACGGGAAGCGGCTGGAGCTGCTCAAGGAAGCGGATCCAAAAATGACGCGGGTGGCGCTCATTTACAATCCCGAGAACCGTGGAAGCGTGCTCGCTCTCCAAGAGACGCGGCGGTGGGCGAAGGATCTGCGCCTGACGCTCGAGCCCCACGAGCTCCGAGGGCCGGGCGACTTCGAGCGCGTGTTCGCTGCCATGTCCCGAGCCAGACCGGATGCGCTGATGACCACGGCCGACCCGCTCATCGCCTCGTATGCCAGGCGAATCGTCGAGTTCGCCGCGAAGAATCGCATGCTGTCCATGTATCCGGGCAGAGAGTTCGTGGCCGCCGGAGGTCTGATGTTCTACGGCGCAAGCATTCCCGAGATGTACCGCCGCGCTGCCGTGTACGTGGACAGGATCCTCAAGGGCGCAAAACCACGCGACCTTCCCGTGGAGCAGCCGATAAAATTCGACATGGTGATCAACCTCACGGCCGCCAAGGCGCTCGGCCTGACGATCCCGCAATCGCTGCTGCTGCGGGCGGACGAGGTCATCCAGTGACCACCCGGCGCGCGTTTCTCGGCGCACTGACCGGGGGCCTCCTCGCCGCGCCGCTCGCCGTCGCGGCGCAGCAGCCGGCAACAAGGCCGCGGATAGCCTACCTGGGCCCCTCCTCGCCTTCGCTGGAGTCCCAGAACGTCGAGGCATTCCGGCAGGGGCTCCGGGACCTCGGCTATATCGACGGCCAGAACATCACCATCGAGTATCGGTGGGCGGAGGGGCGGGATGACCGACTCCCCGACCTGGCGGCCGAGCTGGTCCGTCTCAAGGTCGATGTCATCGTGACGTCGGGCACGCCCGGCGCCGTTGCGGCCAAGCAGGCGACCAAGACCATCCCCATCGTCATGGCGTCAAGTGGTGATCCTGTTCTGTCCGGGCTCGTCGTCAGCCTCGCGCAGCCGGGCGGGAACGTCACGGGGTATAGCACTCGACCTGGGGAGTTGGAAGGCAAGCGCTTGGAGCTTCTCAAGCGGGCAGCCCCAAAGGTGTCGCGCGTTGCCGTGCTCTGGAATCCGGACAATCGGACGAACCACGCTTTTTATCAACACACGCAGATCGCGGCCAAGACGCTGCGCGTAACGCTGCAACCCGCGGTCGACGCTCGCCGAGTCGCCGATTTCGAGCACGCGTTCGCCACGATTGCCGGGGCGCACCCCAATGCGCTCGTCGTGCTTCCGGATCGCCTCTTGCTCGCTCACCGAAGACGGATCGTGGATTTCGCCGCACACAACCGGCTGCCGGCGATGTACCCGTACCGGGAGTATGTAGACGACGGGGGATTCATGTCGTATGGGACGCGCTATACCGACTTGTTTCGGGCCGCGGCCACCTTTGTGGACAAGATCCTGAAAGGCATGAAACCCGCCGACATCCCCGTGCAGCAGGCCACCAACTTCGAGTTCATCATCAACCTCAAGACCGCCAAGGCCCTCGGGCTGACGATCCCGCCGTCCCTGCTGGGGCGGGCGGA
>Ga0137418_10006182_pt1 | contig 11011 bp, 11 predicted proteins | sample CZODoug3_1_2_16f_FD_122242 | JGI IMG/M metagenome (GOLD analysis project Ga0137418, IMG submission 122242) | Vadose zone soil fungal communities from Angelo Coast Range Reserve, California, USA - CZODoug3_1_2_16fungal (Hybrid Assembly) | ecosystem: Environmental > Terrestrial > Soil > Vadose... | reverse complement strand
ATCGTCTCGCCCGGGGATGGTGGCGTCAAGGGGAGACTGCGGGTGTTCATCCCGTCGTTTATGGCTGCGGTTGTGTTAGTTTCATCCTTCCGGAGAGTGGGAGGCCAGACATGCAAGCACGCGCAGCCGACCGGCGAGAAGCAGGCTCAAGGAGAAGGAAAACGAGCAGATTGTTGCGCGCCGTGGTGCTGCTGGGATTTGTGGGAGCAGTCCTGGCCGCGACGGGAAAGAGCAACGCGGCGGACAAACATCCCTTTGGAATTGATGATTACTCGGCGCTGCACAGCGCGCATGCAGTCGCGGTTGCACCGGACGGCAAGACCATTCTGTACAACGTCAGTACCGACGGAACAAAAGGAGCGACCAAGCATGAGTGGCGTTTAGTCGACGTGAACGGCGAAAATCCGCACAAGCTCGAGCTGCCTGAAAAGTTTGAGCCTCGAGGATTCACGATTGACGGAGCGCTGTACGGCACCTACGAAGTGGACAAGCTGGGACAACTCGCGATCGTGCCGCTGGCGGCGGCCAGGCCGACAATCATCATGACGCTGCCGAACGGCGCACACGGCGCGACGATTTCGCCCGATGGTCGGCGCTTCGCATTACTGGCGGACTCGCGCGCAAAGGATCCTCTTGAAGGTGTGCACACGGTCGTCGAGAACGACCAGACGAGCTTGTATGTCGTAGGCGCAGATGGAGGAGGCGGTGCGTGGTGGTGTCCGGATTTGAACGTCATTACGGATATCGCGTGGTCGAAGGATTCTGCCGAAATCGCGGTGATGACTCAAACGCCGAAGATCGGTTTCCACGAGCTGCACTCGTTCGTGAATGTTTGCAGCGCAAGTGGTTCGCACCGGCTGGCGGAGATTCCTGACGGGACCAGCGGGATCGCGTGGTCGGACGACGGGAAGGAAATCGTTTTTGCGGCGACCACCACGCCGACCTTAACGCCCGAACACGTTTGGACCGTGCCGGTCGTGGGCGGCCCGGCGGTGGACCGCACCCCGAAGCTCGAGGGAACGGCGACGACCGTGACGGCCGATCCCCGCGGAACGGTGTGGGTGGAGATGCACAAGGGAGTGATCACCGAAGCCGACACGTTTCGTCGTGGGAGGCTCGAAACGATGTACCGCTGGCCGGGAGGAGTGCTCGAGGGCCTGCCCGTGTTTCCGGCATTCAGCGCTTCGCCGGACGTACTGGCCTTTTCCGTCGAGGATCCGGAACATACGACCAACGTGGCCGTGACGTCTGGAACCCACCTGAGGACCATCACTCACGAAGGAGACGACACGCTCGGGAGTGTGGCCCTTGGGGAAGTACGGGTGGTCGAGTGGACGTCGAAAGAGGGAATCAAACTCGAGGGCATCGCAACGTTTCCGCCGGGATACACAGCGGGGAAAAAATGTCCGTTCCTGGTGTTACCGCACGGCGGACCGGAAGATAACGACCGGCTCAATTTCGATGTAGTTGTGCGCCTCATCGTGGCGACGGGCTACGTGGTGCTGCAACCTGAGTACCGCGGCTCAACCGGCTACGGGGCGGATTTTCTGTCCGCGATTTACCAACATTTCGGCGATCGGGCGTATCGCGACGTAGACAGTGCGACGGATTTCGCCGTGTCCCAGGGCTGGGCCGATCCTAACCGGCTGGCGATTTTTGGATGGAGCGCGGGCGGGTTTATGACCTCGTGGACGGTGACCGAGACGCAGCGATACAAAGCGGCCATCGAAGGCGCGGGAATTACGGATTGGCTGAGCTTTATCCCCACCAGCGATATTTGGCAGACCGACTACGATGCCCGGTTGCAGGAAAAAGACCCGACTCCCATGCTGCAATTCTCCGCGGTGATGCACGCGGACAAGGTGACCACCCCGCTATTGATTCTGCATGGTGAGGCGGACATCCGCGTGCCTACGTTTCAGGGCCGGGAGTTTTTTGTGCTGCTGAAGGAACGGGGAAAAACGGTGCGCATGGTGACCTACCCCGGCTCACCGCATTTCCCGAATCTGGCCGAGCAGCGCCGCGACGTATTCAAGGAGATCGCGGATTGGCTGGCAAAATACAATCCCTGATGCGGGCTGAAATGCCAGTACTAATCGGCCGAACAGCGCCGAGGCTTTACGGCCCACGTGGTAAGAAGCCTTCCTAGGCTGATGGCTTTGAGCTCGTCGTCCGAAAGGACGCCCGCCGCCTGTTTATTCTCTAATCCCTTGAAGACTCTTTTGCGCCTAAACTCTTGGCGCTCCCAGTCAGGAAGCGCTGCATCGACAAGGTCGCCGCCGATCATGGATGAAATAGTGCTCGTTTATGGCCACGAATCTTCGAACGGCGGCTCCTCCTGTAGGCTCAAGGGCCTTGAAGGCCTCGGCCAGCACAAGATCGGCCTCTGCGCCGATAATGAGATTTGAGAGTTCAACCCACATCGTCTGCGCATTGCTTTGTTCCCGTACGGGAACATTTTTGGCCTTCTCGGAGTGTAGGGAAATGAATATTCCCGTACGGTAATCTAGTGTTGATTTTGACTCAAGAAACGCCATAATATTCCCGTACGGTAACTTTATTGAACGGAGTCAGGGATTTGAAATACACACCACAGGACATTGGCAGGCTGGTCCGCGAGACCCGCAAGGGCCTCGGCGTGACGCAAAAGGAGCTCGCCCTGACCTCGGGCACTGGCCTACGATTCATTATAGAACTCGAAAAGGGCAAAGAAACCGCCGAAATCGGCAAGGTTTTGACGATCCTGCAGACTCTCGGCATTCAACTAACACTGACGCCGCCGCCAGCGGCGACGACGCGAGGATAGGGCAATGGCGCGCATGCTCGATGTCTATCTCCATGAAGAGCTGGTCGGCCATCTCGTCCAGGACGACGACGGCCAGATGTCCTTTGAATATCTCGAGAGCTGGCTTGCAAAACCGGGTGCGGCGGCCTTATCGCAATCCCTGCCGCTGCGCAAGGAGCGTTTCCCAGCGAAGGAATGCCGGGGATTTTTCGGCGGCATTCTGCCGGAAGAGAGCAAACGCGAAATCATCGCCCGCAATCTGGGCATCAGCGCGCGCAACGACTACGCCATGCTTGAACAGATCGGCGGCGAATGTGCGGGAGCGGTGACGTTCATTCCCGCGGGGCAGAAGTTGCCTAAGCGAGATTATGACTACCGGAAGCTCGACGCGAAGGAACTCGCCGGAATCCTGAGAGAGCTGCCCAAGCGGCCTTTGCTTGCGGGCGAGAAAGGCATTCGCCTTTCGCTGGCTGGCGCACAGGACAAAGTCGCCGTGCGTATCGAAGGCGAGGAAGTTTCGCTGCCTTTGGGCGGCGCGCCCAGCACGCACATCCTCAAGCCCGCGGTCGAGCGCTTTGCAGGTGTAGTGTTTAACGAAGCGCTGTGCATGACCGTTGCGGCGCACATGAGTCTTTCCGCAGCGAAAGTGGAAACCAGAAAAGTCGAGGATGTCGAGTATCTACTGGTCGAACGCTACGACCGCAAGCACGTAACGATTGACGGCGCGCCCGGGGTCGAGCGCCTTCATCAGGAAGATTTCTGCCAGGCGCTGAACATCGTCTCTGAACTGAAATACCAGAAGGAAGGTGGGCCGTCATTCAAGCAATGCTTTACCCTGCTACGCAACATCTCGACCGCCCCAGTCATTGACCTTGCGAATCTTCTAGACGCCGGGATTTTCAACTATCTCGTTGGCAACAACGACGCGCACGGCAAGAATTTTTCACTCGTGTACCCCAACAAGGAAATCAGGCTGGCGCCGCTCTACGATGCGATCAGCACGATTTACTACCCCGAGCTGAACACCGAAATGGCTATGCGGATCGGGCGCGAGTATTCGTCGGATAAAGTCACGCCGAAGGATTTCGAGCAATTGGCGGGCGATGCGGGCCTTGCCAAACCGCTTGTTCGCCGCCGGGTACCTGAGCTGGCTACAGCTGCCATCGAAGCTTTAGGCAAAGTAAAAATCACAGATAAGGTCTCCGACGAAGTCGCGGGCCTTATCAGCAAGCGCTGCGCGCGTGCGTGGGAAGACTTTCGCACTTAGTCCGAGCCTCATCCACACTAGCTCTGGCCCCCGTCTGAGAATGCATTTGCTGTGCGGCAGAGCGGCGACTCGCGTCATTAATCCTGCCGGACACCTTAGCGTTTGAGTGGATGGGTCCTACCGCACCCTGCTAAGATGCCGGACGTGTTCAAGGAATTGCAAATCACGCTGTATGATGTTTTTGGCTTTCTGCTGCCTGGTTCTGTTGCCACCGCAGCTAATATTGGTCGGTACGATTACGGACAATTTGAAATCCTCCCCTCCCTGAAAGGAGGGGATTCCTACTGGCTCACCCGCTAGGCGGGAATACCTTCGGTGGGTTCCTGACACGACGCCCTTACATCAGACGAAGGTTGCGAACAGGCTAGCGAGGCGAGACCCGCCTCTCTGATATTTACAGCAGCAACAAAATCCGCATGGGCTGAGAACTCACACTCGACGCAAACGAACTTTGCTTGCGACTTGCGATTCTCTGCCGATACGTGCCCACACTCAGGGCACTTGCGGCTGGTGTTTTGCGGTGGCACAGGAACAAGCAGACCGCCTTGCCATTGTGTTTTGTATTCCAGTTGGCGGCGCAACTCGAACGGGCTGGCGTCCAAGATGGAACGGTTCATCCCAGACTTTTGCGCCACTTTCTTTGTTGCCGACTTACTTATATTCTTGACTTGCAGGTCCTCGATACAGACAACGACGTGGTTTTTGCTGATGTCGTTCGAGACCCGGTGTACGAAATCCTTTCTGATGTTGGCGACTTTAGTGTGCAACTTGGTGATACAAGCTTTCGCCTTGCGCCAATTCTTTGAGAACTTTTTCTTGCGAGCCATGCGACGTTGCAACTTCGCTAGTCTGGGCAGGAACTTTTTGAGCGGTTGGCACTGGTCTACGACTTCGCCATCCGACAGCGTTACGAAGTTGACTACGCCCCAGTCCACGCCGACCGCTGATGTTGCTGGGTGCTGTGGCGTCTCGGCCTCTCGCTCGGTTTGAACCGAGAGGTACCACTTACCACATGATTCGCTAACCGTGACGTTGCTGGCTTCGCCGAGGATGTCTTGAGACTTGCGGTAGCGCATCCCACCGAGTTTTGCCAGTTTGATTCGTCCGTTTTGGTTGTCTATCTCGAAGCCTTGTGGGATGCGAAAACTTTCCCGTTGGCCTTTCTTCTTGAACTTGGGGAAGTCGGCTCTTTTTCGAAAGAAGTTTGTGTAGGCACGTTCGAGATTCTTTAACGATTGCTGCAATGCTTGCGCTGGTACAGCAGACAGAAACTCGTGTTGCATTTTCCAATTTGGTAGCAAGGCGCATAGACCTGCGTAGCCTAAACGCTTTTCCTTTTTCTCGTATCGCTCGACGTTCAAGGCGCAGGCTTTGTTGTAGACCAAGCGGCACGACCCAGCGAACTGCCGCAGGTTGCGGAGTTGTTCGCCATTGGGGCGAAGCTCGAATTTGAATGCTTGCAGTCTCAACACCGCCCTATTAGACTCTTGGTCTATGCTATTGTCAAACGATATACGTCACGGCAGGCATTGCGTATTCGCATTGCATGTCCATTTGGTCTTCGTCACAAAATATCGCAGAAAGGTATTTGACGGTGACGCCGTGCAGCGGCTCAAAGTCATGTTTGAAAAAGTTTGTGCCGATTTCGAGGCGCAACTGGTCGAAATGAACGGCGAAGCTGAACACGTACACTTGCTAATCAACTATCCACCAAAACGCTCGGTGTCGAGCCTTGTTAACAGCCTCAAAGGCGTTTCCAGTCGCTTGCTTAGAATTGAACGACCCGACATCGAGAAACGCTATTGGAAGGATGTCTTGTGGTCGCCAAGTTACTTCGCTGCCAGTTGCGGCGGGGCACCGCTGGGCATCATTAAGCAATACGTCGAGCAACAAAAGTCTCCGCTTTAAAGGCCTTATATCCCCGCCCCGAAGGACCTGGGCTTTACGGCCCTACGGGTAACGGTTCCCGGAATAAATCATCTAACGTGGTGCGCAGGGCGACGACTCCGCAACGATGGCCACTCTTTACCGGTACTTTAAGGATTTTTGGAAGCTGGCGGTCGTCGCACTCATCCTGGCGGCGATTAATCAGGTTTTCTCGCTGCTGGACCCACTCATTTTCCGACACATCATTGATTCCTATGCAACTCGCTACCGGGAGTATTCAAGCCCGCAGTTTGTCCGCGGAGTGACCCTGTTGTTGGCGGCTGCTGTCGGTGTGGCGCTGGTGTCGCGTATCGCAAAGAATTTCCAAGATTATTTTGTTAACGTGATCACCCAGAAAGTTGGCGCCCGTATCTACACCGATGGTGTCCGACACTCTTTGGATCTTCCGTACGCCCTGTTCGAGGATCAGCGCAGTGGAGAAACGCTCGGAAAGTTGCAGAGAGTTCGAAGCGACGTCGAGAAGTTCATAGCGTTGCTTGTAAACATGGTCTTCACGACGCTAATTGGCCTGGTGTTCGTAACCATTTATGCGGCCAAAGTGCATTGGTCGATCGCTCCGGCCTATTTGCTGACTGTCCCTCTTCTCGGCGGCTTGAGTTCGTTGCTGAGCCGCAGAATCAAGACCGTTCAAAAACGCATTGTGAATGAGACGACAGCGCTTGCCGGCGCAACGACGGAATCGCTGCGAAACATCGAACTGGTAAAGAGTCTCGGTCTCGCGCAACAAGAAATCGATCGCCTCAACTCCACCACGAATAAGATTCTCAAACTGGAACTTGAAAAGGTTCGCTACCTTCGCAGCCTCAGTTTTGTTCAAGGCAGCATCGTAAATCTTCTGCGGACCTCGATCTTGTTTCTGATGCTGTATCTCATCTATACGCAGCGCATTACCGTCGGACAGTTTTTCTCGCTCTTTATCTATTCGTTTTTTATTTTTGGTCCCCTTCAGGAATTGGGAAACGTGGTCAACGCCTATCGCGAGACCGAAGCATCGCTCGACAACTTCGAACAGATTCTCAGAATGCCGGTGCAACCGAAACCGGAGCATCCGGTGGCACTGGCCTCGCTGGAAACACTGGAGTTCGACCAGGTCACTTTCCAGCATCAGTCCGCGTCTTCACCGGCGCTTAGCGGAATCTCGTTCCGCGTGAAACGCGGGGAGACGGTTGCGTTTGTGGGACCGTCTGGCGCAGGCAAGACCTCGCTCGTGAAACTTTTGGTTGGTCTCTACTGGCCCATGAGTGGTCATATCCTCTATAACGGAACCCCGGAGGATGAGGTTGCAATCGAAGATCTGCGAGATCGACTCGGATTTGTCACCCAGGATACGCAACTCTTTTCCGGCACGATCCGTGAGAACCTGCAATTCGTGAGGCCTGATGCCACCGACGAGGAATGTCTCGAAGTCCTGCGTCAAGCCGCCGTCGAGGGTTTATTACTGCGAGCGGATCACGGACTCGACTCGAAGATCGGCGAAGGTGGAGTCAAAGTCTCAGGTGGAGAGAAGCAGCGAATTTCCATCGCGCGCGCCCTGCTGCGCCGCCCGGAATTGCTGGTGTTCGACGAAGCGACCTCTTCGTTGGACTCCTTGACAGAGGAAGAGATCAGCCAAACGATTCGGGACGTGGCTGCGAGCCGCGATGCCATCACCATATTGATCGCGCACCGCCTTTCCACGGTTATGCACGCGGACTGCATCTACGTATTGGAACGAGGGCGTGTCGTCGAGAGTGGCCGCCACGAAGATTTGCTCGCGAAAAAAGGACTCTACAGCGCGATGTGGCGACAGCAGGTAGGAGAGGGCAGTCGGAGCGTTCTCGATCCGGCATGATTAGGACGCCTGGAGGAAAGGGAGAGAGGGCGTTACGGTTGGAGCGACACGCAGATTCAAGCTGTGGTGCCACAGGGCGCAGGGTCGGGCAACGTCTACGTCATCGTGGCCAGCCTTGCCACTCAGGGGCCGGTTTTCACGTTCACGTCCAGTTTGTCGCTTGCGGATTCTCTGGGCAACTCGACGACGTATCAATCCGTCTTGCAGGGCGGCATGTGGCGGTCGTTGCAAGTGCAAGGCTCCGGCTGTTCGAGCTGCACTTCGCGGGGAAATATCAGCTCGATGTACGATTCCGTTGGAAATGTCTTGTCGAGAACTGACGAGCTTGGCCGTACATCCACGTACACGTATGACGGGAATGGAAACGTCTTGACCGAGACGGTGCCGTTGACTTCGATTTTTCCCGCAAACCATGTCGTCCGAGGCTCGAAGTTCAAACTAGCTCGGAGAAATTTCAGAACTACGACTGCCAGGAGCATGCCGAAGATGCCGCCGAGCAGCGCGAGGAGAAACCCTTCCCCGAGCAACTGCTGCATTAACCGCCAGCGGCTGGCTCCCAGAGCCGCACGAACCGCGAATTCGTTTTGGCGAGCCGCCGAGCGCGCTAAGAATAATCCGGCGACGTTGGCGCACGCTATCAGTAGGACAAATCCAACAACGCCCATTAGAAACAAGACCGCTGTACGAACGTTCGGTTCCACCAGTATTTCCCTGAGGCCCACGAATCTTGGAGTCCAGCCCTTATCAGCCAGACTGTTTTGTTCAAAACGCTGAAGGATCGTGGCCGCCTGGGCCTGGGCCTCATGGAGGCTTGTGCCATTCATGAGTCGCGCCAAAACATTCAGATTCCGAACATGCCGCTGGTCCTGAAGAAGGGACCGCGTAACAAACGACTCCGGAATCCACACTGCGCACGGCAGAAAGCTGTACTTGAATTCTGCGGGCATCACTCCGATCACTGTGTAGGTCTGCTGGGCAAGAGTGAGGGGCGTGCCGATGATTCCGGGATTGGCGCCGAACCGCCCCTGCCAAAAGTCGTAGCTGATGACAGCTTCAGACTTCTGGTTTGCCACATTCTCACCGGTTGTGAAGGTGCGACCCACGCGTGCGGGGACTCCGAGAAGCTCAAAATAGTTGGGCGTCGCTTGGGCGGTGGTGATGAGTTCAGGCTGGCCTTGTCCGGTCATCACCAGGTCTTCGTAGGAAGCGGCCGCTATTTCCGTGAAGAAGTGTCCTTGTTCACGCAATGCGGAGAATTCCGACGCGGAAACGGGGTTCCTATCCGAGCCTTTTTCAGGATTCGCCAATGTGATTACAACTATGTGTTCCGGGTCCTTGACTGGGGGATCGCTCAGCAAAATGCCGCTCACCATACTGAAAATTGCAGAATTCAAGCCTATTCCCAAGCAGAGTGTAATGATTACGGTAAGACTGAAGGCAGGAGTTTTCCGCAAGGCACGCGAGCCATAGCGAAGATCCGCGACAAAGTTCTCGATGGAGGGCCAGCGCCAGACCTCCCGGCCGTCCTCTTCGCTCAGAGTTACATTGCCAAATTCGCGGCGAGCGGCGTACGCCGCCTCTTTCCTAGACATCCCGCCCGCAACCAACTCCTCGATCTTTTCTTTGAGATGTTCCCGAATCTCATCTGAAAGATCGCCATAGAGGCGACGACGCAACAGCAGTCGTTTGACCCAGTTCATGATTCACCCGGCGCTAGGACACGCGTAATCGCTTCAAGCATCCTCTCAAGTCGTGACACTCATGCTCCAGATGCTTCGTTCTCTTTGCCGTCAGTTTATAAATCCGCACGCCACGATTCGTGGGCGAGATGCTCCATTCGGGCTTGACCAAGTCCGCCTTGAGTAGCCGCTGGAGTGTCGGATACCGCGAGCTTTCTTCAATCTGGAGCAAATTGTTTGACGTTCGCTTGATTTGCTGAGCGAGGACGTAGCCGTGAAGGGGCTGCCTCTTCAACGTGCGGAGAATCGTCATCTCCAACGCGCTAAGGAAGAGGTCTCGCTGCTCGCGGGTTCTCATGGATGGGAGGTGCTCTCCAGGGTTCACTCAGCTACTTTTAGTCTAGGCCTAGACAAAAATGGTATGGATGCGCTGGCTTGAAGTCAAGTGGGGAAAACGGGCTTCTCCTCAGCCAGGCACAGATTCTGAACCACTTGGCATCTGCACGAGGGAACCCAAGGGAACACTAAGCCTGGCTTGATGGGCCGGTCGGCTTGTTTGGATGGCACTGACCGTCAGGCCAGTAGACTCCACGCAAATGATCCGTATAGCTTAATACCTAGTCGACATCCAGCACCCGAGGACCTCCATGAACCTCAGATGTGCACCGGAGAGAACCAAGGGCACAGTAGAGCTCGATCCTATAGTTGAGTTTAGTCAAGGCGTCGAGCTGCTCAAGAACGAATGTGCACAAAAGGCCCTGGTGAGATTGCGACGTGCATTCGAATGCAAAAACCATAGCCCTTACTACGTCTCGCTTCACGGATTGGCGCTTGCACGTGTGCAAGGGAGCTGGGATCAAGCCTCGGAGCTTTGCGGAATAGCGGTACAACTAAAACCTACCGAGATCCAGTCCTACCTGAATCTGGGAGAGGTGTATGCACCCGCAGGGCTGCGCGAGAAGGCTTCGGACAAGCGGGACGACGCCTTGGAATTATTCGGCGAAGATGCACGACTAATGCGGGTCCGCAGCAAAGTACAGAACCGCCGTACTACTCCATTGCCTTTCTTCTGCCGCGAGCATTTCTTGAGTCGTGAACTCGGCAAATGGCCGCACCGCATAGTGAAAGGTCTGCGCAAGTGAGAGCGTTTCGGTTTACAGGGTTCACCTCAAACTGTTTTTCGGACGAAATGTGGATTGTGAATACCCGTGGCAAAACAAATGCAGTACCGGTTATCCAGAAGTGGTTGATTTAAAAAAGAGGTGTTGAATGAAAACGCAGAGAAAAGCAGCGGCTACATTGTCTGTTCTGTTGTTCGTCTTGGCGGTCGTGAGTTTTGAGAGCACGTTCGCGGCAAAGCCCGTGTTGCCGCAGAACCAACAAGTCGTGGTTCGTTTCGAATGTGACGCGCTGGCCTCCAGCGTGGGTCCCCTTGACGGCAGTGTGGGAGCTCCCGCGTTGCCGCCCTCTACACCTTGTGCTCAGGTGATAGCAAATTTCCT
>Ga0137418_10006181_pt1 | contig 11013 bp, 12 predicted proteins | sample CZODoug3_1_2_16f_FD_122242 | JGI IMG/M metagenome (GOLD analysis project Ga0137418, IMG submission 122242) | Vadose zone soil fungal communities from Angelo Coast Range Reserve, California, USA - CZODoug3_1_2_16fungal (Hybrid Assembly) | ecosystem: Environmental > Terrestrial > Soil > Vadose... | reverse complement strand
CTACGTCGCCGCGCTGCGAGCGGCGCAGCTCGGGCGCTCGGTGACGCTGATCGAGCGTGGCCGCGTTGGTGGCGTGTGTCTCAACGAAGGCTGCATCCCGAGCAAGCATCTGTCGCGATTCGCGGCAGCGAAAGCCGCAGCGGAGAAGCTCACGTCATCCGGTATGCCCGCGTTCGCTGGAGTCCCGGACATGGCGGCGTTTCAGAAGAGCCGCGCCGCCGCTGTCGGCCTGCTCGTCAAAGGCGTCTCCTCGCTGCTCGAGGCCGCGGGTGTGACGGTGATAACCGGCAGCGCTCGCTTTGTCGGCCGCACTCGAGTCTGCGTAGAGATCGGCGAGGAGCGTGTTCGCTACTTCGACTTCAAGGATGTCGTTATCGCAACCGGCTCGCGCGCGGTGGACCTTGATGCGCTTCCATTTGACGGCGAACGCATCGTTGAGCCGAGCCGCGCGCTCGAATGGATGGCAGTGCCCGCATCCCTTCTGGTCGTGGGCGACGACTACGTCGCTCTCGAGATCGCCGTGGCCTACGCGCGGCTCGGCAGCAAGGTCACGCTGGCGGGATCGCGCGAGCGCCTTCTGCCCGGCTTCGACCGTGACCTTTCGGCCGCGGCACAGCGTGGAGCCCATACCGCCGGAGTGGAGGTGCTTCTCTCCTCCGATCCCTCGGCACAGGCCCGGCAAGCGGACCGCGTGGTGGTGTCGGCGGGGCGGCGCGCCAACGTGGATGCGCTCGACCTGTCTGCGGCGGGCCTGACCGCGCCGAGCACCCTGTTCAAAGTCGATCCTCAGCTGAGGCTGGACCGCCACGTGTTCGCCATCGGCGATGTGACCGAGGGTCTACCGCTCGCCCATCGCGCGATGATGCAAGGCCGCGTCGTCGGCGACGTGCTTGGGGGCAAGGCCGGGGCATTCGACAGTCGGGCCATACCCCGCGCTGTCTTCGCTGAGCCCGAGGTCGCGTCAGTTGGTATGACTGAAGCCGAGGCTCAATCGGCCGGCGTAGAAATTTCGATCGGCAGGTTTCCGCTGGCGGCGCTCGGGAGGGCGGTGATCGAGTCCGCGACAGCCGGGTTCGCAAAGCTCATCTTCGCGATGGATGGCGGCGCGTTGCTGGGGGCTCATCTCGCAGGACCGCGCTCGACTGAGCTCGTCGCCGAGATGGCTCTTGCGCTCGAGATGGGTGCGACGGCTGAAGACCTGGCGCTGACCATCCATGCCCATCCGACGTTTGCCGAATCACTGATGGAGGCGGCTGAGGTGAGCCTGGGCCGGCCGGTCCATGTCCGCCTCCCAAAAAAATGATCACTCGCGTCTTCATTGCCGCGCGCCGCTCCGATCTCACGACTGAGGCCTGCCTCGCGCACTGGCGCGGCCGCCACTCCGCCATCGGCGCGAAGCTCCCGAAGGTTCGCGCGTACGTGCAGAACCATGGAGTCCTCGCCGACGGGCGGTTTCTGCTGCCATACCCCGGCTTCGACATCATGCCCGAGCTCGACTGGCAAAACCTCGCGGCGATGGATGCCGCCATCGACTCATCCGCCCACGAAGAGGACTCGGTGTCCGACGAGGCCAACTTCATCGACACGTCTCGAACCGGCCTCGCGGTCACCGAGCGCCACGTCCTTTCGGATGGCCGGCCTCCCCCAGATGCCGTGAAGCTGATCACTCTGTTGAGGCTCGCGCCCAACTCACCCGAAGCCGCTCTCAGCGAAGCGCTGACAGGTCCATACGCGGCAGCGGTATCGAAAGCGGGCGCTTTGCGCCACGAAGCGCTCATCACGCTTCCAGACCGCGCCGGGCGTCCGCCTTTCTCGGTCCAGGCGATCGACATGCTCTGGTTCGCCACACCGGAGGATGCGCTCGCCTGGACGCGCACCGAGGCCGCCTATCGCGCCGCCTGGCATCTCTCTGGCGTCGCACTTGGTACGGAGCGCCTGATCGCTCGCCCCCACCGGGTGCTCTGAATGCGTTTTGGAGTCGGCGACTTCAGCGGTCAGCGACCGCCCGGATCACCCGTCGCTCACCGCCGGCTGTACGCAGAGCTGCTCGAGCAGGGGGAGCAGATCGAAGCGGCAGGTCTCGATTCGATGTGGGTGTCTGAGCACCATTTCGCGGAGGACGGTTACATGCCGTCGGTGCTTCCGATCGTGGCCGCGCTTCTCGCTCGCACCAGCCGGATCACGGCGGCGACGGATCGCCTCCTGGCTTCCCTGCACGACCCCATCCGCCTTGCCGAGGACGCGATCGCGCTCGACCTGCTGAGTGGGGGGCGATTCATCCTCGGCCTGTCGCTCTGCTACCGGGATGAGGAATTCAGCGGCTTCGGAGTTGAGGCGGCGACTGATCCCCAAAGACTGGAAGCCCTGGTTCCGGTGTTGCGCGCGGCATTCGACGGCCGCGCAGCGGTTATCGGCCAGCGCCACGCGAGCATCACCCCTCGCCCGGTCACGGGCGGTGGACCGAAGCTGATGATCGCGGCGGATGGCAATCAGGGTGCGGCGCGTGCGGCGCGGCTCGCCGACATCCTTATGGTCGATCCGACAGAACCCTGGAATGTGGTCGACGAGTCGGTTGCGACCTTCGACCGCGAGCGTGGCAACACGAGCGGCGACGTGGTGCTGTTCACGTACGGCGCACTTTCTGAGCGCGGCCGCGAGACCGCATGGTCCGCAGTGGCGGATGGATTTCGCTACATGCGGCACAACTACGACAGGTGGATGGGCCGCGAGCCGACGCGCGACCTACCCCCGAGTCACTACCGGCTGCTGCTGGGCACGACGGCTGAGGTGGCGGAGCAGGTGGACGAGTACCGCCGCCGCTACGGCGATCGCGTGCATCTCGTCTTGCGCTGCAACTACCCGGGCATGTCCGCGCAGGCGGTCGCTGAACAGCTGCGACTTTGGGGCACGGCGGCGCAAAAGGTTCGCTCCGCCACGGGTTGTTAAGCGGGCATTCTCGGCGCAGTGGAAATCATCCACTTACGAACTAGTGCCCGTTCGTTTGACCCTTGACACTGAGATCGATCTGGCTATTCTTACGCCGACACACCCACACGGTTGGTGGGCCAGAGACGGGCGCGGAGAGGCGCTCATCAGGAGGGCATTCAATGTCGATCGACGAGGAAGCCATAGCAGCTCCGCCGGCCACTCGTGTGGCCCTCCCCAGCAGGCGCGAACTGCTCAAGCTGGGCGGTTCGGCCGCGTTGGGCATTGGCGCTTTCGCCCTGGCCGCGTGCGAACAATCCAACCCCGGGACCACCGCTGGAGCCGCGGACACATCGGTGCTCGACAAGTGGATCTCGACCAAGAAGGCCAGACTCGGAGTGGACCTGACCTTCCCGCCGATCCAGTTCAAGGACTCGGCCGGCAAGCCGACCGGTTACCAGATGGAGCTCACCGAGGCGATGATGGCCGACCTCGGCGTGACGCCCGAGTACGTTGAGATCCCATTCGGCCAGCTGTTCGCCGGACTGGTCGCCGGCAAGTTCGACATGATGGGCATCTCGGCGACCATCCTTCCGAGCCGCGCTTTGAAGGGCCTGTTCGCCAGCTTCCCGGTCTTCTACGAATCCATCGTTGTGATCCTCAAGCCGGGGTCCACCGTCACGGCGGCTGACCAGCTCAACAAAGCCGGCGCCAAGATTGCGGTCCTGCAGGGCAGCTCGCAGGAGTTCAGCAGCAAGCTGATCTTCAGCAGCGCCAGCTTCTCGCCGTTTGCCCAGCTCGCCGACGCAGTCAACGAAGTGGCGACTGGCCGCGCCGACGCCACGGTGCTCTCCGAGTTCGATGTCGAAGACTCACTCAAGGCTCACCCCACCCTCAAGCTTCTGGCCGGGCCGCCGCTGTGGGTCGACGCGAACACGTACCTCATGCCCCTCGGTGACTACAAGCTCCAGGCTTGGGTTAACAACTGGCTTCGGTACAACGCCACCCACCAGCGGCTGACCAGCCTATGGAGGAAGTGGCTTGGGCCAGGTCTCCAGAAGTACAACCTGCTCACGTACGGCGTGGGACCCGGGAGCGAGCCGGTAGAAGTCAAGGTCTGATCGAGTCCTGAAAGGGTGGCCGGCATGATTGAGCCGGCCACCCCTTTCGCCAGGTTGACCCGATGATCGCGCTTGCCTATCAGTTCGACTGGCGCGTTGTCACCGATCGATGGCCCCAGTTCGTGGCTGGGGCGTGGGTCGACCTCTGGGTCGCGGTAGTCGGGTTTGCGCTCGCTTGTGCCATCGGCCTGGTCAACGCATTGCTTCGTACCTCTGGCATGCGTGCGCTGACCATACCTTCGTTCCTTTACGTGCAGGTCATGCGCGGTGTGCCCCTGTACGTGATGCTCGTGTGGATCTACTTCGGGGTCGCCAACATCACCGGGATCACCTTCACATCGTTTCAAGCCATCGTCATCACCCTCGCCTTGACCGGCTCCGGCTACACCACCGAGATCTTTCGCGCCGGGTTGAGCGCGATCGACAAGGGACAGATAGAGGCCGCCCGATCCATCGGCTTGAGCCGCGCTCGCACCTATGGACATGTGCTCCTGCCCCAGGCATTCCGAATCGTGGTCCCGCCGCTCGGCAACACGTTTGTCGGGTTGTTGAAGGGTGCCACGATCATGGCCGTGATCGCCGTCCCCGACATGGTCTTTCTCGCCAACGAGCTCAACGTCACGCTCTTTACTCCATTTGAGGTCTTTGCCGCGGTGGCCGGAATCCTTGTCGTGCTGGTGCTGTTTTTCTCCGCCCTTGTGTACCTGCTCGAGCGAAGGCTGCGAATCGCGTGACCGCTCTCCTGCTCGCCTACTCTTATGACTGGAGCGTGATCCCGCGATCCGCGGCTTTCCTGGAGCGCGGCCTGCTGGTCACGATCCGTATCGCGCTCCTATCGGTGGCGTTCTCGCTCGTTCTTGGCCTGGTTGTCGCCCTGATCCGCATGGTGCCTGGCCCGATCGGCTTGGTCGGCTTCCTCTACATCCAGGTCTTTCGCGCGCTTTCGCTCTATGTCTACATCCTGTTCATCTACTTCGGCATCGCAGCGGCGATCGGCCTCAACCTCGATCCGATCCCGGCGGGCGTCGTCTCGCTGACACTGCTCAACAGCGCCTACATGGCGGAGATCTATCGCTCTGCGATCCAGGCGGTCGATCCCGGCCAGCGCGAGGCGGCACGCAGTCTCGGGCTGGGAGGCATCGGCACGTTCGCGACCGTCGTCTTTCCCCAGGCCTGGCGTATCGCCTTGCCGTCGCTGGTCAACCAGTTCACGGACATCATCAAGGACTCATCGGTCGTTGCCTTGATCGGCGTGCCCGACCTCATGTATCAGACGACCGAGCGCGTCAGCTTCTACCACCGGCCCTTCGAGTTCTATACGACCGTGGCCGGCATCTACCTCGTCATGGTTGTGATCGTCGCGCAGCTGGCGGGCCGTCTCGAAAAGCGCCTGCAGCGACATCTCGCATGAGCAGTGGAGGACTCGAAATGACTGGATTGGCCGATGCCGTGGAACGCGATCCGCTCGGGACTGAGCTGGTCAGGCTCGCGCTCGGTGCCTGGCCGCGCCTGCCCAACCTCGTGGCCGACTACGTGGGACCGCACGAATGGCTCCTGGATTCGAGGAAGCAGTAGTTGAAGCTCGACGAGCTTCTGCCGAGAACGCATGCTCTTGCCGCACGGGCCGAGCGGGAAGGCGATGCGTACATCGCGGTCGAGGCTAGAGCGATCGCCACCCAGATCGAAGTCGCGGCCAATCCCGAGATCTACGGCTACCTCGAGCTGGTCGAGCGATTGCTGGCCTGTCGATTTGCTCCGCCGGACCAGGACGAGCTCGAGGCGCTGGAACGCGAGGTGACCGGGCTGGCCCGGCAGCTTGGAAGCTCGGGCGCGGATCCGGTACGCGACCAGGAGCGCAGAGGACTCATCGACGGTGAGGCGAAGTGGGACACGGCCCTTGATGCCTATCGAGCCGGTCGCCGGTGGGCGCTGCAGGAATTCCCCATCGCGTTTCGCGAAGAGCTGGAGATCGCCCGCACGTCGGATCCGATCGCGTCGGTGCATCTGCTGTGGCGTGAGCCTGACCGGATGGCCTTCGAGGTGAATGTGAGTGTCCCGCGAATGCCGGCCACGATCAAGTACGAGGTTGCCCACAACATCTATCCCGGCGACTACCTCCACATGGCGGTGCTGACCCAGCGGACGTATGCGCAGGAAGGCAGGATTGCGGCATGCATCAAGCTGAAGAATGCCCCGGAGAATGTGGTCGCTGAAGGCATCGAAGAGCTGGCTCCCTTCCGCCTGGAGCCAGATCACGGTCCCGCGGACGAGTTCGCCTGGAAGCTTGAATGGCTCCGGCGCGGCGCCTGTTTGAGCGCCGCGGTGCGCCGCCGGCAGCATGGCGAACCCCGTGCGCAGGTGATCTCCCAACTGGAGCGGATGGGGCACATGGGCCAGGACCGCGCCGCCCAGGAGCTGAATCGGATCGAGCATCCTCTATGGGGCACGTATCAGTACACGTACTGGCTGGGAAGGCACCTGGTCGAGGAGTCCGATCGTCGCGCCGGAGCGGGTGTCTCGGGCGCCGCATACCTCGGCTGGTTGTACGGCGACCTACACGTGCCCGAGACCTTCCTGGCCAACGCGACACCTTTGCTTTCGCCCCGAACCGCCTAGGTCAACCTCCGCCTCAGCAAGTCCTTGACCAGGTCGAGCTCGCCGAGGTGGCGATGCAGGTGCGTGATCGATACCGACGTCACAAAGATCCAGACTGGCAATCCACCTCGGCTCCCGACTGCCTCGTCGTGCTCGGGACCGCTGTCCATCTCCGCGCGAAACCCTGGCGTCTGGTATTCAGGATGCCGCGCGCCGTGGCCTGCGACGTCGGGAATCTCGTCGAGCACCGTCTCGTCGATCGTACGCACCCATGCAAGCGTGTCCGCATGCACGTCGTCCGCATAGCGCAGGAGGTCGGCGAGCTGGAACCGAGACGCCGCCGCGGCGGCCTCCTCGAGCGCGAACCCGGTGCCGATTCCGGGCACAGCAAGCGCGCTCTTCGACCAGGGCTCACGCATGATCAGCTCCGGGACGCCTTGGATGGCTGTGTTCACCGCCCAGTCCTGGCTGCGCGCCATGTGCCATATGAGAAAGGCGATGGGGTTGACGCCGGGCAGCGGTCGTTCCACAAGCTCCTCTGGGGACAGGTCGGCCGCCGAATGATGAAGGCGCACGCTCACGGTCTCGAGCTGCTGAACGAGCATGCTCATCGCGTTCACGCCTGCCAGCTTAATCGCCGTCGCCAAACTAACGCTCGTTCAATGAACGGCCCTGTGGCGGCTAGAATCGGCCGTGGGGATGGAAGCAAACAGGCTCAACGGCTCTGACCTCGAGGTCTCTGAAGCCCAGGGTTCCACCATCCTGCGCCTGGAGGGGATCAACAAGTGGTTCCACCGCGGCACCCTCCGCAACCAGCATGTTCTCAAGGACATCAACCTGGAGGTCAGACGCGGTGAGGTCCTCGTCGTGATCGGTCCATCCGGGTCCGGCAAGAGCACCCTGCTGCGGTGCATCAATTTTGTTTCCCCGCCAGAAACGGGAACGGTGATTTTCCTCGGCCGGAAGTGGACCAAGGACAACATGCCGCGAATCCACCCGCTCGAGCGCATGAAATATGAGCGAGAGCTAAACCTTCTCCGCACGCGGATCGGCATGGTCTTCCAGCACTTCAACCTGTTTCCGCATATGACCGCCCTGCAGAATGTCGCGCTCGGCCTGACCCGAGTGCTCAAGGTGCCTGGCAAACAGGCGCGAGAGCGGGCCCTGGCCGAGCTCGAGAGGGTCGGCCTTGGCGCGAAGGCCAAGAGCTATCCCAGCCAGTTGTCAGGCGGCCAGAAGCAGCGGGTGGCCATCGCGCGGGCCCTCGCGATGAAACCGCAGCTCATGCTGTTCGATGAGGTCACCTCTGCTTTGGACCCGGAGCTGATCGGCGGAATCCTCGAAGAGATCAAGAAGCTCGCCATCGAAGGTATGACCATGATCGTGGTGACACACGAGATGGGCTTCGCGCGCGAGGTCGGTGACCGCCTGATGTTCATGGACGAAGGCGTGATCGTGGAAGAAGGTGTGGCCCGCGAGATGATCAAGAACCCACAGAACGAACGGACACAGGCCTTCCTGCGCGCCATCTTGTGACCCAGCTGCGCGGAAAGGTTGCCCTCATCACCGGCGGCGCCTCGGGCTTGGGCCTGGCCGTGGCGCGCCAGATGGCAGGGAGCGGCGCCCTCCTCGTGCTCGTCGACTGGGACGCGCAGAGCCTTGAAACGGCGGCAGCCGAGATCGAGCGGTCGGGGGGAGTGGTTCAAAGCTTGCGCGGCGACGTGTCCGATGAGGCCACAGCGACAGCTTCGACCGAGCTGGCCAGGACTGCCTTCGGCCGCCTCGACATCCTTTTCAATAACGCGGGCATCGACCCTCTGGGAGCGCGATCCGTGATCGAGACCGAGGTTGCGGATTGGGACCGCATAATCGACGTGAACGTCAAGTCTGCGTATCTGATGTCGCGCTCCGCCATACCTCTCATGCGTGAGGGTGGTGGGGGGGCGATTGTGAACACCGCATCCATTGCGGGCCTCAAACCCGCCGCGGATGAGACGGCCTACAGCGTGTCGAAGGCAGCCATGGTTTCGCTCACGGGCGCTCTTGCGCTGGATTTCGCAGCCGATGGGATCCGCGTCAACTGTGTGTGCCCTGGCTTTATGGAGATGGTCATGACGGATCGGCGCCGGGAACTCACTGAGGAGCAGCAGGCGGCTCGGGCCTCGGGCGCCGCGTCGCGCGTTCCACTCGGCCGGCAGGGCACCTACGAAGAGGTGGCCAGGGCGGTCCTGTTCCTGGCCGGGCCAGACGCGTCGTACATCACTGGCGCGGCTCTGGTCGTCGACGGCGGCCTCCTCCTCAAATAGGATTCGGTGTCGCTAACGCGACAGCTCTTCTACTCGCTCGATCATTCGCGCAATGCCCACTGAGAGGTCCTCAGGCGAGCTGGCAAGGCTGATCCTGACCGCGCTTCGCGCCGACTGGCCAAAGGCAGTTCCCGGTGCGACGGCGACTTTCTTGCTCGAAACGAGGTCGAATGCGAACTCCCGTGCGTCGAGTCGCGAGTCGCTGATGTCGGCCATGATGTAGAAAGCGCCTTGCGGGCGGCTGATCAGCAGCCCAGCCTCCTCCAGCAGGCCTACGCACAGGTCGCGCCGCTCCCGATACGCCTTGACCATCTCTTGCAAGGGTTCCCGCGGACCGTCCAGTGCCGCCTCGGCGGCCTTCTGGCAAACCGTGGGAAGGCAGGAGGAGTTTGACTCCAGGACCTTCGTAATCGTGTCCGATAGCTTGTCGTTCGCGACTACATAGCCGACCCGCCAGCCGGTCATGGCGTACGTCTTCGAGAACGTGAATGCAGAAATCACCCGCCCGTCGGCGCAAAACGATGCGGGGCTGTGATGCTCCCCGTCCAGGATCACTTCGTCATAGCACTCGTCCGAGAGCAGGTACAGGTTGTGTCGAACCGCGACGTCAACGAGCTGTTCCAGGAGCTTTCGCGGAAACACAGCGCCGGTCGGGTTGCAGGGGCTGTTGACGATGATCAACTTCGTGCGCGAGGTGATCTGTTTTTCAATTTCCTTCGGGTCAGGAAGGAACTCGGTTTCCGGGGGGCATGCGTAGGGCACCAGCACCCCGTGCGCCCAGGCCAGCATCAGACGGTAGTTCGGCCACGCGGGGTCCGGAACCAGCACCTCATCGCCCGGTTCAAGCAGCGCAGCGATGGCGCCCGCTATGCCGCCGACGCCACCCACCGAGCAGTTGATGTTGTTGACCCCGGCCTTGATGCCGTTGACGCGGTCCAGCTTGGCCACGAGCCGTTCACGCAGACTGAGCAAACCGGCCGTCGCCGTGTACTTGACCTGGCCCTTGCTCGCGAACTCGATCGCCGCGTCCACGATGTGGGCTGGTGTGGGAAAGTTCGGCTCGCCGACCTCCAGCCGGATGCAGCCGGGCGTGACAAGCGCAAGATTGACCACTTCGCGGATTCCGGAATGAGCTGCTTCAGCCGGGCCAGACGCTATCGCCGGGAGGGATCGGGTGGCCATATAGCTAGTCTCCTGATGAGCAGGTGGGAATTCTGAGCGCGCAGCTTACGATAGACTCCTTCAAAACTAAAGTGAACGTTCGTTCGTTCGTTTGGAGTGTTAGCCAGTGCAGATAAAGGACATCGCCTACGCACGGTCAGGAGACAAGGGAGACGTCGTGAATGTTGGCGTGCTCGCGCTTGACGACGCCGCGTACGAGAAGCTGCAAGCGGCATTGACTCCAGAGCGGCTCAAGGCGCATTTCGGCGATTGGGTTCGAGGCGAAATAGACGTCTTTCCGATGCCGAACATCAACGGTTTCAACCTGCTTCTGCACAACGCGCTGGGCGGTGGGGCAACCAGGACGCTTCGGTACGACGTCACGGGCAAGTCGTTCAGCACCGCACTTCTCCGCATGGAGGTGCCGGATTGAGCGCTGACCCCAAGCCGGACGGCAAGCCCACGACCGGCGCCACACCCGATGACGATCTCCGCAGGCGTATCGAAACGGCGCGCGCCGGCGGTGAACAGAAGTACCACGCCAAGCTTCGCGAGCAGGGCAAGCTCTTCGTTCGAGACCGTATCGAACGGATCATGGATCCCGGCTGGTCCTTCGAAGACGGACTGCTGGCCAGGCACGTCGATGGCAATCTCCCCGCTGACGGCGTCGTGACCGTGGTCGGACACATCGGAGGCCGCCCGGTCTGCGTGATCGCCAACGATATGACGGTCAAAGCCGGGACGTGGGGCCTCCGCACGTTCCAGAAGATGACCGCGATGCAGGAGCTTGCGGGTCGAACCAAGAGCGCCCTCGTCTACCTGGTCGATTCGGCGGGCGCGCGCATCGACGAGCAGCGCTCCAGCTATGCCGGTCGCAAGGCGTGGGGAAACATCTTCTACAACCA
>Ga0137418_10006179_pt1 | contig 11017 bp, 8 predicted proteins | sample CZODoug3_1_2_16f_FD_122242 | JGI IMG/M metagenome (GOLD analysis project Ga0137418, IMG submission 122242) | Vadose zone soil fungal communities from Angelo Coast Range Reserve, California, USA - CZODoug3_1_2_16fungal (Hybrid Assembly) | ecosystem: Environmental > Terrestrial > Soil > Vadose... | reverse complement strand
GAGGCCCATCCTTGCAACGCCTTGCGGCGTTACAACCTCGATATGCGTATGGTATCTCCCTGCGTCAGTCTTTCCAGCTACGCCAATTTCGTCACCTGCTGCGACAGAACTTCCTATTGGGACTACTTTGTTATCGTTATCGGACAGGCCGGAATACAGAATGCCGGTACCATCATTCGAGACAACCAAAATATTGTTGGTCCCATTTTTGTAACTCCATCGGGCAACAACCGTCCCAGAATGCATGGAGTACAAGGGACCAGTAGGGTTATCGCCTGTAACGTCAATTCCAGGATGAAAACCCGGGCTACCATCAACGATCCTCGGCCCAAAGAAGCTGTGAACCATGATCTTGCCGCTGTGCGGAGCAACAAAAGTGGTCATTTCAAATATCCTCCCTGATCATGGTCGACGCGAAACAGGGCGTGTCCCCGCAGTACCCCGTCTCTTTCCTTACCGGCCGGCTTGACGACCAGCACTGTCGATCCGAGAGCGAATCTCTTCCAAACCTGTTTGGGAGGCACCGGCGAACAGAACGCTTTGGAGTCGCCAAGTTTGAGCGCCGTGCAATAAGCTGAACTCGGACGAAAATCGATGCCTACGAAGTCATCGGCCGGGAAGTCGTCCTTTACTGGCGCTACCTCAAGGCCAAAGACAAGTTCGATCTTCCGCTGAGCCTGGTTGCCGCCGTTCCAGGCTCCTACACCGGGCCCGCCAGCCGCGCCTACCTCTACTACACCGACGAATACAAGAACTGGGCGCCGGGACTGAAAGTGAGCATTACGCCACGATAAGGACAACCAGTCGCAATGGCGAACCGGGGAACTTTTCGAAACGGTGTGGATGTCGAGCGCGCCAACGCATGCTCACGGTCTTGGTTCAGAAGCTGAACGCTGATAGCTGGATGCTGATCGCCCGCGGGCGATTTGTGCAAGTCGTGTGGCGCGCGTCCTCGCACGCCACACGGCCTGGAAAGGAAGTCGATCCTCGTGCAGTCGATAATTCCTCTACGGATTGTTGGCGCTAATCTGTATCGGAAATCCGTCCGGATCCAGGACATGAAAACCGAAGCCGCCTCCTTGCTGGTTAATCGGAGTGGCCCCCCGCGCCTTGAGATCCGCAGTCACCGAGTCCTGTTTGAAGTTGTCGACTCCGATCGCGAAATGGTCCACTTTGGCCGCCGGGGTACCCGGCCGCAGGACGAGAAAATTTTTTCCAAACACGAGCTGGTTGTTCCCCTCCCGTTTGTTGACGGTGCAACCGAGCACGCGTTGATAAAAATCGGTCGATCGTTGCAGATTGCTGACTTGCAGAGAAATGTGGTTGATACTGTTACCCTGGAATCCAGCCGCCTCCGCAGTACCGGAACTGGCTGCCAACACGGCCAACCCTTGTATCAGCGCCCGCCGTGACATTTTCCCTTTTTCATAAGCTTCCAACAGCGTCGAAATCGTATTCTTCATCGAATCCTCCTTCACAAAATTAAGAATCAAAATATGAGCTTCAGTGTGAGCTGAAGCTGCCCGCGAGGTCCCGTTCGTCTGAGTAATCACATCCGCGGAGGGGCTGATGGCGTTGCCCGAGAAAACGATTCCGCTCCTTTCGAATGCGATCTGTCGATCCGAAAACAAACATGACAAGCGTCCAGGTGGCTCTTCCTGGCCAAATCTACCGCTCTTATGAAAACGGTTGCGCCGGCAACCTCAGCAAACGAACTTCTACTTCGACGATGTGAAATTTGATATCGATTCGTACGCCCGCTTCCGAGCTTTGTCAAGGAATCCGTAAGAGAGGAATCCGCAGAGCGTCCAGAAGGGCTAGTGCCGGTTGTTGACGCAGCAGGCTGGCGAGCTGCGCCAGATGTTGATGACTCTTGACTTTGCTCAACTCCTCGATCCGTATTGGAGCCGGATCTATGGACTGGTCGTTCATCGAGGAATGTACAAGGGCATCAGACTTCGACAGTGGGTCGACCTCGTCCTGCAAACAAAGTTATTGATGTACGGGCGCGCCGTACGCTTTGCTGATCTGTGTAAAACACTCAAGGTTGTTACAACCAATCTTCACAACAATCAACCAATCGTCTTCACTACGTCGGCTGTGGCTCCGTTTGAGCGCGACAGTCCCGATGTGTCCGTCGCGGAGGCTGTGCGTGCCTCGTGCGGCATCCCACTGTTCTTCACTCCCTACGTCGCTGATCGTCACTTTCTCGTCGACGGTGGCGTCCTCGCCAATTTTCCAATGTGGTTATTTCATACGTCTCCACACCTCACGATAGGCATCAACCTGGTGCCACGCAGTGATCAACCGGAGTCGTCACCGCGCTCCCTGCCGGCCTACATTTCGCGTGTTCTCGCCAATCTAATGCAGGCTGCGGAATTGAGTACTCTAATCACGCAGGTCGATTCCATTATCCATGTGTCTGTGCCGGCCATTCCCCTTACCCAATTCTCTTTGACGAGCGCTCAGAAGGAAGAAATGTATAACTCAGGATTCAACGCAGCTAAGGAGTTCCTAATTCGAAACAAGGCTCGACTGGACGACTATAGACTGAGCTATCCTTAAGTGGCATGTGTGTTTCGGCGGTCCTTGCCTGTGTCACGTTGACTTTGATCCCTGCTTCGCATTAGAAAGAGCGCAAACGGGTGCTTAACAAACTTTTCTTTCTGATCGTTCTGATAATGATGACGATCGTACCGCTGGCGATCGGCCAGCGTAGCCGTGCCGGTGAGCCAAACGTCGCCATCGGGCCACGCGTGGAGACTTCCGGATGTCCAGGTGAAGCGGCGATCACTTTGCCGCTTCCAACCGTACAGCCGAGCGATTTTGTGCGGCTTCGGCGCACAAGATGCTTCGGAACCTGCCCTGACTACACCGTACAGATCGGTGCGGATGGCCAGATCAGTTGGCGAGGAGAATACTACGTTCGGGCCATCGGTGCCGAGACTGCCACGATCAACCCGCGTGATGCGCGCGGTCTAATTGAAAAACTTCAAACAGCTGGCTTTTGGAAGCTGTGCAGCAGCTATTCTGCAACCGTTTCAGATGCATCGACGGTGATCACGACGTTGCACATCGCGGATCGGGAAAAGCAAGTCTCCGATTATTTCAATACCGCTCCGAGCTGGTTACAAGACCTCGAACGTGAAATCGATGTTCTCGCCGACACCCACCGGTGGATTCATGGTGATCCGCGGAGAGAAACCGTTGCATTGGTGCGTTTGCGCAACACGAGAGTGGATTTTTCGGCCGGTCGTGTCGGCCGTAGTTTAGATGCAGATGCCCGCGGCCCAAAACCTGGTTTGACGCCATTGATGCAGGCCAGTGCGAGAGGCAACCTGAGCGAGATTCAAAAACAACTTTCGGCGAAAGCGGATCCGAACGCCCAGGATTCGAGTGGATGGACTGCACTCATGTACGCGACGCTGGCATCCGATCCGCAAGCGATGAAGATTCTGCTCGACTCCGGCGCCGATGCGAACCGGCGCTCCTATATGGGCCAGACTGCCCTGATGGCTGTCAGCGCTGCTTATTCCTCCGCGCCGGAAAAGTTCCGGTTGTTGGCCGCAGCCCGCGCCGACGTGAACGCACAGGATACTGACGGTCACACGGCTCTCATGTTTGCAATGTATGGCTCATTGGGCTCCTCGGACCGCGGTTTTCTGGAGCGAGCGGAACTGGTTTCTCTTTTGCGAGAGGCAGGCGCCCGAACAGACTTAGTGGATGGAGCGGGTCTTACGGTTTTCGATTATCTGGACGAGGAAGCGGCAGGGTACCCATACGGAAAAAGCGAATCCGACAAGCTGCGGCAAATTCTGCAAAACCCGACCCCTGGGACATTCCCACCAGTTAAGGTCAGCGGACGCGTCGTCATTTCCCCCGGCACGCGGCTCTGGGCGTCGACTATCGAACTTGAGCGCGTGGGCGTAGGCATTGCTGTGGTTCAGGTGCCGGTGATGCAAGATGGATCATTCGAATTCCCCAGGGTCGTGCCGGGACCATACACCGTACGCCTGGGGCCACAGCCTTCCTTTCCATTGCCATCAATGTCTCTTGTGATTCCGAACAAGGAGGTCACGGGCCTCGAAATCACCGTTCCCGCGGTGAAAGAAATCGGAGTCCGCGTCGCGGTGGAAGGCGATGCTCCGACTCCTGGCTTCGGGTTGATCCTCGTCGCGGTCTCGGGCGGCGCCGCGAGAAGCGGGCCGCCGCCCAGAATTCCCGCGGATTTGGCCTCTATTGTACCGTTGAACATTCAGGCGGCCCTTGCCGGTGGCGCGGCGAGTTTGCAGTTAGTCCGATTGGGCACGAGTCCGCTGGTCGATGACGCGACCTTTCGGATTGCGTTACCTTCCCCCTGGACTTTTGGGAATGTTTCACTGTCCAATCCGCTGCCTGATGCGAGCTTTAGGATTACGCTGCCTGATGGCGACTACCACGTTGCTGCGATTCTGCCTCGGCTGCGTGGAGGACTCCCGCGGATCTACAACGTGAAGTCATTGACGAGCGGCTCCAGCGATCTTCTCTCAGATCCTTTGAGGATCTCGGGAGCCGACCCCGCAGAGATTCGAGTAACGTTCGTCACAACGATGCCGAGCACGTGGCGCAAGCTCAGCGGCCGAGTAGTTGGTCTGGATGCAGGAGCTGAAAGCACCGCTAGAGTTGTCTTACTGGGAGAGGTGGTGGCGAAGATCGACGCCCCTGTCAACCCTGATGGGTCGTTCGAATTTCCCAGGGTTCTCCCAGGCCGGTACATCGCCCGTTTCGTTGCCGGCAGCAGCGAGATCAACGCAGCGGCCCAGCGCCGGCTTGGCGTATCCGACAACATTATCACCGTAACAGATAAGGACCTCAGCGGGATCGAGATCACCGTTCCCCGTTGAAGCAAGCCCCAGAGTATTCCATGACACATCTGCTGTTATTTTGGGTCTTTTTCTTCAGGGGGCGTCAGAGGCGAAGTAATTGGTTCTGATTGCGACCTCAAGGTTTTTCTCGTGCGTCGTCAGAAGCTTGCAAGCAGCAATCCGGCAACAGCAGCAATCTTCAAGAGTGTCCATCGAAGGCGTTGCGTCCACGCAGCGTGCAGCAACGCTCCATGCATAGAAGGTTGGATGGGAATCAGGAAGAGGATTCCGTGAATCCTGCAGGCTAGGGGCACTTTTCCGGTATATCGGTTTTACGTGGGCTCATGCCAGGAGACCGGCGCAGAATCAACCGCTGTCAGTCGAGATCAAACCGTCTCTCTTCGACTACAAGCGTCTGCCGATCATTAATCTTCATCGCCGCTCCAAACTGCGGCGACGCCGCTCTAACATTGAACCGCTTCCGTTCACGCCTGGGCCGTCTCCGTCAAAGCTTCGGCGGCCTCCAGCAAACCTTCAAGCCCATCTCTCCATCGGTCTCGCGCGACCGGCCAGGCTTCGCCCGGCTCCGGCAAAGTATCTCGGGCGCCTGACAGACGGTCGAGCTTCGTTACTAGAGTGCGGCCTTTGGTCATCGGTTGATCGACGGCCATTACTGGACTATCGCCGTTCGTCATTCGTTGGAGGAGCTTCGACGAAAAACTGTCGCCCTTCATCGTTTGTGCGGCAACGTCGGTTATTCGACTGTCGACGTTCAATGTTTAAGGTTCGCTCGAGATAAAACAAGAGCCGCGAAGCAAGGTTGTGCATTGCTTCATGGTTCTTGAACGACAACGCTTCATGCGCTGGTGGTGAGGGACGATGCGGGCGGAGTGGACGACGGAGGTTCAGCGATCGCGCCCGTCCGGACCGCTTGCCGAAGTCTCCCGCCGCCGTTCTTAAGGCCGCTTCCACACGAAACCGGAAGCGTGGCCGAATTCTGCGTTCCTGCCACACACTCACGAGAAGTTTTCCGCGCGGCCAACAGAGTGCGTTCAACGCCGATAACTTGTCGTACCGAAGATTCCAGGAGCGCCGAGTCGGCTACGGCGCGCGGCAGACGAAATTCGCGGCGTCGTCGATGCTGCCGGTGCCCTTGTATTTGGCGACCTGCGGATACGGACACAGGGGACGCGTGCGGTCCACTTTGCCGTCGATACTGTGCGACGCGATCAACTGGTCCGGCGCTATGCCGTGTTCCACCCATTGCTCGAGCGCGCTGACTTTGTCGAATACGTTGGGACCTTCACCGCCGCCGCAGTGGCCCATTCCCGGCTCCAGGAATAGCCGGACACTGTCGGACGCTTTGCCCGCGCCGCCCACGGTATCCAGTACGCTCTTGTAATACTTGAGGGTGTTCAGCGTCGGAACATTGGTGTCGCTCCAGCCGTGATAGAGCAGAAGTTTGCCGCCGTGTGCGAAGAACGCCTTCATGTTCGGATCAGTGGCGTTCATGACCAGGTTTTCCGGCAGGTCACCACGCACGACATCGCTGTCGAAGTTGAACGTCTTCCAGTCCCAATTAGGATCTTTGAATACGACGTACCGATACTGATCATAAATATTGGCCGAAGGTTCCGGACCCTGAGCCTGAACGCCCCAACCCAGTTCGGTTCCCGGCACGAAGGACGAAAACAATTGCTGCCCGGTACGCGGGTTGATGGCAGGAGAGTACATCTTATTTGCGGCCTCCACTTGAGGCGCGGTGAGGCATTCGGCACCGTCTGCAGCCTTGCAGAGCAGGACCTTGGGATCGAAGTTGCACTTGGTCGGATCGTCGATGAGGCCGTCCTTCAGTCCGTCGTGAGCGTCGCATGCGCCGAGGGCAGCCTGGTGGATGATTGGATACTTGCTCGGCGGTATGTAGCTGGCCGGGTCCTTCAGCACCGCATGGGCCACCCATAAGGAGATTGCGGTCCGGTTGGCCGGCGCTCCGGCGATGATGCCGTCGTAATCATCAGGAAACTTTTGCGCTTCTTTGAGGCCCTGTCTACCGCCTGTCGAGCACCCGTTCCAGTATGAAAGTCTGGGGCCGTTTCCGTAAAAAGCCTGAATGACTGCCTTGGCCTTCACGGTCATTTCGTGTTCGGAGCGCCATCCGAAGTCGATAAGCTTTTCGGGATGACCGAGCGCAAAAGTCCCGCGGCCTCCAACGTGTCCGGTATCCGTGGATGCGCTCGCATACCCTGCGCGAATGGCCTCAGCCATGGCGGAATAGCTGATCACTCCGGCCCAACCTCCGTTACCGACGGCCTGAAACTTGCCGTTCCAACCACTGGCAGGCAGCCAGATCTCCACTTTGATATCTGAATCGCTGGTGGGTTTGATGGTTGCGGCCACACGGCAGAATTCGGAAAGACCCTTGTAGGGATTCGCGCCCCTTGCCCCGGCTTGCCGCTCCCCTGGAACGGAGAACTGGCCGGCCGGTACGAGCTGAGCCATCGTGATGGTCGTGTCCTTCAAAGCAAGCGCTGCCAGGCTGTCGCACGAGGATGCAAACGCCGGAACAGCTGACAGGCACGCGAGAAAGAATATCGCGCATTTCATCATCGGAATCTTCATCTGGGCCTCCACTTTTGGAGGAGTATACACTACAGTATCAGCCGGCGATAATTCGGGGACAGACGTATAAATCACCTGAATTCGCAGTGAAAACGTTAGAAGAATTTAGGTGATTTATACGTCTGTCCCCGAATTATCGCCGGCTGGTAGCCAATTGGGAACCTGGAGGACGAACGACCATGAACGCCGGAAGAACCCGTAGAGATTTCCTGAATCTGACCGGAGCCGGCATGGCCGCCCTGATAGGCGGGACATTGCCGGCCGGAGCATTGCCGGGCGCCACAGCCCCTGTCGAAGGTCCGGACGCCGATCTGGTTGTGTTCAATGCCAGGGTTTACACGGTCGATCCCCGCACGCCGAAGGTGGAGGCGTTCGCGATCAAAGCCGGCCGCTTCACAGCCGTGGGGAGCACCGCAGAAATGAGGGCCCTCGCCGGTAAGCAAACCGAAACGTTCGACGCCAGGCAAATGACCATAGTGCCCGGGTTCATCGATTGCCACAACCATGCCCCGGGCGAGGTATTGCTGTTCGAAGTGCTCGTGGGTAATCCCTACGTCGTGGAGTTTGTGACGATCGACAGCATCGTTGAAAAGCTGCGCGCGAAAGCGGCCCAAACGCCTCCCGGCATGTGGATTGACGGATATTTCTTCGACGACACCAAGGTGAAGGACAATCGGCTGCTCAACGTTCACGACCTCGACAAAGTGTCTAAGGATCATCCGGTGGTAGTGCATCATCGCGGCGGCCACACGTCGTTCTACAACAGCAAAGCTCTGGCAATGGCGGACATCAATAAGACAACAGCGGATCCGCCGGGCGGAACCTATGATCGCGATTCGAACGGTGACCTCAACGGACGGGTTACCGACCGTGCACGGAACCCATTCAACGGGGTCGGTACTCGGCCGGCCTACACCCCGGAACAGACGCTGCAGCGCAGCCGTGAAGGGCTGGCATTCATTTCCAGGCAGTTTGTCCGCTACGGCGTGACGAGCGTACACCATGAGGGCGGCGATCTTTCCACGCTGCAGGAAGTGCGGGCGCGCGGAGAGCTGCTGCACCGTGTGAGTTATGAGGCGAACGGCAAAGTGCTGGAGGCTATGATCGCAGGTGGCATCAAAAGCGGCTTCGGCGACGAATGGATTCGCTTCGGAGCGACTGCCGAGCATACGGTTGACGGGTCGTTCTCCGAGCGAACAATGGCGTTGAGCACGCCGTATCCGAACGTCACGCCGCCCTACAAGGGTAACGTGACGGAAACGCAGGCAGATTTGAACGCGTGGATCGAGCGGGTGCATCGGGCGGGTATCCAGGTGAACTGCCACGCGAATGGAGACGTGGCGATCGATATGGTGCTGACAGCGGTGGAGCGGGCGCAGAAGCTGTTCCCGCGAGCCGACACGCGCCCGAAAATAACGCACTGTACGCTGATTAACGATGATTTGTTGCGACGTATGAAGGCGACCGGTACTGTCCCTGCTGCGTTCACATCGTATGCGTATTACAACAGCGACAAGTTCAGATACTACGGCGAAGAGATGATGAAACGCTGCATGGCTTACCGCTCTTTCCTGGATGCCGGGATTATGGCGGCTGCGGGTTCGGATTTCAGTCCGGGGCCGTTCGACCCGCGGATGGCGATTCAGGGAATGGTCACGCGCACCGGCTGGGATGGACAGACGTGGGGAGCCAACCAGAGGATCAGTGTGGAAGAGGCGCTGCGGGTAAACACGATCAACGGCGCTTACAACTCACACGAAGAAGCGATCAAGGGGTCGATTACGCCGGGCAAGCTGGCGGACTTTGTCGTCCTTTCGGACGATCTGTTCACGGTGGACAAACAGAAGATCAAGGATCTGCAAATAGTCCGGACGGTAGTGGGAGGCAATACGGTCTACCAGATCTAACGCGGGTTCAAGCTCAATCAGGAATTCAATACCGACGCGGGGTCTACGCGCGTGGCGCGCCGGGCCGGCAATACGCAAGCTGCGAGCGCGACGGCAGTAAGACCTGCAACCACCAGCGAAATGACAGAGGGTTCCATGGCGCCAACGCCGAAGATTTGGCTTTGAATGAAACTGCGCATGCCGGCCGCTCCCGAGAGCCCCACTATCAGGCCGATCGCCACCAAAAGCATTCCTTCGCGGATAACAAGCTTGAAAACGGAACCGGCACTACTGCCAAGTGCGATTCGAATGCCGATCTCACGCGTCCGTTGCGTGACGAGATACGTTAGAACACCATAGATGCCGATCGCCGATAAGAACAGCGCCACACTCGCGAAGGCCAACCCGAGGATCATCGCTGCGCGGCGCTGTGTCAGAGAAAGCTGGGTTCGTTCGTCCATCGTGCGGATTTCGAAGAGAGGAACATCCGAGTCGATCTTCGCCATCTCGGCGCGCAGCGTTTTGGTAAGCGCCGCCGGATTCATCGTTGTTTTTACCGCCAATGTGAAGCGCGGTGAGGGCGACTGATCCAGCGAAAAGTAGTAGGTTCCTACGGGCTGTTTCTCGCCGGTAAGGTCGGCCAGCTGAACATCGGCAACAACGCCCACGACCGTCCAGAATTTCGTCTTGGTGGTGATCTTCGTAAGATCGTCATCACCGGGCTCATACATTCTCTTGCCGATGGGATCCGCTCCCGGCCAGAACTTTTGAGCCAGCCGCTCATCAATGATGGCCACGGGTGGTGCATCAGAAGAATCGTGTTCATTGAAGTAACGGCCGCGCTTCAATGGTGTTGTCATAGTTTCGAAATATCCAGGTGAAACCTCGACTTGCATCGGAGCAATCACGGATTCTCCAGGCTTCATCGTGTAGCCTTCAGCGAGAATGACGTTTTTATCGAAGCGGCCGCCGAACGGAATGCTCGTGGTTGCTCCAGCGGAGCGGACACCTGGGATGGAGCGAAGGGCTTCGAACGTTCGATTCATGAATGGCCGCCATTTGTCGTCAGGGTATTTCACCTGCGGAAGGGCCGTCGAAATGGTAATGACGCCGTCGCCTTTGAAACCTGGATCCACGGCGAGGAGTTTCCGGAAGCTGGCGAGCAACAGTCCCGCACCGATCAGCATCACAGCATAAGTTTGAAGCTCATGGTTTTCTGTCACGACCTCCCGAATACGACAGCCCTTCGCGTGTCGATGCCGATCCACACCGGCGTGCCGCGGGTGAGATTGGCGCGGGCACGCGCGAGCACGCGCAGCGACGCGTCGCCACCGATATCGTATTTTCAAATGCCCTCCTCGTCATCTCCGTTTGGACCGTCAAGGAATGGCTTTTATCTCAGAACGTCGGCGCGTTCTGGGTGCTTATGCGCGTCCTCGCGTGTAGTGCCCTCGGTTTAGTTATGAGAGAGGCGGCCTCGGGAGATGTGCCAAAGGCGTTGGAGGCTGCATCGTCGGCGAAGGTACGCACTTGTTTTTTTATCGTTCCTTTGTTCTTTTTTACTGAACGGTGTGATGGTATATGATCTTGAACAAAAGTGGTCTGTACTGGCCATGGGCTCCGTAGCCCATTTCTTCCAACAAGGCAGCCTCCTAGTAGCCCTGTCGC
>Ga0137418_10006178_pt1 | contig 11019 bp, 10 predicted proteins | sample CZODoug3_1_2_16f_FD_122242 | JGI IMG/M metagenome (GOLD analysis project Ga0137418, IMG submission 122242) | Vadose zone soil fungal communities from Angelo Coast Range Reserve, California, USA - CZODoug3_1_2_16fungal (Hybrid Assembly) | ecosystem: Environmental > Terrestrial > Soil > Vadose... | reverse complement strand
GGCTCCTCGCCGATCGCGAGGTCGGCCGCCGCTCGCTCGATGGCGGCCGCCAGACCGGCGGCGTCCGCGCTCACGCGATTCTCGGGGGCGTTCATGACATTTATCAGCGGGATCATAGCACCGGCCGTCACGCGCGTCGGCCGAATGCCGCCGGCATCGGGCTGTCGAAGCTGACACGGCCGCCCCGGGGATGCACGAACGCGAGCCGGGTCGCATGGAGCGCGAGTCGCCTCAGCGGATCCGTTCGTGCGCCGTACTGGGTGTCGCCAGCGATCGGGTGACCCGCCGCGGCGAGCTGGGCGCGGATCTGGGCACGACGCCCCGTCACCAGGTGGAGCTGGAGCAAGGTCGTGGCGCTGCGTCGCTCGAGGACGCGGTAGCGTGTGATCGCCTCCGTGCCGCCTCCACGCTCGGCCGCGCGCACGCGCAGCGATCGATCCTCGAGGAGGCGTGAGATCAGCGAACCCTCGGCCTGCGCCACGACGCCCTCAGCCAGCGCGACGTAGACGCGCTCGGCCGTGCGCGCGGCGAACTGGGCCTGGAGGTGCTCTTTCGCGGCGACTGACTTGGCGAGCACGATGAGCCCAGAGGTTTCGCGATCGAGCCGATGCACGATGAAGAGTCGCGAGGTCTCTGGCCCGCGTCCGGCCACCCAGTCGCGGAGTAGCCGATAGGCCGTGCGCTCGCGCTCACGCTCGGTGGCGATGGTCAGGAGACCGGACGGCTTGTCGACCACGAGGATATCGTCGTCCTCATGAATCAATCCTAGAGGTGCCGGACACCCCGGGGGGGCCGCGGCGGTCAGCGCGACCCGGTCGCCCGGGTTCACCTCGACGTCGCCACGTCCGACGACGGCCCCGTTGACCCGCACGCGAGAGGTGGCGAGCCACTGCCTGAGGCTGCGCCGCGAAGCCTCCGGGTAGAGCGCCTGCAGCCGGTCGATGAGCCGCATCGCGCTCAGGGTAAGGCAGCGCGCGGCTGGACGTGACGCGGACGGTCACCCGGCCTCCCGGCCGTTGCCAATCCGCCCGCCGCCGACGGGAAAAGACGGTAACGGAATCGTGGGCTTATCGCTGGCCCGATGGATGCAGCCGTAGCGGCGCAACGGAGGTGCTCTCATGATGACGTGCCGGTGCGGCGGGCCACTCACGCTGGACAAGTCTCACATCTCGGAGGCGCGGCGGTTCGCTTGCCTCGCCACCACGCGCTTACTCTGGAAGTGTTGCCTCTGCGGCCACTCGCTCTGGCTCGACCAGTCGACAACGCCCGAGGAGTTTAGCGTCCCGCTCGAAGCCGTGGAGGCAAGGCCCGCGTAGCCCAGGAGCCTTTCCGAAGCGCTCGCCCTTGGGAGCAATCCACTTAGGATGGGAAGGCCGCCGGGGCGATAATCAGATGGAGATGCGCGACACTCGAGCTCCGGGCCGCATTCTCGTGGTGGACGACGAACCGGATCTCGTCACGATCCTCACGAAGTATTTCTCCGAAGCCGGCTATGCGGTCGACGCGGCCGCGCATGGTGGCGACGCGCTCATCGCCGTCTTGCAGTATCGTCCGGACGTCGTGGTGCTGGACGTCATGATGGAAGGTCTCAATGGCGTCCAGGTCCTCGAGCGCATTCGCGCGCTCGACCCGGCGATCCGCGTGATCATGATCTCCGGTAGCCACGACGCCTCGCTCAGGCTGAAGGCCATGGAAATGGGCGCGTTCGCCTACGTGGCAAAACCGGTCGGCCTCGGGCAGCTGCACCAGACCGTGGCCGCGGCGCTCGGCAGGCCCGATCCCCTCGCGCCGCCCCCCGCCTGATCGCCTCGTAACGTCGCCCGACGTCCCGGACACATGTCACGTGTTTGACGGTGACTCGATTTGCGCGGTTCTCGGATACGATCTAAGTCCATCTAGCAAAGACCGGCGACCTCTGGCATATCCGGTGCACGGCTCGCGCCGGTTGAAGAGAGTCAGCGCTTGATAGGCTCGAGATGGAATTGATCCGACTGCTCGGCTGGAAGCGACTGGTTTTGGGCGCGGGGATCGTCGCCGTGATCTCCGCTCCGTTCGTCTACTCCGCGATCGAGCTCGCCCGGTTCGAGCGCGCCGACGCCCGTCGCGCGACGTTCATCTACGCGTCCGGCCAATCGCTCGCCCCGGGCGTCCACGTCCAGCGCGTCGGCCTCGCGGCCACGCTCGGGCGCCTGGGATACACGGAGACGCGCACGACCCCGCCATCACCGGGTCATTTCCGTCGCGCCGGCGGCAGCTGGGACATCTATCTGCGGGGCAGCGACGAAGCCGGCGGCGCCTCCGCAGAGCTCGTGCGCCTTCAGATCGTTGAGGAGCGGATCACCCAGGTCACGCGCGCGGGTCAAGACGTCGCCGGCGCCACTCTCGAGCCCGAGGTGCTCGGGAGCGCCACGGATCGGCCGGGCGAGGATCACAAGCCCGTCCGGCTGGACGAGACGCCACGCGTGCTGATCGACGCCGTGCTCGCGGCGGAGGACCACCGGTTCTTCGAGCACGGCGGCGTCGACTTCCGCGCGCTGCTGCGCGCGGCGTGGGCCAACCTCCGCGCCGGGCGTGTCAAGGAAGGCGGGAGCACGATCACGCAGCAGCTGGTCAAGGTCCGGCTGCTCAGCCCGCAGCGGACCTTCTTCCGGAAGCTTCGCGAGGCGTGGCTGGCCGCCCTGGTCGAGTCGCGCTATTCGAAAGAGCGGATCCTCGAGGCCTACCTGAACGAGATCTACCTGGGACAGCGCGGGCCGATCGCGATCCGGGGTGTGGGCGCGGCGACGCGCGCCTATTTCGGCAAAGAGGTTCATCAGCTCACGGCGCCCGAGGCGGCCCTGCTCGCGGCGATCATCCGCGGCCCGAACATCTACTCGCCGGCGGTCGACCCGGATCGCGCGCGCGAGCATCGCAACACCGTTCTGGCCCAGATGCGCGACTTGAGGATGATCACGCCCGACGAGTACGAGCGCGCTCGCCGCACGCCCGTTCGCGTGCGCTCGCTGGTGAGCCCGGGGCAGTCGGCGCCGTACTTCGTCGACTACGTCCGCCAGGAGCTCGAGCAGCGTTTCGATACGGGCGTATCGCGCGTGCGCGGCGTCCGCATCGTGACCACGCTCGACCGGAGCCTGCAGCGCTTCGCGGAGACGGCGGCCGCGCGCGGTCTCGATCGGCTCGAATCGAGCGTGTCGCCCGGCTATCGCCGAGACCCCGGTCGGCGCCTGCAGGTCGCCATGATGGTCGTGGAGCCATCCACCGGCGAGATCCGCGCGCTCGTCGGCGGCCGCGACTATCTCGCCAGCCAGTTCAATCGCGTCACCTCGGCGCGCCGCCAGCCCGGTTCGGCCTTCAAGCCGATCGTCTATCTGGCTGCTCTGCGGGCCGGGAACGGCGCGCCGTTCTTCACCGCCGCCTCGCGCGTCGAGGACCTGCCGATCACGCTGGAGTCCGGCGGACAGCCCTGGAGCCCACGAAACTCCGACGACCGGTACGAAGGGATCGTGACGGTGCGACAGGCGCTCGAGCAGTCGCTCAACTCGGCCACGGTCCGCATCGCGCAGACGGTCGGCCTGCCGACCGTGATCGAGATGGCGCGGGCCCTCGGCATCGAGGGCCAGCTGGCGCCGGTTCCCGCGATGGCCCTCGGCGCGTTCGAGGTCACGCCGCTCGAGCTGGCTCGGGCGTACCTGCCCCTGGCAAACGGTGGAGTCCGGCCGCCCGCCATCTCCGGGATCCGTACCGTCCAGTTCGCTGACGACGAGGTGAAGCCGTCGGGCCCGGAGGAATCGGTGCGGGTTGTGACCCCCGCCGAAGCCTGGCTGGTCACCTCCCTGCTCAAGGGTGTCGTGACCTCGGGCACCGGCAGCGCCGTCCATTCCAGCGGGCTTCCGGACGTCATCGCCGGCAAGACCGGCACCACCAACGATGGCCGCGACGCGTGGTTCGTCGGCTACACGCCGCGACTCCTGGCGCTGGTGTGGGTGGGCTTCGACGGCGGTGATCCGCACGGCATGAGCGGCGCGCGCGCGGCGCTTCCGATCTGGATAGATTTCATGAAGCAGGCGATCGACGCGTATCCGCAGTCAGACTTCGAGGTCCCCCCCGGAATCTCCTTCGCGGACGTCGACGCGAGCAACGGCAAGCGGGCCGCTCGCGCGTGCCCCGTGGTCGTGCGTGAAGCGTTTTTGACCGGCACCGAGCCCCCGCTCTGCGACGAGCACCGCGGCGTCATCGATCACGTCGTCGACGGATGGAATCGCCTGACGGATTGGTTCCGGCGTCCAGCGCGCGAGCCCACTGAAGGCACGCCGCAGGGCGACCGTTGAATGTTACGGCGGCTGACGCTGCTCGGACGTTCGTGTAATTCTTACAAGGTATTTCTTGCGCCACAGAGGGTAAATGCTGCCCGCCTGTGGGGCTTTCATTTGGATAAAAGGCCGTAAAGTCAATTAGTTGTAGTACTGTTCCTCACCTCTGGCACGACCGATGCTCACCCGGGCGACGCCAATTGTAGATCTAGATGAAGCGGGAGGGCACCGTGCGTGTACTAGCAGGGCTCGTGGCGGCAGCACTGGTGATGACGGTCCTGTCGGTCTCGGCCGCCTCGGCTCGCGTCGTCCGTATGGAGACGTCGGTCAGCCTGACCGATCGCTCCGACCCGGCAATCAAGCAGGCCCTGATGGAGGCGTTCGATACCTCCATGCGCGGCGCCGTCGCGATGGGGTTCTCGCATATTCGGGTGGACGGGATCCAGGTCCTCCCCAATGTCGTGGTGCTCGCGACGATCGCAACGGACGAGAACGACGATGATGAGGCTCCCGACAACACGAGGGACCAATGAACCCGACAAAGACCATGATGTGCTCACGGTGTCACGCGCTGCGATGGGTGGAAGATTGGAAGGAGAATCGGGACGAGATGATGTCGATCGTGCTCGGTCCCTGCGGTCATAGCGTGGAGCGCCGGGCACGGCTGGAATGGACGGTTCCGTCGTGGCGAAGTCCGGGGGTTCGCCTCGTTCACGCCAGGCCGGAGCCCGCGAGGATCGCGACGTCATGAGCAAGAGTCCAGTGGGGTACACTGAGACCGAGAACTCCACCCCGCCGGGCGGATCGCGACCCGAATCGAGCGTCGGGTCTGAGGCGACGGGCACTGCCGTCGCGACGGAGCGTTTCGGACACGCGGATCGAATGAAGGACCATCGGATCCTGGTCGTCGATGACGAGCCCGCCTCGCGCAAGGGGCTTCAAGAGCTCCTGAGCGTATGGGGCTACGACGTGAGCTCGGCCTCCGACGGTCAGGAAGCGCTGGAGCGCGCGGCCGTCCGGGCTCCCGATCTCGTGATCGCCGACCTCGTCATGCCCGGGATCGACGGACTGGAGCTCCTCACACGGCTCAAGCGCGACTTTCCGACCACGGCGGTGGTCTTCCTGACCGGCCAGGGCAGCATCGAAACGGCCGTGCAGGCGATCAAGGACGGCGCGTACGACTACCTCACCAAGCCCGTCGATCCGACGCGTCTGCAGTTGTTGCTCGACCGGGCGCTCGAGCGCTCCGAGACCGTGCGCGAGGTTCAGCTGCTACGGCGTCAGCTGCGGCAGCGCGGAGCCTTCGGCCGCCTCCTCGGTAGCTCGCGCGGCATGATGGAAGTCATGCGGCAGGTCGAGGTGTCCGCGCCCACGGACGCGACGTTGTTCATCGCGGGCGAGAGCGGTACCGGCAAGGAGCTGGTGGCTCGCACGGTTCACGAGCTCTCGCCGCGGCGGCGAGGACCGTTCGTCGCCGTCAACTGCGCGGCGATTCCCGAGACGCTGCTGGAGAGCGAGATCTTCGGCCACGAGCGAGGCTCGTTCACCGGCGCCGTCGAGCGGCGTCAGGGCTGCTTCGAGCTCGCCGACGGCGGAACCCTCTTTCTCGACGAGGTCGCGGAGATGCAGCCGGGCACCCAGGCCAAGTTCCTCCGCGTGCTCCAGGAGGGGCAGTTCCGTCGGCTCGGCGCCAAGGCTGAGATCCGCGTGAACGTTCGGGTGGTCGCGGCGACCAACAAAGAGCCCGCGAAGGCCCTTGCCGACGGCACCCTGCGCGAGGATCTCTACTATCGGCTCAACGTCTTCGCCATCGGCCTGCCGCCGCTGCGCGACCGGCTGGAGGATCTCGCCGACCTCGCCCAGGCGTTCGTCGAGGAATTCAACGACCGTCACGGGCGTAGCGTCCGCGGCGTGGATGAGGCCGCGCTGGATGTCCTCCGGCGGCATCGGTGGCCCGGCAACGTGCGAGAGCTCCGCAACGTGATCGAGCGGGCGGTGATCGTCTGCGCGGGCGACCTGGTCCGCGCCGAGCACCTGCCGCCGCTCGGCACGCCGAGCGAGCCGGTCGCGGCGGCAACCGAGGCCGACTTGGTGCTGCCGATCGGCACGACCGTGGAGGACGCCGAGAAGGAGCTGATTCTTCGGACCCTCAAGCAGACAGGAGGCAACAAGACCCGCGCGGCCGAGGTCCTCGGCATCAGCCTGAAGACCCTGCACAACAAACTCCACAAGTACAACGCCTGACGCGCATGCGTCTGACGTTCCGCGCACGGCAGGTTCTGGCGCTCGCCGTCGTGGTCCTGTTGGTCGTCGTCGCGTCGACCGTCGCCCATCTCGCGAACGTGGCCCGGCTGGCGCTCGGCGCCGCGGTGGACGAAGGCGAGCTGATGGCCAAGCAGCTCTACCACCAGAGCTCTCGGGTCATCGCCGCCTCGCCCGGCCCCTTACCCGCTCTTCTGCAGCAGGACTCGGGCATCCGGGCCCTGCTCGAGGGGATGGTCGGCTACTCACACACGGTCGTCTATGCCGCGGTCGTGGATCCGACGGACCGGATCCTGGCCCACAGCAATCCGAAGCTCGTGGGCGAGATCCTGGCGCCGCGCGAGAATCTCGAGCGCCTGAAGGCGCGCTCGACGTTCGGGATCGTCGCCTCGCTCTTCGGGCAGCCCGAGGTGTACGAGGCGCAGGTGCCGATGCGCCTGGGCGAGCGGCCCTTCGGCACCGTGCGGGTGGGCGTCTCCACGAGCCTCCTCAAGCAAGAGCTGGCGCGGGCCGCGCTCTATAGCCTGGCGGTCGCCCTCGCCGCCCTCGGCATCGCCGTCGGGGTCGGGCTCGTCATCGGTCACTTCCTGCTGCAATCACTCAAGAAGATCGCGAACGGGATGGAACGGCTCGCCCGCGGGGAGTACGGCGCCACCGTCGACCTCACGCGGGACGACGAGCTCGGAGAAATCGCGGCGCGCGTGAACCAGCTGGGCGAGCGAGTCCACGCGGAGCAATCGCACTGGCAGAGCGACCGCGCGCGGATGGAAGGTATCCTCGACAGCCTCGAGGACGCCGTGGTCGTGCTGAACGCCAAGCGCGAAGTGGTGTTCTGCAACCAGGCGGCGGAAGGGCTGCTCGGCCAGTCGCCCGACTCGCCTGACGGCGCGCTTGCGGGCCTTTTGCCAGCCGATCATCCGCTGGCGCCTGTGGTCACCGAGCTGTTCGATGCCGGCATCGAGCGTCGAAACGCCGCCGTGAAAGTGCCGTGCCCCGATGGACAGGGCCGCGAGCTGGCGGTGTCGAGCTATCGCATTCCCGACGGCGACCGAGCGGGCGGCGGCGTGCTCGCGTTGCGGAACCTCGACCCGGTCCGCGCCGTGCAGTCGCTGGTGACGTACTCCCAGAAGCTCGCGGCCCTCGGCCGGCTGACCTCGGGTGTAGCGCACGAGGTGAAGAACCCGCTCAACGCGATGCGCATCCACCTCGAGCTCTTGAAGGCGCGCCTCGGCGCCAGCCAGCCGGCCGTCCGCGAGAACCTCGACGTGATCGCGCAGGAGATCGTGCGGCTCGACCGCGTCGTGCAAGGCTTCCTCAAGTTCGTGCGGCCGGAAGACGTTCGGTTGGCGCCCGTCGACGTGAAGGCCTTGATCTCGGAGATGGGGCGACTCATGGCGCCTGAAGCGGCCCGCGCGGGAGTCCGCATCGCCGAGGACGTGGTGCCCGACCTGCCGCCCGTCTCCGGCGACGCCGAGCTCCTCCAGCAAGTGTTCACCAACCTCGTGACCAACGCGATTCACGCGATGCCCAACGGCGGGACGGTGACGCTCGCCGCCCGTCGCGGCCCCGACGGCGCCGTCGAGATGCGCGTCGCCGACGAAGGCGTCGGCATCCAGGCGCAGGATCTCGAGAAGATCTTTCGCCTGTACTACACGACGAAGGCCCAGGGATCCGGGATCGGACTCTCGATGGTCTATCGCATCATGCAGATGCACGACGGGCGCATCGACGTCGAGTCCGAAGTCGACCGCGGCACGGTGATGGTCCTGACGCTTCCGATGGCGTCGGGAAGCGTGAACGCGTGACGAGGCGCGTTCTTCTTCCCGCCTCGGCGCTGCTGCTCCTGTCCGGCTGCGCCGGGATCGAGGCGATCGTCAAGAAGCCTGCCGCTCCGGCCGCGCCCACGACCACCGCCAGCCCCTCGCCGCCGCCCGCACCCGCCCCGCCGAGATCCGGTGCGACCTCGCCCTCGGAGCCGCTGCGGCCGCAGGTGTCGGCCGAGCAAGAGCAGCGGCTTCTCGAAAGCACGAAGCAGAACATCGGCGACGTCGCCCGGATCCTGGGCGAGCTCGAGGGGCGCCAGATGAAGCCGCCCCAGCAAGAAGCGCTGCGGACCGCGAAGAATTTCCTGGATCAGGCGCGGAGCGCCCTGGATCAGCGGGACTACCAGCGCGCGGCGAATCTGGCCACCAAGGCCCGCGCGCTGACCGACGACGTCGCCGGCGCGACCAAGTAAATCGTACGCGGTGTAAGTCGTACGAGGTAGTTCTTGCACCCCTAACTCCGACCGGGGTTTCCGGGAACGGGGCGCGCCCCAGGGGTTTCCACTAGTTGGCCCTTGGGGGGCGAGGGCGAGATTTGGGCATGCTCGTTGCTCTTGGAAGACTCCAGGAGGCTCGACATGTCGCTGAGTGTTCTCGTAGTCGAACGAGAGAGCCACGCTCGGGAGGGACTCAAGGCGATCCTGTCCGCCGACGGGCACGACGTGAAGGTGGCCGAGGACATGTGGGCAGGATTCGCGTCGATCTTCTCCCGGCCGTACGACCTCCTGTTGCTCGACGACAATGTCCAGTCCGATCGGCACGTCACCTTGAACGTGCTGGATCTCCTCCGCTTCGCACGGCGCTACGAGCCCGGCACCTCCGCCATCGTCCTCACGAGCTTCGACGAAGAGGCTCAGGGCTACCGGATGGAGGACGGCGTCGTGGCCGTGCTGCGCAAGCCAGTCGAATTGTCCCAGCTGCGGGTGGAGCTGGAAGCGAGGCTGCGGTGACGCCTCCCGCACGGCGCTTTGGACGGGTCTGCGCGCTCGTCCTCGCGCTCGTCCTCGGTGTCGTGACCGGCGCGCTGGCCGGGCCGCCGTCGGATCAGCTCAAGGTCGGAATCGACAAGGTCATCCACGTCCTGGCCGATCCGACTCTCAAGGGCACGGCCAAGGCGAAGCAACGCCGCGACACACTTCGCGAGATCACGGGACCGCTCTTCGACTGGAACGAGATGGCGAGCCGCTCGCTCGGACAGCACTGGCAGTCGCGCACGGAGGCGGAGCGCCAGGAGTTCGTTCGCCTCTTCCACGACCTGCTCGAGCGTTCCTACTTCACCACGGTCGAACGCTACAACGGCGAGCGAGTGACCTACGGGACCGAAGCGCTCCAGGGCGAGCAGGCGACCGTGCGAACCCAGGTCTTGAACAAGGCAGGCCAGCAGTTTCCCATCGACTATCGACTGATCCGGCGCGGCGACCGCTGGCTGGTCTACGACGTCCTGATCGAGGGCGTGAGCCTCGTCGCCAACTATCGCGCCCAGTTCGATCAGATCATCAGGACCAGCTCGTTCGAGAAGCTGGTCGACAAGCTGAAGTCAGCGAGCTGACGGCGCGAGCCCGTTCGGGCTCGCCGTCCCCTTGACTCTCGACTCCCCGCCCGGTTAGGCTCGCGGCGATCGCTCGGGCATCGCCCGCCGACGTCTGACGTAGTTCCCGATCGGCACGACGACGGCACTTTCCACGCTACGGAGGGAGGAGATGAGCGTCTCGCGAAAGAGTCAGGGTTTCACGGCCGCGCTCGCGGGTGTCCTCGTCGTCGCCTTCGTCCTGGGAGCCGTCGCGGCGCCGTCTGGCCCACCGATCAAGATCGGCGGCACGCTCGCCCTGACCGGTCCGCTCGCCGCGACCGCGCTCCTGCACAAGATCACCGCCGAGATCTACGTCGAGGAGCTGAACCGCGGCAACGGCCTGCTCGGTCGGCCCGTCGAGTGGGTGTTGCTCGACGACCAGTCCAAGCCCGAGGTCACGCGCAGCCTCTACGAGAAGCTCATCACGGTGGACAAGGTCGATCTGCTGATGGGGCCCTACGCGACGAGCGCGATCATCGCCGCCATGGGAGTCGCCCAGCGCTACCAGAAGATGCTCATCCACCATAGCTTCGGGATGCCGCACCTCGCGAAGTACGACATGCAGTTCCCGGCGGCGCCCTTCGGTCCCGAGCCCAATCGCACGGTGCCAGGGGTCGTCTTCGACGCCGTGGCCGCGACCGCCAACCCCCCGAAGACCGTCGCCATCATCACCAGTAAGTTCCCGTCGGCGCAGTTTCAGTCTTCGGGGGCGCGCAACGTCGCGGCCCAGCGCGGGCTGAAGGTGCTGCTTTACCTCGAGTACGAGTTCGGAACGCGCGATTTCGGTCCCATCGCCGCGCGCATCAAGGACGCCAACCCGGACCTCCTCTGGGTCGGCGCGCTCGGCCTCGACGGCAACCTCGTGCTGGAAGAGCTCAAGCGGCTCGACTACACGCCGCGCCGGCACTACCATCTCTTCCCGGCGCCGGGTCCCATGGTCGTGGCGCCGGAGGCCAAGCTGGCGCTCTCCAACACGTTCTTCGAGGAGCACCCGCCGTTCACGAACAACCCGGCGGCCGCCCGCTTCGCGACGCTCTACCACGAGCGCGCGGCAAAA
>Ga0137418_10006177_pt1 | contig 11019 bp, 11 predicted proteins | sample CZODoug3_1_2_16f_FD_122242 | JGI IMG/M metagenome (GOLD analysis project Ga0137418, IMG submission 122242) | Vadose zone soil fungal communities from Angelo Coast Range Reserve, California, USA - CZODoug3_1_2_16fungal (Hybrid Assembly) | ecosystem: Environmental > Terrestrial > Soil > Vadose... | reverse complement strand
GATGCCCAGGGACCACAGGTAAACGAGGGCATAGAACTCCGCGGAGATCACCGATTGAAAGGTGCGGGCCAGCAGGATGTTGAGCAGGAAGGAAGTGGCGAACTGGAGCATTTTCCAGTAGAGGCTCCTGGAGAAGATCTTCCCAACGGGCATAACTGTCCGAAGATCAGGGTTGGGCGGGGAAGGATCAGGCATAGGCAGGGCGAAAGTTTTATACCGTATGATGTGTTCGGTTGCTGCACATCAGGCCATAGGCGTCGATACAATGTGTACATTGATCGGGAAGGTCCTTACCCAGGCGGTGCGCCTCCCGGAATTTCTTAAACTCCGGATGGCGGTAGATCTGCAGGGGCTCGTCCTTCAAGATGTTCCCAAAGACCACCGGCGGGTTGCGTACGGTCTCGCCCCATAACGTGAAGGGAGTCGTGACGGCCAGGAAGTCGCAGGGGGCCACATTGCCGTTGCTGTCCACAAAAAAGGTCTCCGTGGATTGACAGCCGCTGAGCCTGGGCTTCAGGCGGGGCATGCTGATGGAGAGCCGGTGTCGCTTCGCCCTTCTTACCGCCTCGTCAAACAGCTCCTGGGCCTGCGGGTTCCCTTCGGGGGTGTAGAGGGCCAGGGGAGCGAGGGTACTGGTGAACGAGAGGATGTTGCTCACATAGATCTGTCGCACGCCCAGTTGGTGGACGAAATCCACATAGTCGGGCAGTTCGTGAATATTATTCCGGTGGGCCACAAAGGTGACCGCGAGCTTGTCTTTTAAAGTGGAGTTCCGCAGGAGCCGGATCGTTGTGAGGATCTTGTCAAAGTCCACTTCCGTCTTGAAGTCCTCCACTGTCTGGTCGAAGGACTTGCTGCTGGGGACGCTCACGCGGGCTTCCTGTGCGAAGGCTGTGGTAGCTGCGAATGCTGCAAACAGGGCAGCAAGCAATGTGACGCCGCGTAGAAAACTAGATTGGTTCATCGCGATTCTCCTGGTCGTGGAATGAATTTAGTGCGCAACAACGGATCTTTGAGGGTTGTTGATCCGGCCCACAGGATCTGTTGAAGGCACTCATCACGAACGATTCGCAGGTCGAGCGTTCGTTACAGCCGGGGGGAATGCGTCCACGCGGACAAAATCAGCTCCACAGACGATGGTTTTCGACGACGCTGAAGTAGCGATGATCCTTGCCGTCTTTGTTGCGGTGGATGCTGCGCAGAAACATTACAGGCGCAGAGTGCCAGATCTCCGACTCCAAGGGAAGGTACTCGGTCTTCACTCTACTGTTTTTTCAGATGCCCATCATGAAAACGCAAGACTTAAACACGAAAATCATCACAAAAAAGCCGAAAAGTGCCCGCAACTGCGAAAGTCGGGTTAGGTTCGGTTGGCAGCCAACGATTGGGGCACCCAATTGGGGCACCCATAAGAATTTGGGTCAGAGAGATCTGGCCGCATGCAGTAAACATGAGGCAGTCACGCCGATCCGCAATCTCGTTGACGCTGTTTGAGCCTCTAGGCAGGCACCAGGGGCTCATGATGAGAGGGCCGTCTTTGCTTTAACCGGCTATCTGCCCGATTGATGAACTATGCTATCGGATCCGCAACTAAGGTTTCGTTGACGTGCCGTCATCAACCCGGCCGCGGGATCGCCAGCGAATGAGGCGATTCGATGCCTCGTCTTGTCGAGCACGTTTTCGGACGCCCTACATCAGAAACAATCCCCACGATGGCGACACGCAGGCGGTTGATTTAGACTTTCAAGGAAACTTGAACGCTCGATTCTTTCGAGTCTTTCCAGCACGAAGATTCACACGTCGAAGGAGAGATGGTGCCGAAAACCGAAACGCGCGATGCAATCGCCTCGATCAAAGAGCCGAGGTGTTTTTTCGAGAAGCAATTAGAGCGTGAGGAACCGCTATCGTTCGCAACGGCAGAGCGACTCTGTGGCTCAGCCGCAGAATTGTTAGCGCTGCGTCCTTGGGAGTTCCTAGGCGACCAGGACCTCATCCTCATAGAAGATCCGCAGTCACAACATATTTGCTACTGTTCGGTCATGGGTGCCCTCGGCGAAGTATTTTCTCTTCACGTTTACGTCGGCGCGGAAGGCTATCGCTTATTTCGCACGATGGCGGCAGGGAAGCCGATGACACCGGGAGAGTTCTTTGCTTCGCAGCGGGGCGTCTCGGTTGAGTTCGTCAAATCCTCGGAGCTCACCCCTCCGGACCGTGAAGTGCTCCGGGCCTTCAACTACCAGACGAAGCGAGGCGGCATGGCGCCCATGTTCCGGGCGCTTCGCCCCCGGTACCATCCCTGGTACGCGACCGAACAGGAAGGGAAGCTTCTCGCACGATCCATGCAAGCGGTAATCGCCTTTTGCCGCTCTAAGCCTGTGGGTGATAGCAGCAGCTACTGGGATGGAGCAGACGTGTACCCCCTCTTTGTCCCAACCGCCGAAAGTCAGAATGACTACAAGATAAAAATGGTAAGCGCGCCTGAACCACCCATTGCTCCCCCACAGGTCCCAGAAGTGGATGAAACCCTGCTGGCCAAAGTTCGTGAGAGGAATTATGCCGTTGCTGGCGCTCTCGAAGTCGATCATTTCTTCGGTGCCGGGATGGTCGGACGTAAGGACGAGCGCAAGGAGTGCCTCCGAATGGGTCTGGCGACAGATGCTCTATCCGGCTTCGTATTTCAGCCGGAAGTCGGCAGTGCACAGGACTCCACCGGAGAGATTCTCTTGCGAGTTGTCCTGAATGCCATATTGGGTGGGCGCTTTGTTCCGCAGGAAATTCGCGTCCGCCACCGAGAATTCGAGGTGCTTCTGGAGGGTCTGGCTTGCAGACTCGGGTCTTCGGTGCGGGTTGCAAAAAGGTTGCCGGCACTCGACCAGGCGAAAAACCACCTCCTTGCCATGATGGGAGACTCGGGTGTATTCGTGCCCGGCGAGTAAGGTTCTGAGACGCCGAGGTGTGCAAGCACTGTACAGTTTGGGTGGGCTATGCCGAGGAGGGCCGCCAGCACCGAGTTGTGAGATCTCGTGGCCGACAAAAATCGACACCTGTGGATGGTGTCGCCGCAAAAGCTGTCGCGCTGCGACCCTGAGGGAAGAGCAGCCCGAGCCGCAAGCAAGCGCGCGCTAGTTCGTACTGGCTCACTCAATGGGATTTAGAGGGATATGGCCGATCTTGTTCAAATCCGCAAGTTGGGCAAGGGAAAAGAGGAAGAGAACTTCAGGTTTCGCCAGTTCCTGAAGACTTGGTGCAGTCTGGAGGGGGGCGAAATCGACGAGCGCGTCTTTGAGATCACCCGGCGAGTATGGGCGGGCATCGACTGCACTAGTTGTGCCAACTGCTGCCGCGAGGTGAAGCCGACGTTCAGCGAAGAAGAAGTTGGCCGAGTGGCGCGCCGGCTCGGAATGGAGCGCCAGCAGTTTATCGACACTTACTTGAAGCGCTCGGAAGTGAACAACGAGAATACCTGGCAAACCCGCACGACCCCCTGCCCTTTCCTGAAGGAAAACCTCTGCAGCGTCTATGAGGATCGCCCTGCCGACTGCAACGGATACCCATATCTCTACCGGCCGGATTTCGTGTTCCGCACCATGGGGATGATTGAGCGGACATTTACCTGTCCAATTGTCTATGAGGTTCTGGAGGAACTGAAGAAGTCTCTGGGGTTTTTGCGGACAGCTCCACCGCCCGGATCAACTGTGGAAAACAGAAAGCACTGAGGAGTGCGCGGTACAGCTACTCCCCGTAGCGTCGAAGAAAATCTGCGGGCGTTATAACGAGCACACTATGTTGGCCGCGCCGTGGCTTGAAGTGCTTGATATTCCCAGTAATTAAGGCATCGGCCGCGCCGCTGGTCGCGACTTCCAGAAATGGTAAATCGTTCGGGTCAGGCAATAACAACGAAAGCGGCTTGGCGCTGACGTACTCTCCCGCCGATTCCACGAAATCAACCAGGATTTCCACATCAGAACGCGGAAAGGCAAAGGTTGGTCGCAACAGAACTTCGCGGTACTCCGACAGAATGCGGTCGTCGTGCAGTACAGTAATCGTCTCTGTCAGGAGGGCATTGACGATGCGGCCCGGCGGGCCGTGAGGATTTAGGACTCCCGAGACAATCACATTCGTGTCGACCACGACTCTCATGTCGATTTGCGCCTGGAGCGAACGGCGCGAATTTCGGCGTCAATAGCGGAGGCCGACATGCGATCGGCGCGTCGGCGCGCTGCCTGTTTGCGCAGACGAGAGAGCGCCAGTTGTGCCTTCGCTTGGCGGATGGCGCGGGCGGTTTCTTCAAGCTCGTCTTCCTCAACTCCGAGGAGGATCGCAATCGGCTTGCCGCTTGCCGTCAGCACCAGATCGTCCTTTTGGACTAGATCGCGAACGTATCCCGGCCGATTCCGCAACTCGCGTGTGCTCAAGAACCTCATCCTCAGCTCCTTAGGGCGTGTAGCCGTAATGGCTACGATACCGCGACAGACGGCTCTGGTCAAGCTGGCCCGGCTGGCGATCCCGCGAGGCGAATCCGAGATCCCGAGCTGGTCGCCCCCGGGCGGGATCGCCAAAGTCAGGCGAACCACAGACGCCGGTCGAAGACCGCCACTATTTTCGCAATCGCGCTCGTCAAGTCCCCGAGCATTAGTCTGCACGATCTATCACTTGCATCCCTGGGACACCCATTCCGGGGCACCCATAAGAAAATGACTGGGAGCGACGAGCCGGAACGACGTGAGTTTATGCGGTTGAAGCACCACTCACATGGATTGAAAAATCAACACCTTGGCTATTTTTCTTTGTTTCGGGACCAGGGGGTCGGAGGTTCAAATCCTCTCTCCCCGACCAATTCCCTTCAATCGCTTACAATTTCGAGACCCCTGTCAAGTGAGCCCCTGGTGCGGGTTTTATGGGTGCCCCAGCACAAGTGTTGGTTTCAACAGAGACTTAGCGCGATCGGCAATCGCCGCTTGGGGCACCCAATCGGGGCACCCCATAAGAAACTGGTTTCACTGAATCTGACGGAAGGCCAGGAAAATCGCGGACCATCCAGTGATTCGTAGTCTTCCTTCATGCTGGTGATCCCTTAGCGTCGCACAAGTGATTCAAATTGTGAGAATGAACCCCTGGCTCCACACCACGGGTTCGGATTTTGCTTCGCTCGCTGCCATCTTCTTGACGACTTACAGACTTGGCTTGCGGACTTGCGGGCCGTAAAACTCTTGAGACTTACAAAAAGGACTTACATTGCAATCCGCAAGCGCATGGCAAGCATTGCGAGAAAGCATGCCGGCCGGAATCGTTCTGCGGTGTCAGATTCGCGGTTTTCAGCAGCGCACAAAGGAACGACGATTCGCCACGGTGAAGCCGCCGATCTCCTCGGCACGACGGGGCTGCCGCAGGCGGATGCACTGGCGCGCGAGGTCGAACGCGAAAGGCCCGTCACTCCCTGTCGGCAAACCTCGCGCCCAAGCCAGGCGCTGCGGCGCGCGATCTATGCCAAGCAGAACGCCACGAAGCACGACGACTTCGATTTCCCAGGCTTTTGGATTCGTGGACAAATTCTCTCCTAAAGGCAAGCTGTTGCAACGGCTGAAGCACGGTCCGTGGCTGAATTCGCCCTGGGGTGTGGCACTTGCGCCGGCAAACTTCGGTTTCTTCAGCAACCACCTGCTGATCGGCAACGGAGGCAGCGGGCAAATTGCTGTCTATGACGTCGACGGCGGGGGCTTCGATGGCCTCCTCCGTGACGCCAACGGACATGCGATCCAAAGCGACCGGCTGTGTGCGCTGCGATTTGGCAATGACCACGGCGCCGGACCGAGCAATTGGCTGTTCTTCACTGCCGGAATAGGCGACGACGCGCAAGGCCTTTTCGGCTTCTTCACGCGTGCGGACAACAGCGCTCCGGCGAGCAACGGCGATGATCAATAAGTCACAGTCGGCTTGGGAGGCGGCGAAGCTCGATGTGAATCGCACGCGGCGAGGCGGTCGAGGGCTGCTCGCAATTGATCGGTGAGCTTGTGCTAAGTGCGCCTCCGCCACCTTCACCGGCAGCGGCTTGATCGCACCGCTGTTGTTGCCCGGCCGCCCCTGCGCAATTTTACTTGAGCGCGATTGCTACAGAACGAACGACTGTTGCTTGACAAACGGCACCATGGTGTTACGAAGTTCTTACAAAGCCTTATCTGTTTCAAGGTTTCTTTGCCGAATGTTATCCATTATGGTTAGTTTGGAAAGCTCTCCTCCGGTCAACGAAGAGAGAAGCGTCCAAGCGGTGAAAGCCCTAATGCGGAAACCCTCATTTCCGCGCGGTAGCACGTCAAACTGAATCCCAGGCTCTGAGTTTGGTGCTTCCTTAAGGCTTTGGCGACAGCCTCCGGAAAAGAGGGAGAAACCAAGACCGTGGACTCTACCTTTAAGGCTCACTAAAGGCGCCATGGCCTATCAAAGCATTACGCTGACGTTTCGTAACGCGATGATGACGATCGTGAACCATCTAGCTTAGCTAGGATTGGTGATCGGCACGTGGGATAGCCTAACGATTTACATGAAATTACAAGGAGATTACTTAATTGCGTTCTACGACCAAGGTATATTGATGTTGCGCCGAGCTTGTATGCGATTGACATGAGATCATCGGCTGTTTGCTGGCGCAAACCGGGTTCTTTCCACTGACTTGAGCAGGCTCCCCTCCCCCGCAATGTTGTCACTAGGAGGAGGCAATGAAGAGTCTATTCCAGGCACAAGAATCTTCAATCATTACACCAAAGAGAATCGCCGTCGCGATTGCCATTTTGACGCTCTGCGGCGTCGCACTGTGGGCGAGCCTGGAGGTGGCCCTGCGTCTTACATCAGGCCAGTTCTAGGTCCCGGGTGACGGAGCTTGCAGTGGCGGTGGACCCATCTGGAATGGGTTACGTCGGTGGGCATGCCGCGTCCGTTGACTTTGCGGTTAGAAGGCACCAGACGCAGACCAGGTTCTCCGTCACTCGCATCCCGCATGTGCGAGGTTACGAGAGGGCGGGTCGGAAGATTACGCGCACGAAGTCGGCGTAGCTTTGTCCTGATGGCCGTTCGATGACCAGCGTGGCTACGAGGTACATTAACGGAGGGTCTGTGCGTTGCGTGCAATTGACTGTATCGGCCAGCTATTAGAATTAGAGATGTGGAGCGATTCACACCCAAGAGTTCCACCCAAGATAATCGTGTCTCTCACGAGCTTTGAAGTACTACGCAGCACACCGAGACCTGTTAAGTCTTAAGAATACAGGTTAGTCCAGCACTAAAAAAGCCGGCACCGAGAAGCCACAGAACGATTAGACAGAGCGTAGTCCAACTGTAGTCCAATAACGATGCTTTCCTGTCTTTCAAGTGACTTTCTGTCGTCCCCGGCGGCGTCAAGTCCTTGAAATTAAATGCTGTCGTTTAGGCTGCTGTCCTCATAACCCAAAGGTCGTTGGTTAAAGTTCGAGAGTATTTCCCGAGCAAAAGTTCTGGGTAACAAACCTGGTAACAACCGTCCCTAAATCTGCCTACTTCTGCCTGCTCAAATGCTTGGGAAATCGCGATTGTTGATGGTGCCGTCCTTGCGACCGAACAAGTGCAGGATAAGCGCATCGAACTGCTTGAAAGGGGACCCAGAAGTTGAAATATCCGATGTGGTATTTGATGTCCTAATGGGACTTGCCCTTCAAGGAGTTGGGCGGGCATTAAAGCCGTTCACCGAAAGCATCGCGTGGGAACTGTCGGGTGCAGCGGTTCGGTATGCCAGCATGAGAAGCAATGTGCGCTTCGCTAAGGTCCTGGCAGCCCTTATGAAGAGCGCTGACACTGACAAATGTTCGAGAATTTTCGAGCAGGAAGAAATGGGGCCTGCCTTACGAATTAGGCCAAGCCACATAAGAAAGTATAACGAGGCAGTGCGCGAGATCGTAAATGAAGGAGTTGCCAACAGGCTCGAAACGATAACGGGAGAGGAACCCAGGAGGTTGATCGAGATTCGCGATCGCCATGCTACAAACTTAACATCCACGGTATCACTCATTCTGGAGTTCCCCCGATCTTTAGGGACATTTCGATTCACAAGACCAAAATTGTTTCGCTTAATTCGTCACCCGGATCTGCACAGGTTGATGTATCCCATCTCGCAGATGAGAAGAGCGAATCGATCTATCATTCAACCCTGAACCCTCACCTTTTGCCAGGCTAGACTTGGTTCTCGATAAGAACGTCTTATTGCGCTCCACCCCGATCCTAACCAGCGGCTGAGCTGTCCACCTTATCGTCTGCCGTCGTATTGTGCCTAAATATTCAATTCGCAGCCTTTTCCGCTGGGTCTTGTGGGCAACTCGAATCTTGGACGAAGCACAGTGAGTCGGCCAGCCTTGCGTTACTTTCATCTTTAAAATCTGTGTAACTTTATTCGATCTGCGGCGTACTGCTTTATGGAAGCCAAGAGAAATGCGAAAGGATCGCAGCCCCGCGAGGGCAAAGCCACGCAAATGCAGGGGCCGGAGCTGGAGAGCGTAATAGAGCGTGCACAAGGCCACGATGCCGAGGCGCTGGGGGAGATCTATCGCCTCTATGTCCGGCGCGTATTCGGCTTGTGCCGTTACATGCTGGAGTCACGGGAGAGCGCAGAAGATGCCACCAGCGAAGTCTTCCTCAAGCTGCAGCGGTCAATCGAGAGCTACGACGGGTCAATACCGTTCCCCAGGTGGCTGCTGCGGGTGGCTGGCAACCAATGCATTGACGCTTTGCGGCGCCAGAAGCGTGGACGGCAGGAGATTGTGGAAGTTGAAGAAGGAATCGCGGTCATCGAGGCAGCCAGTTCGGAGCCGTCGCCTCTGGGTGCAGTCCTCAGCACGGAGGAGAGGGCGCAGGTGCGGGATGCCGTTGCACGTCTGCCGGAGAACTATCGCGTGCCGCTGGTCCTGCGCTATTACGGTGAATTGAGCTATGACGAAATCGCACAGCAGTTGGGCCTGCAGAGGAACTACGTGGCGGCGTTGATATTTCGGGCCAAGCAGGAGCTGCGCCGGAAACTGGGCCGCAGGAGCAAGTGATCATGGAATGTTATTCGGAACAGATCGTCTCTATCTTCGTGGACGGTGAACTGGCGGCGGAGGAGGCGCGGCGCCTGCGAGACCACCTGGCCACCTGCCGGCGCTGCGGGCAATTGTTGGACGCATTACGCGCTGAGAACCGTGTTCTGAGCGAAAGCCTGCAAGAGCTTCCGGAAGAAGCAGCCAGCCCGGCGGGCTTCCCCCGTTTACCGTGGTCTTTGGCGTGGCGTGACGTAGCGGTCGTGGCCGCGGTGCTCGCGCTAGGTTCAACCGTTGCCGTTTGGATCAATAAGCTGAGCATTCCGGAGGCGCTGCAGTGGTTAAATCCCTTCAGCTTAAGCGGCGGCACGAACCTGATCTTCAACCTTTCTTATTACTTTGCACACGGAGGTACTGCCATGCTGGGTGATTATGCTGCTGTCGTTGGGGAGAGGTTTTTGCTGTTGCTGTTGGCCGGCGGCGCATTGCTGCTGGGACGCCGATGGTGGCTACACCAACTTGGCCTGCGCCTGCTGATCGTGCTGATTGCGTTGTCGTTGCCTGGCTTTGCCCTGGAGCGGCGTCACAGTGAACTCGTCACGGTAGCGGCAAACGAGACGGTGGAGGACACCCTTTTGGCCTCCGGCAAGATTGTGCGCGTGGAAGGCGTCGTTAATGGGGACTTGCTGGCTTTTGGCGGGTCTCTGGAAGTGCGCGGCACCGTCAAGGGCGACCTGGTAAGTTTTGCCAGGAGAACCGTGGTGAACGGAACCGTGGAAGGCAACATCTACAACTTTTCGCATTCGCTCGACCTGGACGGGCAATTGGGCCACAGCATCTACGCGTTGGTGCAATCCTTGCGTGTGAATGACCGGGGTCACGTGGGCGGCGGTATGGTGGTTGCCGCCGGCGACGTCAGCCTCGAGGGCGAGGTGAATCGCAGTGCGACCATGTTCGCTGGCAGTGCCGATGTGAGCGGCAGCATCGGCCGCGAATTGTCCATGACCGGGGATAGCCTTACCCTGACTAACACCTCCCGAATCGGCGGTAGCCTGAGCGCTCGCGTGCGCGAGCTGAAGAACGTACACATCGCCGACGGCGCGACGATTGTGGGCACACGTGACATCCAGGTGCGCGTGAGGCGGAGCCATTTCAGGCGCCCCAGATTCTACTTCTACCAAGCAATCTGGCTCGCTGCCGCCATGCTGGTGGGATGGTTGGGCCTGGTTCTGTTTCCCGGCTTCTTCCGGACCAGCACGCACGCGGTAGGCTCAGGCTGGCGCAGCCTCGGGCTTGGGGTTGGGGTTCTGGCGGGCGTGCCCGTGGCTATAGTCGTGACAGCCATCACGCTGATTGGCATTCCGGCCTCGCTAATGTTGCTCGCGGCATATCTGGCTGCGATCTACTTGGCAAAGATTTGGGTGGGAGCATTCCTGGGGCAGATACTTCTGAAGCCAGCTGGGGCGACGAAGAGCGATTGGCTGCTGGGACTATTGGTGGGCCTGCTGATCCTCACCATCGTCGAGTTCATCCCGTATCTTGGCGGGCTGGTCCGCTTGGGTGTGGTTTGCCTAGGTTTGGGAGCGTTTGCCTGGCAGCTTTATCGGGTTTCACGACCGGCAATAACGACCTAAAGAGGCCTCCTGAGGTTCGTCGAGGCCAAGCAAATTTGACGATGGCAGACTGGGAGGGACTACTCGTGGTTGTTGCGGTAAGATCGCCGTTTCACTCGCGACCCCTTCAACTAGCGAGTCACGGGCGACTTCTGACGTAATCCGCCTTCACACAAAAGAGCTTAACCCAAGTGAGAACCCAGTCATGGCGGGAAGCCCGATTGTGGGAAAGCACAAGAGCCTCATCGGTTGGTTTTCAGTGCTTGTGCCGTCGGCCTCGCGCGTACGCTCTCAGTACATTTCCCTCACCAATAAGGACGTAGCTTGCAGGGGAGTCTTTTCCTGTTTCGCTCAAAGTCTAGTCCTCTAAT
>Ga0137418_10006176_pt1 | contig 11020 bp, 9 predicted proteins | sample CZODoug3_1_2_16f_FD_122242 | JGI IMG/M metagenome (GOLD analysis project Ga0137418, IMG submission 122242) | Vadose zone soil fungal communities from Angelo Coast Range Reserve, California, USA - CZODoug3_1_2_16fungal (Hybrid Assembly) | ecosystem: Environmental > Terrestrial > Soil > Vadose... | reverse complement strand
CACAGGTTTCCTCCGACGAGCAGATGGTCGTGGTTCGCCGGATCGACCGCGATCATGTGGTTGTAGAAGGCCTGACCGTGCATCACGTCCAGGTCGGGCTGGTCGTCGTTCGGATTCACCGGCGCGCCGGTCGCATTCACCCCCAGGCCGCCCCACGTCTGCCCGCCATCATCGGAGCGGTAGACGTCCTTCTGCGCGGTACCTGCGCCGTTCTCGGCCAGGAGGTAGACGCGGACCGTGCTCGGGTTGGCCGCATCGCCGGGAGACACAGCCACGGTCATCCGTCTGACGTCGTTCACGTCCGCAGCCGGGGCGAACGCGGTGATTCGGCCCCAGGTGAGACCGTCGTCGACGCTGCGCCACACCCGACCCGCTCCAGTCGAGTCCTGCGAGGTCGCGACCCAGACTTGCCCACCGACGCGGCCGATGCTCCAGAACTCCTGGGGAGCATGGGCCAGGTCGACGTCGAGGAGGGACCAGTTGGGACCCACGCCACCTTCAGCGGAGCGGAAGAGGCCGGCGTCGGTCGCAGCAAGCACGACCTGGCCGGATTGGTTGTACTCGACCTGACGCACCGATGTGGCCTGCACTGCGAGGCCGGGGTACGCGCCCGAGAGGACGACCGGGCCCAGCCAGGTCGCTCCCCCGTCGTCGGAGTGGAAGAAGCCGGGCACCTGCACATCGAACGGATCGCCGAGTCCGAGGAGCAGGCTGTCCGGATTGCCGGGGCTCATCGCCAGAGCGCCGATCGACAACGAGCCGAGCGTCTCGGTGATCGGGAACCAGTGCGGTCCGTGCGTCGGGTCGATCGGCGCCGTGGCATCGAACGTCTTCCACACGCCTCCGCCTGAAGTGGCGAGGTAGACGACGTCCGGATTGGTCGGGTGCACCAGGATGGTCCGGGGCCGGCCGGAGTCGACCTTGAAATACATGACGCCGTTTTTCTCGTAATTCGCGCTCCGCGGCCCGAGGTTCACCCAGGCGTTCCCCGCCGCCCGCGCGGGCGCGGCACGGCCGCCCGACAGCCCCGACCGGCGCGCCTCCGCGCGCGCGATCTCGAGGATGTTGAGCCGGTCCTCCGGAGTGCGCAGGCCCTCTTCCAGCGCACGCGCCGCTTGCCTTCCGCGCGGGTCGTCGCGCAGAGAAGCTTCGACCTCTGCAAGTACGGGCGTGGCGGCTGCCCACACGACTAGCGACAACGAGACGGGTAGCCTCGGTCGTTTCATGATCCCCTCACAAGATCCCCTCGAGCGAATGCTAGACCAGTGAGGGGGGTTCGCTCCAGAAACGTGATGATCCCCTGTTGCTCAATCGGTGGGGGTGGATGTGGTCCGACCCAAGCAGCGTCCACCCTGACAGGAGGGCTGCACGCTTGCGGCGGGCGGCCGACACAGGGGGTGCGGGCACGATTCCGGCTTGCCTCCTGTACACCTGACGGTGTTCGCCGCCAGCTCCGCAGCGCGCTCCCGCGTGACGACGCGAGGGAGGCAAAGCATCGGGCAGCACGCGCCCTGTGCCACGCGAGTCAAAGCGCAGTCGGCATCGCCTGCGCACGGCGCGTCCTCGAGGACGCCGGCGTCCTTCGGAGGCGCAGCTTCCACCGCGGCGGCGGGAGCTGTCCCGGTGCGAGGAGGAGCGGCCACGTCGGAACGGGCTACGCACGCGATGAGGGCCAAGGCAAGGACGCCCGCTGGCTTCATGACTGCCCGGGTTCGATCGGGAGCTCGACGGTGAAGGTGGAGCCTTTGCCCGTTGAGCTCTCGACCCGGATCTTGCCTCCGTGCGCCTGAACGAACTCGCTGGCGATCCAGAGCCCGAGACCTAGCCCGCCATACTGCCTGACCCCGACGGCCCGTTCGAACCGGCGGAAGATCCGCTCCTGGTCCTCGCGCGCGATGCCGATGCCTTCGTCCTGCACGGACAGGAGCGCGCGATCCCCATCGCGCTCGACCCGGACGTGGACCGGCTTCCCGCCACCAAACTTGAAGGCGTTGAGGAGCAGGTGGGCGATGACGTGCTCGAGGCGGGCAGGGTCCCAGCGACCCACCACTGGCGCGGGCGCCGTTACCTGGAGGACTGGGATGGCCGATGGACCGAGGCGATCTCCCACCTCCCGCGCCAGCGCGCCCAGATCGACGGCGCTCCGGTCCAACTCGATGCGAGCCTGCTGCAAGCGGATCGCGTCGAGAAACTGATGGATCAACCCGTCCATGCGCAGGATCTGGCGCAATGCGGCGCCTAGATCGTCCTCCTCTTCAGACGCCCCAAACCGACCTCGCAGCCGTTGTAGACGCAGTTGGAGGGTGGTGAGCGGAGTGCGAAGCTCGTGCGCCGCGACGGTGAGGAAGTTCTCGCGCACGACGGAAGCTTCGTCGGCCGCGCGCAGAGCGCGCAGCCTCGAGTGGCAAAGAATGCTGAAGCCCACCCCGATGGCGACGAATACCACTGTAGCGATGACGCCAGGCAGCGACAGTGTCGGGGCCCCGCGTGGATCGAGGAAGAAGACGTTCACGATCGCCGCGCCGGAAACCGTGCAGACGAGCCCTGGCAAAAGCCCGCCGTACCAAGCGCTGATGAAGTTGGCACCGTGAAAGAGCATGAACGGCACCATCTCGAGCGATGAGCGGAACATGGCGTGCAGCGCCGCGGCTCCACCGAGCGAGGCTGCGACGACGGCCCAGGATCGGATGCGCGCGCGGGCCTCGCTCATGGCGCGCCATCATGGATGCGATCAGTCGCCTGTCAATGGCTGTTGGTCGCCCCCGTCAAGGCTCGGCGTGCAATCGAGCGGATGTCTGGCGCTGGGTTCAGCACCCGACGTGGGAGGATGGGAGCATGCAGAGGAAAGACGGTCTTTGCTGGCTGCCGGCAACCGAGCTCGCACGCAGGATGCGAAAGCGGCAGTTGACCGCCGTTGAGGTCCTGGAGGCCCAACTCGAGCGGATCGAAAGGCACAACCCGACGCTCAACGCGGTCGTCTCCCTCGATGCGGCCCGAGCGCGGAAACTGGCCAGAGCGGCGGACGCGGCTCTGAAGCGCGGTGGGATCCCGGGCCCCCTCCACGGCGTCCCGATGACGCTCAAGGATGCGCACGACGTCGCCGGTCTGAGAACGACGATCGGCGCCGTCGAGCTCGACCGGATTGCAAAAGAGGACGGAACGGTCGCGGCCCGCCTGCGCGCCGCGGGAGCCATCATCATCGGTCACTCGAACGTGCCGCCCTGGCTGGCGGACCACCAGGCCGCGAATCCGGTCTTTGGCCGGACCGCCAATCCTTGGGACACGAAACGAACGCCGGGTGGCTCGAGCGGCGGTGCAGCCGCCGCGCTGGCCGCGGGAATGACGCCGCTCGAGGTCGGCTCGGACCTCGTTGCCTCCATCCGGTTACCGGCGCACTTCTGCGGCGTCTACGGCCTCAAGCCCACGGAGCATCGCGTTCCGCTCACCGGCTTCTTTCGCCTTCCGTATCCGGCCCCGCGCCCGGTCCGCATCATGTCGTGCCTCGGTCCGATGGCGCGCGACCTTCGCGATCTGGAGCTCGCTCTGTCCCTCATCGCCGGCCCGGACGGACACGACAGCGACGTGCCGCCGGTCCCGCTGGTTCCGCTACCTCGACGTCCGCTCGAGGATCTGCATCTGGCCGTCGCACCAACGCCTCCCGGCGCCACGGTCGCGAAAAGCATCCGACGGCAAGTGGAGCGGGTGGCCGCGCAGGCTTCCGACGCGGGTGCGCGCGTCGAGGAGCGCTATCCCAACCTCGATTCGGATGCCCTGGACGGGCTGTTCGGGGATCTGGTCGGGACCATCGTCGGCGTGTTCGACCCCCAGGCCGGGTTGCCGGAGGAACGGCGCACGCTGGCGTGGTACCTCGAGGCCCTCGACCGGCGGGACAGGTTCATCGCCGCCTGGGAGGAATTCTTCGAGGACTTCGACGGGCTCATCCTGCCGCCGGCGATGACGACCGCCTTCACCCACCGTGAGCCCGGCGCCCCCCTGGAGGTCGACGGCAAAGCGCTCGATTACCGGGAGCTGGCTCGCGTCCCGGGCAGGCAAAACATGACGGGGCTGCCCGGGCTGACGGTCCCGGCCGGCTTCGACGACGACGGCCTGCCCATCGGCATCGAGATCGTTGGACCGCGCTGGTCCGAGATGCGCCTCTTGCGGATCGCCCGCGAGTTGGAGCAGGCGGAGATCCTGCCTGGCTTCCAGCGACCACCGGGCGATTGAGGCGTTCAGCATAGGAAGTCGATCCCATTCTGGGCTAAAGGGATGCGCATGAGAATCCTTCGGCCCGCGTTGTCCTGTCTATTCGCGCTCTTCCTCTGCTCTTCCTTGGGGAAGGCGCACGCGGCATCGCCGACGAACGCCATCGATTCACGCACAGCGGTCGCTGACGGGGTCAAGCTGCATTACCTGGTGTCCGGCAGCGGTCCGACAGTGATCCTGTTGCACGGCTACGCGGAAACGTCGCGCATGTGGAGACCGCTCATCCCGCGGCTCGCCGGGAAGTTCACCGTGATCGCGCCGGACCTGCCAGGGATCGGCGATTCGGAGATCCCGCGGGACGGCCTGGACATGAAGAGCGCCGCGGCGCGCATCCATGCGCTCGTCAAATCGCTGGGCGTCGAAAAAGCGAGGGTTGTCGGCCACGACATCGGCCTGATGGTGGCGTACGCCTACGCCGCTCAGTTCCCCGCGGAGACGGAAAAGCTGGTCCTGATGGATGCCTTTCTTCCCGGCGTGGCCGGCTGGGAGGCCATCTACAACCACCCCCACCTCTGGCACTTCCGCTTCAACGGACCCACGCCAGAAGCATTGGTGAAGGGTCGTGAGCGGACGTACTTCGAGAGCCTCTGGAACGGCTTCGCGGCCGACAAAACGCATTCGATTCCAGAGGACGATCGCGTCGCTTACGCGAAGGCATACGCCCGCCCGGGACGGATGCGCGCGGGATGGGCGTACTTCGTTTCGTTCCAGAAGGCGGCCAAGGATTTCGAGGACCTCTCCCGGACCAGGCTCACCATGCCGGTCCTTTCGATGGGCGGCGCGAAGGCGAACGGAACGGCGCTGGGCGAGCAAGCAAGGATCGTCGCTGCGGACGCGGCGGTCGTCGTCCTCGAGAATACCGGACACTGGATGATGGAGGAAAACCCGCAAGAGACGATGGACGCGCTGACGAAATTTCTCTGACAGGCAGCGCTCGTCCGGGATCGTCTCAGTCCAGCACGGGGGGGCCCGGGGGACTGCCGCAGACCTGTCCGGATATCGTGCCGTCGAAGCCGGTTTGAACTGCGACGCCATTCTCGCCGACCAGCACAGTGCTCGTGCCCTTCGCGAAGAGTAAACCGGTGACGCCCGTGAACGCCCGCGTTCCGTCGACGATCTCATCGAACTCGAAGAAGCTGCCATCCGCCCCGTTGAGGACGCCCCTGTCATGGATGGTCACGTCACCGGACGATGTGGTGATGACCAGCTCCCCCGTGTACAGGAGCAACTCTGGGGAATCGCCGGGCTCGATCGAAACCACGGCGAACCGCGTCGTTCCCGCAAGCACGCCAGAGGGGATCTCACCTTCGGTGCAGACCCCGAACAAGCTTGTACACCCCTCGACGAAGTAGGTGGTCACGATCGGTGCGTTGACGGGCGTGCACGGGTCCAGGTCGCTGGCGCGCGCCGAGACCGAAACCAACCCGATCGCCAATCCGGAGATTGCCGCTGTCCACGTGGCTCGCATGATCCACCCCGAGGGGCCGTGGATACTACGTTCTCGGCCTCGGAGGCAATCGTATTGTTTCAGTGTTGTTGTAACCTGGCCACTCGCCCCCGGGGCCCCCGGGGCGAGTCCACGACCGAGATGCGACAACCCTGAAATTCAGGGGGTGAGGACCGCTCGGAAGCGGACGCGGTTTTCCATCATCTTCCCGAAGGCTTGCTCCGCCTGCTCGAGCTTGAAGACCTCCACGCGCGGACGGACGCCAGTGAGGACGCTGAAGGCCACGGTCTCCTCGGAATCGAGCGCGCTGCCGCTGGGCCATCCCGCGACGCTCTTCCCGCTGAGCAAGGTCAACCCGGAGACTTTCAGTGGCTCTACCGCTGCGGCGACGATGAGGAGCTTGCCGCGAGGCTTCAGGCCGTCGACGGTGCTCGAGATGGCCTCGCTGTTCGGCGCAGTCGCCAGGACCAGATCCGCTCCCCCAAGCTTCTGCAGGCCTTCGGCGGCGGTGACCTTCTGCGTGTCGACGTACTCCTGCGCCCCGAGCTTCTCAGCGAGCTCCCTCTTGTCCGCGCCGCGCGAGATGGCGATGGTCCGGAAACCCATGCGCGCGGCGAACTGGATGGCCAGGTGGCCGAGGCCGCCGATGCCCTGGACCGCCACGGTGTCGCCCGAGCGCGCGCCGCTGTTGCGGAGCGCGTTGTAGGTGGTGATGCCGGCGCAGAGCAGCGGCGCGGCCTCGGCAGCGTCCAGCTTCTCGGGAATGCGCGCAACGGCTTCATGCGGCACCACGACGTACTCGGCATAGCCGCCGTCGTAGCTGATGCCGGTGACCTGCCCGCGCTCGCAGTTGATGAAAAGGCCCTTGCGGCAGGCGGTGCAGACGAAGCAGTGGCCGCCGTGCCAGCCGACGCCTACCCGGTCGCCCTTTTGCCACTCGGTCACGTTGGCGCCGACTTTCTCGACCCTCCCGGCGATCTCGTGACCCGGAATGCGCGGCAGCGAAAGCCCTGGATAGGCGCCGAACTTCACGAGCGCATCGCTGTGACAGATTCCGCAGGCCTCGACCTGGATCCGGATTTGCCCCGACGCGGGCTCCGGCAATTCGCGCTCGACCAGCTCGAATGCGCCACCGGGCTTCGACACCTGGACTGCCCTCATCATCTTCGGCATGGTTGCTCCTCGGGCGATGCGTCCCGAGCCTATCGGGCGCTCTCGCCGCAGCAAGTCAGAGCCTGATTAGCTCACCTATCGTGCTGACGCTACGCAGGCGGAATCGGCCGCAGGGGCAGCGCACGCACTAGCATTGCAAGTCTGGCACGTATCGCACTCCACGTCTGCTGTGCAGGCTTTGCCGACGCACTCGTTGGTTGCAGCGGAACAGGACTCGCCCGCATGACAATCGGCTGCCGTGGAACAGAAGCGCGCGTAGGCTTGCCTCGGTTGATCGTTCGGCCCCGTCACCGGTGGCACGCCCTTCACATAAGTGTAGATCGCCTTGAGATCATGCTCGAGCACTTTCGCCAGGTTGCCGGCGATGAGATTCATCGGGAATCCCAGCGGCCGCGGAGGGCTTTCGTCAGCGTGGCTCTGCGTGCGGATGATCTCTCGAAACCGGGCGTACGAGTCGTCGGGCTCGTTGAAGAAGCCGTGTGTCGCCCCCTTGAGGTTCGCGCTGGTCGTTCGCACCTGGCGCATGAGGGGTTGCAGGGGCGGCGGAACGCCGAAGACGGTACCTCCACTCAGGTACGCGGGAGTGTTGATCTTCCGGGAGTCGGCAGTCCGGTCGGGGTTGGTATGACACTCATTGCAGGCCATCATCGAGTTCGCCACGTACGAGCCCAGCCCGTAAGACCGCAGGTCGTCGTCTTCGAGGTCGTGCGGCTGTGCACGCGGCGCGATGGCAACTCCTCGCCGGGCGCTGAAACTCCCCTGCTCGCGCGGCAAGCGGCGATCCACTTCTCCATCGTTGTACAGGTTGGGGAATGGTATCGACCCGGGAACGGGCAGGTCGCTCTTGTTGTCCGGCGGCACCAGATTGTGGACCGGCGGCAGCGCACGCAGATAGGCGTAGATTGCTTTCAGGTCCTCGTCGCTCATCCAGCGGAAGATCAACCACGGCATGACGACCAGCATCTTGATCTGGTCACGGTGGAAGTCCTTCCCAGTCCGCATCACCTCGAAGAATTGCCCCTCCGTCAACGACATTCCTGTGGTGGCGTCCGGCGTCAGGTTGCGCGACCAGACGACGTGGCCGGCTCGATCGAGGAAGAACGGGTTTCCTCCCGACAAGAATCCGGCAGGCGAGCTGTGACAGCCGCCGCAATCCGCCGTGCCGTTCACGATGTAGCTCCCGAGTCCAACCCGCAACTTCTCCTCGTGCGTGAGCTCGCTGGTCTGAAGGGGAACAGGCGAAATCTCCAGGCCGCGCTGGGAGCGGGCGCGGAAGGCAGATCCGCCAGCCTCCGCGTCTTCAGTCTGCACGGAGGAGATGCTTTCCAGGGTGAGTGCTTCGCTCGCGGACGACTTCATTGGCGCCGTATCGGGTTGCGTGCAACCGAGCGCGGCAACGGCGACATACGGAATCCAGCCCGTCCGGGCAACGTGTGATTTCATTTTGTCCCCCCGGGGACCCGGCCTGCGAAAGTGCTCGACTGACCCGCCTGAGTGGCGGCGCGAGTCTCAGGCGGTAGAACGGTAATGGTCAAGTCCGACCTTCATCTCAATCCTCAGTCGTGGAATCCTCGGGGATGCAAAGGTCAGGGCGGTTTTTTCAGCGGTCAGGATTTCTCGGCCAGCGGACGGACGTCGAGCTCGGCGCAGCCCACCGCGGCTCCGTAGCGCGGCGCCCATTCCATCGCGTCCTGCAGCGACCGGGCCTCGAGGATCACGTAGCCGGCGATCAGCTCCTTCGACTCGGTGAACGGCCCGTCGGTCACGGTGTGCTTGCCGCCGGCGAACTTGAACCGCACGCCCTTCGAGCTCGGTTGTAGACCCTCGGTCGTGACTAGCACGCCGGCCTTGGTCATCTCCTCGATCAAGCGCCCCATCTCCGCCACTTGGTTCGGCGCCGGCGCGACGCCCGCCTCGGAGCCAGCGTCGGCCTTGTGCAGGGCCATGAACCGACGCGTCGTCAGACCCGCCGGCTTCGGCGAGATGCCGAGGTCCCACGGTTCCGTCACCGGCCGGATGTCGATCTCCGCGTTGCCCATCACGTTGGCGAAACGCGATGCCCATTCGATCGCTTCCTCGATCGACTGCACCCGGAGAATCGCGAAGCCTGCCGGCAGCTCGTTCGACGCGTTGAAGGGCCCCTTGGTGGCGGTGCCCTTGCCACCGGAGAACTGGAGGCGCACGCCCTGCGAGCTCGCCCGGAGGCCTTCGGCTCCGACCAGCGCGCGGGCCTCGGCCATGGCCCCCATCAGCTTCCCGACCCGGGCGATCAGCTCCAGGCTGGGAGCCGCGCCCGCCTCCCAGTACGCGTTGGTTCGATGCATCATCATGAGCCGCATCGACGTGCCTCCAGATCGCTGCGCAAAGCGTGATCAGCCGCGAAAAACTCCACGACCGCGGTTGAAAGGACCTCCGGCTTCACGTTGTGCGTCTGACCTTTCAGCGTGCGGAGCTGCGCGCCCGGGACGGCCTTCGCCACGGCCTGCACTGCTTTTTGCAGCCTTGCGTCGGTCTTCCCACCATGGATGGCGAGAGTGGGGGTGGCGATGGAAGCAAGCCGCGCGGCCGGGAGCGAGAAGTCGCCCATGACGGCAGCGTCGTAGGGAAGCGTATGCGCCACTGCTTCCAGCTTCCGCCAGACACCGGTCATCAGCCGCATCAGCAGGACGAAGGGAGCGGGGATACCGACCATCTTGCGCATGAAGTACTTTACCGCCGCACCGCGGCGTCCTTCGGCGATCATCCGCCTGAGCCGCCCTTCGTGACCCGCGGCCGCATGGTGAGCGGCGTCATCGATCATGAACGGCGGCTCGTACACCGCGAGCTTCTTGATGCCGAGCCCTCTTGCCGCTGCTTCCAGGGCCAGGGCCGCACCGGAGGAAAGGCCGAGCACGAATGCCGCTCCGCCGGCTGCCTGGATGAGCGCTTCGATGTCCTCGACCTCGCGCTCCTTCGCATACGGGCGCGAGTCGCTGCTGTCGCCCCGGCCCCGGCGGTCGTACATGAACACGGTGAATTGCCGCGCCAGCAGAGGCGCCAGCTTCGGCATCGGCCCGAATGCTCGACTGCACAACGCGCCGTCGACCAGGATGACCGCGGGTCCCGCGCCGGACCGCTCGAACGCAATGGACGTTCCGTCTTTCGAAATGACTTTTTCCATGAAGTTGTCCTCGGACGGGGTCAGTCGCGAACGCGCAGCGGAATGATGGCGCGCAGACGGGCGTCGCGCAGATAGAGCCCTCCCCAGATCAGAACGGCGACGTAGATGGGAAACAGGGTGTGGGTGAAGAGCGGATTGCCGACCCGCACATGGGTGGCAATGGCGCCGCCGAGATAGCCGGTCAGCAAGATAGCTCCCAGTATGGAGGTGGGTCGAATCGCATACGTGACGACGCAGACGAGCAGGACGACTCCCAGGCCGAAGACGACGCTCGCAGGGTATCCGAGCTGAGTCGACCCCTCGATGACGGGAGCCAGCCGCAGCAGCTTGCCGACGGCATCGAAGGCCAGGAACAGGATCGCAAGGCCGCTCATGATGCGTCCGGCCCAGAGCCCCTTTCGCGAGGCGGCAGCGGTCCCTGTGTCGGTCGCGCGCGGGGCGCGGGCGGGCTCGATCGACTTCCCTCTCTCCATCCCTTCCATGCGAGCAGTCTCCCTCTCTGGTCGGAAGCCGGGCTTCCGAGCTGTTTCGACGGAGTCGGAACCCCGTCTCTCCAGGGCGACGAACGGGGGTGCGCGAGATCGACACGCGCGGAGCTCCTTTTTCTCCTCGCGGTCAAGTCTTCGTTACTCCAAGGCTTCGTGAGGGTGGCCGTCCTGGACGGCCTCGCCGAGCGCTCGCCTCAAGGCGGCGCAGTACATCCGCTGTCCCGGGCTCCATGGGGACGGCAAACTAACGGGGCCGGTAGGGTACGTCTCGCAAATTCTGCGTGTCCTCCAGGCAGGAGGACTCGAGCTCGCCCCGGGCGCACATCTGCGCCTCTTCGTCAGGCTCTACTTCTCGCCGCCAGTGGACCGAGAAGGCCATCTCGACCGGTCTTTGGCCGAGAAGGGCGCCTCCGCCTGAAGCGAGACGTCGTCGCCGGTGAAGCGCTAGACTGCCGTCCGTGCCGAAGACGTCCGCGCGCACCTTGG
>Ga0137418_10006175_pt1 | contig 11020 bp, 5 predicted proteins | sample CZODoug3_1_2_16f_FD_122242 | JGI IMG/M metagenome (GOLD analysis project Ga0137418, IMG submission 122242) | Vadose zone soil fungal communities from Angelo Coast Range Reserve, California, USA - CZODoug3_1_2_16fungal (Hybrid Assembly) | ecosystem: Environmental > Terrestrial > Soil > Vadose... | reverse complement strand
TTCTTCTCATTCCCCACCCCCCTCCCCCGCTAATTTTCATTTATTCTCAACAGCTCAAAAGATCGCCAAGGCCCTCCAAGCTACCCGCGACTTCAACCAACTCCTCCGTCTTTCCACCAACACGGACGAGTCGCGCGGCATCTTACGTCCATCCATCGCAGGCCATGTCACTTTCGATAAAGTCTTCTTCTCGTACCCCGAACGCCCAGATGTGCCTATTCTCAAGAATGTCTCTATGGAGTTGGCAGATGGAGAGTGCGTGGCCATCGTTGGAGCTTCAGGCTCTGGCAAGTCTACCATCGCTGCACTGCTTCAACGTCTCTACGAACCTGTCTCTGGCTCCATTTCCATTGGCGCGAGCGATATCCGCGGCACAGACGTCACCCATCTCCGTGATCACGTCGCTGTTGTCAGCCAAAATCCTAACCTCTTCGACGCTACCATCTCTGAGAACATCTCATATGGCAACGCAACTCTTTCCGCCGCCGATATCCGCCGAGCAGCCAAGGCGGCAAACGTACACGATTTCATCATGTCGTTACCACAAGGTTATGATACCATGGTCGGCGAGAACGCATCCCTCATCTCGGGCGGTCAAGCTCAGCGATTACAGATCGCTCGTGCTTTGGCTAGGCCGTCGAAGATCCTCATTCTTGATGAATGCACTTCGGCGCTGGATCCTTCTAACCAAGCTGCGGTATTAGACACCATCCGCCATGCCAAAGTTGGCCGCACCACCATCATGGTTACGCACAAACTTCCCGTCATGCGCATGTGTGACCGTATCTTGGTCATTCATGACGGTGAAGTCGCAGAACATGGGACTTACGAGGATCTCATGGATATGAAGGGTGTTTTCGCAACTCTCGCCAGTGGCGGTGAGTGGGTCGGCGAGTAATTTGCTCCTTGGTTTATTTGTTTGTACTCTTCCAATTTTTTGCCCCCTTCTTTTTTTGGACAATTCTTCGTTCATCATTGGTTACCCATCATCTTGGATTAGCAAATTACCATTATCAATTCGATTTCCAACTAGTAACTTTCGGCATAGGCTACTCATCACGACTCATTTGTAGTATCACTCGCAATAACCAACACACGATGTACTCTCTCTGACATGGAATAGATTCACGACTTGATACCAAGCTCCAGTGCAAGGAAGAGATCATCAAAGGTTGACTTCTGTTAATCTGAGGCTATCTTGTAGAGACATATCGGGGATGTACGAATAGTGCATTGTCATTCATTTATATATATTGCGGTACTGACAGCAATCGCGTTTCCCTGTGCTCAACGTCTGATGATACATGAACTTATGATAGCCTGAGGGCGCAGTAAACATATTTGTTACACTATTTAAAGTCGCTTGCGTCCAAGGTCACCGTACAGGATTTTCGCCGTTCCCTTGCTGGAGAAATACGGTCGTAAATATAATCAGAGTCGTACTCCTCACTTGAGCCTGGATTATCAGAACTTTCTTGCTCCTGATCACAGCGGCTGCCAATCTGGTTATACTCTTTTTAGCCACCCATTTCTTCGCGACCACACTATGTCATGCCCTTGATGAATATCAGGAAGCCGCAGCGGGCCAACATCCGCGATACGGCTTGGACAATGTGACGTTTGACCTTCTTGATATTTATGGTTTCGTCACGATCCTCCGGCCAGGCCTCGAGAGGTGGGCGGACAACCTTGAGTTGTTCTGTGACTCTCGCAAGATCATCCGAACTTCTCAGTCGCCAAAAGATTGTATGGGTACTCTCCTTTTGACGATGATTACAGTCAGACACCGCCAGCAAAAAATGGTAGTAACCGAAATGAGATTAGGATCCACGGAAGCAGTGAGGGTCACGCAAGTGTTGTAGACATATGTATGGGGGATGGTCCACTTGGGCTCAACTATTGGGGTGCGAGAGTCGGTGTCGAACGTAGATGCATCCAGAGGTATGAATCAGCTTTGTATAAAATCTGGAAACATGTCCAGACCATCCGGTCGCAACGTGAGAGGATAAACAGAGAGGGTCATCCCTTTCTTCCTTTATGGACAACGATATCGCGCTGCACAGATGTAACAATATATACACTGTGGGAAGGATCTACAGCTTAAATCAGTGTAGAATACACTGATCTCTAAAAAATCAGTGTAAGGTACACTTATTTTTGGTACACTTATTTTCAATGATCACTGATTTTCATTGTATGGTAATATCAGTACACTGATTTGGGTACACTGATTTTCAAGTACACTGATTTTCAATGGTGGAAATTGTTCCTGCCAAAAAAGAAAATTAGTTGGCTGTTGTCATGGTTCAAACCGATGTTTTTTGATAAAATTGGATTAATGTGGGAAACTAATTTGCCAAAAATGGGAAAATATTTAACCAGGTAGATGACATGAAAAACCCAGGGGTCATATAAGGGACTGAAAGAATTGCCTCAACCAGTCAGGGTCTAATGGTCAATTGCCAATAACTCCAGAACTAAAATGGTAATTCTTTTGATCCCTTACAATGTGTTGCAAATAACTCTGCAGTAGTACATTTTTCATTCTGTGGTTCCGCTGGCTTTATAAAGTACCTGTGTGAGCCCGTGTGACAATGGTGAAATTTATTTCATCAATAATAACCTACACATAGCTGCAGCTTTCAACTACGAGAGAGCACAGATAATCATGTGATTGAACAGCATGCTTGAGTTTTGTTATTAGATATGGGACTAAATATTTTCTGCCTCTAAACTAGTAAGTATTGCAGTGTTAGCAATTGCTAGCAACTTCTCATTAACTCCTGAATTCCCAATTTCAGTTGCAAATGAGATAGCTTTCAAATGGCCTCAATATCATACTGCACCTTGTACAGAGTTAGGCACTTGAGTTTTTGCTTTTTCATTATTGATTCTCAAATCGGTGTCGCACTAATGTGACAGAAAGGTCATCCAGGCTCACTCAGGTGCTCTTGGCAATGGAATGAAAATTGTGCTACTGCAGAGTCATTTGCAACACACTATATATGACCCCTTGGTTTTTCATGTCATTTACCTGCTTAAATATATATATTTTCCATTTTTGGCAAATTAGTTTCCCACATTAATCCAATTTTATCAAAAAACATCAGCCTGAACTGCGACATCACTACCACAGAGACCGTCAATCCACTTCATTGTTTTTGTAAACACATTATGTAGTCATTTTTAGCATACTAATACATTATCAGTATGTTTTTAAGCCCCCATTTGTCCTGAAAATTCGAATTTAATTGATTAACAAAATGCCACATCATGTTCAATGAAGTCTTTCTGGCCAGAGGGCCTCAAACTGTTTGGTTTCTTTGTAGTCTCATTCTGCAGTCCTTAGTAGCATAATAGCATAGTTTTAGTGAAGTTTTATTGTTCTATTACCCCCATTTGGTCCAAAAAAAGTGAATGTAATTGGTTATTCAACTTTACTCCTCCTTATCTTCCTAATCTCCAGAATCCTATTCTAAATTATATCCTTCACCACTATATTTACCCTAACTTGGGGAAAGTCCATCTCCTCATCATTTAACCTGGTATCTGCTTTAATGGGTGCTTTTTTGAAGCCCTCCCTTGTTGAATTTAGAAACTTGTCCCTTGGGTGAAATGCTGGAATCAGTAAGTCTGTGCCACTCAAGCTGGAATTTGAGCAGGTCATTGATGGTTGAATTTTTCTGCCAGCTTTGAAATATCCAGGATAGGAACCAATTTGACCTCCAAATTCTTGAGGTATTAATATGGGCTGGATGTTAGAGTAGCTGCTGCACCATAAATAATGATATTCAGTTTGTCCCCCCAGTGGGCTTTGGGGAAGGACAAACATGATAGAGACAACAAAATACATGCTGTATTTAAGTCCCATTGTTACTAATCCACAGCCTACCTGGCTGCATGTATCCACAGCTGTATATATTCTTGCACCACCACCTTCATGATAAGCTTCATGCTGACTCACATATTCCAACACTCCCTCAAGTCCAATGAAGCAAAGCCAACATAAATCTTACACCCATGCACAAAGACTCCAGTAAACTAAAGATCTTGGGCCTGGATCTGCATCACCACCTATATCAAACACCCCTCTCATCTACTAAATCTACTATGACTACAAGTCTAGAGCACTGCTATCTTGATGATCTGGCAAAAAATGATCCTGGTACATTGGTGCTAAAATCAAAATCACACCAATTGAGTGATCTGCACACTGTTCAATAACACGCAGCTCCAAGTTACTATGGTTGAAGCAACTGACGATTCATACCTTTTTGCAACTACTCTGAAAGCATTAGCTAATTTCTGCCTGGAAATGGAATGTTTCCAATACACTTATGGATGGTTGATGTAATGGGGAAAAACAAACACTTATGTCATAAATCTGACTGATGAAGTACTGAAGATGATCAAGATGCCTTTGATTACACTACAAGAAGTGTAGACCCATGGATTGTCTCTCATCATGATGTACCTCTTAAAGTTGGTGAGCTGGATTTCTTATACACAAAGGTCGATGATCCCATATGGTGGTACCAAGGCCTTTGAGATTTCATTGATGGCTTCAAATTTCCCCAAATGACCATTTCAACACTGATCACACTTCTACAGAAAATAGTAGCACAATGCATTACATCTAGGTGTATTCAACTTATTAAAGACAGTGATGCAGTCTTACTAGATCAACAAATAACTGGGAAAGTCCACCAGTGTTTCAAATACCCTTATTGCCTCAACATGAATGTTCTGACTCTCCTAATCTCGCACCTAAGAATGGAATTCTTGTCTATCGCTCGGATAAATGTAGCTGTTGAAGGTCTTGCATGAGATCTCAACCATCATATACCAGCCTATCGAACAATGGTGAGGTTGACTCTTGCAGATTGGATGTGTGACATCAACAGATGCATAAACCCTCTGGACAGCTGAGGCCTCACAAAGGATTTTACTCAATATTACCGCAAGATTCCAGCCTCCTGAATATTCACACAAAAGGGGATGTTGAAATTAAACCCAAAGCTGAGCCTTTATCTTACAGACTCCAGTCATATAATTCAAGGTTATGTATTCATTATGCACACTCTGAATTTGTGCTGAGTGCATGGCAACGAAGTGCCTAACGGGCATGCATTTCACTCAATCATGAGCAAAGGTCTGATGAAATTGTCAGACATTGAATTGTGGCATAAAAACTTGAATGGATGTCTGAAAATTTCATAACTTATAGTGAACCTGCCTTATGAGAAAGGTGGACTACAACAGGAAAGGATAACTGGAAGAAGGTGGCAATAGTTAATGGGAATCATGTTTGTGTTAGAATAGCTGTCACACTATAAACAATGATATTTAGTTTGTCCCTCCAGTGGGCTTCAAGGAAGGACAAACATGATGGAGACTACAATAAATTACATGTATTTAAGCCCCATCATTACTAATCCACAGCTATCCTGGCACTGCCACCTCTGTGAGCTTCATACCAACTCGCATATTCCAATACTAGATTGCCAAGAGAGTGAATGTCCAGTTCACTCCATCATTTTAGTTTATGAAAATTGAGGCTGTTTCCATAGAGTTATTCCAAGTTTTGTGCAACTTAAATGATTGCTTCTTTCCTTTTTGGGATGTAAAGTCCCCACCAGCTGCAAAGATCAAATTTTGAGCTCCTGTGGATGGTTTTGGCTGGTTGCAAAGTTTGGAAATATGTTTTGGAGTATTTAAAACAGATTCTTGCCCTTTAGCCCGGCCACAAGCTGTGGCTGAAGAACACAGGTCAGCCTAATTTGGTAGAGTGTTGCCAGTCCTTATTTTCAATGTTCAATATTACATCTTGTTCCATGAGGTCTTTCCAAATGTCCATCAAAAAGGTTCATGATGCACTCAGTGGGGGTAAATTGACAGCATAAAAATGATGCCATTGCATTGATTTACATAAATTAAGACATTGTCAATATTGCCTAATTAACTTTGAACCTTTGATCTTCTGGTTTTTCAGTGTTCATGGAACAGAGTTTGAGCATTCCACTGCACCACCTGAATATTCTTTATTATATGGTGGAAATTTGACACTATAAACTAAATAAATAAAAAAGGAAATTGACTGAGTCACTGTGTTTTGTGAAAAAAAACTCAGTCACGGATACAGAAACTACTATAAGTTTCCACTGTAGTGAGGTACTGGTAGGCAGAAAAATCATAACCAAGCTTGAACCTCAGATAGCTGATGGTTGAATACATGGTTTTCACAAGGTAGCCATGACCACTTTGTCTTGTAACAGTTGTAGCCAGTTTTCTTTTCTTGCTCATATTGGATACTTAATGCTACACCACCAAGTTAGGTCTTGGCAAACATGATTGCCTTTTATCATGACAAGTTATGCAGGGTTACAGTTAACTTGGTCAGAGAAGGATGAAATCACATTTAGTAAAAAATTCATTTGTTAGTAATCTACTTGTAAGCCTGCTACTTACTCAGTTTAGTTCTCCCTTCTCTTTAGCTTATGTTGACTATGGTTCACTGTCAGTATTTACTGTGTCTCCCCTATACAACAGTGTTATTTTGGACATGTTGTGTGACTCTGATCTCTCTGAGTGTTTCCTGCTATCCAGTAGGTTTCCACTACTGCACTTATCCCAACATCAATAATATACATTTGAAGTGGAAATTAATTGAATTGTCACATCATATTCTGGATTCCCTTATAATCAATTATAAATCCAAATGTAATAAGCAAAATATATTTAGTAGGTACCTGCAACAAATCCCAAGTGGAGTTGTTCAAGCTATCAATTGTAGTCTGCAAAGTTAACCGCCAGATACACTAAGTAGCCAAGTCATGGCTAATAAGATTGAGTGGCAATTTTTCAGATGATATCTGACCCCAGATTCTCTGTTTATTTGCACCTTAAGTTACATTTACCATGACTCATAGTGATATTCATATCACAGTCCAAAATTTTGCACAACACTCTGTGAGTGTTGCTACAACATCCTAGTGCATCAGGAAAATTCCAGACCAACTTAGCATGACCTACCATACTTAGAATTTCTGACTAAGTGAGGCTAAGTAAATTTAGTCTTTAAAAAAGTAGTTTTCAGAAGGTGATCTACTGAATTTAAGTTAAATGTACTTCATCAGTAAAACTACAAGTTTATTGTTGAAGCTTTATAAACTTGTACAAACTTGTACAAGCCAAAAAGCTGGCAAGCCACAAGTGCAACTACCTAAGTCAAAATTTTGACAAGTTCATGCTACGAACTTCTTCTATGGTCCTCCATTAATAATAGATGATATATTTATCACTCAGAATGTGTCTATATGCTTGGTAAGCATGGCCCAAGAGTCTGGAGCATCATTTGCTTACTTCTACTTGCTGTCGTTGTCATTGACAACAGTGACAAAAATTCAACTTGTGTGATTTGTTTAATCATAATAATTTTTTCTGAGGTGACAAACTTACTTCAAACACATCTTATGGTTGATGAAAGTGATGTGTTATGAACAGTAATGACTCCTACCCCAATAGCAGTCCTAATCTATCACCTACAACATGCAGTTGGCAGCTGTCCCACAATCCTACCACCAGCTAACAACTTGCAAGTCAAATACTAATCAGTAAAAGTGGTAGGGATGGCCAGGGTAAAGACTCCTGAGCTCAGAATTCCCATCCTCTCATATCCATTCCTGAAAGCAGTAGGAATAGCAAACTGAGTAGAGTGATGCCACTGACTCAGTGGCGGAAGATGTAAAGTGGTGTCTACTGACAACATTATTGTTTAAGATTGAAAATGTATGGTTGATGAGAGAGATGAATGGGGGAAATGAGACAGGTTGCCCTATGGCCTGTCAATATATGTGCACCATTCAGGGCCTTTTCCCTGAGTGCTGATTGGTACTAACACTAATATATCCAAATTCTCAATTAATCTGATTGGTCAGGCTGAACCCCTGATTATTCTTTCCATATTTGTCTGAAACCAAATCATATTGGTAGCCCCCATACTTAACACTAGCCTCCTGACAATTCCTCAATGGTAACATCAGACTTTGGTGGAGATTGATAGGCCTATCACCTGTAGATCTTTTCTCTGTCCCCTGTGCTCACTTATAACTAGTTTGATAAGCATTTCCACTCTTATTCCAAATATGAGCCCACCTCCTGCGACTGCATAATTAAGAACAATCCTTGCAGAAAACCTGTGCACTACTGAGAAAACAATTTTGAAGCAGGACACCACAGCTCACCACAGGCATGAAAACTTACAGATCTGAGTTCTTGTTCTGGGTGCTGTGAGTACTTGTCACAAGTACTTGTGAGACTAAGGTTTTATTTATTTATTTTACTAATTTGATTTATTATTTATTATATTACACATTTTGATGTTTGAGTGCCTCGTTTAACTAATTCACCTACTGCTTCTGAGCCTTTGTTACCATACTGTAATTCATGCGGTTTCATTTCATTCTTTCCACAGTTTCTGTTCTTTAAAATACAGCACTGGTATATTAATTATACTATTACATTACAGTATTTAAAAAAGAATAGGTGGGGGGGGGGATACTATAGATGGCTGCCATTCATACTCACTAAGTGAAAAAATAAAATAAAATAAATAGGGGGGGAGGGGGGAGTTGCTGCACTGCTCCTGCTCCCCATCCTCACTTTTGCTGAGCTCTCAGTTCCACTGTTGCACCGTCCTACTTGTTCGCACTCACTCATGCTGGCCACTCATTTGTGTGCACCCTCTCGCACCCTGGTGCTGTTGCTGCTGCTCCACAGTTGCCCTGCCACCATTGCTGAGCTGCTGCTGCCAGTGCTGTAGTTGCTGCTGCTGCTGCCATTGCTCCCTGCCTTCATTCGCACTCGCCCACCCTTGTTCACGTTCATCCGCTCTCGTTTGGCCATTTGGCATTCGCTCATGCTCACCTGGGGTTGTTTGTGCTCGGTGCTTGTCCCCGCTGCCTGGTCATACTCGTTTGACTTCTGCTCGTGCTCATTTGGGGTCGTTTGTGCTTGTTCAGCTTCCATTTGTGCTTGTCCAGCCTCTCTGTATCAAATATATGGTTAATACATACTTGGTTAACAGACTCACCTTTATATCATGGATTATTTACCTGTATAAGAACTATTGATTAGTTTTGATACATTATACTTGAGGTGGGATGGGAGTGGGAATGAGAGGTTGATGGTAAGAGGCAAAGATATATGCGTGGCTGACAGAGCCATATTTGGTTTTGTCACAATGTGACACTATATCTTAAATTTTTATTTTGCATCTATTTGTATTTACAATAAATTTTATCTAATCTACTTTATTTCTATTTAATACCATGAGTACTTGAGAACCTGTGAGTTTTTAACTTGCGGCTCTGACTCACCCAGTTGCTGAAACCTGCACGGATCCAGGGATAGCGTTTGGAATTTGAAATACTCATGGGTACAGATTTGGGTCACCTGCAAGTGTACTTGTGCTCTGCCTTAACACAGTTGACTGGAAGAGGCAGAACAATAATTTTGGTAGTGATGGAATTCAATCAGGGTGGACAAGAATAAGATCTGACACAGTTTCAACAGCTCATTCCGATAGCCATGACCAAAAAAGAAACAGGTTGGAAGAGAATATATTTTATCACAATAGTCTATGTAGTAGAGTACAGGGAATTTCATGGAATTTCTCTGATTTAACATTCTTTGCAGTGGCCACTGTTGGCATTGACCCATGTTTGGTGGAAAAATATCTGAAAAACTCTAAGACATTGTTTAACCAATGATTTTGTGCAAAACATTAATCTACAATAGTTCTCTGTAAAACATTAAAGTACAACAAACCTAGTGTTTTGTTGGCAAGAAATGAATAGTGATATTGATTTATGTTTGTCCACAAGACCTCACTGGATGAAACAACCACAGAACATGAAAAATGTCTGATGTTGTTGCCAATATAATCTGCTGTTTGGTGATCCAGGAACATTTTTCAGGGTCTATTATGATTAGCTGTTTTGTAGAAAGCAAAAGAAAATATGTGTACAATTATGTCATTATTGTATTTCTCACATGACAATCACATGTTGTTTTGCAGCCCATCTTCGAAGCATTATAGCTTACTCATTTCTTCATGTAATGCTTTGAAATTTTGTACACAATATTCAATATATGTTATCTCAGTGCTCCAACCACCATGAGCTCCAAATCTAACATTCTGATTTTTCAATTCTTTATACCCTGACCACATATCCCCACCATGATTGAATGCCTCCCGTATGAGTTTGAATGTGTTTCATGACCTGAAAAAATTTATGTATACTTTCTAGTATGTAATACAGGTGCACAAATATTTTCAGGACAATTGGTGCAATATTTAGATATAGAACTCCATTTTGATGGGAGGTTGACAACTTTTCCAGAAGTACTGTGAGAGTTGTGTGCCTCCAGCTCGTCATACCATCAATTCCGTCCATCCAAAATGATCCTGCATCATCCAAAGTACCTATCAATGGTGTAACAACACTCACTGGGCATCCACATGTTGAAAAAATCCTAAGCACACAGTGTCAGACTCCAGAACACGAGAATAAATTATATTTGGCCAGTGCACGACAGCATCTTGTAAACAGGTGAAGATACAACCGAAAAGCTTCTATCTATACCCCCAGCTTCCTTACCATAATCCTGAATTCATGCTGAATCGTCCGTATTCGAGTCATTGTTAAGATCATTCAAAATCCCACGTTAAGGGCGCAAGGTCTCTCGGGGCAAGATCCATTGTGAACTTCCCATCTCTAACCAATGCCATATCTCCCCCAGCATATTGGATAATCAAGTCCGCTGTACCCTTCCCAATGTGGAGCCAACTCGAAAGATTTTCGACTGACATCCAACTTCCAGTCAGTTGATCAATAGTTCGATAACCTTGCTCGTCGAATTTGTATGCAAGTGAGAAAAATGCCTCCCCATCACGGCCAGGAAGATGATCACAATACTGAAGCCAATCAGAAATGCAAGGCCCTCTGACAGGTCTCGG
>Ga0137418_10006174_pt1 | contig 11020 bp, 10 predicted proteins | sample CZODoug3_1_2_16f_FD_122242 | JGI IMG/M metagenome (GOLD analysis project Ga0137418, IMG submission 122242) | Vadose zone soil fungal communities from Angelo Coast Range Reserve, California, USA - CZODoug3_1_2_16fungal (Hybrid Assembly) | ecosystem: Environmental > Terrestrial > Soil > Vadose... | reverse complement strand
CGACGACCTTGAAGCCGAGCGGGTTCCAGCGGCGTACGCGCGGGTCGGTCGAGGGATCGGCGTAGGCGTACTCAAGTGTCGCAATCCAGTGCGTGGTGTCCTCGGTAACGCCCCCACCCGCGGCGCGTCTGGCCTTCACGTACCGCACTTGAGCCAAGTCCGCGACCCCGCTCGCACGCCTGAAGAAGCTCACGGACGTCACCTGCGCGTGAACGCTCGAGCCATCCTTGTGGACATTCAGCGGGGAAGCGGGATTGTTGGGATTCCACAGCGCGTACCACGCCTGATTACGGGCAGCGGTGTGAAACGCACCGCACTCCTCATAATCGCTCTCCGCGGTCGAGAAGTTGAAGCGCTCACAGACCGTCACGTAGTGCGTCAGGAGATAGCGCGTGACCGCTTCCGGTACCGAGGCGGTGCCTGAGTACACGGGCACCACATCCACGACCCCCGTCGCGTTGTCGACCCGCACGACGAAGGGCTCGACGTGCTTGAGCGGCATCAGGAGCATGAGGGTCGCGGACAGCGCCAGCACCCCCACCCACCCGGCGCCCGCCACGCCCAAAGCGAGCCGCGTCGTGCGCCTCGCTTGGGCGATGCGATCGGCATCCCAGGCAGCGGCTTCCGCGAAATAGCCCTCGAGCGCGGCTTCCCGCGTCACGGTCGCACTCCGCGCGCAGGCGCCGCGGACAGCGGCTTCGGGGAACTCAACGCCGGTGCTGGCGCATTGATCGGTGTTGCGTGCCCTTCGCAGTCGACGCGGGTGCGATGGGCACTGCAACCCAGCGTTAGCAATAAAAGAAAGAGCGTCAACGGCTTCATCGTGTCTCTCCTCGTCAACCCTTACCGAGCCTCGCGAATCTGGTTATCGCGCCAGCGCCGGCCCACCACACTCATCACTGCGCGACGCGTGTAGTAACCTGCCTTGCGGGTCAAGGGATCAAAGCGGCCGGTCTCGGCATCGGCAAGTCCCCGCGCAAATCGCCCGGTACCGCGCACGGCGCCGCCGAACCCCCAGGCAAGGGCTGCGCTCACCACGCCGAAGCTCGAGAGCGCCAGGCCGCTCGCAAGACCTGCCGCCATCGGCATGACCTGGCGCATGACGAGAAATGTGAGTCCCGCGGCCATACAGACCCGCGCGGCAGTGGCGATCTCGATCGTGCCGCCCTGACCCACCGCCTGTTGCGCCGCGACGGTCACCACGCGGAGCATGAGCGCGGCGACCAGGACCGTGAGAATCGCGATGAAAGCGTAGTTCGCCAGTTGCGCGACCCAGGCCTCGAAGAAGCGCTTCGTCGTGTCAAAAAGCAGCAGCGCAATGAAGAGCGGCCCCAAGGCCAGGAGAACCGAGAGGGCAATGCGCGAGAGTGACAGCAGAAAAATGGTGTAGATCGCAGTCACTCCCACAATCAGGTACACGCCGATCCCGGCCAGGTAGTAGGCGAAATTGCCATGCAGGATCCCACCCTTTTGGAGCAGAAGATTCGCCGCATCCCCACCCTCGAACAGTATTTGATCCACAATGGCGACCGGGTCGAACGCGCCGATCACTCGAGCGGCGAGCTCGGAGGGGGCATTGAAGAACGTGTCGACGAGCAGTGCGTTGTACAGCCACAAGTGAAGCGCGACACCTAAGATCACCGCGAGCGTGATGATCCGTTTCACGCCGCTCAAGAACGGCTCCTCGATCTGACCGGTCAGCTGCAGATAGCCCCAGACCATCACGTACACGATGCCCAGGGTGATGATCGCCGGTTCCAACGCGCTCGCGACCCGCGCCGTGAGATCGCCGATATAGCCGGTCAGCACGGTATTCAGCCAGGTGTTGAATTCGGCAAAGAACCCCATGGGTGGGTGCTCGGGCGGCTCGCTGACGCTACAAGCCCATCGGGGGCAGCCGGCGGAGCGACCCCTGATCCGCGATCGCCTGCTCGCGCACCTGCTGCGCCTGCGACCACTCCTGCGCCTGCGCGACCTGATAGAGCATCTGAAGCTTCGTGTGCTCGTTCTGGAGCATCGCCTGCTCCGCCACAATGCGGGCGTTCAAGTCAAGGGAAGCCTTCTGATCGCTGGCCCCACCAATCGCGCCGATCAATTGTTGGAGCGAGGCGAATCGGTCGCTGGAATTCGCAAGCGCTGCCCGGGCAGTCGCCTGCAGGAGCGCGGCCGATTGACGGGCGGAGATCAGTCGGGCCTGCTCGGCAGGTGAGAGCGAGGCAACCTGAGCTGGCGTGAGCACCGCGTTGGCACCCATGAGAGCCCTCACGTCCCCTGCCAGACCCGGGAAGCTCGCGGATGAGCCGCTCATCACCTGGGACAGCTGCGCTGAATTCACCGGCAGGTAGTTGCGTACGGTGCCGGAAAGCAGCAGCTGCATGCCCCGACTGCCCGTGATCGCGGCGTACTCGCCACGGGCCTGAGTCAGCTGCGCTTGCGCCGTCTGCACTTGCTGCTCCAGGGTTTGAACCTGCTGCATCAATTGAGCGAGTGATGCGACGTCGATGACGGCGAATTGGGCGTGCGCCGCGCGCGGGCCCACCATGAGGACACCGACGAGAAGGAAACTTGCAACGGCCTTGGAACGCATGTGACACCTCACTCGGAAGGAACATGAGTCCGGGCGCCCTCACCCGCGACCCGTTGGTAAAAGGGCGGCAACCACTGATCCGGCTTTCTACCGTGCAGGGCGATGAGCTGATTCACGAGATGGACCGCGCTGGCACGTCCGGAGATCACCGCCAGCTCGGCATCGAAACCCTTGAGATCGAGCTCGCACACCAGACTTTGATGAGCCTGTTTCAGGAGGAAACGGCGTGAGCCGGGTTCGAGTTCAACCTTCACGAGCCTGAATTCCCGCTCAGTGAGAGTGAAGCCGCCTACGTAATCCTCCGCACGCGCATCCGCATTGGGGAAGAAGACCTTGGTCGGGGTCTGTTCGATGAGCGTCCGACTGATGGGGCTCTCCAGCACATCGCTGGCGCTCTGCGTCGCGAGCGCCATGACGCCGTTTAGCTTGCGCCAGGTCTTAGGCCCCTCTTTTGCGAAGCTCTCGAATGCGGGATCGGCCAGTAGGCGCCAGAACTCGTCCATCCAGCACACAAGCCTGCGGCCATCGAGCAAGTGACGCACGAGATGGAAGAGATACAGGGTGACCGGCGTGCGCGCGCGCTCGTGATCCAGGAAGTCCGTGACATCAAAACCGACCAGCGCGTTGCTGGCAAGCTGTGGGACGATGACATCCTCATCGTTGTCGAACACCCAAGCGTAGTCACCTCGGCTCGCCTCGCACCAGGGCGCGAGCCGGGCGTAGAGACCTTCGGAGTCCGTGGCGTCGAGGAACTCCATCAGGCGTGACAACCGACGTGCCCGAAGTTCCAGTGCCAGCGTTCCGCGCAGCGCCTGATCCAGATCCGCCTGCTGACGTATGCTGAGAGACGCGCCGCTGGCAGGAGGTCTCACGAGGACCCGTAACCAGCTCTTGAGAAACTCCACGTTGAGAGCCGTGGGCGGGAGCTTCAACGGATTAAACCCGGTCGCTTGCCCATTCTTCAACGCGCAGTACTCCCCGCCCAACGCCCGAACCAGGATTTCAAGTCCGCGGTCTTTGTCAAAGACGACCTGGGTCGCGCCCTGGCGCGAGAGCATCGCGATGAGAAATCCGATGAACACGGTCTTGCCCGAACCGGTGGGTCCGCAGATGAGGGTGTGTCCGGTGTCTTTGCGTGAACCGCCCTCGGGATCGCTCGGGTCGCTCGCGTGCAGAGAGAAGTGAAACGGGGACCGCGCGCTCGTCACGAGCACCGTCAGCGCCTCTCCCCAATGGTTACCCGTGGCTCTTCCTGCGGGATAGTTATGAAAGGGCGCCATCGCGGCAAAGTTGCGCGAGGTAATGGGGGCCTTCCTCGGACGCAGAGGAAAATTCCCGGGCAACTGCGCCCAGAATGCGGCTTCCAGCCCCAGGTCCTCTCGCGCGACGGTCATCCCCGTGTCCGCAAGGAGCGCGCGAGCCAGCGCCACGCGATCATTCAGCGTTTTCATCCGCCGTGCGTCCGGATCCACGGCTGCGGAGGCGCCGGTTGCCCGTTCCTGATCGACATCCGAATCATCAGTGAGCACGTGGAGCGAGAAATGATGGTCTCCCATCACGAACTCGTTGCTGGTCAGGGCATCGAGCGCGCCTTGGAGCTCTTCGGCCTGCGAGACCGCAAAGTCGCCGGCGTTCATCATGCGATTGAACTGGCGTTGCAGGAGCGCCTGGGCTGCGGCCTTGGTGAGAAACGCAAACGACTGCGTCAGCACGAACGGAAAGGGGGCAAAGAGGAGCGCATCGAACATTCCGACCGTGGTGGGTGTCGGGTATTCCTTGATCCCGAGCATCGCGCCCACACGCGTTGCGGCGGGGAGGCGGTACTGCATGGTTTCCGTTCCGAAGCACACCCGGGACGTCGCGAGCACTTCGTTGATCGGCGCGCGAGGGAGCGGCACTGGCCGGGACTCCCCGTTGATGAGGAGACCCAAGAAGCTCAGCACGCCGGAGTATTCGCGCCCTTGATGCGAGTGGACACTCAAGACTTCGGGCTCATACCGCGCCAGTGATGCGGCGACCGTGTCGCGCAGCTTCGCGCAAGTTTCGAGCGCATCCGCGAGCTCGAACGAGAGCTGACCCGGCTGTGTCCTCTTCAGCAGCTTTGATGCAAGCCCGGTCGCAATCCCACCCGTCGGCCGGTAGACGGTGCTTAGGTAGAGTTCATTGACCATCAATGTCTGCTGGGCCAGCCGCGCGCGGTACTTGGTTTCCAGCGCACCCGCAAACCCGGCCTCACCGGGCTTAAGCGCCGTCACTTCCCGACGGCGGATCACATGCACCCAGAGCGCGAGCTGAGGACTGGCGACGTTGCGCCAGAAGATATTCAACCGCTCGTGCCAGCTGTTGAGCGTGTCATCATCGGCGCACTCAAAGCTCGCACCCGCCAACCGAAAGACCTGCACGTAGTCCCCGAGGGTGGTGCGAACAACGTGCGGGCTGACGTGCGCGGTGTAGGGAATGCGTTCGGCCGCCGAAAGCTCGCGCCGGAGTGTCGCTTGCCAGGCGCTTGCGCTCATGACCGCGACACCGCCGCGCACCGCACGGAAATCCAGTGCGGTGAGGTCCGGCGCCGCCCGCTCACGCCCGGGGGGTCGAGTGAGAGCGGCGTGTAGCTGCTCGACCTCCAAAAGCGTGCGTTCGCGAGCAGCGCCGGGATTCGAGTGCGGCCCCAGAGGAGCGCGAGATCAAAGAATCGCGCATCGCGCGCGCAGAGCAGCGCGCACAGCCCGTGGACCGGCAAAGCGAGCCCTAAGGTGAGGAGGTTCTTGGTGAGAAGAAAGACCTCCATCGTGAACACTCCGTTCGCCAAGAGCGCTGAGTAGGTCACGCCCCAGCGCATCGGCGGACGCGTTGCGCCAACGAAGAGCGGATCGGCGGTGAGGCCCAAATTGCGCTCGCCCATGGCGCGCTACACCCCAAACAGCCCGCGCACCCAGGTCACGATCTGCGGGGCCCCGAAGGAGATCGCGATGCCTAAGATCGCGGCAACGCACCAGCCCCAGGAGATGCGGTTCGCCATGGCCATGGCTCCCAGCACCATGATGAGAATGATCGCAATGGGGGTGAGCCAGGCGAGGATGTTCGTTTGCAGCGCCGTCGCTCCGGTCAGAAAGGGCGACGCTTGTGCGAGCGCAAGAGCCGGAGCCAAGACGACCAGCGAGAAGAGGAACGCCGGCGTGAACCTGCCCGACCCTACTGACCGCCGTGACATCGCGCTCCCCTCCCCGTTATGGATTGGCTTCGAGGGCGCCATGCCATCACGACGGATGATGAGAAGCGATAGGCTATTTGCGATGAAATCACCGCAATACTTCAAGTTTCCGAGCGCGTAATTGCCGGGAAACCACCCCAAAACTCCCAGAACGTCCGGCCTACAATTGGTGAGAAGGGGCGCTTCTCCCCGGTCGGGGCGATAGAGCGCCGGCACGCTGCCAAGTGCTCTTGAGTCTCGGGTCCGCAGCCGCGAGTGGTCACGCTTGCCAAGCGTCCAAGTGATACTATAGTATCACTTCATGCGTACCGAACTCGTTACCACGTTGAAGCGCAAGGCGACCGAATTGCTCAGTGAGCTGGAGAGCGAGCGAGCGCCGATTCTGATCACGCAACACGGTCTCCCGGCAGCGTATCTCGTCGACGTCGAGACCTATGAGCGCCAACTCCAGCGATTGAGTCTCCTGGAAGGGATCGCTCGGGGAGAGAAAGCGATCGAGGACGGCCGCGTCCTGACACACGCCAAAGCGAAAAAGCGCCTGGCGCGATGGCTGAAGTAATCTGGACTGAGCCGGCACTGAATGATCTAGACGCGATCGCCGACTACATCGCGCTCGATGACCCTGCAGCGGCGCGCGAGTTGGTACAGCGCGTATTCAAGCACGTCGAGCAGCTAATCTCTCACCCGGACAGCGGCTCGAAACCACAGGAGTTGCGTGGCTGGCGCTATCGCCAGATCGTTGAACCACCCTGCCGCATCTTCTACCGTCGCGACCGTGATCGGGTTTACGTGCTGTATGTAATGCGTGGAGAGCGAAGATTCCGTAAGGCCGCACTCACCGAACGCGACCCACGCAAGTAGAGGTCGCCCAGTCCCGAGAGAAACGGCGCGTGGCCGACTGGAGCGGCGAAAGGCGACTGAAACGCCCCGATCGCTTGCAATCCCACCTTCATGGCGGCCGCATTTGCGGACCGATTCGCTCGAGGTCTTTCGGGGGCCGCTTCCGGGCCTATTCTGTTGAAAAACTCCACGGCAAGACTTAGCTGAAATACTCCAAGGCTTTAGAAAGCCTGAAATTTGAACGAGCGGAGGGACCGCTGGTTTCCGAAGATATCCCGGCTCAATCGATCCCAAACGCCACACGGCGTATTTATGGCTGGTTTTCAGCCACGAGTTGATTCACGGATGAAATCGTAGCTGCACAGGAAATTAGTTTTTCAACAGAATAGGCCCAGAAGCGGTCCTTCGGGCCTCGGCTCTAGTCTTCTCCAAAGGGGACGTTTCACGGCCGCCCTAACGCCCCAATAACCTACCCGGCGCTGAGTAAGCCAGTCAGCTTCGGATAATTCTGCGCCCGCTGACGACGCAATCAGCGATGCAATCGCCGCATGCGTAGTCACCGACAATCCCCCGCATGCTAACGATACCGGTCTGTCTGTATTCTTCGATGATTGCCTTTCGTATACTCCGCGGAGGATTGGGCAATCGGGGCGTGGCCGCTATGATGGACGGCGGTCGGAGGACCTTCCTCAAGCAGACACTGGCTGTGGCAGCGGCCACTGCGCTGAGCTCGCGGGTCACTTCCGAAAACGCAGCTGCAATTCCCTCCGCACATCAATCTCGAAGGATTGTCGTCGTCGGCGCCGGGCTTGCTGGACTAACCGCAGCCTACGAACTGATGAAGGCCGGACACGATGTCACCGTGCTGGAGGCCCGGCTGCGTCCCGGCGGTCGGGTCCACACTCTTCGCGATGTATTTTCGGATGGGTTGTATGCAGAAGCCGGCGCTTTTGATTTTGGCAGCGCTTGCACGAATCTGCTGCACTACATACGACTGTTCAATCTACCGATTCAGCCCCTCGCAACCGATACCCTGCAGGACGTCTACTTCGTCCAGGGACGCCTGTTGAAGGCTGCTGCGCCCGAATGGCCCTACCCCCTCTCGCCCGAGGAAAGGCGCCTCGGAATCGACGGTTTGTGGAAGAAGTATTTTGCGCCGTTGAACGAAAAAATGGGCGCGCCACGCGATCGCGGATGGCCGAGTACGACCGCGCGCGAGCTGGACGGCGTGACGGTGAACGAATATCTGAGGAGTCGCGGCGCCTCACAGGGTGTGATCGCCCTGTTCGCATTGACGTTCTTTGGCGAGGGTTTCGATTCGGAGTCCATGCTCGCCGATCTGAGCTGGCAGCAGTTCTTCGACCGCGACGTTGGCTTGATGACGGTTCGAGGGGGCAACGATCAATTACCGAAAGCATTCGCCTCCGCGCTGGGTTCACGAGTGCGCTATGGCGCCGCCGTCCATCGCATCGCACAGAACGAGGACGCCGTTACGTTGGGCGTCCGGAGCGGTGGGACGGTGGAGGAAATCCGCGCCGATCGGGCCGTCATCGCAATACCGTTTTCAGTACTCCGGCAAACCGAACTGGCCGGGTCGTTCTCGCCGCCCAAGCGAGCCGCAATTGCAAACCTGCGCTATGTCTCGCTGGTGCATACTTATCTTCAGTCCCGGACCCGCTTCTGGAGGCAACAAGGTTACAGCGGTGCCGTGACCACGGACCTGCCGGTGCACCTTATTTTCGAACCGACGTTCGCGCAGGGCGGTGAACGCGCGATCCTCGAGACGGAGAATTCCGGCCCAACGGCCCTTGCAGCCTCCGCGTTGACGCCGGATCAGCGCGTGCAGTGGGCGCTGGAGCATGTTTCCCGCGTATTCCCCGCAATGCGGGAGAACTTCGAAGGCGGGACCAGCGTTGCGTGGGATAGCGAACAGTGGTCCATGGGTGGTACAGCAACCTATGGCCCCGGGGAGATGACGACGATATTTCCGCATGTCGCGACTGTGGAGGGACGTGTCCACTTCGCTGGCGAACACACCTCTACTATCTTCACGATGGAAGGCGCGACGGAGTCTGGCATTCGCGTTGCCCGCGAAATCAACTCCGCGGCATGACCCCATCGTTCACGAGGTGATCTAGAACCTATCTCAAAACTCTGTAAGGGCGCGGATTCATAGCTAAAATCTACGTGTGCTACGCATATCGGACGAGCACTGGGACCTGACCCGGAAGCATTTTCCGGAGGAGCACTATCCCGACGATTCTCCGGGCTGCAAGCCGATCCCAGCGCGCAAGTTACTTGAGGCGGTGCTGTGGATTCTCAACACCGGAATAGATCAGATCCTAGTTGTGATCGGCGACAAGTACGAAAAGCTACGGTACCGCATCGGCATGAAACTACGAGAGGCGAAATTAAAGTTCCTCGCCCACATCGATCCGACCATTCGTTAGGTCACGGCTCGGCAAGCGGGAGGGGTCAAGGTGTAAAAAGCTATCTGTCGCACTTTGGGGCCAAGAGCCGCCACTCATCAACAACCGTAATTTTCGCGAGAGCGGACGCTTGAATGACTGCATTCTGGCAGTGCCTTCGCGAGCGCGTCAGGCGCCTCAGTTCGATGGAAACTTCAACTCCCGTTCGATCGCCTGGAATCGCGGCTCCTTGCGCAGGGGGTCAAAGGACCGGCTCGTCTTCACGTACTGCAAGAAAGGATCTCGCTGGCGCAAGGCCGTTTCAAGCCAATCGAGCGAGCGGGCGGTGTCGCCCCACTGAGCATAGATCATCGCGTACCAGATAGCAGCACCGCCGGAGATCGGTGACGCACGGTACTGAGCGAATTGGGTCTCTGCATCGGCATGCCGTCCGAGCTTGTCGTATGTCAGCGCCAAGCAAAAGAGTCTCCTGAAGTCCTTCGCGGGTTGCAGGCTTTCGCACACTGCGCGCGCGCCCTGGAAGTTACCGCTCTCGTAGTAAGCCATTCCAAGCCAGACTCTCACCCACACGTCGTTCGGAGTGAGAGCCCTGGCATCTTCGAAGGCCGCTATCGCTTCGTGCGGGCGGCGCGCGGACAATAAAGCTAAACCGAGCATATAGCGATTGTCAGGGTTCAAAGGGTCCAACGCCACCGCGTGACGCGCGGCGGCGAGGCCAGCCTCGGTTTGCCCCATGAGGACGGCAAAGACACCGTAGTTCCTCGATAGTCTTGCGTTGCCGGGTTCCAGCGCGAGTGCACGCTGGTATTCCTCGAGTGCGCGTGTGAAATCGAGGATCGATTGGAAAGCCGAGGCCAAAGCCAGATGGCCTTGGGCGAGATCTGGCGCGAGGGCGATCGCTTTCCTGGCATCGACCTGGGCCTTGTTGAAGTAGTCGTCCCGAGCCCCGGGGCTGACGGGAAAGTCTGCTCCGAAGATGTTGAACGAGAGGGACCGGTCGGCGTAAGCCAAAGCGTATTGGGGATCGAGCCGAATGGCCTCGGTGTAACCCGCAATCACAGCTTCCAGATCCTCATCGTTCTGAAACTCGCGGTACAACTTCGAGGCGCGCAGGTACGCATCGAACGCAGCGGGATTTCGCGTCCCACCCACCTCGACTTTCGCTGCGACATCGCCGAGCAGGGTGACCTTGAGGGCGCTCGCCACCGCATTCGCGATTTCTGTCTGCACCGCAAGCACATCACTGAGATTCCGATCGTAGGTCTGCGACCAGACGTGAAATCCTGTGACCGCGTTATTCAGTTGCGCGGTGATTCGGATCTTCTGTCCCCCGCGTCGCACGCTGCCCTCGAGGACTGACGCAACATTCAGCCGGCGTGCAATCGTCCCGATGTCAACATCCTTACCTTTAAACGAGAACGCCGACGTCCGCGCCGCGACCTGGAGCTCGTTGATACGGGCCAGGGAATTGAGCAGCTCCTCAGTCAGCCCGTCGGAGAAGTACTCCTGCTCCTTATCGCCACTCATGTTCACGAACGGCAGCACTGCAATGGAGTGCGGCGGCGGTGCGAAGACAGCCGGAGCCGCGCTGGCGGGAGCAGTAGGCGGCGTCGGCGGCGACGCCGCGTGCTTCGACATCCAAAACTTGTCGATGGCAAAGTATGCCAGCGCACCTGCGACCACAACGGCGAGAACCATCGGTAGCGCCTGCTTCGACCACCGGGGCGTAGCGACCCGCTTCCTCGTCAGTGGCGTTGCCGCAGACCCTGGCGCAGCCGGTATAGCGGTCATCGTCGGCCCCTGAGACGGCTCCGGGGACACCAGGCGTCGTACCCGCTCGACGAAGGCAGGCGGCGTCTCACCGCCGGGCAGGCGGGTCCAGTGGATGTCTCTGAACCGATCGGGGACGTTTTCGTCGTCCTCGCGGGTATCGTCGACAACAACCGGAAGCAG
>Ga0137418_10006173_pt1 | contig 11021 bp, 7 predicted proteins | sample CZODoug3_1_2_16f_FD_122242 | JGI IMG/M metagenome (GOLD analysis project Ga0137418, IMG submission 122242) | Vadose zone soil fungal communities from Angelo Coast Range Reserve, California, USA - CZODoug3_1_2_16fungal (Hybrid Assembly) | ecosystem: Environmental > Terrestrial > Soil > Vadose... | reverse complement strand
AAAGTCGATTGAAATCCCATAGCGTCCGCCGCGAACCAAGCGGCTTCCTTCAAGTCGTTGTATCAAAAGCGACCGCCGCAGATTCTGACGAACTCCTAACTCCTCTTCCGCGGTCGCTTCTGATACAACACTAGGACTTCCCATTACTGATCCGTGGACCGGACATTGCTTCTGCCGATGTCGCCCCCAATTGCGGAATCGGCTACAGGTCGTTGAATGGAGAAGTGAATGCATTTGAAAGGCTCCAGACGGTTCATGGCCGGATATCCTCGTTCTTCGCTCGAAGCAACGGGTCAGGCACGTCTGCGCAAGGTGTTCAGGACCTTCAAGTCCGCCCAGAACCCTTAGTAAATAACCGCCTTTGGGGTGAGTGCGTCAATTCGCCTCTGCCTGCTTGAAATTTCTCGAGATTTCCTGAAATCTGTCGAATGGGCTGCCTCCCATCCGTCAAACATTCAGGCGCAAAGGTGCTCACAATTGTTCCCAAAGGAGAAAAGGTGATGCAATTCGCCCTGTTAATCTTCGAATCACCAGAAGCTTTTGCGGCACGGAATAACGACGAAACCGATCCCTACCTCGGTGCGTGGCGGGCGTACCACAAGGCGCTCGTAGAAGCCGGCATCTTCGTCGGCGGCGATCCACTTCAAGTCCCAGAGACAGGCACCACGGTGCGACTCAAGGAAGGAAAGCGGCGCGTGCAGGATGGACCTTACGCTGATACTAAGGAGCAACTGGGAGGATTCACCATCCTGGAACTCCCCTCACTCGATGCCGCGCTCGATTGGGCAGGGCGCTGCCCAGCAGCCTCGTATGGGGCAGTAGAGGTCCGTCCGCTGGCGCCTGAATTGAAACGCCGGATCACGGAATGAGCGGAACTGGCCAGGACGACACGCATCGGAGGATCGAGAGGGTAGCCCGCGAGTCCTACGGCCGCCTTGTAGCCTATCTTTCCTCTCACACACGCGATGTGGCGAGCGCTGAGGACGCCCTCAGCGACGCGTTGGTCAAAGCGCTCACGGCTTGGCCGCGAGACGGCCTGCCGGAGAATCCGGAGGCCTGGCTGCTGACGACGGCGCGCCGCGCCCTTATCGATCACGTGCGTCATCAGCAAGTAGTCCTAGCGAGCGAGCCGACTCTAATGCTTCTTCGGGAAGGCCATGAAGAAATGGCGTTGTCGGTGAAATTTCCAGATGAACGGTTGAAACTGCTTTTCGTATGCGCCCACCCGGCGATCGATTCAGCCATGCACACATCACTCATGCTGCAGACCGTTCTAGGCCTGGATGCAGCGCGTATCGCCGGCGCGTTCCTGGTCTCACCGAAAACGATGGGGCAGCGCCTGGTGCGCGCCAAAACAAAGATTCGCGACGGTGGTATCCGATTTGAAATCCCGCAAGAGCGTGAATTGCCGCAGCGGCTGGACGCGGTGCTCGAAGCGATTTACGCCGCCTTCGGGATCGGATGGGACGACATGGCGGGCGTCGACCAACGCGGGCGCGAATTGGCCGAAGAAGCGATCTGGCTCGGGCGAGTGCTTCTGCAGCTGCTGCCCAGCGAGGCGGAGGTCCACGGCCTTTTAGCTCTCATGCTCCACTGCGAAGCGCGACGGGCGGCGCGAAGGGGGCAGGATGGCCGGTACGTTGCTCTTTCCGATCAGGACCCGAAGCTGTGGTCCCTTCCTTTAATTGAAGAGGCGGAAGGCCACCTCGCTGAGGCGTTCAAGAACGGGCGGTTCGGCCGGTTTCAACTCGAAGCAGCGATTCAGTCCGTGCATGCCGAGCGGACACGCGGCGGTCGGATTGAGTGGGAAGCGATCGTGCGGTTCTATGAACAGCTGATCCACATATCGCCGACGCTCGGCACGCAAACCGGATACGCCGCGGCGATAGCCGAAGCGAATGGACCTAAAGCAGGTCTGGCGGTACTGGATGCGATCGACTCTCACGCGATCTCTGGCTATCAGCCCTACTGGGCCGTTCGTGCTCACCTGCTCCAAGGGCTGGAAAAGACACCTGAGGCGTCAGAAGCCTACAACCGCGCGATCGGACTAACCGAAGATCCCGCAGTGAGAGAGTTTCTGCTCCAAAGGCGGGGCTAAGTTTTTCTCTGGGCTCGGTAGAAATCACCCCACCTTACCCGTCACCACTATAGAGGCGGCTTAGCAGTCAAGCTTTGCCACCGGAGAGGTGAACGATAGGAGGGCGTATGACAATCGAAGACAAAGCAGTTCTGGTGACCGGAGCCAATCGCGGTATAGGACAGGCGCTGGTCGAGGAAGCTTTGAAGAGAGGCGCCAAGCGGGTGTATGGCGGTACGCGCCAGCCCCTGGCCAACTTGGATGAGCGCGTCACGCCCGTGACCCTGGACGTGACCAACGCTGCGCAGATTCAAGAAGCAGTCGAGAGAGTCGAATCTCTGGATGTCCTCATCAACAACGCCGGCGTCGCAATCTACGACGATCTGAGCAATCTCGATGTGATCGAACAGCACCTGGCGGTCAACTTCCTAGGTTTGCTCAAAGTGACGCACGCGTTCTTGCCGCTGCTGAGACGCTCCAAAGGGGCCATAGTCAACAACCTGTCATTGGCGGCGCTCGCTGCCTTGCCGGTCATACCCGCCTACTCCATTTCGAAGGCGGCCGCGTTCAACATGACGCAGTCACTGAGAGCGCTCTTGGCCGGCCAAGGCGTAACGGTCCATGCCGTCGTCCTAGGCCCCATCGACACAGACATGAACCGCGGCTTCGAGATACCGAAGGCCTCGCCCGAGTCCGCGGCGCTGCGCATCTTCGATGGGTTGGAAAAAGGCGAAGATGAAATCTTTCCCGACCCCGCGTCCCTGTCCATCGCCGAGGGCTGGCGCACTGGCGCAGTCAAGGCGCTCGAGCGCCAGTTCGCAGCTTTCGTGCCGGAGAGCGCGGCGAGTTTGGGATGAAGTTGCGAATGTAGTGACGGAGGCGAAAGGAGAGCAAAGGATGAAGGCTAAAGATTACACCACCTTTTACGGTAGACCAGTCTCCCCAAGAAGTCTCTAACGCCATCAACAATGTTCGTGGGTGGTGGTCGGAAGAAATTGAGGGTCAGACTGACAAACTCGGTGCTGAGTTTAAGTTCCACTACAAGGACTTTCACTGCAGCACTCAGAAGATCACGGAATTGGTACCGGACAAGAAAGCGGTATGGCATGTATCGGAAGCCCAACTTAACTTTGTCAAAAACAAGACCGAGTGGAATGGCACCGACGTTGTCTTTGAGATCACCAAGAAGGGCGACAAAACCGAACTCCGCTTTACGCACGTCGGCTTGGTTCCTGCCATCGAATGCTACGGTGACTGTACAGGCGATGGGGCTTGTATATCAACGGCAGTTTGCGGAATTTGATCACGACAGGCAAAGGCCAACCCGCCGAGAAAGAAAAGGGCATGCGAAAAATGGATCGAAGCGCGACCTGAAATGCTGGTCAAACTCGATAAGGAGATCGAGGCACATGTGCAAGACATTATGCGGCGCTATCCCCGCTTGGTGGACACGAAGAAAGGGAGATCGGTTGGAGACCCCTTCGTGGTTGCGGTGGCACAGGCACGAAGACTGACTGTAATCACGGGTGAGAACGCGACTGGCAAGATGGACGTGCCGCGTATTCCGGACGTTTGCGATGATCTCGGCATTCGCTGGCTCCGTATCATTGATTTCTTCCGTGAACAGAAGTGGGTTCTGTGAGCTTTTCGTCAGTCAAACTTTTTACACTCTGCCGGCTGCCTTGTAATTTGGCTCAAAATGGTCAACTCGGTTTGGCTCATAAGTGCCTGATTTCAAAACTCTGTCTTTGCCGCTTGCGCGGTGTTTGAAAAGCACATGGTTTCGCTCTTGATCTAATATGCTATTTTTAACGCTGTCGCAGTTCTGTCCTCGGAAACCGGAGGCTGCGCGCGGTGTCGTCTGCTGGTAGATGCCCTGATCATCTTCCTGGCGATCTTGGTACCCCTTCACGCTACCGCAGATCTGGTCCCTCGCCTGGGTGAGCCGGAACTTATTAGCAACGCGCAGCCTTCACGGCTGAGTGCTATCCGCTTCGAAGCGTAAGCGGCACTATTTAGCTTGACAGAGATTCAGGAAACGGTGTACCAGGGTGCCGGCATGCGTCGCCGCCGGATTTAACCGCCTGCGGCTTCTGTTGCGGTATGCGGGATAACGCGACCCTCGCCATGCCTTCCAAGGAGGTACAAGATGTGCTCCACTCGCCGCATTTGCGCTTTGCTGCTGGGCATTTCGGTGTTGTTTGTAACCACCGCCCTTGCCCAGACCTCTCGTGGCACCATTTCTGGTACCGTTGTTGACCCGACGGGCGCAATGGTAACGGGAGCCACCGTCAAGCTCGACCAGGTGGGCACTGGCCTGACGCGCAACACAGTCACCACCAATGCGGGGCTCTTCTCCTTCGCTGACCTGCCGCCTGGTACCTATACGGTCACCGTCAGCCAGACTGGCTTTGCGAACCAACGCATCCAGCAGGTGAAAGTAGAAGTGGGCAAGACAACCAGCCTCCCCGTTAACCTTTCCATTGCCAGCGCGGTTCAGACCGTGGAGATCACCGCCGCCGCCGCAGCGCTTGAGACCAATCAGAGCGCTCTCAATGCCGTTGTCTCCTCCCGTGAGATCGAGGCTGCCCCCCTGAATGGCAGGGACTACCGGCAGTTGCTGCAGCTTACTCCAGGCTACAACATCCAGTCTTCCCAGAATGGCAACCGCGCCAATCAGAACAACTGGCAGATTGATGGCGTGGACAACAATGACTTCTGGCACAACTCGGAAGCGGTGAACCAGGGAAGTATCTCCGGATTGGCGGGCGTGCTGTTGCCCATCGACGCCGTCGAAGAATTCAATCAGCAGAGTGTGGGCGGGGCCGACTATGGCCGTAATCCAGGTTCCATGGTGAACGTGGTGGTCAAGTCCGGCAACAACATGTTGCACGGCAGCGCGTACTACTTCCATCGTAACGATGCCTTCGCCAAGCCAAATCCGTTCCTACCAGCGGACGCGCCCAGCGAGCTGCGCAACCACAACTTCGGATTCTCCGTCGGGGGGCCTTTTGTCAAGGATAAGGCGTTCTTCTTCCTCTCCATGGAAGGCCAGCGGTTCATCGCGGGCAACGCCATCCAAGCCACGGTTCCCTCTGCCGCCTGGGTCGCCCAGGCTACCACGCTCCTGAACAACAACAACGTCCCGGTCAACCCCGTGATGGTTGCTACCTTGAACAATCTTTGGCCCAGTTCCATCACGAGCGCCCCCGGAACCCCACAGAACTTCAGCAGTACTGCTCCCAACAATTACAAGAGCAACAACGGGGTTGCCAGGATAGATTGGGCGATCAACTCCACGCAGCGTTTCTTCGTCCGCAGCTTTATCGGTAGTGGGGATGCGACGGCATACTCCGGCTCGGTCTACGCCGACTATTTCCAATCTGTTCCCAGCCGCCAGCAGAACTGGGCGGCAGTGCTGAGCAGTACCCTCACACACCGAATGGCCAATCAGGTCCTCTTCGGTGTGAATTATTTCCTGCAGAATTTCGACGACGCTCGCCACGACCAGAATCCCCCCTCCTGGGGGTTCAACACTGGGGTCGGCCCGGAGAACTTTGGTTCGCCAAACATCGAGATCAACGGCTTTAAGAATGGAGGCGTAGGGGAAACGCCTGCCCTGGGCCGGACGGACACCACCTGGCACATTGCCGATGACCTCGGCTACACAGTCGGTGGCCATAACCTGAAATTTGGCGGTGAATTCCGCCGCGCAAAGTTGTTTGTGCATTATTTGCGGAGTACGCGCGGTGCCTTCCTCTTCGACGGGACGGCCGGACCATGGCAATCGACTACTCCCGAGGGGTCATTGGCGGATTTCCTGGCCGGTATGATCGCGAGAACAAACGGAGGAATCGCAATCGGCGACCCACGCCGCGACTACTACGTCAATTCGTTTTACGGTTATGGCCAGGACAACTGGCAAGTTTCACCTCGCCTCAACCTGACTCTCGGTCTGCGCTACGAATACAACGGCGCTCTGTACGACCCCACGCATACGATTTCCACCTTCCTTCCGGGAGCAACTTCACTCTTCAACGGCCTGGCATACCCGGGACAGCCCGGCTCGCCCATCGACAGCCTCTACCCCACAGACCGGAACAACTTTGCCCCTCGCCTGGGTTTCGCCTTCACTCCCCAACGCGGTGGCAAGACCGTGATTCGAGGTGCCTGGGGCGTGTACTACGATATTCCCAATGGAAATCTGATCATCGACAACCGCGCCAAGCCAGGTGGGCGAGGCGTATCGAGAAATCCCGGACCGACAAACCTGAACCCGGTCTTCGATCTCTCGAACCCGGACCCAATAACGGTCGATCCAAACGGAGTGGCGCCTATCTTCGGCAGCGTCACGCCGCAGCCCCCATTCACCGCGTATGCTGTCGATCAGAGGCTACGCTCGCCTTACGTGCAGAACTTCAGCCTGAATGTGCAGCGGCAATTAACGTCGAACGTGCTGTTTCAAGTGGGATATGTAGGAAGCCAGGGTCGGAAGCTCATAGTAGACCGTAACATCAACCTTCCACCACCTAGTCCAACAGCATACACGGACTTCCAGGCGGCCCGTCCTTTCAACAACGACTTCCCGAACTTGGCTGGGATCACTCAGATTTCCAGCATCGGCGACTCCAACTACAACTCGCTGCAGACGTTGGTGCGAAGCACTTCGTGGCACGGCTTGTCGGGACAACTGGCTTACACCTGGAGCCACGCGCTCGATGATTTGTCCACACCGCGCAACAATCGCCCTACCGACAACAACAACCTCAAACTCGACTATGGGAACGCCGATTTCGATGCCCGCCATAATGTGAGTGGGTATGTGCTGTATCAAGTTCCTCAATTCAGCCGATCTCTCCCTAGGCTGACCAAGGGATGGGAGCTCAGCGCTCTGGTTGCCTACAATAGCGGCTTCCCATTCACGGTTTACTCGGGCCTGGGCAGCACCGACACCGGCAGCCACACCGGAAACACCTTAGACCGGGCAGACCTCGTGGGCGACCCGTTCAGCGGCATCGTTCAGCCGGCGAATCCGCCGGGACTGTTGACCGGCGGTGTGCAATGGATTAACCCGAACGCGTTTGTCGATAATGCCGATGGCACCTTCGGCAACACCCGCCGCAACCAGTTTCTTGGACCGCGTTTCAAGACGATCGATTTCGCAGTCATCAAGAACACTGCCATCACGGAACGAGTGTCCGCACAATTTCGAGTAGAGATGTTCAACGTGTTTAACATCCTCAACCTTGCCCCGCCAGGGGGCGATTCCCCTGTGGCCACACAGGCTCCTGCGGCGACGAGGATAACCGATGGCCCTGGGTCGTTCGGCGTGATCACCAGCACCCTGCACCAGCCGGACTCGCCAGGACTAGGTGCGGGCGAACCCTTTAACGCCCAGTTCGCGTTGAAGATCATCTTCTGAGCGTGACCAAAAACTTAAGGGGTGCCCTTCTGGGGCGCCCCCCCTTTTCTACTGCAGCCAGTCCGCGACTTCCTCGACAACGCTAGTGCCACCTCCGTATGGAGCTGGCAGACCAGTTTTTATGAGGCACCGCACCGTAGAAGGATCCGCCCGGAAACCAGTGGTGGATCGCTACCCACAAAGAAGCGTGTCGCCCGAAGAGCTGGTCAGACGCGCTGAAACCGCTATGGAGCAGCGAGGGGCTGAGGCTGGACGCGCTTCTGCTCGTCAGCCGGACCCTGAACTACCCCAGCACCTCAGCTAGGCGTGGATTCTGAACCAGCGCGATTGCCGCATCGAAAGGAAAGCGGGCCCGGATGAGCGCCAGAAAGGCTGCCTTTCGGCACACGCATCAGGTGCGGCGGAAAGCCTGGTGAATATCTGTCAGGTTCATGGCTTCTTCGCGCGCCATTTTTCGCTCTGCCGCCAGAGCAGAACGACCACAAGAGGTGGAATAACACTGAGGACCAAGAGGCTCCCCAAAGGTTGGTTATTGCCGATTGCATGCCTAAAGTACAATGGTGGGCCACACCGCGTACGCCACCAGTGCCAGCCAGAAAATTCGGCCTCGCTTTTTCCTGTCCAGAACGACCCGAACATAGCACAAGGGATGATCGGTGTTGAATTTGTTTTCTTTTCGACACAAGCGAGCAGCACTTTCGCAACAGAAACAAATGCTGGGAAGCTATGACAAAAACCCGTTTTCAACAATATTTAAACTACGTTTGTTGGATGGTTGCGGTAAGGTCAAAGTGAAGGAACTGAGAGCGCCGGGGCGGTTTGCAGGCCGGGTAAACTGCGGACGGACATTACTCATTCAGCCCAGGATTCCAGCCCATGATTGCTCCGTCTTACGCGTATTTGCAGGTACTTGGCAGTCTCCCGCAACCATCTAACCTGTTGTAGGCTCGGGTTAGAGATTATTGGCCCGCGCCCTGGCGACCGCCCAAGAACGCCATCGTCAATGAGAGGACTGTTTGCGTGCAATACGCCAAGCGTCTACTTGATGCTCGGCTTCTGTAATTTCTAGTGCGGACATGGAGGGTCGGAGGTCGTTTAAAGCGCTGGCAGCGGCGCTGATCGAATCCTGCGCGAGCATCAGCCACTTGTAAGCGGACACTCGGTCCTTCTCGATAGCCTCACCTTTAGCGAGCAGAATTCCGAGCCGATACTGGGCCTTGACTATGCCTTGCTGTGCCGCCAATTGGTAATAGTGCACGGCCAGACGTAGATCTGAAGCAGTGCCTTGTCCGAGTTCGTACATCGCTCCGAGGTCGTATTGGGCATCCGCGTGTCCCTGATCGGCGGCGGCCTGAAACCATCGAAACGCCTCGTTCTGGTCAACAGGAACTCCTTGTCCGAGTACGTACCGTGCCGCGAGCCCGAATTGGCCATCCCTTTGTCCTTGGTCGGCTGCCATCCTGTACCATTTCACTGCCTCCTCGTAGTCAGCCTTCACCAATTCGCCGTTGGAATATACGTCCCCAAGAATGGCCTGGGCAATGGCATTGCCCAACTCTGCCGCCCTTTTGTACCTGGTGATAGCCGTTTCCACATCAGGTCGGGAACCGTCCCGAGGCAGTGCGGATCGATTCGCCAGATCCATCAGAGCAGGTATCACGTCGTGATCGGCGGCCTTGGTGAGCCAGTGCATCGATTCCCGTTCATCGCGTTTAACGCCATCCCCACGCCCGTAAATGAGGGCCAAGTTGTATTGAGCAGTCGCTCCGCCCGCGTCGGCGGCTTGACGGAACCAGCGGATGGCCGCCCCCATGTCCTTTGGAATGCCGGCGCCCATTGCATACATGGAGGCGATGTTCGTTGCGGCGTCAACGGAACCGTGTCGTGCTGCCGCCATGTACCAGGAGAGAGCTTCACTTGGGTTCGGCTGTTCCATGCCCACGCCCGTAGCGTAGAAGATGCCGAGTGACTCTTGCGCTGCGACAAACCCCTGATCGGCGGCCTTGCGTAACAGGCGGAGTGCTTCCACCTCGTCGTTCTTAAGAAGAATGCCGGAGTGATAGGCGAGTGCGAGTACGGTTTGTGCTTCAGCATCGCCACCTTCCGCCTTTGCCTCCAGGCTGGGCAACTCATTCAGGCTGACTGTCCGGGCCTTCGCAAGCAGATCATATTCGCTGGGCTGGCTATGGGTGGGCCCTCCGACAACGGACCGTTCTTCGAGGTGCGCCTGCTGGATCGGGTGAGGTGGAGTTGATTCTGCCGGGGAAGGTAGATGATCCGTGACTTGATTTTGCTGAGGAGGCCCCGTGCCGTTAGCCTCGAATGGAATCCTGATCGAAACCCTGTTTCCAACAGATCGTATCTGCGGATCCAGTGGCAGCTTCAAATCGACGACAACCCGTACCGTCGGCGGACTGGTTCGAAACAAAGAAGCTCTCACGGCCACCACTGGCCCCTTGTTCACTAGGATGCGTTGCATGGAGCCCTGTAGCCTAAAGCCAGGGAAGTCGAAAACCAGTCGGTCAGGATGCTCGAGCCGTTGGTTCTCGGGAACAATGGGTGCGTCAGTCGAGATCTCGATGTTCATGCCCTGACTGTCGGCAGCCACTGAGATCTCGCGGACCGTTGGCCTGGAACTCACCAATGCCGCAGGCTGCGGAACGGCATCTTGAGCGGGAACCCTAACGAGGCACGAAGCAACACTGAGCAAAAGCGTGCAAAGTATCGCGGGTCTGCGCATTGCGACTCCGAAATCCAGGCGGCAAGTTGTTGCCACCTGCTCTCAGTCCGGTCCGCATATCGTGACACGCCGCCGGTAACTTGCCAAGCGGCCTCACGGGTTGAGGTGAGGTTCACCAGCCGAGTAGTGGGCCAAACGTCGGCAAATGCCCTGACTGCTCGTGGTTGCTGTGAGCGACTTCAGAGAAATCGGTGCGCTACTTCCGCGATGAGGGCTTCCGTCTGGAATGGCCCGCTCGTCTCGCGGGGGTGACCGGGTTCCCCTATGGGTTATTTTCCCGCGAACGCAGAACGGGCTGTCCGCACTGAGCGCAGAGGCACCTCTCTCTTTTCGGCCCACCTCGCCTCGAAGGGGTGACGGGGTCGCGTCATAGGGCCGCGTCGCTACGTGGCCGCGCGGGCGAAGGTGCAGGCTGCGGAACGACGGCGCGGTATGGGAGAGGACGGGTCAGTGAGTGTAACCGCGATTTTCGCCATCAACCCACCGCAGACGGCCCAAGCGGTTTCCAGCCACTCTTGCAGGATCGTAAGTCTGCCGCGAGAAGGCCAATTCGGCTGTCGTTGCTATATTGCAACCGCAAAATCGCTCAAACATGAAATCGATATCTTACGACGAGGACCTCTTTACTTGAGCTGCAAGCTATTCAGCATCTTTTTGTACGTGCGACTCAACCGGCTGAATTGGTTCTGCGGAGCAATAAACACTACGTACAGCAAGCCACCCTGCGGGCGCGGCAACGCCACTAGCCAATCGCGTTCCGCCAGCGCTCTGCCATTCTGCTG
>Ga0137418_10006171_pt1 | contig 11022 bp, 14 predicted proteins | sample CZODoug3_1_2_16f_FD_122242 | JGI IMG/M metagenome (GOLD analysis project Ga0137418, IMG submission 122242) | Vadose zone soil fungal communities from Angelo Coast Range Reserve, California, USA - CZODoug3_1_2_16fungal (Hybrid Assembly) | ecosystem: Environmental > Terrestrial > Soil > Vadose... | reverse complement strand
CGGCCGGTTACAATCGCAGTCGCGGCAGCAAGAATGTTCAAATACCGCTCGGAGCTCTAGGGGGAAGTTCGGCGGGAACGACGGCAGCCAGTCCGAAGTCCCTGGCAAAGGCGTCACCAGCCTCCTTGAAGAGTTTATCGATCTTGAATGAGTTGGCGGCTTGCTGATACAAATCGCCAGCCTCTTCGAATTTTGTGGATGATGAGGTAAACCAGCCACCAGATGAGGTGGCCTTCTTGTCCGCTTTATCTAAGAGTGTCTGAGCTGCTGATTTAGCTGGCATTTAGATTGTGTGTGGGAGGAGTTGGTGATGTACTAGTACGAGGAGTCACAGTCTGAGTAGCCAAGCTGTGCAGCACGTGGGTGTACATAAATATGATATTGATCAGTTTCAAGCCTGAAGTTCAACTTCATCACCCCATGGCTGCCTTGAACGCTGCAGAAGTGAGGCGGCTCTCCGATCTTCACCCCAAACCTGCCCATCTTCGATTCCAATATGGCACTGCAGGTTTCAGAACATTGTATGTCCAGACATCTTTCTCAGAGGTTTCCTGATTCGATGATCTTCACAAATGATAGAGGAAATACGCTGGACTCTGTACTATTTAGAGTCGGTGTAATTGCTGGTCTGCGCAGCAAGAAGCTGGATGGTAAGACGATTGGCGTCATGGTAACTGCTTCACATAACCCCGAACATGTGAGATGACATGCCATAGTGACATATCTTCATTCGGCGGACTGATTGGCCATCAAGGACAATGGCGTGAAGCTTGTTGACCCTCGCGGAGAAATGCTCGAATCCTCCTGGGAGACGCATGCGACAACATTTTCTAATTCCGCCACCACGGACGAGTTCCTGATCGCCCTCGACGCATTCGTAAAGACAGCAAAGATCGATTTATCGAAACCTGCCAAAGTCGTTTACGCACGGGATACTCGTCCATCCGGTATTGCGCTCGTGTCTGCCTTGGAGGACGGACTTAAGGCTATCGGTGCCGAGAGCCGTTATGCTGGAGTTGTGACAACACCTATTCTGCATTATCTCGTCCGAGCAATTAACACCAAGGGTACCAAAGATGCATATGGAGAAGACTCAGAGCAAGGGTATTTCATAAAGCTGAGCGACGCGTTTAAAAAACTTATCGTACGTTTGGTTTAAGACATTAGTAAGCGTGTCTGATCCATTTATTCAGGCCGGACGAGCGACACCTTTACCTCTGTTAATTGACTGCGCCAACGGAGTCGGTGCCCCTGCCGCCGCAAAACTCTCCGAATTTCTCAAGGAGAGCCTACCACTCGTATTAGAAAACACTTCCACTACAACACCTAGTGCACTCAATAACTCTTGTGGGGCAGACTATGTCAAGACCACCCAAAGGCTTCCACCCTCTTTGGCATCGAAATTGAAACCTGGTCAACGTGGATGCAGTCTCGATGGTGATGCAGATCGGTTGATGTACTTTTACATCGACGAAGCAAGTAAATTCCATATGCTTGACGGTGACAAAATGGCCGCCCTTGTCGCTTCCTTCATTGTCGAGCTTGTCAAGAATGCCGGGCTTGAGGGGGAGATAAATGTTGGCATTGTTCAGACTGCTTATGCAAATGGAGCCTCAACAAAATACCTTACGGAGGTGAGCGATTATGATCAAGTCTCTGGCGGAAAATTCTCACAAATCGAACAGCGCCTGCCCGTAAAATGTGTTCCAACAGGTGTGAAATATCTTCACCATGCCGCCGAACACTATGATATTGGGGTGTATTTTGAGGCCAACGGACACGGGACTGTTCTGTTCTCCTCAACCAGTCAAGAAAAACTTACAACCTATGAACCATCCACGCCCGCACAATCTACAGCTCTGACCCACTTAGTTAGCTTGACGCAGTTAATCAATCAAACCGTCGGCGATGCGCTATCCGATATGCTTCTAGTCGAGGTCGTACTTGCACATAAATCATACAGTGGTGTAGAATGGAACTCCCTCTACGCAGATCTGCCCAATCGCCTTGTGAAAGTCGTAGTTGAAGATAGAAATATCTTCAAGACAGAGGACGCGGAAAGGCGGTTGGTAAGCCCACCTGGGCTTCAAAAAAAAATCGATGAGATTGTTCAGCGATACGATGGCGGTCGGTCCTTCGTTCGACCAAGCGGGACGGAAGATGTCGTCAGAGTCTATGCCGAGTCGATATTTGCATCGCAGGCTTGGTATACGACGAGACTGGTGGGGATCCGGCTCAGCGGCCAAAGGAATTCATGTGATTTACATCTACCTTGTACTCCGCCGTGGTTTGGTTTTGTTGTATACGAGCTCAGAATCAAGGAATCTTTACTTTATCTAAGAAATCTACGGTACCGCGCGGTGGCGCCCCGACTTTTGTCATGTGCAGGCTTTCTCTGTTGTACATTCGATTTCAAATTTAGTGAATGGCGTGTAAAACACGTAATTTCACGCCTCTGCCGACTCATGATTCTACACTTTCTTCATTTTGACTCTCTAACTTTCTTGCAAGACCAGAGGTCTTTCTACACGTTGAGATGTGTCGCTTTGTGATATACAAGGGTACTTCGCCTGTCCAGTTGTCACATGTTGGTCCAAATCCCTTGAATTCACGAATTTCATCTAAATGGACTTGACAGCTACTCACTCGTCCATGTCATTCGATCATCAATCAAGCCTTCGATTGTCGACTGCGGGTTGATCGCCGAAGACCTATCAATGGGGATGGTTTTGGTGTTGGCTGGTATGACTCTGTCTTCGACGAGGAACTTGGTAGTCAGCCTTGCATATTTACCTCAGTGACTCCTGTAAGTCGACCTTATGTGGCTACCTGGTGCCATATGCTTACCTGTGACCAGGCTTGGAATAATATCAACTTGACACGCATCGCAGAAAAGATCAAGTCGCCCCTGGTGTTGTAGGTCGCTGTGTTGTTTTCGACATTCAGCTAATAAGTATGACAGTGGCCATGTCCGGGCCACCACAGCTGGCTCTCTTTCTCTGGATAATTGTCACCCTTTCGTGCACGGAAAGCTCATGGTTAGCGTGTAATGGCCCTGGAAGTATAGAAGCTGACATGAATCGGTAGTTCATGCACAATGGTGAAGTAGCAGACTTTCCACTGATCAAGCGGAATCTACAAGTTGGGCTATCGGATGAAGTCTTCAATGTAGTCCAAGGAAACACAGGTGAATTTGTATTGCAATGGTACCGGCTTTCCCTGACAATTTTTGCTTTAACAGATTCAGAATGGGCTTTCGCACTGTTTCTATCAAAGGTATGTTCTTTCAATTTCGTGACCCGGTTGGCCTAGAACTTATTCGGCATTCAGCTGCCTGACCCCAGCGCAAAGAGTTTTACCTCAAACATTTTGAAGCAAGCCATGCTCGAAACGATCTCGACTTTGAACAAACTAGCCGAGGATGCGCACATCACAGAAGTGGGTCCTATCGCACTTTTTGGAATATTGATGCTGAGCATCGTATAGCCAAGTCTGATGAACTTCTGCGTCACTGACGGGGAGAGCGTAATTGCAACGCGATACATATCTTCTCGTCAAGATGAGGCTGCTTCATTGGTGTGTCATTAGCACTATCGCCTTCTCACATTCTCACCGATTTGCAGTGGTATTCTTCCGGCACCACCTTCAGTGAGTATGCCAAAGGTGGCCACTACAAAATGTCGAAGACTGACAAGCGAGAAAATATCATTTTGGTATTTTTTTATTTTCTAAAACACCACCGTTTTTCCTAACGCATATTCACAGATTGCTAGTGAACCATTGACTTTTGAGAAAGGTGACTGTCACCGTCTTGTATTGTCGTCTGTTCTTCACTCACCACATTCTCATCAGCCGACTGGATGGAAATTAAGACGAACCACATGGTAGTCATTACACCCAAGATGAATTTGCTGCAAATCCCCATGGTAGACAAGTTCTATGTGCCGCCATCGGATCCCGCAGCTCTCAACCGCGACACGGACTTTGCTGCTGGAAAGGGCCTGCTTAGTCCGCGCAGAGCGCTTGCCCCTGTTCATACCACAGATGATACTCCAAAGATTAGTTTATAATATAATAGATGGTTTTTCCTCTGGGTTCGAGGGGCCAAGCGTGTAAGTGGTAGTGGGCAATCCCCACCAAATCAGGAAGTTGTTGGCTTTTGTTTGTACACACTCACAGCCACCGATTTTGTGACCCAGAAATAAAGGTACAATTTCCCACTTCCACAGGCCACCCCTTGCAACATCTTGAGTGTAAGATCTTTTTGAAATGATGTAATGAAAAAATTGTTCAGGACAGAACTTCAATAACTGCCCTTATTAACATACAGGCAGAGCCTTTCTGCAAATTTCACTGATTTCCCCCCAAACTAAAGGTACACATTCTGGCTTAACTGTGCACATTTTGTCTTGGTGTTAATAACAAAATGTAATTCTATATAAATTTAAAAACTTTTGTTCAGAAAAAAATTTGTGTAAAGGGTCTTATGATGACGATGTTCCACTAAGATGGATTTGAGGCTGGGTCATGGTTTCAGCCACAATCAGTACAGCCACAGCCAAATCCGGTCTGCAAAGCTAATTGGGATTGCCCACCACCAGTACTAATTGTTGCCAATTTGGATGTTTCAGCTACCAATTCTGGCCAAACCACGAAATGACATTATTTGCCAGCAATTCCCCACCCATTTTGTATCATATTTAGCATTATTTATTATATTTTAGTCTATGTATCTATCATCAAGTGCAAGGAGTGTGCAGAAGGCAGTAGAGCATATCTGCAACCAATTCCAAATTTTCGGCACCAAGCATCAAATTTTTGTTCATTCTGATTTGGACAGCTGTGGCTGAGTGACAAAATAATGAACACAACTGCTTCTCCCATGCTAGAAATGTTGTTTTCTGTGGGATATGTCAGGAGATGACCATGGATGATATGTTGTGTCTCCCAGCATGATCAATATATTTATTGAGGTTTTGTGAAGACAGAATTGAGCCTGAGTTCACTTCTGCCAAATTTCAGTAAAGCAAAATTTTGGCACCTAACAGCCTAAATTTGTTGATTTGGCTGATCTGTTGGTTGCAGATATGCTCTAGTGTAGGTTAATTTACAAGATCTAATGTTGTACATAAATCAAAGCATACACATCTAGCTTTTGTACTTGGCTAGTACTATTGTGTGACCAATTGAGATTGAATTCTTAGGCTTCTTGAGTGGCTATAACCCTTTGTTAGCATTATTTATGTTCCTGAAAGGTTACTACAGTATAGTAGACAAGAGGCCAGGAGTCCATGAATAGCTATTTCATGTATCAAAATATAAATGCTTATGGTCCACAAAAGGCAAAATATTGTGGGTTCAGGACCGGGTCGAACAGGGTCACAGTATTTACCAGACCTCTGAACTGTGAACCATACAATTTGTGAACCTCTCTGACCCTGACCGTTCCATGACCCAAAACCATGGGTCGGGTCGGGGTCATGAACCGGTTCTCAGGGTTCAGACCCGAACCCCGGCAACTTTAGTTGTTATCTATGGCATGAAATGATATTATGAGACGAAGAAATTATGGTACCCTCAGAATTTTCCCCATAGCTTCCAGTTCAACTGGACTTGACGGCAAAGAACCATTAGAATCACCGATAACATGACCATGCTGCCTGCAGAGAATACACTGGTGAGCTACGTAATTGAACAGGGAAGTGTTTCATGCCTGCATAATATCCCACAGCTTTATAGCCCCCCGTAGCATTGTTGATAGCACCAGAGATGGGCGGTCCTGCAAGTGCCCCAAAAGCAAGGATCGTCATGGACATTCCCACGCGCCGACCAACATCCTGAATTTCACCCATGGCTATTACAGGCACAGAAAGTAAGCAGACGAAGGCGCCCGAACCAAATCTACCAAGGCATAATTTAATAGAGTGGCCAAGGCTAATTGAGAGAGCAAAAGACGTACCCATACAAAATCGATACACCTATATATGCGCCTTTAGTGGTGGCAAATGGCCAGGCATATGTTATTATTCCCGCCAAAAGCGTAGATGGTGCCATCATATTGATTCCTCCTGTGCCAGATCTTCTGAGTCTCTCACAGCAAAGGTACCGAATGTGAGTTGACGGACCTATGCGATCCGACACTAATCCAGCAGATATTCGACCAAGTCCCGAGGCCGCATTCGCTATTGAAACCAAATAGACTGCAAAATTAGGGTCGATACCGATGCTTGTGGCGCTGACAATGATGTATGTTAGGACTATGGATGGATGAAGGATAAGTGTCTATCTAATGTTCCCGCACGAGCTACGTACCTGAGTAGAGGCCCAGAAATGCGGTAAATCCGGCCATATTCAAGAATAAGGCTTTCACAATTTGGTGTGTAGCCTTCGTTTCATAGTCTGGTCTCCGTTGATAAAAATCGAGAAAGGACGGCGTTCGCTTGTACTGACCAAGTTTGCACATCCGAGAGTGAGAATCAGAATAAATCCTAAAATCCGCATGGTCCACTGGAATCTAATGCATTGGGGCCATTTGAATGCGAAAGAATAAGGTTATCGCATCGTCGCCTACCCGACTTGAATTATCAACTTCCTGGTTGCTATCGGGAAAACAGTCCCACCGATACTCGACCCGAGGGCCATCATGCCAAATGCAATTCCACGCCGTTTTTTGAACCAATGAGGAATCACCCCCATAGTAGGTCCGAAGATCACCCCATTCCCAAACTATATACCTTTTTGAGTCAGAAGACTATGAATACAAGCATTCTCTCACCCCAATCGCAAGACCTTGGCACAGAAGAAATTGCCAATATTGTTTACACTCGGCAACTAAAAATGTAGCTGCTACCAGGACGCAACTGGCAACAAAAAGGGGCAGCTTGAAATACCCAAGGTCAAACATGCGACCAGTTACCAGACATGGGAGGAACACCAGAGCATACTAGGGATGGAGTCAGTAATGAGGGAAGCCTTCGACAAGAATAACACACTTGGATAGAGCCTATCCAAGCTCTACAAACAATGTTAGCGGTTGAATGTAGAGGGGCGGACGGGAATCACATATTAGATGGCGAAGAGTCTTTGAGGAGGGTTATTTCGTAATACGCTTGGAATACACCCCATGCGTTTACGAATCCGAAGGTCGAGAACGTGTTACACATCGCCTGCAAGCCGATATCAGCAGAAACTGGGGAGGGGGATTCAAATATCGTACCCCAAAGATGACCAACCATGCTCTCAATCCGCCATCGGGGTAAACATCTTCGAGAAACTCAGGCCCAGGCTGCCATCCAGGTAGTGCACATTCGGGTTGAGAAGGGGCTCGCCATTGGGCAGGGCCGGGTCATAGGCAGTGCCATTGAACTGGCTGTTGGTCGTGATCTTGGACAGATCGATCGATTTTTCCACCAATCCCCCCATGAACCCCAGCGAGAGATACATCGTCTTTACATCGCTTAAGGATTTATGATAGTTGAGGGCGGGCAGTAATTCGGTCGTGGACAGGGCTGCGGAGCCTGCCTTATCATACAGGACCTGGAGACCCACGGTGAGGAAGTCGTTTGCTTTTCCGATGGGCATTTTATATTCCCCGTTGAGCGAACCGGTCCTGTAAGCATTGCTGAAGCTGTTCCATTGATCGTGATAAATGCCCTGAATGCTGTAATCGCCGGTAAATATGCCTGCAAAGGATGGATTACGTAATAACGGCGCCTCGAAGAACTGGGAAAAATGGATATCCTGCGCCCAGGTGGACCGGAACGCGAACATGCACGCCATAAGAAGGAGGGCCTTGGTATGTGACGGGCGGGATTTCAAAAGCTTATATTGATTTGATTGGTGGTCATTAATTATTGCTGTTAACGGACTAGTGTTACATCCCCCTTCAGGGCGATGACCTGGGCATTGTCGCAGATCACTTCTATGATGTACACGTATGCATCCACGGGCGCCTTTTGTCCGTTGAATGTTCCGTCCCATCCCTGCGACTGTGAATTGGCCGGGAAATCCCTTCTCTCGAAGACCTTTTGTCCCCAGCGGTTGAACACGCGCATCGACTGGACATTATAAAGGCTTTTTCCTCTCGGGTAAAAAACATCGTTTACCCCATCTCCATTCGGGGAGAAGGTGTTGGGGATGAAATAATTTTTTTCATTACAGATGGTTTTAACAAAAATGCTGTCGTAGGCAATACAGTGATTGCTGTCCGCCACTATGACCCGGTAGGTGGTGCTGAAGATCGGGGTGGCAATGGGATTGGAACAATCCGTGCAGTCCAGGTTGGTGGCTGGTGTCCAGGAATAGCTGATGATACCGGAGCCATAGGTGAATGGGAGCGTAACCGGGAATCCTACCGGCGTGCTGATCGCCGCCGGCCCCTTGATGGATGGCCGGGGATATGCAGGAATGACCTGGCTGGTCGTATCCGCGCATCCCCAATGCCGCCACGACCGGGATTTATGCATGCTGTTATTCGTCACTTAATACAAGGCGCCAAACTCTAGCTTTCTGCTCCGGCAACCCGCGAATCTCCGTCTCCTCCCGAGCGTCTTCATCGGTATCGTAAACGGATACAAAAGGTCGCCGACCCGTTTCTTGCCGCCTGAGAGCCAATAGTGTTCGCCGATCTCGAAATCGCTGGCTTTGAATCCCCGCCCGGGCAGGGCCCGGGCAGGGTTTGACCTTGGCAACTACAACGACCGTCCTGACTTAGACTCGACCGATGTGCGCTGGCCCGCTCATCCCATCCGTTTTGCTTCTATGTACATAATCCTGCTCACTCCTGTCCGGGGAAACTTCTGCAGTGAGAGCCCAAGCGTCGTAGATTCAGTGCGATGCGTGCGTTTTGGCGTGAAAACGATTTGAAACTCAAAGGGCGTTGAAAGCATCCTAGGCCGCCTTCTGCGGAGCAGCGACAATGCTGGATGAATTCTGGGCGCACCGTATTCTCTCAACTGATCGAGTTCCTTCCCCACCAAGAGTTTCAGAAGTGCGTAGCCCGCTACGGCGGTGGTCGCTATCTCAAGAATCTGTCCTGTTGGGATCAGTATCTCGCGATGGCGTTCGCGCAGTTGACCTACCGCGAGAGTCTCCGCGACATCGAAGCGTGCCTTCGTTCGGTCGGCGGCAAGCTCTACCACATGGGATTCCGCGGCAAGGTGGCACGCTCGACGTTGGCCGATGCGAACGAATCACGCGACTGGCGAATCTACGCTGACTTTGCACAGGTTTTGATCGCCATCGCTCGTCCGCTCTACGTGCACGACCCGATCGGCGTCGATCTGGACCAGAGCTTATATGCATTGGACTCTACGACCATCGACCTGTGCCTATCTTTATTTCCGTGGGCGAAGTTTCGCAAAAACAAAGCAGCCGTCAAGATGCACACCTTGCTGGACCTGCACGGCAATATCCCCACGTTTATTGGCATTACCGACGGCAAGGTGCATGACGTCAACATCCTCGACGAGATTTTTCCGGAGGCCGGCGCCTTCTACGTCATGGATCGCGCCTACGTGGATTTCGAACGCCTGTTCGTCTTCACACTCAGCGCCGCCTTCTTCGTTGTGCGCACCAAATCCAACATTGTGCTCCAGCGCCGCTACTCCCATCCCGTGGACAAGGTCATGGGAGTTCGATCTGATCACACCGTCATTCTGACCGCCATCGACTCCGTCAAAGCGTACCCGGATCCTCTACGCCGCGTGAGTTATCTCGATGTCGAAACCAGAAAGCGGTTCAAGTTCCTTACCAACAACTTCACCCTCCCTGCCCATGTGATCGCTCAAATCTATAAGTGTCGTTGGGGAGTGGAATTATTTTTCAAATGGATCAAGCAAAATCTTCGTATCAAAAAATTCTACGGCAGAAGCCAGAATGCGGTGAAGACTCAGATTTGGATTGCCGTCTCGGTCTATGTGCTGGCGGCCATCGCGCGCAAGCGCCTTGGGTTAGAGTCTTCGCTTTACCAAATTCTACAGATTTTCAGCGTTACGATTTTCGAGAAAGTGCCTATTTTACAGCTGATCGAAGCATTCAACTCTCAATCGGAGTTACTCGATAACCCTAACCAGCTGATCCTCTTCGATTTATAACCGGACACCAATGCTGAGAGATATACCGGACTGAAACTCTTTCGCGAACATCACATAATCAGGCACAGGCGAATCAGCTAAGCTGGGTGCGCCAGCGCTGAAGTTTGCGCGCTCCGAGCAAGCTAGCCTTTTTTCTGTCGCGTGTACTTCCCGATGCAAATCGGGCACGGCGAATACCCCTCGCGAATGGCTTCCTCGACTTGGAGAAATTTCGGTTTGCCATGCAAATGGGAACAGCCAGGAATGTGAAAGACCATGTCGTTTGGGGCCTGGGATACGGCTACAAGTCCCGTAACCGCATGCGGATCGCGAGAATCCCACGGAGTCTGGTGTCCCAGCCGGGAGGAGATAGTTCGTTTCGCGAAGAATAACGCGAAGCTCAACGGAATGGCCGCAGCTGCTGTCAAGGCCCAAGCCAGAACCGCGCGACGCGAGGCGTGAATTCTCTCTTCCGATCCCAGACTCGGTCTCTGATCCAGTCGCCTGCGCAGCCGGTCGTGAAACCCTGACGGCAGCGGCAAAGTGCGCTCATCTCGATAAAGACGAATAACATTGCAGGTTCCTTCAAGAACTGCAGTGCAGCGCCGGCATTCTGCGAAATGCTCTTCGAGAGCAGCTCTCTGTTTGGCGTCTAGTTCATCGTCGACGTAGTCCGAGATATCCCGGCAAACTTCTTGGCAAGTTATTGCCATGTTTTCCTTGCCTCTTTAAATGCTAACGCCACCTGGCCACCTTGCCGCAGCTCCGGAGAAAGAATGTCCCTCAACATCAAACGAGCGCGCCGGAGGCGTGTTTTTACGGCTCCGCGCGTGATTCCCAAGACGTTGGCAGTTTCCGTTATGCTCAATTCGTTGACGTCGCGGAGGATAAAGGCCAACCTGTAGTGTTCCTCGAGCAGAGTCAAGGCATTTGCCAGGGCGCCGCGAAT